>Ga0213861_10004264_pt1 | contig 11696 bp, 11 predicted proteins | sample PICome_4_FD_160110 | JGI IMG/M metagenome (GOLD analysis project Ga0213861, IMG submission 160110) | Coastal seawater microbial communities near Pivers Island, North Carolina, United States - PICO131 | ecosystem: Environmental > Aquatic > Marine > Coastal | place: USA: North Carolina...
AACGCAATGAAAACTCTTGGTATGCCCGAACTCCCAAACTTCCACCCCAGCTATCAAATATCATTACCGCATCCACGCCTGCTGCTATTTGTGCATTTAAGTAGTCGGTAACGGCTTTCGCAGTTATTGATAGCAACTTGTGGGCGCTTTGCGGATCATCGTAAATTAAACCCTTGTCAGAGCATAAGTTTTACTACTACCGCCTTCAATCATATAGGTTGCCAATGTCCATGGACTACCTGCAAAACCGATTAAAGGAACAGTGTTATCAAGTGCGGGTTTAATCGTGCGAACCGCATCCATAACATAGCGTAACTCACCTTCAGGGTCTGGCACGAAAAGACGGTCAATATCAGCTTTTGTCCGAACAGGTCGGGAAAATTTTGGCCCAATGCCTTCGTTTAAACTTAGGCCTAGACCCATCGCATCAGGAATTGTCAAAATATCGGAAAAAAGTATCGCCGCATCCAGATCAAAGCGTCTCAATGGCTGTAATGTCACTTCACATGCAAGCTCAGGGTTTCGGCATAGATCTAAGTAACTTCCTGCCTGTTCCCGCGTTTTTCTGTATTCAGGAAGGTAACGCCCAGCCTGGCGCATGATCCAAACAGGTGTGTAATCTGTTTTCTCACCACGCAATGCGCGCAGAAAATTATCATTCTTTATCAAAACAAGTACCTGAAATTATGGTTTTCAGCTTAAAGCGTTTTCAATTTGCGTTTGGATTTCTGCCGCAGCCTGAGCTGGATTCTCCGCATCCCGGATAGGTCGCCCGACTACAATATAGTCTGCACCGTTCGAAAAAGCTTGCGGCACTGTAACCATACGCTTTTGATCATCTTCTCGATTATCCACAGGTCGAATACCGGGAGAAACAATCAGTAATTTATCACCGACAGCGTTTCTAATTGCAGCTGCTTCTTGACCCGACGCAACAACACCGGCGCAACCATTCTCAACCGCCCGTTTCGCTCTAGACAAAACCAATTGCTCTACATCACACTGAAACCCAAGATCATCAAGATCTCCACGGTCTAAGCTGGTTAATACAGTTACAGCCAGTATATCAACATCGTCTGCGGCTTCTGCCGCAGCCTGCATCATAGAGTCGTTACCATGGACAGTAACAAAACGGGCACCGCTTCCATTTAAACGCGCCACCGCCCGAGCAACAGTTGCAGGAATGTCAAAAAACTTTAAATCTACAAAAACCTGCTTATTGTTTGCTTTTAACCAGGCCAATAAATCAAAGCCGCTACCGGACATAAATAATTCTAGCCCAATCTTATAAAACTCGGCTTGATCGCCGATTTTCAATACCAAATCTCGCGCTTTGTCAGCGTCAGGCAGATCTAACGCAACAATCAGGCGTTCGTGGTTATTAATTGGTCTTTGCATAATAATTAAATCGTTTCACCCTATATAAACGCAATAGTTGTATTACTAATTTGGCACCAGTCTTGGATTCCAGAACACTTTTCCTATACTCTCAATCTGCTCTTTAACATCCTTGCCACCCCAAGTTTTACGCTGCTCAAGATAACCATCCTTGAGGACACGCATGGTAAATGCATCTGAACTTTTAAGCCTGGCTTTCGTAAGCTGCCGACGCAAATCAATGGGTGTTACACCCAAATAGATCCAATCCGGGGATCCCGACATTTCATCTACACCCGCACCTGTTTTATACAGAACATGCGCTCCGAGAGGATCTGATTGCACTGCGAACGGCACAACACCCGGAGTAGACACACAACCAGAGACTATAACTGCAACAATTGCCAAAATTAGAATCCTGCACGCCAACACCAACATTTGAATTCGCTTCATATTACCCATTAGTTTTTATCCAACGTAATCTCTACGTGTTGAGGGCTATCTAGAGCTGAGGCTTTGCTTGCATGACGCAAAGTCACCCAGAAAGAAGAAGTTTTATCCCGATATCCATCTTTTTGAAATCGAACATTTACAAACTTTCTTTTTTCACTTCCTTCCTGCCACCATACCTTAACCGGTGTAACCCCAATGATAGTATCATCGGCCAAGTTAACGACTTCAGCACCGGATGGCAGTGTTTTGATAAATGCGGCACCGTGCTTTACACAACCCGCTAATCCAAGGACGAACAGAAATAAAACGGGAATAATCTTTAAAGTGTTCATATTTTTTTAAATATATGTTCTCTATACAATTCGCATTATCTAATGCTACAGGCATATTCTATGGTTGCTTCAAGATCGTCAGACGAATATTCATCAACTAATAAAGCCTGACCAATATCTGTTAACAACACCAGACGAATAGTATTATCAACTACTTTCTTGTCGACACTCATTAACTTAATAAAATCTTCGGAATTTAGCTCAGGTGGACCACTTACAGGCAATCCTGCACGTTCAATTAACTGTTTAATCCGTTCTTGTTGATTTTCTTCCAGAAGACCGCTACGAACAGACATGTCAGCTGCCATACACATGCCAGCTCCAACGGCTTCGCCGTGTAACCATATGCCGTGACCTATGCCTGTTTCTATGGCATGGCCAAAAGTATGACCCAAATTTAACAACGCCCTTATCCCATGTTCTTTTTCATCCTTTGAAACGATATGAGATTTAATGCGACAACATTGCTCAACTGCGTAGGCTATTGCGCTCTCATTGGCTGAAATCAGCAACTCAATATTTTCTTCCAACCACAGGAAAAATGGGTAATCAGCTAATAATGCGGTCTTAATGATTTCGGCACAACCCGCGGACAGTTCCCGTTTTGGCAGCGTTACCAAAACACTGGTATCGGCAATCACACATTTAGGCTGATAAAATAATCCGATCATATTCTTACCCAGCTTTGAATTAACAGCCGTTTTCCCCCCAACAGACGAATCAACTTGAGCCAGAAGCGTGGTCGGAATTTGAATAAACGGCACACCACGTTGATAACATCCGGCTGCAAATCCGCAAATATCACCTACAACTCCGCCACCTAACGCAATCATTGTAACTTTTCGATCGCAAGGTACCTTCAACAAAGCTTCGAAAATTAATTCACAATTGGAGAGCGTTTTATAAATCTCACCATCAGGAAGAATGACTTTATGCACATCATAATCGACAAGTGTCTCTTCAAGACTCGACAGATACAACGATTCGATGAGCTCATTAGTTACTATCATGACTTGGTTGCCCTTAATATACGGGGAGATCAGTTCACCGTTCTTTAAGGCGCCACTACCGATATAGATAGGATAGCTATTTTCAGCTAAATCTACTTTAAGTGTTCTCATGCTTTTCTATGGCTTCATTAAGTCGATGGGCAATAAATTGCGGAGATCTATCGTCAACTTCAACCACGAGATCTGCGACTTCTTGATAAAGAGGCTCACGCTCCAACATTAATTGGCGAATTCGTTGCTCAGGATCTCCCTGCTGCAATAATGGCCGAGTTTTACTATTTCGGGTGCGTCGAACTAGTTTGTTTACTGATGCAGTTAAATAGACAACAACACCACTTTCTTTCAGAACACGACGGTTCTCTTCGCGCATAATTACACCGCCACCGGTTGCGATAACCATACCACTGCCGCTCGAGACGTCGGAAAGGATTTCGATCTCACGCTTACGAAAGCCATCTTCGCCTTCGATATCGAAAATAGTGGGAATGCTAACACCTGTGCGACGTTCCATTTCCTGATCACAATCGACAAATGCAATGCCAAGAATACGGGCCAGCGCTTTTCCCACGGTGGTCTTACCAACACCCATGGGACCAATCAAAATTACATTTTTTACAGACATTAACGATACCGAGTTCTAAAGCACAAACCGGATTGTGTAAATCCGAAAAAGTTAAATCAAATAGTGCAACAGATTATCTAATTTACGGTTAACGCAGCATCAACAATCCTTGGAGTTAAGAAAATCAATAATTCGGTGCGGTTGTCGACCTTATTCTTCTTCCGAAATAAAGCACCTAGTAGAGGAATATCCCCAAGCACAGGAACTTTTGTTGTCGATTCGCTTTTTGTTTGCTCATATATCCCGCCAATCACGACTGTTTCCCCATTATCCAATAGTACTTTCGTCTGAATTTGCTTGGAGTTAATTGTCGTGGAATCCGCACTAGAAAAGCTGTCCTTTGTTATATTTACCTCAAGGACAAGCTTATTATCGGGTGTTATTTGCGGAAGTACCGTTAATCCAAGCACGGCCTCCTTCGTCACCACGCCTCCCTCCCCTAATACACTGGTGGTGAAAACGCGTTCCTGACCCTGTTTTATACTGGCTTCGTTCTGATCCGTTGTTAGCAAGCGGGGATTTGCAATGACTTTACCGGTCCCCTCAGCTTCCAGGGCCGAGATTTCCAAATCGATCAAATGAGCAAAACCAGCGCCAGCTTTTGCTAACGTAAACGCATAGGAACTCGCTGCCAAACCACCGATACCGTCGGCGCTAAGATCAACGCTTAAGTCACCACCCGGAGAAACACCACCTGTCAATATACTTGCGTTATTCGCAACGGAAGCGGAGCCGGCTGTGGTGCCCAGATTAGAACCTGTACTACCCGGAAACTGAGCATTTTCTGTTAACCGGCTAAATCCCAACCTTGCTCCAATATTGCGACTAAAATCATCACTCGCTTCAACAATACGAGTCTCTATCAGTACTTGTCGAACAGGCCTATCAAGTTTCGCAATTAACTTTCTAACCTCATCAATTTTACTGCGAGTATCTTGTATCAGAATTGTATTGGTACGCGGATCTACTGTAACGTTGCCACGACTAGACAACAGAGAATTGCTTTCCGTTTCTACCTCACTAACCGTTACATTACCAAACAAGGATGTATCAACACCAGTATCAACGGCCTTAATGGACTTTAGTATCGTAGAAATATCATTCGCTCTTGCGTAATTTATTTGAACCAGCTCCGAAACCAACGGTTCTAACTCGAAGACTTGGGTCTGTGCTTCCAAGGCCTGCCGCTCCTTAGCCGCAATTTCTTCTGCTGGTGCAACCCAAACAACATTGCCTCTCTGACGCTTAGCTAATCCCTTTACCTGCATGATCGTATCAAGAGCCTGGTCCCATGGCACATCTTCCAAACGAAGACTTAAATCGCCACTTACACTATCGCTGGTAACAAAATTTAGACCTGTAAAATCAGCAATAACCTGAAGCGCCGCTCGTACCGTAATTCGTTGGAAATTAAACGTTAGCTTGTCACCAACATAACCAAACTCATCCGGTTCTCTCTCATTTTCGGTTATTTCAATCGGATTCACTTGAACAACCAACTCATTCCCGACTTGATAGGACGAATAAGTATATTGACCTACCGGACTTACAATCATTCGTGAGCTAGCGCCCGTGAAGAATGTATCAATTGTTTGCACAGGTGTCGCAAAATCGATTACGTCGAGTCGTTGCTCTAAATTACCGGGTAATGCCGTACCGGGAAAATCAATTATGATTTCACCCGCTTCTTCACGAACATCAACACCAATTTCAGGACTACTAAGTGATACGAAAATCTGACCGCCACCCACTTCAGTGCGACGAAAATCAACATCAGTTAACTGAAAAGGCAATGTCTCTGTCTTCGAAGCGCTTTCAAACTCAGGCGAACGGCGAGAAGCAGCCATCTGATTCGAGGTTGGGGCAGACATAATCAACGCCACTCCATTTTCCTCAGCTCGCTGTTCAAAATCTACCGGACCAATCAAATTTAAAATTACACGTGTCCTATCATCAGTTTCAGCTGTAATAATACTCTCAACTGCTCCTGTTCCTACCCGCTGGATATTTTCCATAACTGCGCTTTTTGTATAGAAAAAGTCAACAATGATTCGCGCAGGTTGATTAGTTCTGAATATTCCTGGCTTTTCAGAAAGCCCTGTTGCGTTGAAATCAACCTGAACCCGGCCGCCTGGTAAACTGGAATAAGAAATACTATTAAGAACAGCACCGACCGAATTAGTAGCACCGTCAGTGCCATTATTGAGTAGCTCACCCGCCGCTGTTGCAACTTCATCTTTAACCAACTGTGCAATTAACTGATCCTGAACAGTATTCACTGTTGCTAGCGGCATGACCGTTTCAGGTTCTTCTACTTTCTGAGCATCAAGTTCAGAGAGGGAAATTGGAGTTTTTGCAGTATTCTCGACCGCAGCAACAATCGCACTAGGTTGTTCGTCCAATTTTATTTGACCATCGTCTAAAGCAACGTTCTCTTCCACTTCAACCGGAGTGTTTTGCGTAGGCTGCAGGGTGATACGTGCGCGGTTGGCAGATGCCGCAGCTTGAGCGTCATCTGCTGTTTCTGATTCGGAAGAGGTATCCGATAAATTGTCTTTAGATACAGACGCGGCTGCAATCTGTTCAGCTTCACTTTGTGCAATCTCGTCAAGCACCTTGCGCTCTAGATCACTTAATGAATCATCTTCCAAAGCCAATGCCGCAGTCGCCGGAACATTGCTTTGGCCACTATCAGTTACAGTCTCCTTCTGAACTTGGGATAATTCTTCTAAGCTATCTCCCTCAGACAGCCCAATAGCGCCTTCGTGTATGACTATCTTGTAACCGCCGTCGACGATACTCACCTGCAAATATCCAGCTGTTTTCAGTAATATATCGAGATTTGCCCGGCTCGGGTCATCCGTTTCATAAGGGAATACACCACGTACAATTCCCACTTCTCCAATATCGCGTATTGATTTAGAAAGCGACGCCCCCGGAAAAGAGACACGCAACCGATATCCATTATCCAGAACTTCCGTATCGTAGGACAACTTTTCATCCGATGATATTCCGAAAACCGACTGACTTTGTGATAACCATCTGAGTTCAGAGAGTTGATCAGCCAAGACGTTCCCCGATAGCACTATTCCTGACACAAAAGCTAAACCGCCCAACCAGCGTTTAACAGGATTAATTTGTGCTAACTTTGCAACAATATGTTGTCTTTGAATATGCATTTTTCTGCCAGCTCTGCCTGAATTTCGTTTCATTATTGAAAGTTAAGCGTTACTTTCCGCTCCTCCCATTCTCCCGCCGGATTTTTAATAACCTCACGCAACAAGATTTCACGTTCATTGATATTTATAATCTTACCACTTTGGCGCCCCATATGGTTACCTAAAGTAATCCGGTGAGTTCCACCATCCGGCGTGGACATTAACACCCAAGCGCGACCATCCTGAAAAAGTGTTCCCATAAATTTTAAGGCATCAAGAGGAAAATCCTCCAACACTTCCCGCCTCCGTTCTGGCTGAAAAACCTGGTTCATATTAACTGAGCTCCCGACCTTCTCAAAATCCCTAAAGCTTAGCGCTAAAAATGGATTAACCAAACTGCCCGAGCTATACAAAACACTTTCATAAGGCTCAATAAAAGGCAGTGGCTCTACTTCAGGTTTTTGATCCCGAAAAGCGTCCGCAGTAAACCGTCTCAAATCTGATAATTCTGCTCGAGGAGTGCAACCGTATACGCATACGATTGCTGCAACAATAATACTTTTGACGGATATGCTCTTCACATCCTTATTGCCTTATTGTCCGAGTTTTTTTATTAGGCTTCACACTTGACAATTCTTCATCTTCCAAATAGCGATACGTTTTCACCAATGCTTTGACTGACAGTTCGCCATCTTCACTGCCGATTAGCGTCAAATTCCCGATTGTAACAATTCTGGGTAATGCCGCAAGTTCGCTCACAAATACCCCGAACTGATGATAGTCACCCTGCACTTCAAGATCAATTGGCAGCGTCGCATAGAAACCATCTGCCTGCTCGCCCTTTGGTTTAAAAGTTCGAAACTTAAGTCCTTGTGACAATCCAGCTTGAGTAATATCAATTAATAACTGCGGCACTTCATTCTTATCAGGCAACTGATCGACTAAAACTCCAAAGCTAGTTTGCATTTGCTGCATTTGGTCACGATATGCCTGTAAATTAATAGCCTCTGCTTTTCGGTCCAAAAACGTTACTTTTAATTCGGATTCTTGACGCTTAAGCTTATCAATATCATCAAGTTGACCGCTCACAATAAAATGGTAACCAACATAGAGCAATCCCAAAAAAATAAAACTGACCATAAAGCCTTTAAACCAATCTGGCCACGTACTAAGGTCAGCAATATCAACATCTTGCAAATCACTTAAATTAATTGCCATATCTACAAACCGTGCACGCTCATGAATCGGGCTTCTTCACTGAGCCAGCCTTCGCGATCTGGAGTGAAAATTCGCTTGGCGCATCACCACCCACAGCTCGAATTATTTTCAAAGTCGGGTTATGGTACCAACTGGAGTCTTCTAGTGCGCGCATGAAACTAGATACACGCCCATTCGATTCAGCTCTACCTGAAAGTGTTACTTTTGATTCCTGCAACTGGAGTTTTGTCAAATAAACGCCTTCCGGAACATTCCTGACCATATCGGACAAAATATTCACAAGTTCTGTGCGATCACTTTGCAGATTTTGAATTACCTGCATGCGAGAGATAAGTTTGTCGCGCTGCTGGCGAAGCTGATCAATTTCTTTAATCTCCTCATCCAATGACTGTATTTCAGCGCGCAGAAAACTGTTGCGTGCATTGTGATTACGTTTTAAATCCTCAAAATAATTATAAGCTCCAAATACGATCAGACCCGCAACAATCCATAGCCCTACTGCAGCGACAACCAGATTTTTGAGTCGACGTGCTTTAGCTTCCTCACGCCATGGTAACAAATTGATTTCACTCATCTTTTTGCTCCACGCATGGCCAAACCACAAACCGTATTTAACAACGGCGCATATCGATAAAGACGATCTTTAGCTATAGACGACGCCAGTTTTGTATTCACAAACGGATTTGCAAGACGAGTACTCACACCTGTTTTATCAGCTACCTCATCTACGACTTTAGGTAATGCCGAACAACCCCCGGTCAAGAATAAATAATCAACTTGATCGTGATTTGATGAAGATACAAATAACTGTATTGCCCGATTCGCTTCTTGGGCCATAGCAGAGATAAAGGGTGCCAAAATATCTTGTCGATAATTTTCAGGCAGGCTCCTCCCCCCACGTTTTTTATTTTCGGCCTCGGTATAAGAAACTCCAAATCTACGCTGAATACTTTCGGTCAGAGATTTTCCACCAAATGGAAAGTCCCTTTGGAAAATAAGCTTCTCCTGATGAACCACATAAAGATGACTTGATGTTGCTCCATAATCTATTATAGCCACAACTTTTTCCACTCCACCATTTGGAAGGGTCGTGGCAACCAATTCCAGAGCGCGTTCGTTTGCAAATGATGTTACGTCTACGATTAGTGGAGTTAAACCTGCCGCTTCCAATACAGTTACGCGCTCCTCAACTATTTCCCTGCGACAAGCAGAAAAGAGCACATCATCGTTGCTTGGGTTTTCAGCATTAGGCCCTAATAACTGAAAATCAAGATTGGTATCAGCTAAGGGAAAAGGCACATAGTGCTCTGCCTCAAGCTCAATTTGCTGTTCGAGCTCTGTTCCGCTAAGACCAGCAGGCAGGCTTAGTATTTTACTTATCGATTGTGCTGCGGCAATTGCCACTACAACATGCTTTCGCTTACTACCGGTTTTTTTAACTGCCGATCGCACAGCCCTGGAAACTCGATCTAAATCGATGATCGCATTCTCCACAACAATATTACGCGGAATCGGCTCAACAACAAAACGCTCGATTTTATAGCGATCACGACTCTCGGTCATCTCCATAACTTTAATCGAAGATGTGCCGATATCAATTCCTAAAGCGAGTGGTCTTTTCTTTTTAAACACGAAAACGTTATATTTTTTAGATACTTGAGAGAAACTATTGAAGAATATACTTCAGTATTATCGATTTTGCTACAATAAAGCCCGTTTTTCCCAACGAGAGCCGATTCGCCCCGCTCATTTGACAGTTCTACACATGCCGATCAATCTATGCTGGATATGACACCGCAAAGAAATTCTGTGAGACGCGGCATACTATTAATCTGTTATCATAGTGGAAAATCGGCAGCAAATCCTATTCGTGCCCGCCATACGTCGGGTAAATTCTCCTTTTAGTCTAAAAAAGCATATTTTAAATGTTCGAATCCCAACGATCAGGGCTCAGCCTATTTTTTGTCTGGATAAAACGGTTATTTATTTTTGGTGTCATTTTCGGAGTTATTGGGATCGCAGTCGCAGCAACTATTGTCGTTCGAATATTGCCGACTCTACCCTCAATAGACGCCATTAGAGAGATACAATTACAGGTACCATTGCGGGTTTTTACTATAGATGGTCAACTCATCGGAGAGTATGGTGATTATCGGCGCTCAATCACCGATATAGACGATATTCCACAGCCACTCATAGACGCTGTTCTTGCGGCGGAAGATGCTAACTTTTTTAAACATCATGGTGTAGATTTTAAAGGCATAGCGCGCGCTGCCGTGTCAAATCTACGCAGCGGTGGGCATGGACAAGGCGCCAGCACAATAACCATGCAGGTCGCACGAAACTATTTTTTAAGTAGAGAAAAAACGTATACTCGGAAACTCAAGGAAATCCTGCTGTCGTTCAAGCTTGAGCAGAAGCTTTCAAAGAGCGAAATTCTAGAACTCTATTTGAATAAAATTTTCCTAGGCCATAGATCATACGGCTTTCAGGCAGCAGCACTATTCTACTTCGATAAGCCACTTAGAGATTTATCACTGGCCGAAACCGCGATGCTTGCAGGCCTGCCCAAGGCTCCATCGCGCAACAACCCCCTGTCCAACCCTGAAAACGCACAAGATAGACGTAACTATGTTCTTGGGCGTATGCAGGAGCTGGGTTATGTCACACCAGAACAATATGAAAGTGCCATAGCAAGTGTTGTTACAGCGAAACGACACGCTTCGCCAGTTGATATCGATGCACCGTATGTTGCTGAAATGGCGCGAGATTATATATACGACAAATATGGCGATCGCGCTTACCAAGCCGGATTCCAAATTTTCACGACAATTCATGCCAACAACCAAATAGCGGCAAATAACGCACTGCGTAAGGGTCTTATTGATTATGAAGAGCGCCACTCTTACCGAGGGGTACTTACCCATGTTGATCCGGCAACTATAGAAGACAACGAAGCACTCATTCAATTACTCAACACTTTTCCGGATAGTGCCGGAGTGCAACCCGCTTTGATTATTGCGGTTGATGCCGACATAGTTCAGGCCTATACACCAGAACTTGGCCAGATAAATATAGACACAGCAGGATGGTCATGGATTACGAAAAACCCAACCACCATATTTACGGTTGGTGACGTCGTGTATATCCGGCCAATGATAAACGACGAAAAGCTGGAAGCTTTTGCTATCACTCAATTGCCAGAAATTGCCGGTGCGATAGTATCGTTAAACCCCAATGATGGGGCAATTTTGGCGCTCAGCGGTGGTTTTGACTACTATCTGGGTAAATTTAATCGAGCAACCCAAGCTAAACGACAACCTGGCTCCAACCTAAAACCATTCATTTACTCCGCCGCCCTTAATAATGGTTTCACCGCATCCAGTCTCGTCAGCGGGGCACCCATTGTCGTTGAAGACAGTATAGAGGGCACCTGGAGACCACAGAACTATAGCGGAAAATTCTTTGGTCCAACTCGAGTTCGTTATGCATTAACCGTATCCATGAACCTTGTCTCTGTGAGGCT
>Ga0213861_10004266_pt1 | contig 11693 bp, 11 predicted proteins | sample PICome_4_FD_160110 | JGI IMG/M metagenome (GOLD analysis project Ga0213861, IMG submission 160110) | Coastal seawater microbial communities near Pivers Island, North Carolina, United States - PICO131 | ecosystem: Environmental > Aquatic > Marine > Coastal | place: USA: North Carolina...
GAAGGTGGAATGGCGCGCGGCGCACACCGACCTCCTGACCCGCTGTCAGGATGAAGGTGCGGGAGTCGAGGGAGAGGAGGAATTGGTCTGCGCGCCCTTCCGCCACCAACTCCAAGCGGCCCTCCGCCGGCAGCACCAACGGCCGGTCATTCAGATTGTGCGGCGCAATCGGCGTCAAACACCACACCGCAGACCCCGGCATCACAATGGGACCGCCAGCACTCAACGAGTAGGCAGTGGAACCTGTCGGCGTGGACACAATCAAGCCGTCAGCCCAGTAGGAATTGACATAGGCATCATCCTTGTGGACCTCCACGGTCACCATCGAGGAGGTGTCACGCTTCATCAGCGCCACTTCATTGAGCGCATAGGGGAACCCGTCAAAGTCCATGCCCTCCACCTCGATTTCCAACATCATCCGATCCTCATACCAAACCCGTCCCGCCGCAACTGCATCCATGGCCAAGTCAATCTCCTCGGTTCCGACGTTCGACAAAAACCCCAGCCGGCCCGTGTTGACACCCAGAATGGGAATCAAGCGATCCTTGACGAAGGTGGCCGCCTCCAGAACGGTTCCATCCCCACCGATGACCACCATCAAATCCGGCTTGCCGAGGTCATCGGCCACCTCAAAAGTCCGCCAATCCGCAGCGATGCGCATTCGGCCTTTCAATAATTCGTGAAACCTTGACTCGATGATCGGGTGGGCGTCCAATTCCTGGATTCGCCGCAGGACGTGCTTCACCGCGTCATCATGCGCGGCGCTGAAGGTTTTGCCGAAAACCGAAATCCTCATGTGAATCAAGGTTGCAGAAAACGCATGAACGCCTCGTAGCGATCGCGCATGTCTTGTTCAACTTCTGGAGCGTGCAAAACCGTTTTGATGGCGTAGCCAAACCGGTTGAAGGTCGCCAGCACCGGGGCAATGTCCGGCGTATTCAGTTTCAATGTAACATGAATGAGGTTCGATTCGGGTTCTGTGGCCAACGTCGATGCCACAATTTTTGCATCGTTGGATTCCACCAGCCGAGCAACTTCGGACAGGGACAAATCCCCTTCGGCCACTTCCAGAACGATCACGCCGCCCGGGCGTCCCCAACCCGCCTTGGTGGACAAAAACCTCAACACCTGCTCGGGCCTGACCACCCCGAGGTAGCGGCCACTGGCAATCACCGGCATCACATCAACCTCCGCAAGCACGATGGCCGAAACGACATCGTAAACATGCGCGCCAGCATCTACTGCGACCGGCCGCGCCTCCAAAGCCGCCATGGGCGCTTCTCCGTCCACCTCCATCAAATCGTCCTCGTAAATCAGGCCTTTGAACTCCTCACCATTGACCAGTGGCAAGTGGCGGACCTTGTACTCATCCATCAAGGCGAGTACCCTTTCTGCGCTGTCTTCCGGCCGGACAGGCAGCAGGTCTGAAGTCATCATCGTCTGGGCATACATGGCGTAACTTTGTCATTCCAATTTCAACCCGAAAGGTACGGATGACTTTTCTCAGCGTCAACGTCAACAAAATCGCCACCCTCCGCAATGCTCGGGGCGGCAGCATTCCGGATGTGTTGCTCGCCGCACAGCGCATCGAGGGCTATGGTGCACACGGCATCACCGTGCACCCTCGACCCGACGAACGGCACATCACCTACGCCGATGTCCGTGCCCTCAAACCATTGATTCAAGGCGAGTTCAACGTCGAGGGGTATCCGTCGAAGTCCTTCCTCGCGTTGGTTGACGAAGTCCGGCCGCATCAGGTAACGCTGGTCCCGGATCCGCCGGATGCGCTGACGAGCAATGCAGGCTGGGATGCGGTGTCCGAAGCTGAATTCTTGGCGCCGATCATCGCCGATTTGCAGGCGAAGGGCATGCGGGTGAGTTTGTTCCTCGCGCCCGATTCAGACCAAATCCAAGCCGCCGCCCGCCTCCGCACCGACCGCATCGAGCTGTACACCGAACCCTACGCTGCTGCCTTCCCCACCCAAGGTGCCGATGCCGCCCTTCCGTTTGCGCGGGCAGCCGTCCTGGCACATGCCTTGGGCCTTGGCGTCAATGCCGGTCATGACCTCAATGCGGCGAACCTCCGTGCTTTCGCGGAAACCGTCCCCTACCTCGACGAGGTCAGCATCGGCCACGCCTTGATCAGCGACGCCCTTTACATGGGCTTATCAAACGCTGTAGCAACATACCGAGCTTGCCTCGAGCCCATTCCCGCCTAACCGATGAGCAAACCCGTGGAACTCTTTGTGCGGGCGCTGGGCGATGCGGATGCACCGGTGCTGGTTGTGTTGCACGGGCTGTTGGGGTCGAGTGACAATTGGCAAACGCTGGCCAAATCCTACGCACAAACCCACCACGTCCTCCTCACCGATGCCCGGAACCACGGCCGAAGTCCACATCACGCGGAACACTCCTACATCGCCATGGTGGAGGACCTGCTTCATCTGCTCGACGCCCGTGGGATCAGCAGAGCCTCGCTCCTGGGCCACAGCATGGGCGGCAAAACGGTGCTCGAATTCGCCCGGTTGCACCCCGATCGGTGCGACAAGTTGGTTGTGGCAGACATGGCTGCGCGTTCCTACCCCATTCATCACGACTTGATTTTCCAAGCGCTGCGTTCTGCACCGATCGACAGCGCGGCGACACGTGAGTCAGTGGAACGCCACCTGATGGAGGCACTGAGAGATCAGATGGTGGTCGCCTTTTTGATGAAAGGATTGCGGCGGCGGGTGGAGGGGGGCGAAACGGTTTGGTCCTGGCGGCCCAACTTGCCGGTTCTTCATGCGGCGTTGCACGAAGTGGTGCGAGCTGTGCCATTGGAAATGAGCACATTGCCACTGCTCTCAATTCATGGTGGGAATTCGGCGTATGTGGGCGAAGCGGATTTGGCCTCATTCGAGGAACATTTCCTCCAATTCGAGTCCCATTGCATCGCTGGCGCCGGTCACTGGCTTCACGCTGAAAAGCCAGAGGAATTCCTCGAGGTCACCAACGATTTCTTGGACTGAGCGTTCCTGATTCGCGGCGTCCTTTGGGCGGCAATTCCGAAGTAACTTTGCCCGAGAAAAAACCTGCGATCATGTCTGCACACCAAATTCTCGTCCCCATGGACTTCACGCCTGTCAGCGAAGTGGCGTTGGCGCACGCGTTTGTTGTCGGCAAGGCCTTCAATAGCATCATCAACATCCTTCATATTGTTCCAACAAAAAAGCAAGTGGGGGAGTGCAGGTTGCGGATGTCGGCGCTTGAGGAGCGTCTGGCCGGGAAATATGAAGGGGAGTTGCGATTCGAACTTCGCATCGGCAACATTTTCGACGACATTGATGATGTGGCGGCAGAGCGCGGGGCACACTTGGTGATCATGGGCACGCATGGCTTGCGAGGCATGCAATTCATCACTGGAGGCCGGGCGTTGCGCATTGTCACAAATTGCTCTACGCCGGTGATTGTCACCCAGGAGAAAGGCATTGGGGAGAACGGGTACGATGACATTTTGGTTCCGCTTGACCTGCACCAAGACACCAAGCAAAAATTGTCCATTGTCGCCGAAATGGCGAACTACTTCGACGGCCGAGTACACATCTTCTCCCCCGCGGAAGAGGATGAATTCCTGCGGAATCAACTGCTTCGGAACATCGAATTTGCCAAGGAATTCTTTGACGAACAGGGCATCACCTACACCGTCAAGATCAGTGAGCATCGCTCCAGTGCATTCGTGCGCGACGTCATTCACTACGGAGCGTCCATCGATGTGGATTTGATCAGCATCATGAACTTGCACGAAAAATCCTTGATGGGAATCCTCGGCCAATCGTACGAGCAGCAAATCATCACAAATGAAGCACAGATTCCCGTGCTCGTGATGAATCCGATTGAGACTCGGGTGATTCGAAACAGCGTTTTTGCTCGCTGATTCTACAGTCATTCGTTACCATCAGACCCGGACGGAGATCACCAGGACGTCGTCCACCTGAGGTTCACTCCCTTTCCAATCATCGAATGCGGCCGCAAGTCGACGTTCCTGCTCATCGGCAGCCAATGGAGCGATGTCCACGAACAATGCCCGCAGGCGTTTGCGCATGAATTTCTTGCCCTTCGGGCCGCCGAATTGGTCGGGAAAGCCGTCAGTCGTTGCGAAGACAACATCGCCAGCAGATAGCGGATGGGTGTGCAACGTGTAGGAGCGAGTCGATGGCTCGAAGGAGGCAATGGCGAGCTTGTCGGGCTTGATTTCTTCAATCTTGCCCTCAGCTCGGACGATGTACAAGGAACTGTTCGCCCCGCTGAACTTCAGCTCCATGCGCTCCATGTCAATGGTGACAAAAGCACAGTCCATTCCATCGTTCAATCGTGCGCCATTGTCGGGTCCGTTTGAATGCAACACCTCCCTCGCTGAACGATTCAGGGCGGACAGGACGTCATTCGGTTCAGTGTATACTTTGGTGACGCGCTCCAAGCCTTGGTAGCCGATCAAGCTCATGAAAGCCCCTGGTACACCATGCCCCGTGCAATCCACTGCTGCAAACATCCGGAGGCGGCCGACACTGTGAAACCAGTGAAAATCCCCAGAAACAACATCGCGTGGGCGGTAAAACACAGCGTTGTGACGGAACACGGAGTTTCGCTCCAGTGTGGTGGGCAAAATCGCCTTCTGGATGCGCTCTGCGTATTCGATGCTGTCCCGCAAATCACTGTAAAGCGTCTCAATCCGCTGTCGTTGATGTTCCACTTCTGCTGTGCGGGCCTGCACCTTGGCCTCGAGTTCTGCCTCGTTTGTGGCCAAGTCATCGCGCATTTTCAGAATCGCTCGGCCAAGAGCATCCTCCTCGCTCAATGGGGTGTATTCGGCCTCGAAATTCCCGCGACCGACTTCAAGCGAAAACGCCCGCGTGGCTTGCAGGCCATCAGCCAGGCGATTGACCGCGAGGGCCATCTCACCGATTTCGTCGCGGCGAACCCGAACCGGTGATTCCGGTGTTACGCCGAGCCCCATATAGAGAAGGGCGCGTTTGAGCTCTCGCACGGGAACCGTGATGGAGCGCGTCACGAAATATGCAACGAGGATGCCGAGGATGAGCACACCCAGCGCCACGTTTCCTGCATAGAGACGGAGTCGATTGCCCAGTTGTGCCATCCGAGCCGTGGAGTTGCGCAAAGCCTCCGTCTGGGCGGAGGTGAGGTGGTCGAGGTGGGCTCGGATTTGGTCTGTGAGTTCCGGCAAACTGGAACCATCCAATGCGTAATACTCCGCATCCATCGTGGCCATCGGATCGTCATAGGACTCAAAATCAGGCAGCAAGCGCATGATTTCGCCATAAACGATGAACATGTGCTCCACAGCCCGCGACAGGCTATCTCGCTGCAACTGCTCGGCAACAGGCCAATCCTCAGCCAGCCCGCTCAACCGCTTCAAATGCTTCGGCGTGACTTCATGGACAATGACTTGCAGCGCTTGCTTCTCGGGGTCATCTGGGCCTGATTGCACACTCAGCCAGTGTCGAATGAGCACGCGACCTTCGCTGACTGACCGGTCCAAATCCTCAAGTGCCTCCAGGCTCGGCGTCAAGACATGATCGATGCGCTGCCCCAACGCTTGGCTCTCAGCCAACGTACTGCTGGTCAGCAGAAACAGCCCACCGACGGCCACGCCAAACGCCGCGAAACCCAGGGATATTCTCCACCCAATCCCAAGGCGAAGTCCGCCACGGGGCATCTGTTGTGAATCGCTTGACACGCAGGCAAGATACTCAGTCCAAGGGAATCATTTCCCACCACTTTTGCGGATGGCCTCCTCCAATTCACGCTTGTAGCGATCGCTCTCCGTCGGCTGACTCAAAGCATAGTGAATCGTCATCAACCCCTTCAGCGTCTCCAATCGCTCTGGCTTCGCTTCATGCGCGGCTTGCATCACAGGCAGGGCCTCTTCAAACAGGGCAATGCAAACGTCTTGAATCTCCATGAGTTCGAACATCGAGGTCTCCGGACCGATGCGCTTGAGCTGCCTCACGCCGTGGTTGTATAGGGTGATGGCGAGGTTGTACAAGGTGCTGTAATGGCCAGGTTCCAAGGCCAAACTGGCCTCGTAATGCCCCACCGCTGCCGCCAGTGCTTCCTGTTCAGCCCCTTCCCCTTCCACCCGCTCGTTCGCGAGGCAATTCCCAAACGCCAAGCCCAACTGCCGTTCCCACTCCGCTCGCTGAATCTTCAAGGCTTGTGGGGATTTGCCAAGCATTTCCTCGACAGCCATGTAAACCTCGAACTGCTCTGACATCCCGTCAAAGGCCGCAGGTGTGAACCCCCGCAATCCATTCAATGCATCTTGAAAATAGGTTCCACCGATGTAACCCAATGCCGCCTCCAGCTCTCGCTGCGTCTCCTCATCGGGCCCCAAAGCCCAGGCCTTTCGAAACGCCCGCCAAGCAGCTTCTCTTCGGGCAGATTCTGGGTCAGTACGTTCCTCCGCCTTGTAAAATTCCTTTTCGAAAAACCCGAGAACATACCAAGCCTCCGGGTTCTCTGATTCCTCTCCTGCCACTGCGGTCGAAATGATGTCATGCGCCCGGTCCGTCAACCCGGCATCCCACTGGTACACTGCACGACTGACAGCCGATTGCCCCACGACATCAGCCTGCCAGCCCAGAACCAGCATCATGGCGACCAGCAAGTGCAAGGGTCCTTTCATTCGTCTGCAACCGCCCATGACAGAATTTTATTGCCGATCAACAACTTCCTCCGCTTCGCTTCTTCAGGATCAATCGAGAATCGCAATCGATTCGACTGCGTCACAAAGTTGATCAGCGCACCCTCCGACAGCCCCCCCGGCTGATGACTCACCAGCATGGTCGGCGCATCCCGCAAGGCCCCGGACAACATCGCCAAGTTCCCTTGGCCCTCCTCCACGTACAAAACATGACAAAAAGGTTCTGGCGGTCCCGCCTGCACATCCTTCTTGTCGAGCTGCACAATCTCCAACACTTGCTGCCGAATGGGCTTCATGGCGTACTTGTCCACCAACTCCTCTACGAGACGCTCGTTGCCGACAATGCCAATGCGGAATGTCCCCACTTTTGCCTCCTCCGGCCAATCGTTCGCCGCAGCGAAATGGAAAAGGAAGTTTGCCTTCATGATGGCAATGGTGTCGGTGTCATCCACTTTTCCACCGTCAGATTGTGGCAAGGAAAAAGCCCAAATCAAGCCCACCAACAAGCCCAGCGCTCCCCACCGGAGGACACGCCGTGACATCACTGATCGGATAGGCTGGGCAACGCGCATGTTCAGAACGAATCGACGTTAGGCCTCTCCTGAACCGCTTCCACCGCCGTGGTCACCAAAACCTATGATGTCCCGGTCGAACATGTACAAAGCCCCTTTGTCGTCGCCGGCGAGGGTGAGTTTGTCCAGGATTTGGCGTGCAAGCGCCTCCTCCTCAATCTGCTCAGAAACATACCATTGCATGAAGTTGTGCGTCGTGTAATCCTTCTCCTTCAAGCACAAATCCACCACTTCGTTGATCGCCTCTGTCACCTTCGTTTCGTGGTACAAAATCGCCTCGAATACAGCCTTCACTCCAGGATACTCGGCCTGCGGCGCCCGAAGTGCAGGCACTTGCGCCTCGCCTCCTCGCTCATTGATGAACCGCATCAACTTCAACATGTGCACCCGCTCCTCATCCGAATGTGCATAGAGGAACTGGGCCGTCCCATCCCAGCCATTTGTTTCGGCCCAAACAGCCATGGCCAAATACGCCTGAGAGCTCTCTGCTTCATGCCGAACCTGGTCGTTCAGCGCTTTCATGATGCTATCTTTCAACATGGGCACAAGTTAGGAACTCCCCGGCGCATTAGCTACGGTTGATCCACCGGCGCACCAGCCTTTCCCACCAGCGTTCATCCCGCTTCAGGGTCTCCATCAATAGCTTGTCCATCAGCCTGCCAAAGGCGACGATTTCGCGCATGGTTCCTTTCAACGCTCGGTCATCCATGGAACGACTGGCCGCTCCGTGGGCCCGGAGCAGCTTGCCCATTTCGAGAATGGGCTGGAGTTCCCGCTTGCGGCGCTGCTTCGCAACTGCCGTTGCAATCCGCCACACATCCCGCTCTGCGACGTAACCGATTCTTCTCGAACCAAGTTGCCGCACCGCGTGGACCACCCCCCATTCGACGAGGGCCTTCAACTGCATGTGCGCATTTCCGCGGCTGATAGCCAACGCCTCCATGACTTCGTCCGTGCTCCATGCCCTGTCTCGGCTGAGCAAAACCGCGTGGACGGCCCCCATGGCTGGGGGGAGGCCCCAGGTTTGGCCTGCCTCCTGCCAAGCCTGGATGAAAGCATCTTGCAATGGTGAGAAGGCTGATGGCTGATGGCTGGTGGTCGATGTACGGTGGTCGGATGGCGGATGATCGGTGGATCGTGGCTCGTCATTCCCTGATTGCTCCACTGCCGCCGCGGACCCACTCCCCCCTAGCTCCCTGTTCCCAAGTTCCCTAGCCCCCTCGTTCCCTCGTTCCTTCCCCCCTTCCCCTGTTTTCTCAACCCTCAACCCTTTTTCCTCACCCCTCCCTCTCTTCTCCTTCTTCTTCTTCTTCGCCTTCTTTTTTGCCTTTTTCAGCTCCTTTTCCGTCAAATCTTCCAATTTCTCTTTCATCGTGCCTTGAAAGTACGAAATCTTTGACAGATCACCTCCGGGTCCACAACTGCCTGTGTTTTTTCAACAAACGTCGAATGAAATTCAGCTGCAGCCCTGGGCCCAACAAGGACGCCACGGGTGCCCAAACCATTGATCACATGGTACCAAGGCCGCTTCTCGGGATCGGGCATGCCCACCATCGGTCTGCGGTCTGGGCTCGCCGGGCGAATCCCAGCAACGTGTTCCACAACCACGTCCGCGAAAGGCAAATCTGGCCGCAACTCCTCCATGACGGCAATCAACTCCGCACGCGCTTCTGCATGGGTGATCGGCTCAGTGAGGTCCCATCGGTAGGTTGCCCCGAGCCGCCAACGCTGACCATCGGCCAAAGGCAAGAGCCATTTCTTGTGGTTGAGGAGCGCATCAGGCCAAGCATTGCGATCCGAGGGCTCGAGGGTGAGGACCTCACCGTGGTTCGGTCGAACGTCGAGGCCAAAACTGGCGAGATCGGATTTGGCCCCCACGCCGCGTGCATCCAAAACGAGGTCAAAACCGCTCGGCAGGCCATCTGCCAAAAACCATTCACGGGTTTCCCAGCGCCCCGAGGCATGCAAGGCCTCCCGAAACCGCGCAATCAGATTTTGCAAATCGACGTAGCCAGCTTTTGGCACCCAACCACCACCAAATGGTGCCAGCACAGCACCACCGGTCTCACGCCACTCTGAGCTTTCAATCCATTTCGAAACTGGGTGGTCAGATTCCACGCGTTCCGCCCAGAGGTTTGCATAGTCCAGATTCGGAAATCTTTTGAACAAGGGTCTTTCATGCCACAGCGGAACACCGAGTCGATTCTCCAATCCGCGGTACACTTCCTCCGCCAGGGCCATGTGGCGATCGGCTTCCCAAACCGGCAACAACCGCCGAAACGACACGGGATTGAACATGCCAGCGGCCACTTGGGAGGCTGCCGGATGACGCGATTCGGCCGCAGCCCAAACCACGGCCTGCAGGCCAGCGCGCCGCTCGAGCAGCTCCACCGCCAACAGCCCGGCCAGCCCGCCACCGACGACCAGCACCCGTGGCGACTCGCCTGCCATGGGCATCAGATGACGCCGAGTTCCTTCGACACGTCGCCGAAGGCTTTCAGGGCTCGGTCGAGGTGTTCACGGGTGTGGGCGGCCGAAAGTTGGACGCGAATGCGGGCTTGGTCTTTGGGCACGACCGGGTAGAAGAAGCCGATGACGTAAATGCCGTGATTGAGGAGCTTATCGGCCATGATTTGGGACAATTTCGCGTCGCCCAGCATCACCGGCACAATCGCAGACTCCCCATCCTTAAAAGGCAAGCCCAGCGCGCGCAACCCAGCCTTGAAATAATTCGTGTTCTCCTCCAGTTGGTCGCGCAAAGCCGTCGTCTCATCCAGCATCTTGAAGACCTCGATGGACGCCCCCACAATGCTCGGCGCCAAGCTGTTCGAAAACAAGTAGGGACGCGAACGCTGGCGCAACATTTCAATGATCTCCTTTCGGCCCGTTGTGAAACCGCCCATGGCACCGCCCATCGCCTTGCCCAGCGTTCCAGTGATGATGTCCACACGGCCCAAAGCCCCCCGAAGTTCAACGCTGCCGCGGCCCGTGGCGCCAATGAACCCAGTGGCGTGGCATTCGTCGACCATCACCAACGCGTCGTACTTGTCGGCGAGGTCACAAATGGCGCCGATTTGGGCGACGTAGCCGTCCATCGAGAATACGCCATCCGTGACGATGATTTTGAAGCGATGTCCGGCTTCGGACGCGGCGACAAGCTGCGCTTCGAGGTCGGCCATGTCGTTGTTCGCGTACCGGTAGCGGGCCGCTTTGCAGAGTCGCACGCCGTCGATGATGCTGGCGTGGTTCAACGAGTCGCTGATGATGGCATCTTCGGCCGAGAGCAGCGGCTCGAAAACGCCACCATTTGCGTCGAACGCTGCGGCGTAGAGGATGGTGTCCTCGGTTTGGTGAAAATCAGCGATGCGCTGCTCGAGTTCCTTGTGGATGTCCTGCGTACCGCAAATGAACCGGACACTGGACATGCCGAAGCCGTGCGTGTCAATGGCCCGTTTCGCTGCCTCGACCACCCGCGGATGGGAACTCAGGCCGAGGTAGTTGTTCGCACAGAAATTGAGGACCTTCGAACCGTCCGTCAGGGTGATTTCGGCATCCTGCGGACCGGCAATGATGCGTTCTTTTTTGAACAGACCAGCGCTTTCAATGTCTGCGAGCTCTTGCTGCAAGTGCCCTTCAAGTTTTCCGTACATGGGTTGCGGTTTTGCCTGCGAATTTAGGCGGTTGCAGACCAAATCCCCCCCACCCCCAGCACCACCGCATCATTCCGGTCGCCGTGGCCCACCGGGACGTCCCACACCACGGGCAGGCCGGCAGGCACGTGCTCCGCGACCATCTCGGGGACGGAGCGGGAGAATGGGTTGTCGGCGGTTTGGCCTGAAGCGATCGTGTTGTCATGCAAGTCCGAAAACGAGCCCATCAACAGGCCGTGCGCGCGCTCGAAAACGCCCGCCAGCCGCAGCGCACAGAGCATCCGATCGATGTGGTACAAGTATTCGTCCAGGTCCTCCAGCAGCAACCAGCGGCCGGTCACCTCCGGGAAATACGGCGTGCCCAGCAGGCTGTAGAGCACGCTCAGGTTGCCGCCCACAACGGCCGGTTGATCGGACGCCGGTGCGGGGGCCATGAGCTGGGCCCACATGGCCTCTTTGTTCTCGGTCCGGGCGTAGGTGGTCGCCACGGGGGCATGCAAGGCTGCCACGCCCTGCCGGTCCGCCCAGCCGTGGAGCGCCGTGATGTCGCTGAATCCGATGATCCAGGTCGGGTCGGCGCGAAACGCCTCGGCATCGAGCAAAGGCAGCAAACGCGCGCAGCCATAACCGCCGCGCATCGCCCACACCGCGCGAATCGACGGGTCCCGAAACGCCGCGTTCAACTCGGCTGCACGGTGGGCATCGGAGCCACCGAATTGGCCATCCCGGGCCTGCAATCCCGTGGTGAGAACGGGCGTGAATCCCGCGGCC
>Ga0213861_10004267_pt1:0-10000 | contig 11692 bp, 12 predicted proteins | sample PICome_4_FD_160110 | JGI IMG/M metagenome (GOLD analysis project Ga0213861, IMG submission 160110) | Coastal seawater microbial communities near Pivers Island, North Carolina, United States - PICO131 | ecosystem: Environmental > Aquatic > Marine > Coastal | place: USA: North Carolina...
CTTAAATTAAAAAATATAATAAACTATAATCAAAATTAAAAATGAATAAATTAACAATTATATTAAATTGTATAATACATATAATATTAGTATTAATATTTGAAGGTATTTTTTTATTTGGAGTTTTATATCCTCTTTTAAATAAATTATCAAATAGATATTTAGGAATTATTAATAATTATATATATTCGATATTATATCCCGATGATTATTATAATTTAAATTATTATATAAATGAAAAACATCATTTTCATTGTTATACAAATGAGAATAAATGCTGTAAAATACATAAATGTAATCATAACTTAATGATTAAACCAGTATATCAAAGTTTATTTATGAAAAAAAATAATGCTGATAATTTGAAAACATTTAACAATGATACTAAAAATATGTTGTTTAATAATGGATATACCAAAGAACAAGATTATTTATCTAAACAAAAAAATAAACCATATATGGTTTATTTTATAATTCAAGGATGTTTAGTTATACTTGCTATAATATTAATAGTTATATCTTTCTATATGAACATAAATATTAATTATAAATTTATAATAATTAATTCTATTATAATATTTTTTGTTATATGTATGTATGCTGCAGCAATTTTATGGCTTGATGTATTTTCTCAAGATTATGTTCTTAATATAGAAAAAGGAATATATCAAAGTTTTAATGATGTATTTAATGAAACTGCTTAATATAAAATATAATTAAACTATAATTAAACTATAAATAAAATATAATTAAACTATAAATAAAATATAATTAAATTATAAATAAAATATAATTAAACTATAAATAAAATATAATTAAATTATAAATAAACTATAAAAATATAAAATATGAATAAAAGTGCCTTTATTTTTAATATTTTACTAGATGTATTTATAGTATTTACTATATTTTCAATTTATTTTTATATACTTATAAAATTCTTTTTGCATCACTTTGAAGAATATACAATTGTATATTTTTTTAAACATAATTTAAAATATTATGATTATATTATATCTTCTTATAAAAATTCTATGTATTATAAATTGAACCCTAAATTTATACCAAATGCTATAAATAAAAAAATTAAGCAAATTAATGAGAAACCAATAACTACTGATTATAAACTTACAGATATAATTGTATCGACAACAATTATAAGTTTTGCTTTATTACTATGTATTTATTTTGTATTTGATAGAAAAAATATAATGTTACATATAAACTTAAATAATATATTATTTACAATAATTATAAATTTAGTATTAATAATTAGTTTTGAATGTATGTTTATTTTTTTTGTGTATGGGAATACAAATTTAATAAATATAGGACATATTTTAGGATTACAAGTTAAAAACTAATATTTTATTTATAATATTATTCTATATAAACTAATAGTTTAGATAAATTAACATTTTTATTAATTTAAAAAAATAATACATAAGTAATTTAAAAATTAATTAATAATTTTATATTTAATTATATATAAAATTTACCAATAATATTTATTAATATTATTATTATTAATTAAATTCAATATTAAAAATTAAAAAATGAGTGAAGAAACTAAAACAACTACAGAAACTAATAGTGATTTAGTTTCAACAACATCTAATGATTTTTCAAAATATGTATTTCATCTATGGACTTCAAAAACTCCTCCTATTAAATACCTTACTGAACTGCTTAAAGATTTATTAACTGAAGGTAATTTAGAATGTAGCGAAGATGGTATTAAATTGCTTTCTATTGATTCTGGAAGAACTGTATTAATTCATTTGAAATTAGATAAGTCTAGTTTTGAAGATTATAAATGCGAACAACCCATTGTGTTAGGTGTTAATCTAGAACATTTTTTTAAAATTATAAAAAATATGGAAAATTCTGATACATTAAGATTATTTGTAGAAAAAGATAATGTCAATAGGTTAGGTATTGAACGTTATAATAAAGAAGAAAATATTAAAAATACTATTTTTCAAAGTTTAATTGATATTCCAGTTCAAAGGCGTGATATTCCATCGCCTAGTTTTAAAAGTGTTATTGTTATGTCAAGTTCTCGTTTTCAAAAAATATGCCGTGAAATTAGTCAATTTAGTGAAAAAATAGAAATTACTTGTGCTGGAAATCAATTAATTTTTAAAGGTTGTAATGAATGTTCATCTCAAGAAATTAAAATTAAACCAAGTTCAAATGGAATGTTATTTGAACAAAATAATCCAGATGAAATTGTCCAAGGTGTATTTAAATTAAAACATTTAGTTCAATTTAGTAAATGTTCTAATCTTTCATCTAACATTCGTATTCTTATTCGTAATGATTACCCTATTGTATTACATTGTGATATTGCTGGTCTTGGATTTGTAAGATTATGTTTAGCACCTAATGCCGAAGAAGATTAATTAAGTTTTGCCAAAAGCAGGATTTAGAAAATCCCGCACGCAAATATAGTGCAAATTATTTTTTAATTTTTGTTATATATTTTAGTTAAGTTTTTTTTAAAAACTTAGTTTTAGTTAAGTTTTTTTTAAAAACTTAGTTTTAGTTAAGTTTTTTCTAAAAACTTAGTTTTAGTTAAGTTTTTTCTAAAAACTTAGTTATAAGTTAATACTTATAAAATAAAATACTAATCCAAATAAGACAGATTGTATAAAGTTTTTTTCAATAAAAGGATATTTATCAAAACATTGTAGTAATTTATGAAGTAAGTTAGAATTCATTATATAAAATAACATTGAGAATAATAATGCTTTTAAAGCAACATCTTTTACAATGAAATCAAAAGAAGGAGTAATATCATTTTGATAATTTAAATTAGGGTTTGTATCAATCGTATTTGACATTATTTATAAGTATAGAGTTAGAATAAAATTATTGAGTTAGAATAATATATTAATATTAGTTTTAATAGTATTAATAATTAATTAGATAATATATAAATAAAAATATTAAAATTATATTATAAAAATAAAAATTATAGTATTATAAATTACAAATTATAGTATTATAAATTACAAATTATAGTATTAAAACTAAACACACTATTTATGTGTAATTTATTTCATACTTTCAATAACTTTATTTTTTAATTCTTGTAAATCAAAAAAATAGTTTAAATGTTTATTAGGGTCTAATTTAGTAACTAAATTTAAACTACCAATTGGTTTTTCTTTACCAAAATTTTTTGAAATTACAAATGTATTATAAATTAGAAAATCAGGAATATCTTTAGGTGGTTTATAATCAAATGATGATTTAGAGTCATTACCTAATAATTTACCTCTAACAGTGCTAAATTTTACAAAATATTCTTTGTTTAAACCAGAATTACAAGCAATAGTAGTGCTATATCCATAATATAAACAAGCAATTACACGATTAATAATATCTTCTCTAGTTTTGGGAGGAGTTGTAGGTGCGGATTTGTTTCTTGCTTTAAATTGTGTTAATGTAAATAAATCCATATACTTAACTCTACGCATCGCATTTATCTTATCATTTGGATTAGTATATGTTTTTCCACCTTTCATCGTTTTAAAAGTATTTTTATACTTATTTGTAGTCATTATTCTATTATTTAAATTGATTGAGTTTCGCTTTGTGTTGATTTGTCTTTTAAAGAAGTGTCTGGTGCTTTTTTTTCTAAAGGCATTTCTAGAGTTAGTAGATTTAGAGTAAACTCCTCCAACATAGTTATTAGTTTTAGTAAATAAATGACGCTTTGTTTTGCTATTGTAAAAAGTTGTTTTATTAGTTGGTCTAGATTCATCTTTATTATATAATAAGTTTTTATTATTTAATTTAAATCCTCCATTCATAGTAAATTTACCAATATTTTTAAACTGTTGTAATTTTGAAAATTCTTCTAATTTATATTTTTTAGTTTTTGAATCTTGCTTTGTAATTAATTCTCTTAGTTTAATATGAGTTTCTTTAATTTCAAGAAGGACTTTATTATTTAAATAATTATTTTTTGTAAAAGCAAATGGGTCTGTAGAATGTAAATAATTATTAACTATATTTAATAATGTAATATGGTCGCTTTCACTATAAATTAAATTATTTATAGTTTTATTATAATGTTCGAGTTTTAATTTATCTTTTTTGTCTTCATCTGATAATTCTATAATTATATCACTTAAATTAGATACATGATGTAAAATTGCTCCTAATATAATAGTATAATCCATACAATTAAAAAAATAACCACAAATAATCATTTTTGCTATTTTAATATCAAATTTATCAAAACCATCACTACATATTAAACCTAATCTAGATAAATCACCATTAGGGTCTATAAAATCCATTTCTTTAAGATTAGTATAAGCCGATATAACATATTCTTTAAAACGTCCAAAAGGTTCTATCATATTTTTTACGAAGTTTAATGTTTTTTGAATATTATTTTCATTTTCTGTCAATTTAAGTAAGTTTAATAAATTTTTTGTAAAATCCTCTTCTAATATTTTAGGTTGTGTAAATTCATTAAAATTATTAAGTTGGTCTTTTGTATATAATTGAATACATTCACCCGCACACGTGCGTCCTGTTCTACCACATCGTTGTCCAATATTTGCTTGTGTAGTATAATTCTTACCATTAACAAAACAATAACGTTTAGCATCAAAGGATTTTGTATAAGCAATACCTGAATCAATAATATATTTTAACTTACCTTTAAATGTAATACTACTTTCAGCCATAGGAGTAGCAATAATAATTTTTCTAGCATACCCTTTTGGTGTAGCTTCTCCAGTAGCATTATCAATTTCTGATTTAGTGTTTTTACTCGTTAGTTTATAAACCATAGGTTTATTATCAGCATGAAAAATATTTATATTATTATTAATTTTTTTAATTAATGTTTTAATATCACTTTCACTTGCTAAAAAAATTAAAATATTACCAATTTTATCATCGGCATCTTTAGAAGCTTCAATCGTTTTCATAATTTCTAATACTTTATCATAAGCCAAATTACTTAAACCTGACGCATTACTAGGTCCTTTTTTTGTTTGTAATTTATTAACTACAGGATATGTTGTTCCCGCATCAGGTAATGAATAAATTGAATAATCATAACCGTGTCCTATTCTTTTAAAATAATCTTCAAAAATAGAAGTATCCATTGTAGCACTCATAAATATAATTTTAAAATTTGGTCTTTTTTTTAAAATATTCATCACTAAAGAAATTACTGTATCAATATCTAAAGAACGTTCATGAACTTCATCAATAATAATACCACCATAATCTTCTAAATAGGGGTCTCCTCCAGTAATCATTCCTTTAACACTACCATCCGTTGTAAATAATAATTTTGTTGTTTTATCAAAATATTTTTTTTCATCCCCGTGTTTATAACCTACTATTTTATAACCTGTAGGAAATTTACCACCATATTCATTAGTTTCATTTTTTTTATCTATTATTGTATCACCTTTATCATCTAAATGAAATAACGGTACATCTAATAAAGTTGAAGCCCATACACCTGCACTTGCGGTAGTTTCTTGACGTGGTGTTGTAACAATAATTTTTTTTTCATAACCAAAATAATGTAGTAATAATTTAGGAATAATAACTGTTTTACCAACACCAGTAGGTAAACTAAGAATTAAAATTTTATTATTATGTATTTTTTTTAATATTTTTATTCTATCTGTATATGCTGTAAATAAAGTCCACCCTTTTGGGTCCTTATTGAATGCGAATTTACTATATATTTTAGAATAAGGTTGATTTGTTAGTGGATTTGGATATTTACCTTCAGGGTCAAATAAACCATCAGGACGTATTTTAAATGATGACATTTATTATACTATATATATATATATATATATGTTATTATATTATATATATATATATATATAATTTAATTGAAAAAGAAATTTATAAATAAAATAATATAAAAAAAATTTTCATTTTTTATTTTTTCTACAGTGCTTTTTTATATGTTTACCACAGTGCTTTTGGCACCAGAAGGCGTTGGTATTATCCGTACGCTTACCTGTCATGATAGGTTCGGAACAATACGTGCACTTTCTTGGTGTGGTTCGCACATCCGTTAAGGGTTCGCGAGAGGCTTTCTCTCTTAAAGCTGCTGCTGCCCGTGCTTTTGTATATTTTTGGAACAGTATGTCTTGTTCTTTTTTCGAGAGTCTTCTGCGTATAGCTCCCCCGGCTAACGTGTTATACATCCATGCTAGATCCCCACCAGAAGCAGTAGCAAAAGCAGAAACATCAGCAGCAGAAGCAGCCTTTTGTGCTGTTGATTCTGTGGATGATATGCGTACTGCTGCTGCTGCTTCTGCTTCTGCTGCTGCTGCTTCTGCTTCTGCTGCTGCTTTTGCTGCTACTTTTGCTGCTGCTGCTTTTGCTTCTGCTGCTGCTTTTGCTGCTGCTGCTTTTGCTTCTGCTGCTGCTGCTTTTGCTGCTGCTGCTTTTGCTTCTTCTGCTGCTTCTGCATTCTGTGGCTGGGGCGTGAACGATAAGCGTGCCCGCTTATGAGAGTGGTAGTATTGCGAGTGGTCTTCTTCGGGTTTCCGCTTACAAGAGTGGGGGTGGGGGTCTTGCGAGTGCGTAGACATTTTTGGCAATGACTACTATGTAATTACAATAATAAAAAATAAAAATATCAATTTTTTGCATTTTTTCTATTTTTTCTATTTTTATTTTATTTATGTATCATTTAATAACTTTATTATTGAATACAAAATAAAAGAGTGTATTATAATTTTATCTTATATAGTTTATGAGTTATATTGAATTTGAGTATGTAGTTTTTTTATTTTAAATGTAAAAATAAAAAGTTTTTTATAATTATATTTTTAAAATTATAATTTTTGTGTTTCATTTTTCTTTTTATTTGGGGTAATTATAAATCATTGTATTTAATATAATTATTTAATTATATAAATAATAAATACAATCATTTATTTAAGAATAACCATATATACTTTAATATGTTTTTTTAACACTTACATTTAATGAATTTTTTTTCCTTATTTGTGTGATATCAACTTCGTCAGTATCTTGATTTTGTTCTGTATAATTATTACTATGATGTTGCCAAAATTCAGGAGCACCCATTTTAAAAGGTTGATGATTATCAGCCTTATACCAATATACCATATCTTCTAATTTATTACTTTTACAGGTATTATCTATGACTAAACATTCATAATTTTCAGTACATTGGTTCATTACTTGACAGAATATTTCAAAGGTAGGAAACATACCCGCATAATGTTCATATAAACGTTTGCGATTAGAAACATAATTTTCACGGAGAATAAATACATAATCTACATTACCTCTTAATGCGGGTGGAATACCCAATGAGAACTGCATAGTAATTAAAAATAAGAGTTTAAAATGCCTACCATTCATAAATATTTGTTTAATAGTTGTATCTTTAATCCAACTAGGATCATACATCAAATCATCTAGAATTAAATAAGCAAAAGGGTCAATATTACTTCTACCATACATTCCTTCTTGTTGTTTCATTTTACTAACTACTATTTTTTGTCTCTTTACTAAATTTGCTACTATTTCAGGACTAAATTCTTCGTGTATAAAAAGACTAGGCATTAAATCACCATAAAACCTATTAGAACCTTCAGTCGCTGATATAACAGTTCCTATTGGTACATCACGTTTATAATATAATAAATCTTTTACTAAAAAACTCTTACCTGTATTACGTTTTCCAATCATCACTACAATACTTCCATTTCCAATTTTACTCATATCAAATTTTTTTAAATTTAAATTTGCCATTTTTATAGTTATTTTAATATAATTAGTTTTTATTAATTTTTATTAGTTTTTAATAGTTTTTAATAGTTTTATTAATTTTTTATTATATATAATACTAATATTTTAATAGATTGTTTATATAGTATATTAAACGTAAAAATAATTAAAATACAAAAAAAATAATTAAAATACAAAAAAAATAATTAACTAAATAACAATTAATTCATTAACTAAATAACAATTAATTCATTAACTAAATAACAATTAATTCATTAACTAAATAACAATTAATTCATTAACTAAATAACAATTAAGTAAATAATAATTAATTCATTAAATCATCTAAATTTGGTGTTGTCATATTTAATGTAATTGTTTCTTTAGGAGTATCATTTTTAGAGGCGGTAGAAGGATTATATGTAGAGGGCTTTTTATATGTTGTTGTAGGTTTATATTTACCGCTATTTCTATAATAATTTTGCTCTTTATTTGCCTCACTTAATAATGGATTATTATCATATAACCCTTGTATATTCGTATAAAATTTAGCATCTATATTTTCAGTAAAAACTTTACTCATTTTCTTTTCACATGATAAACAAATACCCTTTTTCTTACGTGGGTTATTAAATTTAACTAATGGAAAGCCACACGTTTGACATTTAAATATAATTTCTTTTTCTTTTTTCTTAAATATATCTAGACCATACATACATAAATAACAATTACCACATATTAATTCTAAATTAAAACTTGATAAATCATTCTGGATATTGTTTTTACGATGTAGAATAAGTTGTATCGGATTATCTATCCATAGGTTTTTTACTTTACATTTTTTAGTAGAACAACAATAATCTGTAATAAGTTTATGTTTTAATAATAAACAAATAACTGCTATATCATTTGTAAAAGATGAGTTTTTAATAAGAATTTTTTTAAAATATAAATCTTTAGTATAAAAATCTATTGTTTCTTCATTAAACTCAAAACTTTGCTCTTTTTTTGTTAATTTAATCTCTTTTTTTTCTATTGTCTCTCCTTTTTTAGTTTCTTTTTTCTCTATTTTTTTAGGGTCTTTAGATTCTTTAGTTTCTTCTACAATAGTTTCTTTTTTTTTAGAAGTCTTTACTTGTATCTTTTTAGGTTTAGTTTTACTATTTTTACTAATCGTATTAATATCATTATCATCACTATCAGCATCGCTATTATTTACACTATTATTAGTTGAAATTAGTGATTCAAATGTAGTTGATATTGGAATAGAATTATTTATAATAGATGTTTTTTCTTCATTATCAGAATTACAATTATCATCACTATCACTATCCATATCAATAATTACATTGTTATGTTCATCATCATCATTATCATCATCGCCATAACTATAATTATCATATTCAAAATCATCACTATTATTATCACTATTGCATTCATATTCAAAATCAGACATTTTTAAAGTTTATTTTTAATTCTAATATTATTTTTAATTTTATAGTTATTAATTTTTTAAATCAATTTTAATATTAATTAAAAATCAATTTTAATATTAAATAAAAAAATCAATTTTAATATTAATTAAAAAATAATTAATATAAATATAAAAATAGAAAATAATTAATAAAAAATTGATTTTAAAAATTATATAATTAAAAAGTATTTTTATAACTTATAAAAAATGGTTTCTGTATATAATAATGATAATCAAAATGAACAAAAACAACAAGTTATATTAAATAATTTTCTTAAATTTTTCAATAAAAATGAAAATAATGATTTAAAACAATGGGTTAAAAATTTTAATGAGCCAAATGGATTTATGTTTTCGGAAGCAGATGAAATTACTACAATTTGTAATGCGTGCGATCCAAAAGCAGAACTTGCTAATAGTATTGTTTGGTTTTTACGCGAATGCCAACATATTTTTCAAAATGAATAAAATAAACTATTAATTAAAATAAATATTAATAAAAATAAATATTAATAAAAATAAAATAAAAATTGATTATAATTTTTTAATTTTTTTTAACAATAATATAATTTATTAAACAGTAAAATAAATAAAATAAATAAAATGAGTAAAATGAGTAATAAAATAAACAAAATAAACAAAAAAACTACTATTAAACCAGAAAGAGATATAAATTCTAAAAATCAAAAAAAGAAAAAAGCAAAACAATTAAATAGACAATTAAATAAACAATTCGAAAAAATAATTAAAAATTTTAGT
>Ga0213861_10004268_pt1 | contig 11690 bp, 10 predicted proteins | sample PICome_4_FD_160110 | JGI IMG/M metagenome (GOLD analysis project Ga0213861, IMG submission 160110) | Coastal seawater microbial communities near Pivers Island, North Carolina, United States - PICO131 | ecosystem: Environmental > Aquatic > Marine > Coastal | place: USA: North Carolina...
AAATCCGGCCAAACGAAAATCCCCTCACTCCTATGCCCCAATTTCAGCTAAATTTAGTGATTCCTAAACACTCAGAGCCGGTTGCTTACGATGTCGCATAGCGGTTATCCTTCCTATACTCAGAGCAAACCATACAATCGGTATTGAAACAAGGCTACCCAAACCTCGAGTACATAATAATAGATGGCGGCAGTACCGACCAAACTGTAGATATAATACGTAAGGAAATCCACCGGTTCCAGACACAGATAAATAGGACTCCGTGAACTATCCGCTCGAAACATCAGATTGAGCCCAACCGATACAATGTCTGTATCAGTTGAGCGGGTGACCCCACATCTGCAAGGCTAATAGCGATGCCATTGGGTAACTGCACAAAAACCGTCTGCCGACTCAGCACGGAGGGTTGCACCGTGATGGGTATCAAGGTGGCACCACCATCGTTATCCGTTTGTCTGAGCTTCTTAACCCAGTAATACCACTGACTCGATCGAATCCCTTCCTGGCGTATATAATCTGTTGTGCATAAACCACTGTCCGACTGCGCTGCAAAATGATCTCGCCAGTAATCTGCCGTCGTATGTTTGCCTCTCGCCATCGATGCTTCTCCTCAGTTATAAAAAACTGAGCTTCACACTAAATTTCCCTCAGCGATAGAAGGGGTGATTTGCAGCGCTTACGATACAATACAATAGAAATAGAAAATTATTGCGTCCTTTTTCAGCGCAGCGAAACTCTTTCTAAACATAAGCAGAAGCGCTTAAGTGCTGATCCAAATGGCCAATCAATCACTACCACCATATTTGAAAACGCGTAAACCCACGTGGCCTTTTTAACATCCACATTAACGTGAATAGCGGTTTATTTCTGCAAACATAATATGCTGCTCCATTGCATTGCGACCACAGGTGCATGCAACCACATATTCTCGACCACGCGGCTTTACAAAGGCCGTGTTTGTCACGGCCTCCCAATATAGGAGGTTACGATGAGATTAGTAACAAAATTTGAATTGGCAGCCAAAAACACATATCAGCTTGACAGCTTACACAAAGAAGCTTTCATCGAGCTGACAAAAAACAATGCTCGTACGCTACAGCTCACCAATGCTTTGGCTTAACTGCAAGATATCGAGAATGAACTTGTATCAAGGGTTTAACGCTCTTGATGTCACCCCGTTTGAAAAATGAGCCAGTGAGTATTTTCTATGTGGCCTGATAAGTCCGGCCTGTTTCTTTTCTGTTAACCGATAACTCTCTCCTTTTATTTGAATGATATGTGAATAGTGCAAGATACGATCCAGTAATGCAGATGTTAATGCGGTGTTATTGAGGACGGTGCGACTTACATGAAGGGGCGGATTGAAAACGTCAGACTTCAATTAAAAGTTTCAGTGCAGGTAAAACATGTGCTCTAGCGCAATAAACTCTCGTTGCAAATCCTTTTCTGAATTTTCTCGAATGTAGATATCAATAGAAGCTTTATTCCCCAGCCATGCGAGAACAGCCAATAAGAACGAATCCACATCGCGATTTACACCTATGCTTGTCAATACTTGATCGACTTCTATTTTTTTCCCTGCCAGCAAATACGCTAATGTCTGTTGGGAATTTGCTTCTGATCTAAGGAGCTCTAGCCAGATTTCACTTGCTTTATCCTGCTGACCTAGCCTCCAATAACCTAACCCTAAGATATGTTTTGCAGAACGTGATTTTGATGCCGCACGTTCACATGCAGTCAATTCAAAAGGATCCTGAGCTAATTCATACAGCCATTGATTATAGTCTGCAATACATCGCGATTCGTTGGCGCGCAGGTTATCCGGGTATTGGCGTAAAATTTTGTCAGTATATTGGCGCGTAGTTTCATAGTTCCCGATAGCGACATTAGCCGTAGCAATAAGTAACTGATCCTGAATGATGGTTTCATTTGGATTGTCATTTGGTAGCTTTATTAAACAAATACAAAACAAAGCTATCACCACAGCATGTGGAACACCAATTTTTCGCGTCACTAGGTTCAGGAAAACTCCACCGGAAAAAATACATAATAACGGTACCAGTGGTAATCGAAACCGCGCACTTACAAAAGTTAACAGTAATCCTGCAGAGTATGCGAGGATCATTAGAACCACGGTATTGGTCAAAGGCTTCTTTCTAAGACAAAAGATACCTAACATTGCTGTCGAAAAAATTAGCGCCCAGGAAATTGGATTCCACTGCAGCCATGGTGATCGTTGTTTATGAAAGAAAAAAGTTTTGTTGTTGTATTGCTCAAAATTATTCAGCAAATACCATGCTTTAGATGCAACCAAAACCATCCAGTCCATCGGAGCATCTACAATCAAAGAAATAGTCTGCTGACGCCAGTAATTAGACATATTTTGAATCGTTATAGGCTTATTGGGATTGTTCTTTATAAAAAGGTTCTGGGACTCCACTCTCGCCGGATTTGAATCTTGATCGTAAAGAACGAAGTCTTTCTCGTGAGCGAAGTATCTGCCATTCGAGTTTTGATTGTTTGCCGCCCACAAATTGAAAGCGCCCTGCCAAGGCAGGATTCGAACATCACCAGAAAGATAGTAATTGGTTGCGGCTAAGCCAGAAACCAGAAATATCACCGGCAGCAATACCAGCACCGCACGTAGCCTTTCTCTAAAAATACACACACCACACCAAAGCAGAAGAATCATCAGCATTTGTGGTCGAGTGATGAAAGCAAAACTAAATGCAATACTAGCAAGTAGCTGCCAAGGTAATCTCCGTTGTCCATCCTCACATCGTGCTAACGCAAATATACCGAGCAACATAAGATTTATGGCGAAGGTTATGTCTAGCACATCTGAGGCGAAATGTAAGGCTACTGGGTTTAACCCATAGAGCAATCCTGCAAGTAAGCCACTGAATTTATTGTTCCACAAAATACATGCGATGCTTACAACCAGTAACGCATTAATAATATGCAGACTGCCATTAACTAAGCGTGCAACGAATGGCAACATTGTTTCGTTTATGCCCACTCCCTGAAATAGCGAAAGTACGAACGGATATAATGGAGCGCGATAAAATGGCTCCGCGGGCAGGGTATTGGTGGCGAACTGACTACTGAGAAACAAAAGCTCCTTAGCGTCGAGTACCGGGTGAAGTCCCAATGCGGTATTTGAATACCATAGCAGATAGCCAAAGGTATAAATTGTTATTAGACCAAAGACCAATAACGGCCAATATCGTCCGTACTTAACACCCCTACCTGTCCCTGACAATTCCTTAGCCATGTGACTATCAGTTAGTTGACTTTGTACTTATTCGCAGCATTTTAAAAATATAAGTTTGTGCATTACAAAACGAGCCCACTATGATCATTACAGCGTAATGGGAAATCCCATTTTTTCCACCATTTTGACCCAAGGTTTACGCCATCCACCCTTTTCGTCTAACGTATCAAGAGCGTACATGGTAATTTTTGCTCCCAGCCAACGAAAAGGTTCCGGTGGAATATAATTAGGCATTGTGTTAGCAAATTCCATTCGCACTTCCGCGCAATTTTCACGATCAAGGAGAGCCAACCCAACCCGAGAGCCAAAACGGGAAGCAGTAACACCGAATCCTGAATAGCCGCCAGCGTAAATCATATTACCCCCATAGTACGATTGATAATGAACCGCCATTCGCGTGGTTAGGCCAATAGGTCCACTCCATGCATGAGAAACCCGCATACTTTCCTTTAATTGAGGAAAAGTCTGATAAAATGCAGCAAGTAATCGAAGATAAGGTCGGTAGGATTTATCGTCTGTTGGATTCGTATTATTTCCATAAAAATAATCCAATCGCCCGCCAAATAAAATTCGATTGTCACAAGTTAATCGCATGTAGTTTAATTGCGTACGTGTGTCATAAATACCTTGACGATTTTTCCAGCCGACCAATTCCATTTGTTCGGCAGAAAGCGGCTCCGTAACAATAATGCGATCGCGAATTGCCGCTACTCGGGTCTTAATTTTCCGATTACCTACGGCAAACGCGTTTGTAGCAAGAAGAACTTTATTAGCTGTAATCATCCCGCTCGGTGTTTCTACTTGAATACCGAATGAGCTTAAGTTGTTTGATATATGGGGTGTTTGTTCATAAACCCTCACACCTAGTTTACAAGCCAGTTCTTTCAACCCCCGCACTAGCTTTCCCGGATGAACCGTACCACTGCGATTTCGTGACCACACTCCACCATGGAAAAGTGGTGAGCGTATTTCTTCTTGTACTTGCTCCTTGTTGAGTAAAGTAGCTTGGTGACCATACTTGACATACATAGCATATTCATCATCAACGGTCTCTAATCCTTCATCGCCAATAGATACTTTAAGCTCACCACTCCACTCTAGATCACAATCAATGCTATGGCGCTCAATAGTCTGGCGAAATCCATCTATATTATCTCGGCCTAAATCCTCCAGCTCAGCCACATCAGCCGGAAATAGGCGCTCCGTGTTATCAATGCCATGCATTACCGACGTTGACATAATCGCAGCCGGTCTGCCACTGGCCCCATTTGCAACCGACTTTGCTTCAATCAGAACAACATCGCGATCCGGCGCCTTTTCCTTAGCCTGAATCGCCGCCCACAAACCACAAAACCCACCACCAACAATTAATAGATCACAATGAATATCTTTGCGCAGCGCTGGTTGATCAGGGATTGATGGTAAGGAATCTAGCCAATACGTTTCATATACCGTGTCTTGCAGTGCCTGTTTAGCAAAGGATTCATCCGCTGTTGTCATGTCGCTCTTTAACCTTGGGCAAGGTGCACAACATTTCGTATAGCAAATTCGCTGCCAGCGTCGCCGTTATTCCGCCATGATCATATGCTGGAGCTACTTCAACTAAATCACCTCCAACAATATCAAGTCCACGACAACCGCGAACAATTTCAAAAGCTTGAGCCGATGTAAGTCCTCCGGGTTCCAACGTACCCGTGCCGGGAGCATAAGCAGGATCTAATCCGTCAATATCGAATGAGATATATACCGGTCCTTCGCCCAACTGCTGACGAACTTCTTCCATTAAAGGAACCAATGACTTATGCCAGCAATCTTCAACCTGAACCACACGAAACCCCTGGGCACGCGGCCAATCAAAATCATCTGACTCATAGCCTGTCGTTCTCAATCCGATTTGCACAACACGATTGGGTTGAATCAGTTTTTCTTCAACCATTCGTCGAAAGGGCGTGCCATGTGCGATTTTCTCACCAAACATGGTGTCGTTAACATCAGCATGAGCGTCTATATGAACAATACCCAAAGGACCATGCTTTTTTGCCAATGCGCGCATAATTGGCAATACAATAGTATGGTCACCACCAAGGGTAAACGGTGCTGTTCCACATGCCATTATCTGATCATAGGCCTTTTCGATAATATCTACGGACTTGAGCAAGTTGAATGTATTGATTGGTACATCACCAATATCAGCTATCTGCAAGGAATCAAATGGAGACACACGGGTCCACATATTGTACGGACGAATCATTGATGACTCATTGCGTATAGCTCGAGGACCAAATCTGGCGCCACTTCGATTCGATGTGCCTAGATCAAATGGCACACCAACAAAACACGCATCTAATCCTTTCGCTGTCGGTTGTGTTGGTAATCTCATCATTGTCCCGGTTGCAGCGAAACGAGGCATTTCATTCCCGCTCAGGGGTTGGTTATAACTATCGATATCATTACTCATTTTAATCAGAACACTCGTAACACGAAGGAAATTACTAAAAGAAATGGCCTGAAACTTTAGCATCTACCATTTCACATCATTACGTTAGATGATGTATGTCAAAAAGTTATGCTCACATTAGCATAATTGGATTGTTATTCAAGTTGGTGACAATTATGTAAATTAAAGAAAAACTCTATGCATTACACTATCAAATAGAAAAATTGCTTAACCTACAAACCATTACCACGTAAATGCAGAAAAACCCATGTCGTTAATCGACAGACTTCTGCAAATCTTATGTCAAAAAAGGCAAAGTTCTGACATTGTCATGGTTTCTGCCGTTAGATCTCTCAAATAACTTATCTCCCGAGTTACACTCAACATCGGATTGGCTTGTGAACAACTGCCAACAACCGCACTCTACAGAAATAATCACTAACGACGCACAAGCTGGAAAACACATGACACAAAATGTTAACTATTCAGAACTCAGTAAAGACGATAATGGTCAGAGTCGTGATAGTGAAGCTGAAAGCAAAGAACCACAGGTCATTGTGCGGCGAAGTCGGGCATCGATGATTGTTGAGTTATCCAAACTTAAAAGCGATAAAATCATTATTGCCCCCAGATTAAAAGCAGCGATTGGCTAGCGATATAAATTCGTTTAACGCCCGCGGCTTACTAAACCCCCAGCCGCGCAATAATGACTGCGCGCCTTTATGAATTGGCTAACGGTTTAGCAACCAGATCATGATAATCTGAAGAAATAATTTCGGCATCAACCCACTGCCCTGCTTCGGCACCTTCAAACCAATTCAGATATACCAATCCATCGATTTCCGGTGCATCTGCATAGCTTCTGGCAATAACAGTTTCTTCCTCAACAACTTCGTCTATTATAAAACGCTCAGTTTTACCGACTCTTCTAGCTAATTTCTGGTGAGAAATCTCTTCCTGAAAAGCCATTAATCTTTGAAATCGATCTTCACTAATTTCATCAGGTACGGCATTTGGAAGTTTATTTGCTGTCGCGCCATCAACAGGAGAATATTTAAAACAACCTGCTCTATCAATTTCGGCTTCACCCAGAAAATCAAGTAAATATTGAAAATCAGATTCTGTTTCTCCGGGAAAACCCACAATAAAAGTGCTTCGAAGCGCTAGATCTGGGCATTCTTCGCGCCAGCGTTTAATCCTTTGTAAGGAGTTGTCGCTATTCGCAGGCCGCTTCATCGCTTTAAGTATCCGCGGTTGTGCATGCTGCAACGGAATATCCAAATAAGGTAAAACTTTCTTATCGGCCATCAAAGGGATTAATCGATCAACATTGGGATAGGGATAAATATAGTGAAACCTTACCCAGATCCCTAGCTCACCAAGGGCTTCTGCCAAAGCCGGCAAATCTGTAGGTATAGACTTTCCAGCGTGGGGATATGCAGCATATTTAAGATCCACACCATAGGCACTAGTATCTTGAGAAACAACAAGCAATTCTTTTACACCGGCTTCTGCGAGTTTCTCAGCTTCTCGTAGTACATCATTTACCGGTCGACTCACCAATTTTCCACGCATACTCGGGATAATACAAAAACTACACTTATGGTTGCAGCCTTCCGAGATCTTTATATAGGCGTAGTGCCGTGGTGTTAACTTTATACCACCTGGCGGAATCAAACTTTCAAACGGATTATGTGGAGGTGGTGAGGCCTCATGAATTGCATCCATCACGGTGTCATAGGCTTGGGGACCGGAGATAGAAAGTAAACTTGGAAACTTCTCACGAAGTTCTGCTTCCCGCACACCAAGGCAGCCGGTAACCACAACCTTTCCGTTCTCCTCCATAGCCTCGGAAATAGCTTCTAAGGACTCCTCAACAGCATCTTGTACAAATCCACACGTGTTTACGACAACAACATCAGCCTGATCATACGACTGACTAACTTGATAGCCTTCCGCACGAAGACGAGTCAAAATTCGCTCCGAATCGACCAGCGCCTTAGGGCATCCGAGACTTACAAAACCGACCGATTTAGTTGATATATTTTCCATTAGTACGCATCACGTTTTAGGTTCATTTTCTGCATTATTCGACTTGAAATCTCTTCGATTGAAAGAGATGTTGTATCGGCACTTTTTAGCCGGGAACGCATATAAATGCTTTCCGCCTGACTCACTTCCATTCTGCATTGTTGAATTGTTGCATATCGGCTGCCACTTTTCCGTTCATGACGAATTTGCTGCAGTCGATCTGGACGAATCGTCAAGCCAAATAGCTTATTGCGCCACCGCGCCAGTGAGCTAGGTAGTTCCTGACTTTCTAGATCACTATCCGTTAACGGGTAATTGGCGCAGTATATGCCGAAATGCATTGCGAGGTATAAGCTTACTGGAGATTTCCCTGCACGAGATACACCAAGCAATATAAGCTCAGCCTGATCATAGTCCTTGGTATTCAATCCATCATCACAGTGAACAGCGTAGTTTACCGCACCAATACGATTTGTATACCGAACCGGATCTACTATACCGTGGGAAACCCCCATACTGTGGGACGATGCGACTTCCAAAACACTCTCTAGTGGTGTTAAAAATGCACCAAATAAGTCAAATATGCGACCTTTGCAAGTTAAAAGCTTATCCCGATGCGCATCATCAACGAAAGTGATAAAAACCAGTGGCTCAACACCACTTGCTTCTAATGCCTGATCAATTTGTTTTATTACGTCGTTAACCTTATCATCTGTATCAACGAATGGCAGAGTGTTAACATCAAAATTGACTCCGGGAAACTGGGTGAGCAAGCTATGACTCATCATTTCCGCAGTAATTCCTGTTTGATCGGATATAATATAGACTGGACGACTGGACATCTAAAATCTCTGTATTTATAAAACCCTGATATAACGTAGTGTAGCAGGCATGGCCATAGTTTCCGGCTTTTCTATAACGTAATTTCACAACGCTCAAAATAGATAATGAATAGTAATATCGTTTGGTTTAATAATCTGGGCATGGCGGATGTTCCAACTGTTGGTGGCAAAAATGCTTCTCTTGGAGAAATGATTAGCAGTTTGAGTGATGCCGGAATTAACGTACCCAACGGCTTCGCAACAACCGCCAACGCTTATCGGGGGTTTCTTGCGCACCAAAATATCGACAAAAAGATTAACGCGTTGTTAAACGATCTAGATGTTGATGACATAGAAGCCCTTACCCGCACGGGGTTACAAATTCGAAATTATGTGCTTCAAACTCCGCTACCAGTAGACCTGGAGCAGGATATACGAGATAACTACGCGGCTCTAGGCGACAACGTTTCAGTCGCCGTTCGATCATCGGCCACCGCTGAGGATCTACCCGAAGCTTCCTTTGCAGGACAGCAGGAAACGTTCCTAAACGTGCAGGGCATCGATAGCGTTCTTCTGGCAGTAAAACAGGTATTTGCTTCCCTGTTCAATGATCGTGCCATTTCGTATCGGGTACACCAGAATTTCTCGCATGCCGATGTCGCTTTATCCGCTGGAATTCAGCTTATGGTTCGAAGTGATGCCGGTTCCAGCGGAGTTATGTTTACGCTCGACACCGAATCGGGTTTTGAAGATGCGGTATTTATCACCTCGTCCTGGGGCTTGGGCGAGTGTGTTGTTCAGGGTTCGGTTAATCCGGACGAATTCTACGTTTATAAACCGGCACTCAAGCTAGATCGACCCGCGATAATCAAGCGCAACTTAGGGTCAAAACAAATCAAAATGATTTACTCTGAAGGCGGCGATGATCCGGTCACAATTGTAGACACCTGCACCGAGGAACAACAGTCGTTTTCCATTTCGAGTGATGACGTAGCCGCGTTGGCAAAAATGGCGGTCACCATTGAGCAACACTATCAACGACCTATGGATGTTGAATGGGGACGCGACGGAATAACCGGCGAGCTTTATATACTTCAGGCTCGTCCTGAAACCGTCCAAAGTCGATCGGATGCACAAATTCTCGAACGCTTTGAAATGAAACAAACGGCGCCAATCTTAGTAGAAGGCCGCAGCATTGGCCAACGCATAGGAGCAGGTAAGGTTCGAATTGTGCCAACTATCGAAGCATTAGCCCGAGTTGAAGAAGGTGATGTTCTGGTTACTGATATGACCGACCCAGACTGGGAACCGGTTATGAAAAAAGCCAGCGCTATAGTAACCAATCGCGGTGGACGCACATGTCATGCAGCAATTATCGCCCGGGAGTTGGGCGTACCAGCGGTTGTTGGATGCGGCAATGCAACCAGCCGTGTAAGCGACGGAGATATGGTTACTGTTTCTTGTGCAGAAGGTGATACCGGGTATGTCTACTCAGGCAGTCCAAAATTCGAATTAAAACGCATCGAACTGGATAAGATGCCGGAGCTTGCATTCAAGATTGCCATGAACGTCGGCAATCCTGAACGAGCCTTTGACTTTGCCAAACTTCCAAATCACGGTATTGGTTTAGCTCGCCTCGAATTTATTATAAATAACGGTATTGGCGTTCACCCGCGCGCAATTTTAGATTATGCCAATATGTCTTTGGACATCAAAAAGCAAATCGATCAGCGATGTGCAGGCTACAAAGACCCAATTGATTTTTATGTTTCGAAATTAACCGAAGGCATTGCAACACTTGGAGCCGCTTTCAATCCAAAACCAGTTATTGTGCGCATGTCCGATTTCAAATCGAATGAATATGCCAACATGATAGGCGGTCCTGAATTCGAGCCCCATGAAGAAAACCCCATGCTGGGGTTTCGCGGAGCATCTCGATATATTGACTCAGAATTCCGTAGTTGCTTTGAACTCGAGTGCCGTGCTTTAAAATACGTGCGTGATGAAATGGGCATAACGAACATCCGGGTTATGGTCCCATTTGTGCGTACACTCGAAGAAGCAAAAAAGGTTACCGAACTGCTTGCCGAAAACGGACTTATTCGAGGACAAAATAGTCTGGAAGTTGTAATGATGTGTGAAATACCGTCGAATGCGCTTTTAGCAGAAGAATTTCTTGAATACTTCGATGGATTTTCCATAGGGTCTAACGATCTAACTCAGTTAACCCTTGGCTTGGATCGAGATTCGGCAACTATTGCCCACCTGTTTGATGAACGTGACCCGGCGGTTAGAAAACTACTGTCCCTCGCTATACAAGCCTGTCGAAAAGCCGGAAAATATGTGGGTATATGCGGTCAGGGACCCTCGGACCACCCGGACCTGGCTCGTTGGTTAATGGAGCAAGGTATCGAAAGTGTTTCCCTAAACCCCGATACGGTTGTTGAAACCTGGTTATACCTCGCCAACGAGACGGCATAACATTGCTTTGAAATATTTAGATGCTGTGGCGAATACCCACAGCATCTAACATTTATCTAGCAACCTGAGTAATTAAGTTTAGCTCGTTCTATTTTTTCCTGCTGAGCCAAAACGCTCTCGCATAGTTTGAATAGCGTAAAACAGCACAGGAACAAGCATTACGCCAAAGATAGTTGCCGCTAACATTCCACCAAACACTGCAAGGCCAATCGATACGCGACTCGCCGCACCTGCACCACTAGCAAAAACCAGCGGAAGGACGCCTAGGATAAACGAAATTGCTGTCATCATCACCGCGCGAAAACGTAGTGTTGAAGCATTAATCGTGGCGTCCATTATTGACTGCCCTTCCTCTCTAAGTTGCTTAGCAAATTCAACAATAAGAATTGCGTTTTTGCCAGCCAGACCGATGAGCATTATTAGACCTATCTGTGTATAAAGATTTACCGGCATACCCACCAATGCAATCGTCAGTAGTGCGCCAAAAATTGCCACCGGAACCGATAACAATACCGCTAATGGTATCGTCCAGCTTTCATATTGGGCAACAAGAAACAGATATACAAAGACAAAGGCCATAATCAAAACTATTACGGTTTGACCTGCCGACTTTATTTCTTGATACGACATACCCGACCATTCGAAG
>Ga0213861_10004270_pt1 | contig 11687 bp, 11 predicted proteins | sample PICome_4_FD_160110 | JGI IMG/M metagenome (GOLD analysis project Ga0213861, IMG submission 160110) | Coastal seawater microbial communities near Pivers Island, North Carolina, United States - PICO131 | ecosystem: Environmental > Aquatic > Marine > Coastal | place: USA: North Carolina...
AACCAGTTTTAATTTGAAAGTTAAGTACATTCTCTCTATGGATGGTGGCGGTGTAAGAACGCTTGCCTCTATAACCTTTTTAAAACTCCTTGAAAAAGAAATTGGAGTTAAAATCCATGAAAAGTTTGATTTTTTTGTGGGCACATCCGCAGGTGCGATATCTAGTTTAGCTTTAGCAGCAAAAAGCTTTTCAACAATAGACCTTGAAGATATATGGGCTCCTAGAAATCTAAAGAAAACCATGCAGTCTTCTTCTTGGGAGCTAAAGTTAGGTCTCTTACAGAGCAACCCTAAGTATACAAACGTAGGTAAAAGAGAAGTACTGACAAATTATTTTGGAAAAACAACTCTTGGAGAGTCAAATAAACCAGTTGCTGTCCTAAGTTATGATATTCAAAAAAGAAGTCCTGTTCTTTTTCGCTCATATGCTGAAGAAGATAAGGATCTTTCTTTAGTTGATGTTGGTGACGCAACCAGTGCAGCTCCTATTTATTACCCTACAGCAAAGGTAGGAGATCGATATCTTATAGATGGTGCAATTGTTGCTAATCATCCAGTTCTGCATGGTTATGTTGAGGCAAAGAAACTTTTTCCAGATTCTGAAATAAGAGTTCTAAGTGTTGGAACTGGTTTAAGTAAACGATCATTGAATGGAGAGGCTTCTATGAAATGGGGAATAGTTGGATGGCTGATGCATGATCTGTTTGGACTAATGGTAGAAAGTAGTTTGGACCATGAACTGGCTGGTGAAATAATAGGAGAGCATTATTTGAGAGTTAACTCAGCTATTAATTCTGTCAATAGAAGACTAGACGATAGAAGTAGCTCAAACATAGCAAGAGTTACTAAGATGGGCGAGGACTGGTGGGACCAATTTGGAGAAAGGGCTGTAAAATTACTCTCAGAATGAAACACTTATTTATATCTTCAATCATTATTTTCTTGGCTAACTGTTCTGTAAATCCAGTAACTGGCAAGCAAGATTTCGTAATGATAAGCGAAAATCAAGAAATTCAGATGGGTCGGGAATACAATGCACAAATCCTTAAACAAAGCCCTAAATATCAGGATCAAAACTTACAAGATTATGTTCAATCGATTGGAGAATCACTAGCCGCTAAAAGTCACAGACCAAACTTGGTATACAGATTTACGGTAATAGATAGTCCTGATATTAATGCTTTTGCTTTGCCTGGAGGATATATTTTTATCAATAGAGGTTTAATGGCTTATTTATCTAGTGAAGAAGAATTGGCAGCTGTTTTAGGTCATGAGATAGGTCACGTTACGGCTAGGCATAGTGTTAGACAATATTCTCAATCTCAACTAATGGGCATTTTATCTACTGCTGTAGAGATAAATGCAGGAAGAACGGCTGGTAATATAGCTAATCTGGCCTCAGGAGCTTTATTGTCTGGTTATGGTAGAGATATGGAATTAGAAGCAGATGATCTTGGAGCGCAATATATATTTCAAGAAGGTTATTCTCCTCAAGGGATGTTTGAAGTTTTATCTGTTCTTAAAGACCAAGAAATATACTCAAAAAAGATTGCTGAACAAAGAGGTCAAGAACCTAGAAGTTATCATGGAGTTTTTGCAAGTCATCCATCAAATGATTCACGATTAAAAGAGGTATTAAATAATGTTAGTGTTTCCTTTAAAGAAGGAAAAAAGAAAGGATCAGATAATTATCTGAATATGATTGAGGGAATGGTTTTTGGAGATTCTGAGCAATCTGGGATAAGAAGAGGGAATGAGTTTTTTCATGGGCCCCTTAATTTCTTCATGTCTTCGCCAAATAGCTGGGAGATTATTAATACTCCGAATAGTTTGGTGTTTACTTCTCCATCTGGAGAGGCTCGACTCCAAGTTACATTAGAAGATTTAAATTTTAAAGAGTCTCCTAGAGAATATCTAATGCGCTTTGCGTCCGATATTGATGAGGGAAGAGAGCTTAGTATTAATGGATTTGAAGGTTATACGGGCAAATCCTTTAGATCAGGAAGAATGACTAGAATGGCGGTTTTATTTAAGGACGATCAGGTTTATCAATTTATTGGTTTTTTAAAAAATAGAAACTCTAATTTCTTAAAATTCGATAATAATTTTTTAAAAATTATAAACTCTTTTAGAAAACTGAAACCTAATGAAAAGGATTCTGCTAAACCATTAAGGATTTCTTCTTATACAGTTAAAAAATCAGATACATACGAATCTTTAGCCTTAAAGAGCAGTATCCATAAAAATGCAGAAGATCAATTACGCCTAATTAATGGAGACTATCCAGACAAAGCACTATCTATAGGAAGAACAATTAAAATAGTTCAGTAATCTATAGAGGGTTTATCAAGTGCCCACCATCAACAGGAATGATAGAGCCTGTCATGAATGAAGAGGCATTACTAGCTAAGAGAAGTAATACACCATCAAGATCAGACTCAAGACCCAGTCTTTTCATTGGAATATTTTTAATATAACCTTGACCTTCTTCTGTCCCGAAGAATTCATCATTTATCTCAGTAAGGATATAGCCTGGTGCAATTGCATTAACTCTAATGTTTGATCTTGCAAGCTCTAACGCCATGCTTTTAGTGAGTTGCACAAGCCCTGCTTTAGCTGTGGCGTAACTTGCCAGGTTTAATCCAACACGAAGACCTAATATAGAAGCTATATTTACAATACTACCCGGCTTTTTATCAGCCAAAAGTGAATCGGTAAAATATTTTGCAACTCGATAAGCTCCATTAAGATTTGTATCTAAAACGTAATTCCAGCTTTCTTCATCTAAATCTTTAAATCTTCTGGGATCAGATGTTCCTGCATTATTGATGAGAATATCAGGCGAGCCTATACTATTATGAATTTCTGCAAATAGTTCTTTAACACTTTTCTCCGATGTTACATCCAAAGGAAGGACTAAAACTTCGCCATCAATTTCATCTTTCAATTCCTCTAAGTTTTGCATTCTTCTTGCACAAATAACTAAATTTGCACCTGCTGCAGATAGAGTTTTAGCGAAATGTCTCCCAAGACCTGAAGAGGCACCTGTTACAAGGGCTGTTTTTCCTTCTAGATTGAATAGTTTTTGCATGATTATTTAATATTTTTTAATAGTAGTTCGGCTTCTTTAATTAGATTATCTTGATGAGGCTGTAGTTCTTGTTGACCAAGATTTCCAATGATTGCTTGAAAGGGATCTTTAATTCCCAAATCTTCTCCGGCTAGAGTTTCGATAACGGCATGGGCAAAGAAAGGAACAGTTGCAGCACTATAGCCTCCTTCATGAGTCATAAGAATCTTACCTTCACAAATTTCTTCCGCTAATTTTTTTAATTTTTGTGTAAGAGATTGAAATCCTTTGCTAGTCATCATTTGTCTACCAATAGGATCTCCGGCCCCGCCATCAAAACCTGAAGGTACGATAATTAATTCAGGTTCATATTCTTTTAGAGCCGGAATGACAACTCTATCAAAAGCCGCCTCATATGCTCCGACCCCTGAACCAGGAGGCAGAGGGATATTAATATTAAAACCACTTCCTTTTCCTTCTCCATTTTCTGACATTAGACCAGAGTTAGTAGGAAAGTTACGATCTTGGTGTATAGAAATAGTTAATGCTCTGGGATCATCGTAGAACGCTGCTTGGGTTCCATTACCATGATGAACATCCCAATCTACAAATGCTATTTTGTTAAGACCTTTATTTTTTAATGCATGCTTACCTGCTATAGCCGCGTTACCAAATAGACAAAAACCCATAGCTTTATTGGGCATGGCATGATGACCAGGTGGCCTCACCAAAGCATAGGCATTATCAAGCTTTCCTTCAATAACATGGTCCAAGGCCTCTATAACACCACCAGTAGAAAGAAGAGCAATATCAAAACTTCCAGTGCCAGTTGGTGCGCTTATTCCAGCATCAGCAGTTATCGAATCATTCAAAGATTTCATGTGTTCGTAATGATTATCAGTATGGAATAAGAGGATCTCTTCTTTGGTTGCTTTTCTAGGTTTTATCTTGATAAGTTTGTCGTAGAGTCCAGATACTTCCATTAAATTCTTTATTCTTCTTTTCGTATCAGGACTCTCTGAATGATGGAGAGGCTCTACTGGAAAACCATAAGGGACATAATCTGCGTGATTCCCCGTATGGTGCCAAAGATAAAGTTCGTGAAATACTAATCCAGTTTTCATATTGTTATTTATATAATTTCAAAATATCGCTTGAGTTCCCATGTTGAAATAACAGAAGAATCAAAAGGATTTCTATGCCTTTGAAATTCTTCATATTCCCAAGTTCTAGTATTTGCAAAATGATTTACAAAAGTTTCACCAAATAATGTTTTTGCAGATTCAGATTGTTTGAATAATTTTGCAGCTTCACCTAAATCAGTAGGAACTTGATATTTTCTATCAAGTCTTAGATCATAAGCTCCACCTCGAGTTTCAGATGTAGGTTCTATTTTTTCTTTAATGCCGAGATATCCAGCTCCAAGAGTAGCCGCTAAGGCTAAATATGGATTTGAATCTGCACCAGGTAGCCTATTTTCTATACGTTGACTGTTTGCATCACCCGTTATTGCCCTAAAGCCTGTTGTTCTATTTTCAATTCCCCAAGTCATATTTATTGGAGCCCACGCGCCAGGACAGAGTCTTTTGTAGGAATTGACTGTGGGAGCAATCATTACGGAGAATTCTCGCATGTATTTTTGTAACCCTCCTATAAAATAAATAAGGTCTTTGGGTAGCTCATTCTTTTTAGCAGAACCGAAAAGGGACTTACCTTCTAGGTCTTGAAGAGACACATGTATATGTCCTGACTGTCCTGGATATTTTTGCGACCATTTGGCCATAAAGTTAGCCATTAAATTATTTTTTTGGAACAATACTTTTGAAAAGGTCTTGAATAGCGTTGCCTTATCAGCCGAATTGATAGACTCATCAACCATAATTGCAGCTTCAAGAACTCCAGGTCCAGTTTCAGTATGTAGACCCTCTAAATGCATATCCATATCTATACAAAGATTAAGTAATTGTTGGTAGAGATCTGAATGTGTACTGCTTCTCAAAACTGAGTATCCATACATGCCAGGGGTAAAATTCTTAAGCTTTTTAAATTTTTTCTCTCGAATGGAGTGTGGAGTTTCATCAAAAAGAAAAAATTCATACTCAAACGCTGATTTCGATTGGATACCATCCTCCTTTAGGGTTGCAAGAACCTTCTTTAATATTCCTCTGGGACAGACTGAATCGTCGGACAATTCGGCTAAAAAAAGTGGTATGTTCTCTTCAAAAGGTATAACTCTCCCTGACTCTGGAACGATAGATGCTTTGGTATCAGGAAAACCAGTATGCCATCCAGTGACAAGCTCTTGTTCAGGTGTATTACTAAATTCATATAATTCATCATTACTATCCCAACCAAATATCACATCACAGAACCCAAAACCTTTTTTTGAAGATTTAATGAATTTATCAATATGCATGTATTTACCGCGAAGAATACCGTCGATATCTGTAATCGCTACTTTGACGTATTCTGTTTTAGATGACTCTAAAAATTTTTTGATGTCTTCAGCAGATTTTAATTTTCTAATTTTCATGATCTAGACTTTAAGGTTTTAGTATAAAACAAACTCAAAATGTTAGAATTCTTTTGAATTGTAACTTCATAACTTTAAATGAATAGAAAAAACATATCAGTTCTTGGGGGAGGAAGCTGGGGAACAGTTCTGGCCTATCTTGCTTCATTGAATGGAAATCAAGTTAATTTATGGATGCGGGATAATAATTTGGCTCAAGAAATTAACAAAACAAGTATAAATAAGAGATATTTACCTAATCTAGAACTTGGAAAAAATATTACTGCCACTTCACATATAGCTGATATCAAAAACTCTGATTTAATCATTTTCTGTGTTCCTAGTGATGCTTTTCGTGATGTCTCTGTTTTAGCCTCTTCATTTATAAATGAAAACACATTTTTGGTAACCGCCACAAAAGGAGTTGAAAAAGATGACTTTAGTTTAATGAGTAAAATTCTAGAAGAATATTATCCTGCCAATCTTATAGGTATTTTAAGTGGGCCAAATTTAGCAGAAGAAATTGCTCAACATCATTTATCAGGAACAGTGATTGCAAGTAAAGATAAAATTCTTAGAGATCAAGTCATCCAAAATTTATCTACAGATTTTTTTAGAATCTATGAGAATGATGATCCATATGGTGTTGAAATGGGAGGAGCTTTAAAAAATATTTATGCTATTGCCTGTGGTATAGCAGACGGCTTGAATTCTGGAGAGAATACCATCGGCATGATCATGACTAGAGGTTTGGGTGAGATGAGTCGTTTAGCAACCGATTTAGGTGCCAACCCCCAAACATTTCTTGGCTTGGCTGGCGTAGGTGACCTAATTACAACCTGTGCTTCGCCGTTGAGCAGAAACCACCAATTTGGTAAATATATCGGAGAAGGGCTTTCTATCGAAGAAGCAAAGCAAAAAATTGGACAAACAATTGAAGGCTTAAAGACCTTGAAAGTTGTAAAAAATATTTCTGATAAGCATGGTATTGAAATGCCGATAGTGGATTCTCTTTACAAAATCATCTATAAAGGGATTAATCTAGAAGGTTCAATTCAAAATGTATTGGGTCAAGATATGATTAAAGATGTGGAATATATAAAATAATGTCAGAAATTGAAGAAGAAAAGATCATCGATGTGGGGTCAGAAGAATTCATTGATAGCGATGAGTGGAAAGATAATTTTTTAAAGCAAGGAAAATGGATTAGGCTTTTTTGGATGCTAGCATTCTCTTTTGTTTATTACCTTTCTATGACAGTACTTTGGTTGATAGTATTTACCCAGTTTCTTTTTGTTTTAATTACAGATAAGAGAAGTGAAAATATTTCGAAAGTTTCTATAGGATTCAGAGACTACATGGTCCAAATCTTAGATTACTTAACTTATCACTCAGGAGAGAAGCCGTTTCCATTTAGTGATTTTCCAAAATCTCAAGATACAAACGAAAACGAATAACTAAAATTTAGATTATTAAAGGTCTTTCAGGATGGAAAACTTCAACAATAAAATAGCGGTCGTAACTGGTGGTGGAACTGGCATGGGCAGAGAGCTTGTTAGACAACTTGCAAAAGAAGGCTGTCATGTAGCTATGTGTGATGTCATTGAAGATAACATGATAGAAACTTATGAAATCGTATCTAAAGAATCTCCAAATGTTTCCATCACAAAGCATATTTGCGATGTCTCCAACGAAGAGGATGTAATCCGTTTTAGAGATGAAGTTTTGTCAGAACATAAAACTGAGACAATCAATTTACTCTTTAATAATGCAGGTATTGGTGGAGGAGGTAGTTTCGTCGACTCTTCTAGAGACGAATGGGAAAGATGTTTTGCCGTCTGCTGGTATGGAGTTTATTACTGTTCGAGGGCTTTCATGCCTGCAATGGTTGCAAGCTCTGAAGGGCACTTAATCAATACTAGCAGTGTAAATGGTTTTTGGGCAAGCCTAGGTGGAACACCTCATACCTCATATTCGGCAGCAAAATTTGCTGTTAAAGGTTTTAGTGAAGCCTTATTAGATGATTTTAGGATGAATGCCCCCCATTTAGGAGTTTCTGTTGTCATGCCTGGTCATATAGGGACTTCAATTGCTATAAATACAGGAAAGATTCTTAATGCTAATTCGACTGGTACTGTCGAACGCAGTGATGACGAAATGCAAAAGGTAAAAGATAATATGATTAAGTTAGGAGCACCAGTCCATAACCAATCTTTAGACCAAATTAGAGAGATCATTAAAGAACGCGCTAACTCATTCAAAGAAGATGCACCCATGACAGCCGGTGAAGCTGCAACAGTTATTCTAGATGGTGTTAAAGAAAATAAATGGAGAATTCTTGTTGGTGAAGATGCAAAAGCACTTGATAAGTGGGTTAGAGAATCCCCAGAGGATGCTTATAATATTTCATTCAATTTAGAAAAAAGAAAAGAAGAGGGCGAATAATTCAATCTTAAAAGGAGAGGAAAAATATGAAGAGTTTTAAGGATAAAGTAGCCGTAATAACTGGGGCTGGTTCTGGTATGGGAAGGTACTTAGCAGTTTTATTAGCTAAAGATGGTGCAGATGTTTGTGTATGTGACGTTAATGAAGAAACTTTAAATGAAACAGTAGAGATGTTGAGAAAATACAATGTTTCTGTCTCTTCACATATTTTAGATGTTTCAGATAAAGAATCTATTGAAGCTCTTCCTCAAAAAGTAATTGATCAGCATGGAAAAGTAGATATGGTTTTCAATAATGCAGGGGTTGCAACTGGTTCTCATTTTAAAGATATGGAGGAAGAAAACTGGGATTGGGTAATGGGAATAAACTTTGATGGAGTTATTAATAGCACCAGAGCATTCATCCCGCATATGATAGACAGTCCAGAAGCAGCTATCGTAAACACTTCATCAATATTTGGTATGGTCGCTGTTCCTGGCCAAACTGTTTATCACGCAACAAAGTTTGCTGTCAGGGGGTTTACTGAGAGTCTAGCTCTTGAGATGAAAGAAACTAATCCTAACTTACAAATACACTGTGTTCATCCAGGACATATAGGAACAAATATAGCAGCATCTGCCAGATTTGATGAAGAGGAATTTGCTAAAGCACAAGAAGAAGGATCAAAAACTCCTAGTATTTTCTCTAGAAATGCCCCTAATTCTCAAAAAGAAGCTGGAGATATGTTTAGAGAGGGAGGCATGCATCCAAGTAAGGCTGCTGAGATTATTCTTAATGGCGTTAAGAAAAATAAAAGCAGGATATTTGTTGGACTTGATGCAAAACTTCTAGACTTGTCTCAAAGAATTTTTCCTAAGCACTATCATAAGACATGGCTTTTATTCATGCCATTTTTAATGATGTTTAGGAATAAAAAGCCTTTAGATTCAGTCGAGTAATTTTTTGTAGGTTGAATAGTTAGGATTATCTACTGCAATTTTGTTTTTTGATAATTTAACTAAGATATTTTGTAAGTCCTGATCTTCTAGATCAATCTTTTCATCTTTAATCAGCAAAGCTAATGCATCAATTGTTGGAGAGTCATCTTCAATCAAATTTTGAAGCTGAACCATGATTTCATTCGAAAGTTCATCTCCATGTTCTATTTCTCTTTTCACAATATTCAGTACATTTTCAACAATTCTAATTTTGAAAGCTAAATGAGCTGGCACTTCAGATTTTATTTTTGTATTCAGGAAATGGCTTATTGCTTCAAGTAAATCGACACTATTAGGCTTATCAAAGATCATTATTTACCTCCAAGAAAGAGAAGATCTGCTATATCAATCTCTGTTTCCGAAACTCTTCTACCGATCGCAGCTTTTTCAATTGAATTAACGGAACCATTCAAATGCGCTGCAGCTTGTATAAGGCAGATTACACCCCATCTAAATGTACCAAAGACCTGCCAAGTTCTAACTAAATTCTCGTTTACTTCGAATTTACTGATGGAGTTATAACCTTTTAATAAGTCTTCTAAATCTCCAAACCCTCCAACAACTTTTTCGTTTTGACCAAATCTCCAAGAATTTCCACATATCCATCCTAGATCTTGTAGGGGGTTACCAATATGGGCTAGTTCCCAGTCAATAATAGATTCCAAGCCTGAATTAGAGACTATGATATTGCCAAGCCTGAAATCTCCATGAACTAGACTTGCTTTAATATCACCAAAATCTTGATCTTTAAGCCATAAATAAGTGTACTCAAATATTGGAGAGGGTTGGTTGAAAGATTCATAAGTAGAATAAAGCTCATTAAGTTGATCCATAGGAGTTTTTTCTTGTAAATAATGAAGATTATTAACTTCCACTTCGTGAATTTTTGCAATTGACTCGCCGCACTGAAAAGCCAATAAGGGTAGGGCATCTTTATATTCATTGTCTCTTAAAACTTTCCTTGGAATAGATTCCCCTTCAACAAATTTCATGATGTAACTATCACCCAATTCTTCGTCTAAGGAAGATACCGCTACAATTTCAGGAACCGGGGCATTTATTTTTTTTACTTCTTGCTGCAGTAAAGCTTCATCTGAAGTTTTAATAGCTAAAGGTCCTTCTATCCCGGAACCTTTTCTTAAGATATATTGCTTTATCTCATCTGTATCTTGAACTTCAAATTTCCATATCTCTTTAGAAGCACCACCAGTTAAGGGTACAAGATTTAAGATTTTTCCTTCAATATTTGCTTCTGAAAGCTTATTTTGAAGAGCAATTGAAAGTTCTTCTGTCATTTACTCAGATTCTAGAGCTGCATCTCGTTCACCAAAATCCCATCCGGCACCATTATTTTGGTAATTTTTTAGTATCCTTCTTGCAACAGATTGAACATGCACTTCATCTGGACCATCATAAATTCTTGCTTCTCTAGCGTGTCTATACATTAGACTAAGTGGAGTATCATCAGTTAGGCCCTTTGCCCCATGAACTTGAATAGCCCTGTCAATTACGTTATGAACCATTTCAGCTCCTACTACTTTAATCATACCTATTTCAATTCTCGCATCATCGCCTTGATCAATTCTTTTTGCAGCATCTAGAGTGAGATGTCTGCTAGCTTGTATTTCGCAAGCACTATCAAAAACAAATTTTTGGAGTAATTGTTTATCCGCTAAAGGCGTTCCAAAAGTCTCTCTTGAATGTAATCTGTCACACATTAAATCAAAGGCTCTTTGCGCTTGGCCGAGCCATCGCATGCAGTGAAAAATTCTTCCGGGCCCTAATCTCCTTTGAGCTATCAGGAAACCTTGTCCTCTAGGACCTAAGAGATTTTCTTTTGGGACTCTGACATTATCATAATTGACTTCATAGTGACCTCCATTGATTCCTAAAACGGGTGTTTCTCGAACAATTTTATAACCAGGATTATCTGTCGGAACAATAATCATGCTAAACGCTCCATGACTTGGCACATCTAACTCAGTTCGACACATGACAGTTGTATAAGCCGCTCTTGCTGCTCCAGTTGTAAACCATTTCGTTCCATTTATAACCCACTCATCACCATCGAGAACGGCTGTGGTTTGTAATTGGGTTGGATCAGAACTAGAAATTTCAGGTTCTGTCATAGCGAAGCTAGGAAAAATTTCTCCTTGAACTAAGGGTTCAAGATATTCATCTCTCCATTTCTTAGGAGCAAATTCTCTCAACATGATTGAGTCTTGAAGAGAGTGAGTACCTAACGCAACCATTGCACTGGACGATCTACCTACTACTTCATTAATATATACATATTCCATGAAGGGCATTCCTTGTCCGCCGATATCCTTAGGATGACCTAAAGCCCAAAGAGAGCTATCTTTTGCTTTTTGCATAAGCTCTGATAGTTTTTCTTTAGATTCCTCTCCACCATTTTGTAATATTGCCTCAGCAGGATAGACCTCTTCTTCAACAAATCGTTTTACTTCTGATCTTACTTCTTTCCAATTTCTTTCCATTTTTATTCCACTTTTTATTTTTTTAAATTTACAGATCGAGCAAAGCCTTTAAGGCTTAATTTATCTTTCTCTATCATGACATCTTCTTCCCCTTGAAGGACATTTTCATTGAATTTATAGATAATATTATAGTTTCCTCGTAAACATTGTTTATTGTGTTTAGAACTTTTCGCAGTAACATCTTT
>Ga0213861_10004274_pt1 | contig 11680 bp, 4 predicted proteins | sample PICome_4_FD_160110 | JGI IMG/M metagenome (GOLD analysis project Ga0213861, IMG submission 160110) | Coastal seawater microbial communities near Pivers Island, North Carolina, United States - PICO131 | ecosystem: Environmental > Aquatic > Marine > Coastal | place: USA: North Carolina | collected...
CACGGTATGTGTAGTGACGTTTCCCATATCCGTCACGGCTTGTAAGTTATGACGGGCCGCCACGTTGACGACACCCATGGTCATCACACCCCCGATCGCGAGGTTCGATGAAACGTAGGCGTTTCCAGTTATATATAAATTTGAGCTGGGATCATTTGACCCGGTGACCCCGATTCCTAGACTAGTCGTTCGCGTATCGAATACGATATTCGACGTGTCGCCACGGAAAAGGACCCGTTTCGTGCCCTGATACTCAAGTATTCCGTCCGTGGACATATCTATTATTTAGGGAGGTTTTTTTAAATGAAAAAGTTTTATATTACGGTGTCCATCTAAGAATAACTATACCATCACCACCATTACCACCCTTACCATTACCACCTCCACCTCCACCTCCACCACTACCTAGTCCATTTGTTCCATGAGTACCATCTGCATAATCAACATTTCCCACTCCTCCCCCGCCAGTTGTCGTTCCAACAGGTCCATTACTCCATCTACCACCCGAACCACCACCCGCGTACGTCACGGATGTCCCCGTGATCGAACTAGCGAGTCCTGCACCCCCGTTTCCAGAGTAGCCACCACTGTTCGCGCCCCCGGATGCATTCCCACCTTGTCCACCTGCCCCTCCACCTCCACCCCCATGACCCGCATTTGAACCCCCAACACCCGAACTACCTATTCCACCACCATAACCACCAAATGTATTATTCGCTGCTTGCGTCGTTCCTAACATAATTCCAAGAGATTCTGCACCATATCCACCTGCTGTAGTGGTGGTACTCCCATCAGCTGCAGTTCCAGCTCCACCGCCTCCAGATCCACCGTCTAATCCTTCATAACCTCTCGGCATACTACCGGTGTAACCATTCCTGGTACCTCCTCCTCCACCACCCCTAGCTATAAATCCAAGCGCCCGCGATTCTCCTCCAGTTTGTCCCGGATTTTCATTACTTCCGGGCTGATACCCTCCTAATCCTCCCCTTCCTACCATAATTGGGTACACACCTCTCGGTAATGTTATCGTCCCTGAGACAAATTGTCCCGCTCCTCCACCACCGGCGTGGTTTCGGCCTCCACCTCCACCTCCACCTATGATGAGAAATTCTACACTTGTATCGGCGCCGGTGACGCTAAACATACCGGCTGTAGTAAATTGGTGAAGTTTATCGGATCCGACAGTAGATTCTGTACCCCCAGATGCACTTTTATTTGTGGATACGATAATACCACCCACCTCAACGTTCGCAGTCGTCACGAACCCTGTCGTCGCATTGGAAAATTGAACGGTATTAGACGTCACATTTGCCCCGGGTCCAGAATCTGTTATCGCTTGAAGGGTTGAAGAAATACCAGAAATATTACTCCCGTCACCGTACAAATACCCAGCTACAACATTCCCACTCACCGTCAAATTAGAAGAAACGTAGACGTTCCCCTCCACGTGTAAATTCGCGTGGGGGGCACTCACCCCAATTCCCACGTTACCAGCACTCGTGATACGCATTTTCTCGGCACCCGCGTTTCCATCGTTCACCGTAAACCTAATATGCTGCGTCGCGGGTGTGTTAATAGTTGTCGCCCCAACCGCTGTTTGTTTAAGCGCATACTGTGCTGAGCTGTTCCGATCAAAGTGGGCAAATGACGCTTGATCACCGGTACCCATGTAGCCCACGGCCGCTCTTCCGAAATAAGAGGTCGTATCCGTATCACGACCGGCACTCACATTCCCTGTGGCGACAATATTACTAGAGGCGACGAGGGATGTGATCGCATTTGAAAATTGTACCGTATTTGAAGTCACATTCCCCACATTCGTTACCGCTTGAAGTGAATGCTGTGCCGCTGCGGTGATATTGTTGATACTCAAAGTACCACCCACGGAGAGGTTATTTTGGGTGATCACATTACCGAGGACATTTACGGTAAGTTCTTTTGTGAGATCATTCGTGACTGTTACGGTATCGAGTGGATCAGCTGTGTACCCAAACGTGAGTTGATCCGCGAATCCACCCCCCGCTCCATGGTGAATGATCGCGACGTTTCCATTAGCGTTGGATGGATCGTTTTGCATGATGATACCCTTATCAGTCGTCGATGACGCATTATTATTGGCGATTCCTATGATCGCATCGTTTATTAATTTTGTTTCCGATTCAACTATAAATTTATTACCGCGCATAAAAATATTTCCCGTGACGTCAAGGTTAGACGTTATCACAGTCGCATCACCCGTCATAGTGATAAACGAATCCTTTAAGAATTTATCGGATGCGACATATGGAACGGTACCCGCGGATAAACCGACAACCTTAATGTCACCTCCGACCTCTATGTTCGCTGTCGTCACGAGACCTGTCGTCGCATTCGAAAATTGAACAACATTTGTGGTGACATTTCCATTATCCGTAACACCTTGAAGATCCGTCACGATACCGGATAGTCTACTTCCGTCACCTTCGAAATAGGAGGCTACGACATTTCCATTAACCGTTAAGACGTTTGCATCCGTATCCCTGACGTATAGATTCCCACCAACTTGTAAATTGTTACTCGTGAGTGTATGAACGTTACCTATTCCAACGTTGCTCGCTATGTACACGTCACTGTTTGCCCCATCGGACCATTGACTCAGAGTACCTGTAATCGCAGTCGGGGGAATACCGGTTAAGTGTGACCCACTTCCAATAAACTTAAGTGCGTGGACGTTCCCCGTAGCTACAATACCCGTCGTCACATTTGTAATTTCAATGGTATTCGAGGAAACGTTTCCCTTTCGTGTAACGTTTTCGAGGTTAAGGACAGTCGCATCTGCCTCGAGTTCGCTCGTGACGTAAATGTTACCACCTGTTATGAGTAAATTTTCTGCCTCAAGATTCGACGTTCTGAGCGTCGCGTTCGTGATGTCGAGAAACCCAGTCGGTGAGTTAATCGGCATTTCGTCTACTATGTGTTGAGGTTTTTTTAAACGTTTTCAAGTGCGGCTACACGGGCTTCTAGTGTGGAGTATTTAATTCGTTCATTCTGGAGTTCACCCGAAACCACGAAACATAATAGTTCTTCATATCGAATAGAGTATGGACCCGGTGTGGCGACTGCCCCGGGTGTATCCTTATCCGCGAATACTCCGGTTTTTACCTTTACTTCTTTAACACCATCATCTTCGGAATCATCCTTTTCATACACGGTTTCATATAATTCATTTTCACCATCGACTAACCATATATCATCATAACAGAATAAACCATATCTATGTGCATTTAAACCCTCACTCTGGAAAACTTCTATTAAATCCTGAGCGATGACACCGTTATGTAAACGTGCTTCATCGCCTTTTTTAGAAACGGCATCTTTCATTCTAAAGGTTCGGAAAAGATCGACAATTTTGGAAGCTACTTTTCTTTCACTTTCGGTGATTTCATTAATATCCTGTTTTTCATTTCGATCGGATGCTGATATGCTACTACTCGTTGAATAAATTTGACCCCACTTATATGACGAAGTACCGAGCAGGGTATGGGCAGTCGTGTGATTACCCCCGTTCATATCCGCGGGAATAACTGCACCACCGGTAAAATGTAATCCAGCACCACTACCACTATAATTTCTAAACACACTTCCATTATTGCTCATCTGAACATAACCATTCAGGTAATCATTTCCACCGGCTCTTATATTACCGTGAACCTCGAGTTGTTGAGCGGGGGCAATTGTCCCGATGCCCACGTTCCCAGATTGGTCGATAGACATTCTGTGTGTTAAATTATCACCACCAGTTCCCGAACCGGGTGATGTGTAAAATACTAATCCTCCACCCCAACTGTTATCGTGATCATACCCCGCTATACCCGCTAAATTGTATTCACCGGTATTAGGAAATGTACCAGAATTATGTTGATTTGTAAATCGTAATAATGCCCCACTTCCAGTACTATGGTACTTACCTTGTAACCTTAAACATTCGGTAGGTTTTTTAGTCTTATCCGAAATATAGGCATCACCTGTACCAGAACTGTCAGTTTCATTCTTAACATGAAGCGCGGTGTTCGGACTCGCCGTCCCAATCCCCACCCTGTTATTGGTAGCATCAATTTTGAGTGTATCGGTATCAAAAGTCGCGTCACCGGTGAACGCGGGTGCGTCTTTGAGAACGAGTGCACCACTCCCGGTAGACGAAGTCGTACCAGTACCACCACGGGACACTGGGAGTGTTCCTCCGGTGATTTTTGCTGCCTCTAAATCCGGAATCCTAGCAGCATTTAGGGTCCCACCTGTTATTTTTGCTGCGTCTAAATCCGGAATCCTAGCAACATTTAGGGTTCCAGTTGTTATTTTTGCTGCCTCTAAATCCGGAATCCTAGCAGCATTTAGGGTTCCAGTTGTTATTTTTGCTGCCTCTAAATCCGGAATCCTAGCAGCATTTAGGGTCCCACTTGCTATATTAGTCGCGTCGAGTGCGGTCAAACCCGCACCACTCCCCGAAAAGGTCGTCGCTGTTAATGCACCGACATTTGCCGTTCCACGAACATCTAATGTATATGCGGGTGCATCTGTTCCTATACCTACTTTCGATGTGGTCGTATCTACGAATAGGTTAGCAGTGCCCACCTCTATATTCGATGCCGCGTTAAACGCTTTTGTGACGTTGTTAAAGTTAACCGTCGTCGCAGTATTCGCGCTCGTCACGATATTTATTTGATCGAGAACGAAAGTTGAAGCTTGAACGTTCCCGCTGTTCACCCTGAGGTGGGCATTGTTGATATCGAGAAACGTATCGATGCCGTTCATATCTATTATTGGGGGAGGTTTTTTTAAACTGGGGAAACCCGAAGGGTTTCGTCTGTTTGATACGGGACAAGTGCTTCGCACTTGGAACTCTTTTTCTTGCAAAGTGGGTTGCACTTTGGAGGAAATGTAATTAGTCGTTACGGGTAAGTTTATAATCGAGTATTTCTTGTTTGTTTGTTGATGGTAATTCTGTACCCGACGCTAACGCCGAATTTATAGCGATTTGTACGATAGCATTCGCGTCTGATTCGACTTGTTTATAAATAAGGTCAAAAACTTCTTTCGGAACACCGTTTCTATATTTTAAGATACGTAATGCACGGGGACACAAGTTTACAGTAGCCACGGCAGAACCATCTTCCTTTTCCTGTATGGATGTATCGCAAGTGAACATTTATATACCTGGATAATTTTATTTATACTTTTTTACCTATAACAACAAAGTGAATATGTTGTGTGAAAGCACCTATCGTATCATTTTTTGTATGACCGGCAATCCTATTCGTGTAATACGCATTTATACCTAATCCAGATCTATCATATGAATATCCATAACCACAATCTCTTAGAGTTCCCACAGCGGATAATACCGTCATTGTAAAATTATTAGGAAAATACCACGTCCAATTGTATTGACCTGAACTGGTATGCGCAATTGCGTAATTTCCCCACACTACATACATATCATTACCTAATGGTGCGTATCCAGCTTCTTCAGTCGACGCAGATATTGATCCAATACCAGCAAGACTTTGAGAATATACATTTGGTATCCCATGGTTCAAGGTTCCTCGCACATCCAAAGCCGCCCGAGGCTCCGAAGTCCCAATCCCTAGGCGCCCCGCCTTGAGGGTCATGGAGAGGTCCCCATGCCCGAAATATTCCTTCTGGTAGGCGTAGAGTTGGTAGATCTCACCGGAGCTGAGGGCCCGGTTGAAGAGGCGGAAATTGGCGATGGAACCTTTAAAAAATCCACCTGATTGAAAACTTGTTTGTTCCCCGCTAAAATGAATACCTAGACTTAAATATGGATTCGTAGGAATAGTTAACGCTTGACCTGTATCACCAGACAATACTAATATTCCGTTAAAATATATTTCTACTGTTCCATCACTATTTGCTATACATGTAGTGTGTACCCATTTAGTAGCAGTAAAAATGTCAGCTTGTGTTTTTACACTAGTACCATCCCATATAAACACACCCAATTTCCCATTGTCCACGTTCATACCAAAAGATTCACCACCAGTACCGTGTCCAAAATGGAACAATATATCCTCACCCGAACTAATTTCTGGAACTTTAAACCATAGCGATACGGTATAACTAGATGTGGGTGTAAAGTTCGAGAACGGACCCATATGTATTTTATCGTTACCACCGTCAAACGTGAATGATTTTGATACTGGATCATGCACGACGCCATCTAGAGTTGCGTCCCTGTTGTTAGATGTCTCATCCTGAACCGCTCCATTCGTATAATTCTTCGCATCATAATAGACCTCCAACCAATCCGTGTTGGGAACGTTGGGCACTGACTTTACGGTCACATCCGTTCCGTGAGCTTCGGGGTCATATTCGGGGGTGCCATAGTATTCGAGCTCACCCACGGCTACTCCACCAGTACCAGTGTTAGCGGGCCTCTTTCGTGTTAAGACGAGTGCGTAAATTTTATAATAGTTCGTGCTGTTTACATTGAATGTATAAGCCGTGTTTTGGTCAGGGACTAATGCATCGGTGTAACTATGTACCAAAGTCCAATCTTCGTTAGTTGTATTTCTTGCGTATAAGACCCCATCTTGAGCACCATTGACGCTGTTGTTTTGAGAAAAATACTTAAAATATTCTAATTTGATTTTATTTGGTAGTTCAAGTTCAATCCAATCACCGGATACCGTGGCCGCCCGTCCACCATCACTCCCTAAGTTGACAGTTCCCACATAATATCCACCAGTTGGTGTACCGTTATATGTGTTTAAATTACCTGTATACCAGAAGGCATTTGTGACGTCGTTATCACCATATTTACCATTAAATGCGTATGAAGCCAGTGTTGGGCTCGATTCGTTTGAAACTTTCACAGTGTATCCATCTTGTGTATACCCACCACTTAAACCAGATTGCCCACTCGTCAAAGCCACCTTCGGATACTTAATAAGCTTCTTTGACCGGGGAAACTCTACAACGACGTTGGAATTTAAGTTAATGAACGCCGTATTATCCGTATTCCTGATGAGATCAACGTTTGATTCGATCGTCGTGATACCTGTGAGTAAACTTCCATCTCCTAAGAACGAACCCGCGGTCACATTCCCGGTCACGACAACATTTGAAGCCGCGGTTAACGAAGTAATCGCATTAGAAAATTGGACAGTATTAGACGTCACGTTTCCGTTATTCACGATCTGGTCTAAATTAGAAGTTATACCCGTAAGTCCTGATCCATCGCCGATAAACTTAAGCGCGTGTACATTACCCGTAGCCACGAGCCCCGTCGTCGCATTGGTTAATTGTATGATATTAGACGACGTATTCGACACGTTCAGAATATCGTTAAGCCCGTAGGACACTGCGATCGAAACTTCGCCGAGTGTGAGTGAAGACATAGCGGTATTACCCGTCACCACGAGCACGTTCGACCCATCATCATCCACGAACAGATTCGAACCGACACTTAAATCATGTCCCGGGTCCGCGTTTGCGATACCCACATTTCCTCCCGAATAATGTATTTCGTTCGTATTAACTGTAGTCCATTGACTAGATCCACCTCCACCTCCACCTCCACTTGGATTCACCCATGCGGGTAATCCACCTTGAACCGTGAGAACCTGATTTGCCGACCCGATCGAAAGTTTCGCGAGTGAATTTGTTCCGTCCGCGTATATAATATCACCGGCGGCAGCTGTGTAAAGTGCGTCAACTCGCGTGGCATTCGCAGTTAAATCGGAAGCGAGTGCGAGTGTCTGACCACCGACAGAAAGGCTCGTAGCGGTTAAAGCACCGACATTCGCCGTTCCGTGGACGTCTAATTTAAACGCTGGATCTGATACGTTGATACCCACGTTATCAGTGGGATAATGAATTTTATTACCGTTCGTCACCCATGGAGTAGATCCACCTCCACCTCCACCACCCGTTTCGGCGGCCCATCCCAAGGTTTTATTGGCCGCGCTCGTAACCTTAAGAACGTACCCGTCCGTTCCACCTACGGCGAGTTTATTGAGTACATTATCAGCACTGGCGTATATGATATCACCTTTCGTGAACCCCGTCGTAATTGTAGAAGAATTAGAAATGATCGTAGCCGTTTCTAAATCGGATATACGGGTGACGTTATCCGTAAGATCAGTCGAAAGAGCCACACCCGTTAAGGTCGTGCCGTCACCGTAGTAACTACCTTGTGCACCGACCGTTATGTTATTTTGAGTGATGACGTGTCCAATCACGTTGAGTGTGATATTATTCGCATCATGAATGACATTATCTTCCACGAACGTATTTTGTGTGTATCCAACGGTTAATTGTCCACTGTGTGGTGATCCCGAGACCGTTCCGTGATGAATAATCGCCACGTTCTTTTGAGGGTACTGTAACATGAGACCCACATCGAGCGTCGTGCTCGTATTATTATTGGCGAGACCTATGATTCGATCGTTAATGACTGTATTTTCGGAGTTTATAGCGTACGAGTTTCCAGATACGAATATATTACCCGTAACTTCGAGATTTGAAGTGATGATCGTCTTATCGGCAGTGCGTGTGATGTGTGAATCTCGTAACTGTTTATTAGAGTCCACGTAGGGAACGGTCTCCGCCGTCATTTCCCCTATATTCACGTTACTTCCATCACCCGTGAAATAGGCTGCAGTTATACCACCGGTGGCCGAGACTGAGGCTGCGGTCACAGCGCCACTAGCCGCGAGTGAAGTACCCGTATTTGTAAATTGAATCGCCTGCGTAGTAATTGCACCGTTCGTAGTTACGTCTTGAAGATCGGATGTGGTCGCACCGCTTATCCCCGTGAGCTGACTACCATCGCCTATGAATTTAGAGGCTTCAACGTTCCCCGAAGCGACGACCCGACCCGAAACGATGAGTTCTGCTGTCGGTGAGATACTTATCGTAGCCCCCATACCCGTGTGTGCTGTGCAGTAATAATACAAGGTCGTAGGGGCACCCGCTGAAACGACGAACGTTCTCTTTTCAGTACTTCCATACACACCCGTACTTGTTATACCCGTATCATAATTAGTTCCATTGGTTGTTCCGTCATTTGAATTTGTAGTTTGAAATACGAAGGGGTGACCCGAAAGAGTCCCACTCGACAGATCAAATATATACGTCTGATGTTCATGTAGTTCAATAGTAGCCTGTAGTTCACCGTCTATATAGTATTTATTAGCACCAGTGGCATTCGATACTGTAACAACAAACGTCTTCGTCGTACCCATCGTCGCGACATTGCTTATGAGAGCGCGTGTGGACGATACCAGATCAGACGCGGTTACCGTATCAGTGGCTTCAACATTCGTCGATACGATGGTTGAATCAGAATAGAGATTTCCGTGTATTTGCGTTTGACCGGTGAGAAGGTGTTGATCGGGGTTTGGTATAACCCGTATTCTTCTTTCGGTAGTACCTGTTGGAAAAGTACTTCCAGTTGTGATTGGCTTCGTCATAAAATAGAAATAACCGGGTCCTGGATGCGACCCACCACCCGCTCCTTGAAAAGATGATGCACCTCTCGGAACGGTCCAACGAAACTGTGCTCCAGAATATCCCTGTTCACCGACACGTTTAACACCGAATTCATAAGGAGTTGAGTTAAAACCATAATTATAATCACCGGTTATATCGAAATAGCCTTTGTGAGGACCCGTTGTTTGAACTCGAGTACCTACATGAGATATATCAAACACATACGTGAGTCCTTCTATAAAGGTAAAGTGAAACTCGTCATTCCACGATTGACCATTTACTAACCAGTTACTTACATCGTATGTAATAACTATTGGGTTTGTTATGGTAATATTTGATGGCCCCGCCGCCCCCGCCCCCTCTTGTGTCCCACTTATAGACTGAGATGTCATTTCACCGGCATTCAGGTTATCTATGAACACTTCTCCTTCGATCGTTGAATCACCCTTCGAATCGAACGCACCCGTTCTTTTACCCGTCAATGTGTTAGATGTTATTAAAGGGGTTGTCGTAGTGTGACCCACGGCGGCGACCTGTTGTAAGTTTATACCGGTTATACCCGTTCCATCACCAACGAACGCAGAAGCTGTCACGACGTTTCCTACCGTTAAATTATTTTGTGTATAAAGATTTCCAAGTACGCTAACATTAATTTCATTTGTGGTATCGTTCGTTATATCCGTCGCTTCGAGATCATTTTGTGTGTACCCGATCGTAAAATCATTTGTTCCTCCGTGGTGTATGAGAGCCACATTTGCCGTAGGACGCTGCATGATAATACCTACATCTGTAGTGGATGTCGTGTTATTATTCGCTATACCTATGATCGCATCATTTATCAATTTCGTTTCAGATTCAACTATGAAACGATCTCCGCGCATAAATATATTTCCCGTGACGTCCAAATTAGAACTGATAACCGTACCACTCGCGGTGGCGGAAATATATTGGGTAGCTGTTTCGAGATTTGTTATGAGACCCCCCTGGACCGTATTCGCAGATTGGAGTGAACTAATGTCAGAAGCGCGCGTGACATCCGCACTTTCTAGGTTAGTTATACGAATTACATTATCCGTGAGATCCGTTTCGAGACTGGAAACACGGACTGCATTCGAATCCAGATCCGTTCGAAGATTGGTAATCAGGGTCTCTTGAACACCATTAGCCGATTCAAGGACGGAAATGCGTAAGGTATTTGACGTTCTATCTGTTTCGAGACTGGAAACGCGCACTACATTTGAATCCAGATCTGTTCGGAGATCGGTAATCAGAGTCTCTTGAACACCGTTCGCTGTTTCTAAATCCGCTATTCTACCTGTATTCGAGGTGACATCCGTTCGAAGATTGGTAATCAGGGTCTCTTGAATGATATTAGCCGATTCGAGCAAGGAAATGCGTAAGGTATTTGACGTTCTATCTGTTTCGAGACTGGAAACGCGCACTGCGTTCGAATCCAGATCTGTTCGAAGATTGGTAATAAGGGTCTCTTGAACCACATTTGCAGCCTCCAAATTAGTCACGCGTGTAACATTCGAAGTTAGATCCGTTTCAAGAACACCTATACGACCAGCGTTAGATGTCATATCCTGATCCAAGGCTACGTCCAATCCATTTACTTGTACAGCGGCGGCTTTAATCGTACCACTCGCCGTGAGTGAAGTTCCGGTATTAGTAAATTGGACGGTATTAGACGTCACATTACCATTATCTGTGATCGCTTGGAGAGTCGTGGCTACACCCGTGAGTTGACTGCCATCACCTATGAATGTTAACGACGTGACATTTCCGGAGATGACGACATTTCCTGAAGCGACGAGTGATGTATCTGGGTTTGTTAATTGGATCGTTGCATCGGATGTAGAACCTTGTTCCGTGGCATTTTGAAGGGATGTGAGTACACCAGCTAAATTACTTCCATCACCTCGAAATTCTGTAGCTGTGATTATACCCGTATCTCCATCGAGTTCAATATTAGAACCGACACCCACGTTTGATTCCACGTACGCGTTTCCGTTTACGTGTAGACTCGCATCGGGGTCGGCCGTTGTGATACCTACACGATTATTAGTGGTATCGACGAACAGGTGGGAAGAGCCTACCAAGAGGTTACTCTCGATATCGACCTTCCCTGAAAATATATGGCTCGTCGTCTGTACCATTTATATTAGCTTAGATAAAATGTAGTGCA
>Ga0213861_10004277_pt1 | contig 11679 bp, 12 predicted proteins | sample PICome_4_FD_160110 | JGI IMG/M metagenome (GOLD analysis project Ga0213861, IMG submission 160110) | Coastal seawater microbial communities near Pivers Island, North Carolina, United States - PICO131 | ecosystem: Environmental > Aquatic > Marine > Coastal | place: USA: North Carolina...
GTAACAGCCCAACCAGATTTATTGCTTTTTGGTTTTTCTTCAAGATTTTTGATTTTCCCATCACTAATTTCTGCTGAACCAAATCCATAAATATTACCTACATGTTTAATAAAAATTGTTGCTTTGTTTGAATTATTAACTTTTTGATAAAGCTCTTTTATTCTTGAACCAAAAATAAAATTATCACCAAGTGAAACCCAAATATCTTCGCCATCAGCAAATGATTTTGCTAAATATATAGCAGAAGGAATCCCGTCAGGACTTTCTTGTGCTTGGTAGGAAATACTTACGCCAAACTTTTCTCCATTTCCTAATTGCTCTTCTAATAGAATTAAACTTTCTTTACTACTAATAACTAGAATTTCATCACATCCTGTTAATAAAAGATTACTGAGAGGATAGTAAATTAAAGGTTTGTCATAAACAGGTAACAAGTGTTTATTTATTGTTTCTGTGATGGGTGAAAGTCTTGTACCGTTACCACCCGCTAATATTACCCCTTTCATTTTATCAGCCTTAACTCTCGAGATTATTTAAAAATAATCTATCTTTTCTATTTTTATTTACTTGTAAGACACCTCTTGATAACCATTCTCTATTTTTTTTATACCAATTTACAATATTTTCTATTTCAATATCAAACTTTTTTTGTGGTTTCCATCCTGTATCAAGAAGCTTCTCAAAATTAACTGCATACCTAAAGTCATGACCGGGCCTGTCTTCAACATAGCTGATTCTCTTAGAATCTAGATCTAATGCTTCTATAATTTTATTCACAATATAAAAATTATTAAAATATTCTCCTGATCCAATATTAAAAACTCCACTATTAAAATCATTTTCCAATAAATGCAATATTGAGCCAACTGTGTCTTCTACATGAAGCCAGTGTCTTATGTTTTTTCCATCGCCGTATAATTCAACATTCTTTCCTTCTAACAAATTTGATATACTATAGGGAATCAGCTTTTCTGGCTGTTGATAGGTGCCGTAGTTGTTTGATGGACGTACTATTAAAGATTCATACCCATATGTATTTGCAAATGAACTGCATATTAATTCCGCAGAAGCCTTACTGGCAGAATAAGGTGACGATGGGTTAAATCTATCATTTTCTATAAAATATTTTTCATTAGAGCTACCATATATTTCATCTGTAGAAAAATGATAAAATTTAGGAATATTTTTTTTAATTGCAAACATAAGTAAGTTAGCTAATCCTGATACATTTGAATATATAAATTTTTCGGGATTGGAAATAGAATTATCAACGTGAGATTCTGCTGCAAAATTTATAATTATATCAATATCACTAATTTGGTCATTAAGGTCTGAAATGTTATTTATATTAAGTTCATAAAATTTAAAATTTTCATGTTGAAAATTTTCATTATTATATTTTGAAAGCGCCCCTTCTAATGAATCAACTCCAATTATTTGAAAGTCGTTAGAAAACTTTTTTGATACAATCTTTAAAAAATTTAAGCCTATGAAGCCAAAACATCCGGTAATTAGTACTTTCACTATATTATTAATGATAAATGATTATCATATATTTATGTCATTAGATGAAAAGAAAATATCCTACTTTAAACATTATGACTTCTTAAAATCGGAGTTTCCAAATCATTCACAGTATGAAATAGAAAAAGCATTAGAGGGATTTGTGTGTACAAATCTTTTACATAACTTACAAGATGTTATTGAATGGTATGATCAACAATTAAAAAAGAATGAAGCAACTGAGGAAATAGTTCCATTAAACAATTTAGAAAAATGGAAGTTTGATAATGAAAATTCTTTGGTTCATGATTCTGGGCAGTTTTTTAAGATAATTGGTATAAAAGTAAAAAATGTATTGACTAGAGAGGTTTCAAGACCAGGTTGGGATCAGCCTATTATATCTGAGGTCGGACAGGTTGGTGGGATTCTTGGTTTAGTAAGAACAAAAATTAATGATCTTCCACATTATCTAGTTGAAGCTAAGTATGAACCTGGAAATTATAATAAACTACTACTTAGTCCAACATTACAAGCAACTTTTTCTAATATTAATCAAGCACATGAGGGAAGAAAGCCAAATTATTACGAATTATTTGCAGATTTTGAAGATAAAAAAAACTACCAATTTAATAATTGGCTTACTGAAGATGGTGGTAGGTTGTATAAAAAAAGAAATCTGGGATTAATTAAATATATACCCTATGAAAATATACAACTAAAAGATGGGTTTATATATTTAAGTTTGTATCAAATTAAAAATTTGCTATCAAACCATTCTATAGTAAACCCACATTTGGCCAGACTAGCCTTCCTATAGTGAAAAAAGTTTTAATAGTAGGTTTTGGAAATCATGCTCAACGGAGAATCCTGCCTGCATTAAAATCGATTAACCAAATCGATGACATAGCAGTAACTTCAAGATCAAACAAGAAAAATTATACTGATGAAATCGTGTATTTAAATAAAGATGATATTTTAAATTCAGATATTTTTTTTGATGCAATCATTATTTCGAGCTATCCAAATGTACATATAGATAATTTGAAAGAATTTAAAAATAAATCTAACTCATTTTTAATTGAAAAACCAGTGACAAACTATCTAGATTATCTTGAATCTTCTGAGTACTTTGACTTTCATAATAATTATGCTGCAAGAGAATGTTTGATGTATTTCCACCATCCAATATATAGGAAATTTCAAGAGATAATTAATTCAGATAAAATAGAAGCTATTTCAGCTTCTTTTAAAATTCCCCATATAGAGAGTAACAATTTTAGATATTCAAAAGCTCTAGGTGGAAGTGCAATACTTGATCAAGGTGTTTATCCCATTTCGTTGATATTAGAAAATTTTAAATTAATCGAAAACTCGATAGATAGCTCTATAGGTATACAAGATAATCAAAGTATTGATTCAAGTGGTTATTTGTCGTGTAAATCTGAGGGGGGTGTTGAAATTAATATTAATTGGGGTATTGGATTTGATTATTCGAACTTTGTGGAAGTAATATCTAATGACATAATTTATAGTTTCCCAATGTTTTTTTCAAAACCTGAAAACTTTTTAAGTATATACAAAACAGAATCTCAAGGCAAAGAGGAGACTGTCGTTTTAGGTACATTTGACCAATTTAAGATAATGTATGAAGATATGATCATTAATCAAAAAGAGTTTTCATATAACTCATATGATAATCTTTGTAAAAGATATAATTTTATAAGAAAGTTACTAAATGATAAAATTTCATGAACCATATGTTTCTAAAAAGTTAGAAAAAAACTATAGTTTATTAACTAAGAAAAATTTATTTGGTTCAACATACTTTCGTGAGATTTGTACAGAAATCCTTAGGGATAAATTTGGTTATAAAAATTTTCTCCTTACCAACTCCGCAACATCCGCATTAGAATTAATCTCAATTTTATTAAAAGATCAGGAATTCCAAAAATTAAAATTGCCGTCCTATACGTTTTCTTCCACTGCAAATGCATTTTTGAGAACAGGATTTGATTTAGAGTTTATTGATATTAATGTTCATAATTCAATGATTGATATTAATAAATTACAAAACCTTGAAAAAAGGGAGTTATTAGGAATTGTTCATTATGCAGGATCAAGCTTAAATTTTACAAAATTGTATGAAAAAATGGGCAAAGAGGTAAGTTTTATTGAAGATGCTGCACAAGCGTTTGGAGTAAAATTTAATAATGAAAACATTGGACAAATTGGACTAGCTGGTTGTATTTCTTGTCACCCAACAAAAAATATTCACTCTGACTTTGGCGGGATGGCGCTGTTAAGTAATAAGATTGATTTTGAAAAAGCAAAATTTGTGTATGAGAGGGGCACAGACAGATCTAAAGTTGTAGCGGGTTTAAAGAATAAATATGAATGGGTAGAATTAGGATCAAGTTTTGAAATTACTGAATCATCTTGCGCAGTTTTAGAATCTCAGCTTTCTGACTATCAAACAATTTATCAAATAAGAAAAGAACTTTACTTAAGGTATGTAGAAAATTTAACAGATTTTGCTGAAGAAAATAATTTTTACCTTCAAGATCATCCTTCAAATTTTGAACCAAATTATCACTCTTTTTATTTAATTATTCAAAATAATCGTGATGATTTAATAAAATATCTACTTGAAAACGGAATTCAAGCATACATAGGATACGTACCTTTACATTCATCAATCTTTTCTAAAAATAAGGGTCTATACGAAGACCTTGAAGTTACTGATTTTGTAGGTGAACGAATACTAAGGCTTCCTCTTCATACAAACCTTAAGTCAAAAGATATTGATTATATTTGTAAAAACATAAAAAATTACTACAAAACAAAAGAATGAGAATTTAATTATAAGCATTAAAAAATAGTTGCTTTATTTTTAATTTTTTTTGATGATATAGTCATTATGATAATCAATCTTTTCTGTGGTAACAAAAATACATGGTTTTGGAATTATTCTTTCTTTATAAGGAAGAAGTCACAGGTTCAAATTCTGTAGCGCCAACAAGGATTTTTAAATTACTTTATTAATTTTAAAATAAAAATACACCAACAACAATTAACAAACTTCCAATCAAGGATTTTGTACTATAGGGCTCGTTCAAAATCGTGTAGCTAAGAAACAAAATAAGAACATACGTTAAAGCAATAAAAGGATAAATGGAATTTAAGTTAAATTTTGACAAAGCATATATCCAGGTCAAGCCAGATATAAAAGTCATAAAAATACAAACCAATATTATTGGATCGAATATGCTTTTTAAAATAATATCAAATTGAGACTTAAGTTGACTTTGAAATTGATTTAATTGATTTATACGCCACTTCAGAGTAATTTGTGACATGGTATTTAGAACAATAACAAGAATAACTGGATATGGAATTGCTAACTTCAAATGTACTATAAATAATAGCAAAATTATTAGTTATAATTATAATTAATATGAAAACTGCAATCATTCAATCAAATTATATTCCTTGGTTAGGGTACTTTAACATAATTTCTTTAGTTGATAATTTTGTTTTTTATGATGAAATGCAATATACAAAGAGAGACTGGAGAAATAGAAATTATATCAAAACACCCGAAGGAAAATTTATGCTTACTGTGCCAGTAAAAACAAAAGGAAATTATGCAGAAAAAATAAACAATATAAAAATAGCAGATAGTGATTGGGGTAATAAACATTTAAAGTCTTTAATCTATAATTACAAAAATTCGAAGCATTTCGAGGAAATATACGATTTAATTTCTAGTATTTTTTTAGATCAGGAAATAGAGACTTTGTCACAGTTAAATCAAAAGTTAATAATTAAAATATCTAATTATCTTGAATTAAATACTACTTTTTTTAATTCTACAAAATATTTATTAAATGGAGATAAGACTGATAATTTAATTGAAATTTGTAAAGACTTAAATACTAAAACTTATATTTCAGGTCCCTACGGCAAGACTTATATTGATATTGATAAATTTACAAAAGTTAACATAAATTTTCAATTTTTTGATTATCCGAAATATTCAGAATACAATCAGCAGTGGGGAGAAGAGTTTATGCCAAACTTGTCAATTTTAGATTGTTTGTTTAATTGCGGTAAAGATACAAAGAAAAATTATGAATAGAAAGAAACTATTAATATTTGGCACAAGTCAAATGGGTGAAATTGCAAACTATTATTTTGGTGAGAAATCAAATTATGACGTGGCAGGTTTTATTGCAGATCAAGAGTATATTACTGATGATACTTTCCAAAATAAGCCAGTTTTTTCAACTGAGAGTGTTGTTGAACAGAAACTACAAAATGATTTTCAAATATTTATTGCTATTGGGTATTCAGAATTAAACAAAAACAGAGCAAACAAATACCAATTTTTTAAAAGTCAAGGTTTTAATTTTGCAAGTTACATTAGTGAGAAAGCTAACGTGTTGACAAATAATATTGGTGAAAATTGCTTAATACTTGAAGATAATACAATCCAACCTTTTTCAGAGATAGGTAACAACTGCTTTTTATGGAGTGGGAATCATGTAGGACACCATTCAAAAATTAAAGATAATTGTTTTATTTCTTCTCATGTTGTTATATCTGGCAATTGCCAGATAGGTAATAGTAGTTTTATAGGGGTTAATTCTTCAATTGCTGATGGAGTAAATATTGGACAGTCATGTTTTATAGGGATTGGAGTAACTTTAGTGTCTGACTTAAATGACTTTCAAAAAGTAACGGTCAAAAATAACGATAAATATTTATAGCTCTTTAGAAATTATCACAGGTACTTTCCTCACCTCTTTATAAATTTTTGAAACATAAAGTGAGAGTACTCCCAAAATAATTAATAGTACGCTAAATGTAGAAAATATTGCAAACATTAGGCCAACCCAACCTGGGATTGGATTGTAATTTAATCTAAAAAATACTAAATATGAAAGAAAAGCAAAATTTAATATTACAAAACTAAATCCAAGAGCTAAAACTACTTCTAAAGGTCTGGATGTAAAGTTAATAAAAGTATTTACGGCTAATAAATATTTGCTAAAAATACTGTACTTACTTTTACTCTTTTCCTTATTTACATTTATTGAAGCTTCTTTTTCACTCAATAAACTCAGTGTTCCAGCTAAATGAAACTCATATTCATTAAAATCGCTCAAATTATTAATTAATCTTGAGTTAATAATCCTAAACCATGCAGCATTTTGGGGAAGTTTAAGACTTGATAATTTATTAAATAAAGAAAAAAAGAGATCTGAAAGTGAAATTTTTTGAACAAATGTTTTCTCAATTGTTGCATAAACCATGTCGTATGAGGGATTCTCTTTAATAAAATTTATAAATTTTGGGATATTGCCTATCTCAATATCAAGATCTGACTCAACTATAAATATATAATCCAGACTTGCTTGAGAAATTGCGTATGTATATGATTTTTGTTCACCATAATTTTGAATGTTTTGAAAAGCTTTAACTTTTGGATTAATTTTAACTAAATCACAAAGCTCATTAGATGTTTCATCATTTGACCCATCGTCAATTAAAATTATTTCATAGTCAATCTTTAAATCTTGTATTTGGTTTATTAATTCTTTATAAAATTTTTTAACATCTTTTGAGTTGTTGTAGAAGCTTGAAACAAAGGAAATATTCATATTATTATGAATTATAGTGAAATGGAATAAATTAGGTCTTTTTCTTAAAGATATTAGTCTAGGAAGCTGGCATGCTTCACATTATTCAGTACCAATTGGTGAAGTAGTTGAAAATAACTTTTTACGTGTATATATTTCTGGAAGAGATGAATTAAATAGAAGCTACACTACTTCGGTTGTCTTAGACTTTGAGAAAAATTTTAAATTAGTTGAGGTAGCTTCTTCCCCAATTCTTTCTCCCGGTAGAAATGGTCAATTTGATGACTCCGGCGCTATGGCAACATGGATGTATAAAAAAGAAAATGGTGAAAATTTTATGTATTATATTGGTTGGAATTTAAGTAAAGAAGTTCCTTTTAGGAATTCAATTGGACTTGCATTATCTAATAAAAATAAATTAAGTTTTACCAAATTTTCTAATGGACCAATATTAGATAGAAGTATATTTGACCCTGGCTTTGTTGCTAGTTGTGCTGTAGAAAAAGTTAATGATGAATACTATATGTGGTATTTATCCTGTGATGATTGGATATTTACGAATGGGTCATATAAAGCAAAGTATAATATTAAATTAGCAAAATCTTCCGATCTAATAAATTGGGCTAGAAGTGGAGTTGTGTGTATTGACTTTACCTCATCTAAAGAATACGCAATATCAAGACCATCTGTAATTAAAGAAGGAGATATTTTCAAGATGTGGTATTCAGTCAAAGGACAAAGTTATAAAATAGGCTATGCTGAATCATCGGATGGCATCCACTGGGTAAGAAAAGATGAACAAGTAGGAATTTCAACTTCAGAAAATGGTTGGGATTCTGAAATGATTGAGTATCCTCATGTGTTAGAAATCAAATCACAGAAATATATGATCTATAATGGAAATGGATACGGTATCGATGGAATTGGGATTGCTGTTTCTGAAGAGTAGTCATTATGAAAACTGATTTTGGAATTAAAGATTATCGTTTAATGTATAAAAAATATGGTATAAAACTTCCCATTGTTTATTTTTATGAAAATCATCTATTCGACATCTTAAATAAAGTTGATACACATAAAAGACTAACAAAGGAAAGTTACGCTGTTGAACCTAAGAATTTTGAATTTGGAGTCATGTATATGAGCTCTTTTAAATCAATCATAAATAAATCCATAAAATTCATTTATGATTTAGATAAAAATTTTGAAAAAATGGATTTAATAGATATTGGCTGTGGAAAGGGGAAAGTTATATTGGTTTGGAAAAAATTTTTAACTAAAAATAGATTATCCAATAGTATTATTGGTGTTGAATATGACACATCACTAATATCAATCTGCAAAAATAATATAAAACAAAAAAAGAACATCCAGCTAATAAATACTGATGTTTCTGATTTATCAGATAAATTATTATCAAAAAAAAATGTTTATTATTTATTTAACCCATTCGATGAAATAATTATTGAAAAATTTTTAGAAAAAATAAATAAAAGCTCATATATTATTTATAATAATCCTGTTCATATTGAAGTTTTTTTAGACTTTGGTTATTCAATATTATTAGAAAAAAAAGGCTTTCATCCAAATAAAGATTGGGTAATTTTAAATTAATCTACCTAACCAATTAATTTAGTCAATATCGCACTATATTCAGAGTTTTTAAATTAAAACTTATTTCTTCTGGAGAGCATATTAATGTGCTATTCATTTCTTGAAAATTTTTTACAAAGTTTAATACTTTTAATAGGTCACCATTTGTGCCTGCATCAATCCAGCTTACTCCTCTTCCAAATAGAGAATATTCTAACTCATCATTTAACAGGTATTGCTTTAAAATATCTACTATTTCAGTCTCACCTCTTTGAGGTATTTTAATCTTTTGAAAATACTTAAAAAAACTTATATAATCTCAAAGATCACTAAGACTTAGGGCAACTGTAGGACTAATACCCTTCCTGTATTTGTTGTAGTAAGTATCTGATTTTTTTCTGCACTGAATATATTAACGGAATTAATATACAGATAATTTTCAATTGGATATATTTTTAATTCCCTAGTTATGAAATTTAATGAAAATAATTCTTGTGATAGATAGTCTGCAAAAAAAATGTCAAAATTATATTCACTTCTAGGATTTTCAAGTATTCCGCCACCTATTATTGCAGCTCTGTAGATGTCTGTTTGGCCATCACAATTTTCATTTTTTTCAGAATAACAAGGAAGGTGATTGTAATAAAAGGCCGGTTTTATGGCATTTTTTTCAATATATTCAACCACATCAAAAGGCTCTCCCTCATCCCAATAGAAAATATCAAGATTATAGTTACTAATACTATCTAAATCTTCAGCTCTTTTTGGGCCTTCAAATACTGGCCACCCAAAATTATTATGAATTTCAGATAATTTAGCAATATTTAATTCTTCATTTTGAGTAAAACCTGTGTCAAAAATTATTAGATTGTCTCTAAACTCAAAGAATTGCCAGGGATTCCTTAGTCCCGATACGACAATATTTTGATTTACTTCTTTTTGAGTTGATGATAGATTTACTTTTTGACTAAATTTGCTTGCATCACAATTTAAACCAATTATTTTTCCAATTATTTTTGAAGAGTCAAGTGGTGATGAATTTAATCTTGATTCAAAATTCGCCTCACTAATATCTCCTATGGAGCCTAAAAAACAATTATAATATTCTGACCATATTACTTTTCCACCGTAGTGTGAAATAGTGTTTGATTGTATTTCTATAATTTTGGTACTAGTTACAACTTCAGTTAATTCATCAAGATACTCAAAAATTTCAAAAACAATCTTATTATCTAAACTAACGTAGGAAATAATAAATTCATTGGCATATGGATTCAAGGCGAAGCTAAGTAATCCATTCTCATCTCCAGCTCTTAGTACCCTGTCCTCAATACTTAATACAAGATTTTTTGTATTATTTTCAAAACTATATTCAAATATTTGTCCATTTTTTTGAACTACTATAAATATATCCCCATATTCAACTATGTTTGTAACCGAATCTTCAAAATTTACTTCATTTACTATTTGTAATCCAGTAACACAGCTGACCGACACGTTTGAGCCAAGGAAGTCGTTACAGTCATCTAATGCTACAAAAGAATGCTTGTATGGTAATTCAAAACTGTTAACTGTCTTATCAGACTCTTTTGAAGTAATCGTAGTAGATGATTCCTGAGGAGTAGTTGTTGATTCTTCTAAATTAACTTGGTCTGAGTTAACAGTACACGCACTAATTGTAATGAGAAGCAATATTAAGAATTTAATATTTTTAAACATACATTTCAAATTCTACAATCTGGTCAAGACTAAGCGCATAAAAATTTTTAGTAAACAAACTCCCATTGATTTTCTTTTTTAATACATAGCAGACAAATATTAAGTGGCCAGAGTCAGAATCGAACTGCCGACCCCTTGTTTTTCAGATAAAGTTATCCCAAATGGCCTAACTTGATTATAAATAATTTAGTTTGATTTTGTGCTCTGAACACATAGGTTTTGTATCCCTATGAGCGTAGATTAAAGCAGACTTTCATAGTAAGAGTACAATTATTTAGTAATCGGTTTAAGAAGACTTCTTTTGAAGAAAAAATACAAAATTAGTCTCTGTCATCTCAATTATTTGAGATTCAAAATTTTTGGGAATAACTTTATTTATTATCTTCCATGTATCAATGGTCCAAATTCCTATATCTTCAATTATACAAAACCCGCCTATTTTTAAGTTGTTTAAAGCAAACAATAAAGTGTTTAAATTAGAAAGTTGATAATGTAATCCGTCATCAATAATCAAATCAAATTCTTCTTTTACATTATCAGTAATATTTTTAAAAGTTTCTAGATTATTCTGATCTACAAAAAATGTATTTATTCTTTCCTCAGAAAATAATATTTTTTTGTCTACATCTGCTCCATATATTTTTGATGTAGTAAATGTATCTTTAAGTGCTTTGATCGAAGCTCCAGGCTTACCAGATAGCCCCATAGAGCTGACTATTTTAGAATCGTTTGTTCCTAAACCTATCTCTAAAATATTATATGGATGTTCAATATCTTTTAAAATACAAGAATAAATTAAATGATAATTGTTCTTAACTTTATCTGATCCGTAGATTTCTAAATTTTGACTTAATTTGATCTTAATTTTTTCTGTGTTCTTGTGTTTTTTTTGATCATAGAAAATTGAATAAGTAAGAATTTTATTTTTATCTTCAAACTCTGCAATTTGAGCAATTTTTGGAATTGTTTCATTTATATTTTGGACCACCAGTGGAACAAATGATTCATAATCTTGATTTCCATGAGGCTTGAAACTACTAAATGTTGTTAATAAATTTAAACTAGTTTTTTTTTGAGGGCTATTCCACGGAGGTGCTAAAAGTGATGTAATTTTACCAATGAGTTTGTTAACTATTTTCATAATTGTGGCCAGAGGCAGAATCGAACTGCCGACCCCTTGTTTTTCAGATATGGGCTAACCTTTTGACCTTAGCTAATTATA
>Ga0213861_10004278_pt1 | contig 11677 bp, 9 predicted proteins | sample PICome_4_FD_160110 | JGI IMG/M metagenome (GOLD analysis project Ga0213861, IMG submission 160110) | Coastal seawater microbial communities near Pivers Island, North Carolina, United States - PICO131 | ecosystem: Environmental > Aquatic > Marine > Coastal | place: USA: North Carolina | collected...
GCCTCGACCATGATCGTTTCGAGCTTTGCCTGGTGACTGGCCGCCCGTTGCACGTCTTCGGGAGTGGTGATCAGGGACTGCAACATCATCTCGCCATCGCGCCAGTCATCGAACTCGTCCTGCAGGATAAAATTAATCGAGCGGATGGTCGGGGCGTCGGTGATCTCGCTTGTGTTGTTGCGGTGGTACGTGTACGCCGAAATGAATCGCGGGATGAGCACGCGGTAAACGCCAACGAGCTTCTCGATGGTCAGCTCGGGCGCTTCTGGCTCGGTCATCGCTGCGATGAAACGCACGATTGCGTCATTGGCTGGCACCGTCAGGCGCTCGGGCTTCATTTCGCGAAGTTCGGGAAGCCGCTGATTCCACAGGTCAGCGTGCCAAGCGTGATGGTAGCAGTGGGCTCCGAGGCGCATTTTGATGTCGAGCTCAGGAACGGTCGCAATCCACCCACCCAACGCTTCAAACAGCTTCATTTCGGTCCATTTGTAATTGCCAACGCGACGGGCGGTCTCTGCAACACTGAACATGCCTGGCAGGTCACGCCGGTCCCACGGAGCAAATGGCGCTCGAGCAGTTGACGCAGCGGTGGCACCCGAAGATGCTTCGTCATCTGAAGTAGTTGTGGTGTCCCCCATGAGGGCGACAGTAGTGCCCAAGTGATCCGGTCAGCTCACCGGGCGTCCGGCGTACCACGCTGCTTCAGCTGCACCTATGTCGGTGGCTGGTTCGCTGTTTGCTGTGTACTCGAGCAGCATGGCCCGCCACGGGCCTTGCGCCTCAAGCTTGCCGAGGATTGCGCTAACACCCCAGACGACGCGATCGAGAATCACGAAACTCGGAGGGAGGTTGAGCTGCTCGATCACTGGAGCGTGCGGACCTTGCACGTCGAGAATGGTGCCGAGCGTGTTGCGCATCCACTCCCGGGTAAAGGTAAACTCATCAGTGAGATACGGGGTGTACGGGCTGGACACATAGTCATAGACGAGCCCGGCATCTAGTCCGTGACCAGTCTTCAAGAAGTCAGACTTTTCCATCTCGCGCACAAGGAGTTCGGGGTCGCGGTCGACGATGATCGCATCCATTGTGGGCTTTAACCCCTCCCATTCACCCGGTGACCATCGCTTCACCAAGCCATAGTCAAGGAATGTGATGCTGCCGTCATGGTGGAACTTGTAGTTGCCTGGGTGCGGGTCGCCGTTGAAGATCCCGTAGTGGTGAATGGCGCGTTGAGCGAACCTCCATAGGACTTCGGCTGCACGTTGCTTTGTTTCAAAGGTCTCGTTCTTGCGGAACTCATCGAACGTGAGGCCTTCGACCCACTCGGTAGTGAGGAGACGCGCCGTTGAGTACTCAGGAACAAGTTTGGGGATGCGCACCCAGGGATGCCCGGCGAAGCGTTCCTCGAACTCGCTGACGTTGGCTGCTTCGAGGGTGTAGTCAAGTTCTTCGCGCATTCGTCCGCGCAGTTCGTCGACAAGCGCGTTGACGTCGAGACCCTTGAGCATCATCGCGGAGAACATCGCGTACATGACCTCGGCAGCGTCGAGGTCACTCTCGATGGCTTCGTGCACGCCGGGGTACTGCACTTTTACGGCGACAACTCGTCCGTCTGGAGCGACGGCGCGATGTACCTGACCGATTGATGCCGCTGCGACGGGGAGATCGGTCCACTGGCGAAAGATGCGCTCGGGCTGACGACCGAGATCTCCTTCGACGACACTGGCAGCAAGGGTCGGTGCCATCGGGGCGGCGTCGGCCTGCAGCGTTGCCAGCGCTTCTTGGGCTTCGTCGGGCAGCGCCTCGAAAATGAACGAGATCAACTGGCCTGCTTTCATCAGCACGCCCTTCATTTCACCGAGCTCCCTAGCAACGTCTTCGGCGGTTTGAATGGCGAACTGTTCATCGAGTGCAGCTCGTCGCTCCTGGTCGCTGGCGATTCCACGGACCTTTGACACCGCAAACCGGGTCGAGTTTCGAGCTGACATTCTCCAAATTTTCGCTGACCTGGCAAATCGACTGGTCAGCGGTGAGTCGCTCGCTCTCTTAGCGGTCCTTTGTGCAGCGGTGGCCAAGCCGGTAGCCAGCGCGAGCAGGCCAGCGAGAGTAGCGGCACCTTTTTTCTGCATGAGGCGAGTCCTCAGCCGAGCTTAGGGGTTGCAGTGCGGGCGGTGGGATGCGCCGCGAGTACGTCATCAGCAATAGGTTCGCCGGTGATCTCGTCGGTCCAGTAGTTCCCATCGTTCAGTCTTTCGAGTGCAGTCTCAACGTCATTTAAGTCACGTTCGATTGCGGCGAGATCGAGCGAGTCCGCACCTTCGATGTCGGGCGCAGCCGAAGTGAGGTCATGCTGGCTCGTTGCGACCGCCGACGGTGGTGGCTCCGCATGGGTGGCGTGCTCAACCGGGCCTTCAGAGTCCTCTACAGACTTTGATGGTTCTGGCGCAGAGGGATCGTTCACCCGCAACAAGCTAGCCGCGCTTGACGCCAGGTCTTCATTGAGCACCAAGCGTCGCTGCGCTTGCCGATAGGGTCTCAAGCCATGTCTTTTCCTCCTTTTGATGGTTCCGCACCCCAGCAGCAGGAGTTCTCTGCTCCGCCCGAGATGGGTATCGACCCGGCCAAGCGCTACTCGGCCACGATGACCACTTCGCTTGGCGAGATTGTGATTGCACTCGATGCACTCAAGGCTCCCAAGACCGTGAATAACTTTGTGTTCCTTGCGCTCAACCACTACTACGACGGGGTAATTTTTCACCGCATCATCAACGGATTCATGTGTCAGGGCGGCGACCCGACCGGCACAGGTCGTGGGGGTCCCGGCTATCGGTTCGATGATGAGTTACCCAAGCCGCGTGAGTATCAGGTTGGTTCGCTCGCCATGGCCAATGCCGGGCCAAACACTAACGGCTCGCAGTTTTTCATCGTGTCGGGCGCATCCGGTGTTGGACTCCCGCCTCAGTACAGCCTGTTCGGTCAAGTTGTGAAGGGCCTCGACATTGTCGACACAATGCAGAACGTTCCAACCGGCGGTGGTGACAAGCCGAAAACTGACGTCGTGATTCAGAGTGTCGTAATCACCGAGTCAGCGGACTAACGCAAAGTGTGACAGGTGGTGCCGGGCACAACCTGTCACACTCACCCAGCGGCTGAGACCTCAACGGCGTTTGCGCAGCAAAACGCTCTGCGCGAAAGAGTTGAACAGCGTCCGGCCGATTGGTCGGATTGACGGCGGCTCCTTTGATTACACCAGGCTCATTCAGAACGACTCGGTGGGCGCGCTCGCGAGTTCCCGAGAACCATCATTCTTGGACTAGGCCCCACCGATCTCCGATGCCACACAGTCAGGCGAGCTCTTCGAATACCGGGTCCGCGAGGCCTGCCGTGTTCCTGTCGGGCGACGGCTGCCGTTCGGCTGGATGATTGTGAATCATCCACGCCAGATCACTGCTCGAGCTGTGCCCAGCCTTTCTTAATCCGGTCGTCCAATTTCGTGATCTTGCCGAGCGACTGTCTGGGTCGGATACCGGCTCGAGGTCGATACGCCGAAGGCCAAAGGGAAGTTCGGCAACTTCATTCGAAGTACCTCCTCGGCAATGAACCCGTCGGCCGTGAGGATCTAACGACTATCCAGAAGGCACGTCATACGGCGCGTATAGCGGGCCGGGAATCGTCGAGGTAACAGCGGAAGAACCGAAACGGATTGCTGGCTGACTCAGCCTTGACGAAATCGCGGTCAAGCGGCGGGGAGAACTGACCGCAGCCCTTCTCACCGCAACCCGACTGTTGTCGCTGTTGCGAAAATTAGTTGGCTGGGAGGGCCCAGCGCAACGTCCGCGTCACCAGATCTCCGGCAGGCCGCATTACGACTGCCTCCGAAACAGGAAGCCACGGCAGACGCAATGGGAAGCGAGTCCATTTCGGCATCAGGGCAATGGCTGCGGCGCAGATCAACCCGTATGGAGCCCGAGCGGCGAGGGGGAGTGGTGGCTGGAGAATCAAGTAACGCGCAGCGTCACGCGCCTCGCGGGAACCGCGCAGCTCGGGCCGGAACGTACGGAGGTGCTGGCGGAGTTCGTTCTCGGTTGTGGGCGGGTGTTCAACACCGAGGGCGCGAGCGATGACCGCCGATGCAGCAACGTACTGATCGCGTTCGCTCCCAAGAAGAGGTTGCTGTCCGAAGCGGTCGTGGGCTGCGAGAAAGCTGTCAAGCTCGGCGATGTGGACCCAGTGCAATAGGTGGGGATCGTTCGCAGCGTAGGACTGCCCGTCGGCTGAGGTGCCGACAACATGTTGGTGAACTCGATGCACGAGGTCGACCGCCCGCTGTGCTTCGGAGGCTGGCCCGAACGTGGTTGCGGCAAGAAAGTCTGCGGTGCGTTGCAGCCGTCCCCAGGGATCGGCTCGATAGTCCGAGTGCTGTGCGACGCCAGCCATCGCAAGCGGGTGCAGCGACTGGAAGAGCAATGCACGCATTCCGCCGACAAACATCGACGCATCCGCGTGCACCCGTCGAATCGGTGCGTCGTCGTCAAACCAGCCGGGCTCATCGGTGTCGAATAGCTCCGTCCGGCGAACGTCAGCGTCCGGTCCGACCACCCGATCACGAATCTGGTTGCCGAGCCAGGAGCGGAGTTCCACTGGGGTAGGCGCCATTGACTCATCGTCTCACGGGATGCTGAGTACCATCCGGATGTGCGCGAAGAAAGTCCAGACGAGTCACAGTCGTCCAATGAGACTGCCGCAGGCCGTGACGCCGGTCGGCTGGACGCTAACGGCAATCGATTTGATCGGCGTGCCACCGATCGAGTGCTCCCACGGTGGGTATTTCCAGCAGTCACAATGTTTTGGACAGGGTTCCTGCTCACCTTTGTCGCGCGCCACGTGTTTCACCGCCTCGCTTCGCTCCTAATTTTGCTGCTCGTCTCGCTGTTCTTGGCCCTGGCTGTTGAGCCTGGGGTCAACCGACTCGCCGTTCGTGGTTGGCGTCGAGGGCGCGCCACCATTTCGATTTTGTTCGGCGTGCTCCTGTCGTTTTTAGTCTTCCTGGTCGCGATTGGCACGCTGGTTGGAACGCAGGTCGCGGAGCTGTTATCGGACTCGAATGTTTACATCGAAGACACTGTCGAGTTCTTGAACGACACATTTGACACACAGATCGATCCGCAATCGGTGATCGACGAAGTCAACGACCCTGACGGTCGTGTGCAACAGTTCATCCAGAGCCAAGGCGACGAGGCGGTCCGCCTCTCACTCACGGCGCTCGGAGTTATTTTCCAGGGCTTGTCGGTGATGCTCTTCACCTACTACCTCGTTGCAGATGGTCCGCGCCTTCGCCGCATTATTTGCTCTCGCCTTACGCCGCAGCGTCAGGACCGTGTCTTGAGCGCATGGGAACTGGCGATCAACAAGACCGGCGGTTACCTCTACTCACGTGCGCTTCTTGCGTTGCTGTCGGCTTTCTTTCACTGGGTGGTGTTCCAGTCACTGGGCACGCAGGCACCCGTTGCGCTTGCATTGTGGGTTGGTTTCGTTAGCCAGTTCCTGCCGGTTGTTGGTACTTACCTCGCCGGCATCTTGCCCGTGCTCGTGACCTTCCTGGACTCCCCGCTCAAAGCCGCCATCGTCGTTGGTTTCATTGTGATCTACCAACAGATCGAGAACTACTTCTTCGCGCCGCGCATCACCGCCCGTACAATGGAGCTTCATCCAGCCGTCGCCTTCGGAGTAGCGCTTGGTGGCGCTGCACTGCTCGGCCCTGTCGGTGCAATTCTGGCATTGCCTGCGGCAGCAATGTTCCAAGCGTTGGCAGGTGAGGCGGGGCGTCGCTACGACGTGGTCGATAGTCATCTCACCGATGTTCAACCGCCGAAGCGGTCACGTGGAACGGCATCGAACCCGAGTACTCAGGCCGACTCGCCCGACACGCCGTGACTCGATTCGAGGGAACGCGGTTTTCCCGCGAATCGTTTGCTCCGATCGCTGTTTCGACGCGGAGTTCCCTCGAGGAGTCACTCCACTTCGGAGCGGGTGTCACGCTCGACGCTGACGGTGCCGTCGAATCGGAAATTGGGGATGCCGACCTCGTCGTTTATCCGCGGTCGTGCCTTAAGCCCTTGCAGGCTGATGCGATGGTCGCAGCTGGTCTTCACGTTACGACTGAGCAGCTAGCGGTGGCTTGCGCGAGCCACAGCGGTGAACCGCGTCACCTTGCCACGGTGCGCGATCTGCTTGCGTCGGTGGACCTGACCGAAGGGGACCTGGCCAACACCGTGTCGCGGCCGCACGGCGCCGCGGCCCGGAGGGCGCTCCGAGCAAAGGGCGTTCCGCCCTCGTCGCTCCAGCAGAACTGCTCGGGTAAGCACGCAGCCATGCTTGCCACTTGCCGTGTCAACGGATGGCCGATCGACGGCTACCTCGGTGTCGATCATCCGCTGCAACAAATGATTAACGCGCACATTGAGCTACTCACGAGTGAGCCAGTCGCTTACATCGGGGTCGATGGATGCGGCGCGCCAACCCAGGCGTTCAGTCTGCGCGGCCTCGCTTGCGCCTTCAGCGCCCTCGCCCGTGGTTCGAAGGTCGTAGCCGCTATGACAGCTCATCCGGAGTTAGTTGGCGGCACCGAGCGCGACGTCACGGACTGGATGCGCTCAATGCCAGGCCTGATTGCAAAGGAGGGGGCCGCAGCCGTGATGGCTGGAGCATTGCCGAACGGACGATCGTTCGCCTACAAAATCGCGGATGCAACCGACGACGCAAGAAAAGTCGTGATGCTCGAAGCTCTTCGATTGCTCGGTGTCGACGCTGCCACGCTCGCCGCCAACGAGCAGATAGCGAACGTTGCGGTCCTCGGATTTGGGCAACCAGTCGGTCGACTCGTTCCGCTTGAGTGGCCGGAACGAAGATGATGGCGTGAGTAACTCGATCAACTTCGTCTCCCTCGACAAGGACGCCTTTGCTTACGGGGTTGTTGAGCAACTGGCACCTGGTATTCGCCGTGTGATTGCGGAGAACCCGTCGAAGTTCACCTATCACGGCACTGGTACGTACATCATCGGCGAAGGCGACGTTGCCGTCGTGGACCCTGGTCCGCAGATCGACACTCACCGCGACGCTCTGGCTGCAGCACTCCACGGTGACACGGTGCGAACGATCCTTGTCACCCATTGCCACGCCGATCACTCTCCGCTTGCAGCCTGGCTTCATGCTGAGACGGGCGCTCCGACCGTTGCTTTTGGTCCACACGACCGACCTGACGCCGAGTTGTGGAATATTGGGACCGATCCTGAGGGGTTCGGTATCGCTCCGCCGTCTGGGGAGCCAGAAGCCGACACCGCAGAGCAAGAGGTCAAGATCGAGGAATCGACCGATCATGCCTTCGTCCCTGACATTGTCGTGGACACCGGCGACGTCGCGGCAACGGGTTCGATCGGGTCGATACCTTGGACCGTGACAGCGCTCCATACGCCGGGCCACACGTCCAACCACACCTGCTTTGCCTTCAATGATGGTTCGACCACCTCGCTGTTCAGCGGCGACCACGTGATGGGTTGGAGCACGACAGTCGTCTCACCACCCGACGGTGATATGGCTGCATATTTTGACTCTCTACGTGTTGTGGCCGGGCGCACCGATGACGTGATCATCCCAACGCACGGGTCACCGGTGACCGATCCACAGACCTATGTTCGCCAACTGGTTGCTCATCGCGAGGTACGTGAGCGGCAGATCGTAGACGCTGTCCGCCGCGGACTCAGCACCATCCCCGAAATGGTCACGGAGTTGTACGCAGCGGTCAGCGTCGAGCTACACAAACCCGCTGCGCGCAGTGTGCTGTCGCATCTTGTCAAGCTTGTCGACGAGGGCACAATTGCTTTCGACAGTCCAGTCAAGCCACGTCTCGACAGCATCTACGTGGCAGTCTGAACCAATGTCTTGACGAAGTTCGTCGTTTTCTTAGTGAAGTCTTAGAAGACGTTTGTCGAGCATCGTTGGTCTAAGCGGCGGGTTCACTACGACATCAGGCCGTGTCGGTGGAGGAAATCGAGCGCCGTCTTACGGAATGTGTCGCGGGATACAAGCTCGTCGTGAATGAGATGGCCTGCACCCTCGACCACAAACACCTCGGTTACCGGTGAGATGTCGGCGAATGCGTTTGCAAGTTCAGGCGACGCAAGGGCATCGGGCTTTGTCGGGTCCGCGCACACGATGAGCGACGGCACCGCCAGAGGCATCGCGGGATTGAGAAATGCCTCAATGTTGCTGGTGAGAACTGGGTCCAGTACCGATGCATCGACCTTCAGCATCGATTCAGCCATCTGTTCAATTCCACTGGCGTGAAGGATGTCCGCAAATGTCCCTCCCGATGCGGAAGGTGTGGCAGCAAGGATGTCGACGAGCCGGTTGACGGTGATCCCTGATGCTTGGAGTCGGGGCACTGATTCGCGCATCAGCTTGAACGATGTAAGTAGCGAGTTTCCTTCGAGTGCCGGCTTGCCGCTGCCCCCGAGTCCAAGCGCGGGGTCCTCCATGATCGCCGCCTTGAGCAACTCGGGGTGACGCTGTGCGAGCGCAGCCGTTGTGGCTCCGCCGAGGGAGTGGCCCATCACGATCGCAGGCTGACCCGCAACCTGTTCGAGTACGGTGACGGCATCGCTGATGTAGCCCGATGAGAGATACTGTTCAGCAGCCCGGTCAGATTTGCCGTGACCTCGGAAGTCCAAGCTGAGCACGCGAAAGTGCTCGGCTAAGTCCGGTACGAGCCAGTCCCAGGTTCCGCTGTATGACGTAATGCCATGCAGCAGCAGGATCGGCGGCGCAGACGGCAGGCCGTCCTCGGTCACATTCAGTTCGATCGAGCCGTTAAGAATCTTCACGACTGGCACAATAGACCGAGCTTCACCGAGTCTCTAAGACAGTGGTCGGGATCATTGCGTGAGGTCTCTGGGTTACCGTATATCCGCTGGCGAAGCGATCATCGGCAGGAACGATTCGTCGATCTGCTCGGGCACCGAGCGCACCGACGTGGAGAGTCGCAACCGCTCACAAACGAGATCGGGCATGAGCCCATGGACTCAGAAATTGGTACTGAAGGTGAGCTCTAGCTGAACCGAAGATGGCTTCGCACTGTCACGTACTGGCTACCTGAGATACGTAATCTCATTATTCCTTGAACATGTTCTGCCGGCCCAACATCGTTCCGGGTGGCTCCGATTAGAGCCTCAGTTGATCTACCGCGGATCGGAGGGGTCGTCGATGGGGCCTTCGTAGCGGTCGAAGTCGATAGGGCTGGCGTGGTCGGTATCGCCGTCAGGGCCATCGTCATGGACCGGGTGAAGTTCGTCGATCCACAAATAGGTGGTCACGTTGTCAACCACCATCGATCGAAGGTGTCCTCCGGATTGCCGGTCATCTGCGATGCCGTGGAGGTGAAGACCAGGGATGGTTTCGCTTTTTGAGGTGTCAGGGAATCGGAAGCCGACCATGGTTCCTGTCCAGGTTGGAAAGGCGAACCTAATTTCATCGTCGATGATTTCGCCGAGCGTCTCTCCATGATGCTGCGGCGGAGCAACTGTACGGAGGACGACATCGGTAAATTGACCGTGCATTTCGATTGCGCACACGACCTGGTGAGCATCTCGGTGGTGCCGGGCGAGGTAGTCGTCGATCACATGTTGTGTTGATTCAAGTTTGGTTCCAGACGGTACTCGCATCCGATGTCGACGTCCGCCGTGGGCTGCAATGGCAAAGGCAACTCCGTCTTCTGCGTCGACTGGGGTCGGCACACCGGTCATCGGTACACGCCAGGTTTCGCCATGAAGACTCACGACCTCTCCGAGGATGTCGTGCATTACCCCGAGTCCGAGAAGGCTGTCCCCAAAGTGATGACCAACTGTTGCTGCTTGAGAGAAATCACCGGCGAAAAGACGGCCTGCCGATCGCGCCTGTTCGACGAATCCATCGGAGCGAAAGCGCTCATGGAGGGCATTTCGCGCTCGTTTCAAAGCTGGGTCGTGCACCGATTTAGCGTAGTGGAATTGACATGACGACTGTTATTACCCAGCTCCGCATACCGCTGCCGCCCGGGCAAGGTCAGCCGTCGGTCCAATTGTCCACTTGGTGTTATTGCGTTGCAGGTGGATCACTGACTGCCGCTCGAAATTCGTCGATGGAGCTGTTTTCATCGGCGCTCGGTAAATCGATCGTCATGGTCTCCGCCAGCCGGCTCATGGCGCCCTCCTTGGTCAACACCCCAGACAAAGTCTGCTCCACCATTGACCGAGGCCGAAGGGCCCGCAACCTTGGCTGATTGACAAGCAACTTGATCAGGACATCGTGATTTTCCCCGGTCGGCAACTGGGGAACGGGCCAGACGGCCCTATCATTGCGAGAAAGCGTGCGAATTTCCTCGTGCGCCCCGCCTCTCTAGCTCAATGGTAGAGCAGTGGACTTTTAATCCATTGGTTCTGGGTTCGAGCCCCAGGGGAGGCACTTGCGCGACAGGCCCAACACGGATGCAACAGACGGCCGTTTCTGTCCGCCCGCACGGTTGAAGAACGTTGAGGCGGCCGCAGAATTTGGCGTTTGACGTGCGCACAATGCACGCGTGTTCAGCAGGTGAGTATGCCGTAGGCGTACGTAGGTGTCAGTTTGAGAATCAGGCGTGCATCGTCGACCATCGCCTGTCGATATTTGTCCCAGCTTTCGTGCTCGCCCACAACGGAGCGGTAATACGCAACGAGCTGATCAGCAGTGTCGTGGCGGCCGGCGTCAACTCGACGTCGGCTTCGATCACAACATAGGCCCAGAAGTCGTCGCGATTTACATGCAGGCTCGCACGCGGATCGCAACGCAGATTCTTGGTCTTGGCTCTACCGTCTGTGACGGAAATTAAGATTTTTCAAGCGTCATTGCCAACACCCATCGTGTAAACGATGTTTGACGACTGAGGTCGCCCGCCCGACTTCAGGGCGATGAGCATCCCGTTGCGGTTGGCGCTAACAAAATCGAGGGCATCCGAGACCTCCATGCTGATCGCAAACAATACTCAGTCTGTTTTGTTTAGAGATCAGTCAATGTCTCGACAACCGAGTTATCGGCTACTCGCAGCCAATGTGGGCGCGCTAGCGAGAGGTGAAACGATGATCCCGGTCACCGAAAAGAAGTCAGCGAGGTCCAAGTCGAACTCTCACGGTCAGCGATGACGACAGCCAAGGGATCCAATGCTCCTGGACAGTTTGTTGGGGCATCACCCCGCAGAACAAATGCCCATCGTTTGATCGGCATTACTAGCTCGAAGCAGCAGAGCCAAGCGCAGCGATGGCGTCCTCGCGCATCTCGACCTTGCGGACCTTGCCCGTCACGGTCATGGGGAAGTCGTCAACGATGCGAATGTGGGCGGGGACTTTAAAGTGAGCGATCTTTCCAGCACAGAATTCCTTGACGTCATCAAGCGTTGGAGTTGAACCCTCAACAGCAATGATGCATGCCATCACAGCTTCGCCGTACCGTTTGTCAGGAACACCGATGACCTGAATGTCGGCTATATCGGGATGACTCGACAGGAACTCCTCAACTTCGCGCGGGTAGATGTTCTCGCCGCCGCGAATGATCATGTCTTTGATCCGGCCAACGATGTTGACATAGCCGTCGTCGAACATGATCGCAATGTCGC
>Ga0213861_10004280_pt1 | contig 11675 bp, 9 predicted proteins | sample PICome_4_FD_160110 | JGI IMG/M metagenome (GOLD analysis project Ga0213861, IMG submission 160110) | Coastal seawater microbial communities near Pivers Island, North Carolina, United States - PICO131 | ecosystem: Environmental > Aquatic > Marine > Coastal | place: USA: North Carolina | collected...
AATTTCAAAGCGTATTAATTGGCCTTTCTGGTGGTTTAGATAGTGCTGCTGTTGCTGCCATCGCGGTTGATGCGCTTGGTCCAAATAAAGTGTGGTGTGTGATGATGCCATCTGTCTACACATCTGATGAGAGTTTAGGTGATGCCCAGCTTTGTATTTCTCGCTTAGGTTGTCGTTATGATATTATACCTATTAAACCTGCTATAACAGCATATGAAGCAATGTTTGATCCCCTGTTCAAGGGTCAAGACGTTGATTTAACTGAAGAAAATTTGCAGTCGCGTGCAAGGGCTATAGTACTTATGGGTATTTCTAATAAATTTGGCCCTATGGTCGTAACCACAGGAAATAAGTCCGAGATGGCAGTTGGCTATGCCACACTTTATGGTGATATGTGTGGTGGCTTTAATCCAATAAAAGATATTTATAAAAGTAAATTATTTGAAATATGCGAATGGCGAAACAATAATAATTTGGATGATTTATTAGGAGGCGACAGGCCAATACCATCAAATATTTTAAATAAACCCCCATCGGCTGAATTGCGATTAGATCAAAAAGATAGTGATAGCTTACCCGATTATAAAGTACTCGATGACATACTTTTTGGGTTAATTGAATTAGAATTAACAGTTGAAGAAATAGTCCAACGCGGGCATACGCTCGAAGACGTAAAAAGGATTCAGCACTTACTGTATGTTGCTGAATATAAACGTCGTCAAGCACCTCCTGGAGTTAAAATTGGAATTAAAAATTTTGGTAAAGACCGTCGTTATCCAATCACAAATGGTTATCGAGATGCATCACACTATAAGGATAAATAGATGACAGTTATTTGCCGATTTGCACCTTCTCCAACAGGTCGTTTACATGTAGGAAATGTTCGCACTGCTCTTATGAATTGGCTTTTTGTTCGAGAAAAAAGAGGTAAGTTTATTTTACGAATTGATGATACGGATATTGTAAGGTCGACTGATGCTTATGAACTTGGTATTAAAGAAGACTTAAATTGGTTAGGCATGGGTTGGGATTACACTTTCAATCAATCTAAACGGTTTTCAAGATATAAAGCATTAGCGGAGAATTTAAAAAAAGATGGATTATTATATCCATGTTATGAAACTTCTGAGGAGCTTGACAGGCAGCGAAAACTTCAACGTGTTCAAGGCAAACCTCCTGTATATAACCGCGCGGGACTCGAGCTCACAAATGCGCAAAAGCTAGCTTTTGAGAATGCAGGAAGAAAACCCCACTGGCGTTTTAAACTCTCAGGTGAGACTGTAAATTGGAATGATATGGTTCGTGGAAACCAGAGTGTTGATACTTCGTCTTTATCCGACCCTGTCTTAATTCGAGGAGATGGAACTTTTCTGTATACCCTTCCAAGTGTTGTTGATGATATTGATGAAAATATAACGCACGTTATTCGCGGAGAAGATCATGTTACTAACTCAGGGGCACAAATAGAAGTATTTAAAGCATTATCTGACCGTATACCTATATTTGCGCATACGCCGCTATTGGTTGGTAAGGACGGCAAGGGTTTATCTAAGCGACTTGGCTCCCTTTCTATGGAGCAGCTGAAGTCACAAGGTCTTGAACCCTTGGCTATTTGTTCATTGCTTAGTAAGATCGGGACTTCAGACTCTATAGAACCTCGTTTTTCGATGAGTGTTTTAAGTAGTGAGTTTTCATTCAGTAAAATTGGCCGTGCTCCAGCACGCTTTGACGACACAGAACTTGAGATGTTGAATGGTAAGTTTTTAACTGATTTGCCGTACGAAAATATAAAACCAAAACTTTTGGAATTGGGCATTACTGACTCTAAAGATTTTTGGGAATTAATTCGTAATAATATACTTAAAATCAATGAAGCTGTTCTATGGTATGATATCATCTTCAAAGAGGTGCAAGGTCAAATAAATGCTTCAGACAAAGACTTTTGTTTCGGTGCTGCAGAAATGCTTCCCTCTGATATAACCGATAATACCTGGTTAGAATGGACAAATGAGTTAAAAGTTAAATATAACCGTAAAGGAAGAGATTTATTCATGCCCTTGCGACAAGCACTTACAGGGCTTAATAAAGGGCCTGAAATGGCAAAATTAATTATATTACTTGGTTCTGATAAAGCTAAGGCTCGGCTAAAGAATTTTTCTGCTTAACTTTTGAAAACTTTATTTAGTTAAGGTCATACTGCTTAATCATTTTTTTTTCTGACTTTAAAAAAAGATTATTTTTTTTAAATCCATTTAAGTACTTAATTGCGTAAGTATGTTGTTACTTATTGCGGACTACCCAAGATGTAACAGTCCATCTTCTCCCCTTAAAGATTGGACACTTTTTAAGCGTCTTGGCTTCCCCTAGCCAAGACGCTATTTTATTCTCATAATATATTTCACATGTGACTTTACGTATTAGTAGCATAGGGCTATAGCACTCAAAATCATATTGAGATAAAAATGCATGATATAAAATCTATTAGGGAAAACCCCAAAAAGTATGACGAGCTTTGGTCCAAAAGAGGATTAGAGCCAATTGCTCAGAAAATTTTAAATCAGGATGCGTTAATACGAAAAGCTATGCAAGTGCTTCAGGAGGCGGAGGCTGCACGAAATAAAAGCTCTAAACTGATAGGACATGCAGTTGCGAATGGTGACCAAGATGAGCTTGATAGGCTTAAGTCTGAAGTATCGGGTGCAAAAAATGTTATTTCAGCCATGGGCATACAAGTAGAAAGCGAAAAAAGTCAACTCCACTTACTTCTTTCCGAGCTTCCTAATATTCCTTTTAATAATGTTCCTGTTGGTGAAGATGAAAATGAAAACGTTGAGTTGCATAGATATTTAGAGCCTCCAGTATTTGAGTTTAGTCCAAAAGGACATGATGAATTAGGTATTGATCTAGGAATGATGGATTTTGAAACTGCTGCAAAAATGAGTGGTAGTAGGTTTGTTGTTTTACAGGGTTCTTTGAGCCGACTTGATAGAGCTCTTGCATCTTTTATGTTGGATATTCACACGTCTGAATTTGGATATACTGAATATTCACCTCCTGTTATGGTTAGAGAACATGCGCTTTTTGGGACTGGTCAACTTCCAAAATTTGAAGAAGATTTATATAAAACCACTGTTGATCAATATTTAATACCGACTGCAGAGGTGTCACTTACTAATATAATTAGAGAAAGCATAATTAATGCTGATACTTTACCTCTTAGAATGACTGCACATACTCCATGTTTTCGAAGTGAAGCAGGCAGTGCAGGAAAAGATACACGTGGAATGATCAGGCAACATCAATTTAATAAAGTTGAACTTGTTTCAGTTGTTAAGCCTGAAGAAAGCTCTAAAGAACATGAAAGAATGCTTGCGTGTGCTGAAGAAATATTAAAACGCTTAAGCTTGCCTTACAGAGTTGTTGAACTATGTACTGGAGACCTTGGGTTTAGTGCAAGACGAACTTTTGATATTGAGGTTTGGCTGCCAAGTCAAAATACCTACCGAGAGATATCTAGTTGTTCTGATTGTGGTGACTTTCAAGCTAGAAGAATGAATGCGCGTTATAAATACGCTGAAAAAGATAATCGTTTTGTTCATACGCTGAATGGATCTGGACTAGCTGTAGGCAGAACATTAGTAGCTATTTTGGAAAACTATCAAAATGCAGATGGTTCAATAACAATACCCGATGCTTTAATACCATATATGGGTGGTATTGAGGTTATAAGTCGTTGAGAATTTTAATTACGAATGATGATGGATTTCACGCAAAAGGTATATCTGTACTCAAAAAAATTGCATTGGAGTTGACGGATGATGTCTGGGTTTGCGCACCTGAAACAGAGCAATCAGCTTCCTCTAGAAGTGTTTCATTACACAATCCGGTTAGAATAAAACAATATAGCAAAAAAAGTTTCTCAGTTTCAGGAACTCCCACCGACTCTGTGATAATAGCCTTAAGTGAAATATTGAATGAGAATAAACCTGATTTATTGCTATCTGGCGTCAATAGAGGACAAAATCTAGCCGAAGATGTTTCTTTTTCTGGTACTATTGCTGCGGCCTTTCAGGGAATGCAAATGGGAATTCCTTCTATTGCTCTTTCATTGGCTAGAGGTTTCCAAGGAGAAACAAGTCTCCCTTGGGATACAGCTGAAATGCACGGATCAAAATTAATATCAGACTTATATAATCACGGTTGGAATTCTCATTCTATATTATCGATAAACTTTCCTGATGTTGCTGCGAAAAGTGTCAAAGGGATCAAAATTACATCTCAAGGAAGTCGAGACTTTCAAATGAGTGGGGTAAGAAAAAAAAGCCACCCCCGTGGAGGAGATTATTATTGGCTTACATATGGTGCTGGGAGGTCAGACCCACCCGAAGGCACAGACCTTAGGGCAATTTATGATGGATATATTTCTATAACGCCCCTTCATACTAATTTAACAAGCACTTCGGAGCTTAAAATGCTTGTCAAGGAGTTCTCAAGCCCTCAATGATTGACCCAGGCCTAATAGATTTAATTATGCGATTGCGAGGATCTGGCATATCCGACAACAATTTATTAGGCGCAATGGAGTCTATTTCAAGGAAACACTTTCTGCCATCTGATTTGTGGGATCTCGCTTACCATGAGCAAGCACTCCCAATAGCTTGTGGTCAAGAAATTTCGGCTCCACTAACAATAGCACTTTTAACGCAATCATTAGAACTTTTTACCGTTCATAGAGTCTTAGAAATTGGTTCAGGCAGTGGATATCATACAGCTATATTATCTCTCATGGCAAACCATGTTTTTTCAATAGAAAGATATAATAGTTTGGCTAATAGCGCTAAAGAAAAATTAAATTTTTTAGGTATTCAAAACTTTACCATTTTGCATGATGATGGAAATCATGGAATGTCTTGCGAAGCTCCATTTGATAGAATTATTGCCACTTGTGGTTTTAGTAGTGCTCCAGAAAGCCTTATTGCCCAGCTTGCACATAAAGGTAAATTAGTTGCTGTGGTAAATAATATTTTAACTATTTTCGTACAGCAATATGATACTGTAGAAGAAAAGAAGCTTTTTCCATTAAGTCTTCCTTTAATTGAGATGGAAAAATCAAAGTTTTTATGAAGGTATAACACTGTGTTTAATAGTATAGCTAAGGTAAGTTTGTACTTTTTAGTGAGTGCATCCCTTATCGGTTGTAACACGGTTGATTCAAGATCAAATGTAATTCAGAATACTGGTAAGGCAGCAATCAGTTCAGGAAAGATTGTTTATAAAACTGGTAAGGCGACTGGAAAAGTTGCGCTTAAAGTAGGTAAGAGTTCAGCTACTACTTTGAATAAGGCTACAAATTCTAATATTTTGCAAGATGTAACTGGCGCACCAACTGCAAAAAACATTGATAGGATAGGAGATAAAGATAGCTTTGGTGAGGTAATTCTTAGTCCTTTAGGTGATATAAATTTAAGAAAACAACGTATACCAGAAATTTTATTATCATTGGACTCTCCTTATGATGTTGTTCGTAATAGGAGTTGTCGTGCCTTAAGAAATGATATCTCAAAATGGAATAAAGTTTTAGGTCCAGATTTAGATGCAAAAAAAAATGATGATAGCAAAACACGTGAAACCTCACTCGATGTTGCAGAGGCAGGAGTAGGGACTTTAATACCTTTCCGTGGTTTAGTAAGGGCTGCAACAGGCGCCACTAAACATGAAAATATGATTAGAAGAGAGTATAGAAAAGGTGTTGCAAGAAGGGCTTATCTTAGAGGTATTGCCTCAGTTAGGCGGTGTACAATTTACTAATTTATATACGTTCCTTAGATGTCAGAAAACGAATTTTAGGATTCTTTTCTTCTGCGTAATTCACATCCCAATAAGACTTTGCCAAGAAAACTGGGTCGTCATCAACATCTACCCCTGAATTGGATATAGATTTTGCAATGAATTGATCTAAGGCCATTTTATCTTCGCTTACTACCCACCTTGCTATTTGGTAAGGTGGAACTTCAAAAGTAACTTCTAAGCCATACTCAGTTTTAATTCTTTCCCTCATTACATCAATTTGCAAAGCACCTACTGCTCCTACAATCATATCAGCTCCCAGTGATGGTTTGAAAAGTTGAGTAACGCCTTCCTCTGCTAATGATTCCAAAGCTTTTCTCAAGTGTTTCGCTTTCAATGGATCCTTTAAGCGGGCTCGCCTTAAAATTTCTGGTGCAAAATTAGGTATTCCTGCGAATTTTATTTTGCCACTTTCTGATAAACTGTCACCAACTCGTAAAGAGCCATGATTTGGAATTCCAATAACATCTCCTGCATAAGCAGTTTCGGCTATTTCTCTATCTTGGGCAAAAAACATAACTGGATTATGAATAGTTAGAGATTTCCCTTCTGCTGTTTTCATTTTCATCCCACGTTTAAACTCGCCCGAACACAATCTTAAAAAAGCTACCCGGTCTCGATGATTTAAGTCCATATTTGCTTGTACTTTAAATATAAAGCCTGCTGCTTCTTTAGAGTTTGGATACATTTTAGTCGGTTGCCCGGATTTTTTACAATTTTCAGGTTGAGGTCTGGGGGCTAATTCAGCGAGTGCATTTATAAGCTCCAAAATACCAAACTTTCTCAAGGCAGATCCAAAATAAACAGGTGTCATGTGGCCTTCATGAAAACTTTGTAAGTTAAATTTAGGATATTCTTTTGCTAATTCATGTTCTTCAGTAAATTGCTCCAATAACGATTCATCATCAAAATGTTGGTTCATCTCAACATTATTCATTTGGATCCAATTGTGTTTCGAGCTTGACTCAGGTTTTTCAAACTTTAAAAATTTTCCGGTTAATAAATTAGAAATACCTTTAAACCGTTTCCCTGATGCTGCGGGCCATTGCATAGGTACGACATCGAGTGCTAACTTTTCTTCTATTTCTGATATTATATCGAATGTGTCCCTGGCTTCACGGTCTAATTTGTTAACAAATGTGATTATGGGTATATCTCGTAAACGACATACCTCAAAAAGCTTCAGAGTTTGAGGTTCTATTCCTTTTGCCGCATCTATGACCATAACAGCACAATCTGCAGCAGTTAATGTTCGATAAGTATCCTCTGAAAAGTCTTCATGACCTGGAGTATCAAGTAAATTAAAGATGAGTTTTTCATGTTCAAATGTCATTACCGAGGATGACACAGAAATACCACGTTCTTGTTCTATCTTCATCCAATCAGATTGCGTCCGTCTTGCTTCACCGCGAGCAGCTACTTGCCCAGCTTGATGAATCGCCCCTGATGCAAGGAGCATGTTTTCTGTGAGTGTTGTTTTACCTGCATCTGGATGAGAGATAATAGCAAATACACGCCGCTTATTAGGTTCAGTTTCAAGGTTTTTTGACATCACAGTACATTATAGATTTTATTGAATAAAGGTCGACACAAAGATATTCATAGAGGCAATACCTAGTTTATAAAATTATGCGCTATTATCCCTTCTGGTTAAAAATGCGAGTCTTTCAAATAAATGCACATCCTGTTCATTTTTTAGTAATGCGCCATGCAATGGAGGAATAAGTTTTTTTGGATCAGACTCTTTGAGAGTTTCAGGGTCTATATCCTCTATTAACAGTAATTTTAACCAGTCTAGTAATTCACTTGTACTTGGTTTTTTCTTGAGCCCAGGCATTGCCCTTACTTCATAAAAACGTTTCATTGCGGCTGTTAATAATTTAGGCTTGATTCCTGGAAAGTGAACTTCAATAATTTCACTCATTGTACTATCATCAGGAAATTGTATGTAATGAAAAAAGCAGCGGCGAAGAAATGCGTCTGGTAGGTCTTTTTCATTATTTGATGTAATAATAATAATTGGCCTTTGTTTTGCTTTTATAGTTTCGTTAGTCTCATATACATGAAAAGCCATCTTATCTAATTCATGTAATAAATCATTTGGAAATTCAATATCTGCTTTGTCTATTTCATCAATAAGTAATATAGGCCTCTTGTTAGCTGTAAATGCTTCCCATAACTTTCCTCTTTTGATATAATTAGAGATATCATGAACACGATTTTCTCCCAACTGAGAGTCCCTTAACCGCGCTACCGCATCGTATTCATATAATCCTTGTTGAGCCTTTGTTGTCGATTTTATATTCCATTCTAATAATGGTGTGTCTAAACTCTTAGCAATTTCGTGAGCAAGAACTGTTTTTCCTGTACCGGGCTCTCCTTTTATAAGTAATGGTCTTTCCAAGGTAATGGCAGCATTTACTGCCATTTTAAGGTCTTGAGTAGCTACGTAGTTTTTAGTACCTTCAAATTTCATTTTATTTCCTTATTTTTTTAGCTTTGTATACAGCATGTTCAGAGTTGCAAGCTTCTTTCATTAACAATTTTTATTAGATATTGTGTTGCCCTAGGGATTATCTCGCGATATCAGGCGCATATTCTTAGGATTAATATGAGTCTTCACGATTCAAATTTAACATTAATACGGAGGCTTTAATGGCATCAACAAAAAAAGTAAAAAAAAGTGTTAAGTTACCAAAAGGATACATTCCGTCAGATGACGAAAAATTTATGAACAATAAACAAAAAGAATATTTTCGTAGAAAATTAGTTGCATGGAAGGCTGAAATAGCTCAGCAGACAAAAGAAACGGTTGCTTTCCTTCAGCAAGAAAATGTGTCTTACCCTGACCCTGCTGATACTGCTGCTGCTAATGCAGATAGACAATTGGAGCTTAGAACTCGCGACAGATTGCGTAAACTTGTAAATCAAATAGATAAAGCTTTAGATCGAATAGAGCAAGGTACGTATGGGTACTGTCAGGAAACAGGTGACCCAATTAGGTTAAAAAGGCTTGATGTAAGACCTACAGCAAAGCTAAGTCTGGAAGCTCAAGAAATGCATGAGCGTGGAGAAAAAGTTAGAGCGAATTAACTTTTTAGCTCTTTATTAATCCAATTATCCACACGCTCCTCTAGTATATTTAGAGGTACTGGCCCTGAGTTTATAACTGTATCATGAAACATTCGGATATCAAATTTTTCTTTAAGTCTAACTTTTGCATTTTCCCGAAGCTCTAAAATCTTCATCATACCTATTTTATATGCTGTAGCCTGACCAGGCATGACGATGTATCGCTCTATTGCTTTCTCACAATCGTTTTTAGGGTTAGGTGTGTTAGCAAGAAGATAATCAATTGCTTCTTGTCTTGTCCATTTTTTATCATGAATTCCTGTATCCACAACTAAGCGGGCAGCTCTCCACAGTTCCATCGCCAGACGACCAAAGTCTGAGTATGGATCATCGTAGAAACCCATTTCCTTAGGAAAGTATTCTGAATATAAGCCCCAGCCTTCTGTGTAGGCTGTTACATTATTATGCTTTCTAAATTCTGGAACTCCTGAGAGTTCTTGGGATATTGAGAGTTGCATATGGTGGCCAGGGTTGCCTTCATGATAGGCTAAGGCCTCCATTTGGTATTTAGGCATATCATTAATATCATTAAGGTTTGCATAATAATACCCAGGACGTGATCCATCTGGCGTACCTCTGGAGTAAAATGCTTTACCAGCTGTTTTTTCTCTAAAAGCTTCCACTCTTCTTACTTCTAAATCTGCTTTAGGAAGTTTAATGAATACTTCATCTAGTCTTTCTGATATTTTTTCAATTATACGTGTTGCTTCTTTTAAGTAATTTTCTCTGCCTAAGTCGGTATCCGGGTATGTAAAGCGAGGTTCGTCTTTTAGATATTTGAAAAAGTCTTGAAGTTCACCTTCAAAACCAACCTTTAACATTATTGCACGCATCTCCTCATGAATTCTATTAACTTCATCAAGACCTATTTGATGAATTTCTTTTGCACTTAATTCTGTTGTAGTCATTGTTTTGAGGCGGTTAGCATAATATCTATTACCCGCGGGTAATTTCCATACGCCATCATCGTTAGTTGTTTGACTTTTTTGACTTTGCATCTCATCAATCAGCAATAAATATGAGGGTTTGAATGAGCCCTGTAAGGCATTTTGTAATTTTTTCTTAAGTTTTTCCGATATCTCCTCTGGCAAACTCAGTTTGGAAATTTTTTTGTTAAAGTCACTATATACAAGATTTAATTCATCGCTTTTTTCAAATGGAAAGCCGCTAATAATATTTTGGGAAGTGCTAATTACATGCTCATAAACAAACTTAGGAGGAAGAATACCTCTACGAGCACTTTCTCTCGTATTTTCCATTATTTTTTCTAAATAATTACCGCTTAACTCAACGCGTTTTATATAGTCATTTGCATCATTCATATTATCTATTGGATGCTGATTAATCAGGAAAGTGGGTATGCCTGAATGGGCTCCATACATCTGTGTTAAGGCGTAATCATGATACCACCACTCCATCTGATCTAGGCTATTTTGACTATTTTCTAAGAATAACCTATACGATAATTGTTCTTCATCTATTAGTTTATTGAAATCGAAATTTTCTTTTATCTCATTTATTTCATTAGATATTATTTCAATTTCTTTGAGTGCAAATTCATAACTAGGGTCATTCCATTCGCTCATTCTTTCTTTTATTCCTAGTCCAGCTAAGTATTGGGGATAACGCCTTACTCTCTCATAGAACTTATCATTTAGCCATTCGTTAAGTTGTAATTTTTCATTTGGTATTGAGTTTTGTGAAGAAATCTTGCTACTTATCTCATTAGTTTTTTTATCAACCTGACAGGCCATCAGGGCTATTGTGGAAAAGCCAATAAGTAAAAATTTTCGCATTTTGTCACCTTCAGTAAAATATACTTTATCTGAATATTAATTTATCAGATGTTTAAAACATGAGTCTAATAGTAAATAGGTTTTTATCAATATAAAATGAGTAAAATAATTTCTTTGCCTTAGTATTGTTATATGCTTTCTGTGATTCGAAAAAAATTGATGCAAAAATATAAAATAAATTACATAAATATTGTTTCTGTTGTTTTTGCTTCTATTACTATTTTTTCGTTAGCTTTTACCTATGTCTATTTATTTGATATGAGTACAATTGGTTTTTTTGGTCATTTTATTGTAGTTATTAATTTTCTGCTTATTATTTTATGTATTTTTATTTTTTTTGCTTATTTCAAAAAAAATAAAAGCCTAAAAGAAAAGTATATAGACCGTGACCGAGTTTTTTCAGGTGCCTTCATAAATAATCCTATTAGTTCCATATTTACTGAAAGTGGAAAAGTGCTTGTAGCTAATAAATCCTACATGAATTTAGCAAGTGAGTTGCAGATAGTGACTTCCGGCGATATTCCACCCTCTGTTGAGAGGTTATTTGTCCCGTGTAGTAAAGAGACTTCTGCTGCAATTTTTAGGTTACATAATCTTGATAATGATATCCCATTTTCAAGTGAAGTGGTAGATGCTTTTGACTTTGCAGATAGGCTTAGACGCTATAGGATACAGGTAATAAATCTTTATCCGCAAAAATTATGGCAAATTATTGATATAACATTCGATACATTAGATAATAAAAATAAGCTTATAGATGCACCTGTTGGTTTGTTTTCTATAAGAAATACAGGTGAAATTATTGAAATAAATTCAACTTTGAAACGTTGGTTAGGTTACCCCAAGAAATCCAAACCACAAAATATAGATGAATTTATTGATAATTCAAAGGAATTGCTA
>Ga0213861_10004288_pt1 | contig 11662 bp, 10 predicted proteins | sample PICome_4_FD_160110 | JGI IMG/M metagenome (GOLD analysis project Ga0213861, IMG submission 160110) | Coastal seawater microbial communities near Pivers Island, North Carolina, United States - PICO131 | ecosystem: Environmental > Aquatic > Marine > Coastal | place: USA: North Carolina...
ACGTCCAGCTCGTCAAAGCCCGGCCCTGCCGGTCCCTGCGCGGGGCGCACCCACCCCCTGCGGACCCACAACCGCAGCTCTTTCAGACTGAGCCGCGTGACATGGGCGACAACCGTCTGCTCATCAAAGCTCATAGCATCCTCCAAATGTCTTTTCGGGGATCAAATCTGGCGTGTTCCTGCCACTGCTTTGCCAATTCCTGCATTTTCTCATCCGTCTTGGCAGGCAGAACGATCTTGAGGCGCACGAATTGATCACCCGCGCGCCCCTTGGCCGCAACGATCCCCTTGCCCTTGAGCCGCAGACGGTGGCCCGATGAGACACCCTTGGGGATCGTCATCGTGACCTTGCCCGATATGGTCGGGACATCAATCCTGGCCCCCAGCACGGCCTCATCAAAGGAGATCGGCAACTCCATTTCAATATTGTCGCCATCCCGCACAAACAATGGATGCGGGCGGATGCTGACCGAGACCAGCGCGGCACCTGCCGGGCCCTTGCCGATGCCGGCCCCGCCCTTGCCCCGCAGCCGCAAGGTCTGACCGTCGCGCAACCCGGGGGGGATCGTGATCTCCAGCCGCTTTCCATCTGGCATGGTCACGCTGCGTTTGGCACCTCTGGCCGCTTCCAGAAAATCGACATCAAGGTGATAACGCACATCAGAACCCGGCGCATCAAAACCCCGGCCCGTTGCACCATCACGCCCGCCCCACTGGCGACCAAAAAGATCCGAGAACAGATCAGAGGGGTCCTGAGCCCCGCCAAACCCCGCGCCGGGGTCATATCGCCGCCCGGCATCCTGACCCGCATATTGGTGGTAATACTGCCGCTGAGGTTTTTCCTGTCCGCTTGCGTCTATTTCGCCTGCGTCAAACCGCTTGCGCGTCTCAACATCGCTCAGCAGGTCATGGGCTGCCGCGACCGCCTGAAATTGGGCCTGTTTGCCTGCATCACCCGGATGCAGGTCCGGGTGCAACTCCTTGACCAGCCTGCGATAGGCCTTCTTGATCTCATCCTGCGTTGCCGTCTTCTTGACGCCCAGAACCTTGTAGGGATCGTCATTCATGAAACAGGTCCTTCCAATGGCCCTCTGTCGCCCCATCATGCGGGGCCGGGGGCTGCCAACCTCAGGCTCGGCTCAGCGCCGTGGCCCAATCCGTGATTTGTGCCGCCTGCATGACGCCGGTTTGGCGCTGTGCCTCTTTGCCGTTCCGAAAGCCGATCAGCAAAGGGATACCGCGGATTGCATATTGTGCGCTGGCTTTGGGATGGGCCTCTGTGTCCAGCTTGGCAAAACGCGCCTTGCCCTTTGACGCCAGCGCCGCCTTTGAAAATTCAGGGGCCATCATGCGGCATGGCCCGCACCAGGCCGCCCAAAAGTCCACAATCAGTGGAATTTCATCAACCCGCGCGGCCTTTTCAAGCACATCAAGCGATATGTCCACCGGCTTATCCGGCACCAAAGCAGCCCCGCAGGTGCCGCATTTCGCACCCTTTCCCAGCCGGTCCCCGGGCAAGCGGTTGCCCTGACCACAGGCCAGACAGACTAATTTGACGTTCATTCGATACTCCACTTCACCGGTCTGGTTGCAGCCTATCGCAGCCGACACAAAGTTTCCTTGCGCTGGATCAATTCCCCCAAATGCCCGCAGCATCCGGCCCTTTGTCGCGGCCTGCCACAGCGCAAATGCAGGCACATAAATCACTGGCTCCGGCGGCCGGTTCATGCAAGTCTTTTTCAGCGGAATGCCAAGGATATCCTGGCAAGAATTGGGGGCGAAATGGATCTTGGGTTAAATGGGAAAACGGTTCTGGTGACAGGGGGTTCCAGAGGCATCGGGTTGGAAGCAGCGCTGGCGTTCGCCCGCGAAGGGGCGCGGCCTATTCTGGCGTCGCGGGATGCTGCATCTTTGGCGCAGGCGGCGCTGGCTGTCCAAGAGATAACCGGTACCGACTGCGCGGTTTTCGCGGGCGATCTGGGGCAGGATCAGGCACGACAGGATCTGGCCGCAGCCTTTCCAGACATCGACATTCTGGTGAACAACGCGGGGGCAATCCCCGGGGGCGGCATCGCTGACATCTCCATGCAGCGTTGGCAGGAGGCATGGGCGCTCAAGGTATTTGGCTATATCCATCTCAGCCAGCTTTACGTGGCAAAAATGAAAGAGCGCGGGTCCGGCATCATCGTGAACATCATCGGCATGGGCGGACGCGCTGTGCGCCCTGACTATATTTGCGGGGCGGCGGGCAATGCGGCATTGATCGGCTTTACCAATGCGCTTGGTGCCGAAACACCAGCCTATGGCGTCAGGGTCTTTGGGATAAATCCATCCCCCACCCTGACCGACCGGGTCGTTGGGCTCTACAAATCCCGCGCGGTTTCGAAATTCGGCGACGAAAGCCGGTGGAAAGAATTGCTGGACGAAAGCAAGATGCCCTTTGGCCGTCTCAAGACGCCTCAGGAGGTCGGCGCATTGACTGCTATGCTTTGTGCCCCCCAGGTGACCTATCTGTCAGGGACAGTCATCGACATGGATGGCGGCGGGCAGTGGAAATAGCGCGCCTTTTGCCGGGTCGGGGGCACCCCGGGCCCGGCGATTAGCCCGCTTGCAAAAACGCCGCAATCTCATCGCCGCGCGCCAGGGTGTCGGCATGACCCATGTCGATCAGCGCGCTGATATAGTCGGGTTCAAACATCAGGTAGCTTGCGATGCGGCCGTCGCCGTTCAATATCCCGATGCTGCGCATCAGCACCTTGAGTGACCACGGAAGATAGCCTGCATTGTCCTGCGCAACATTCCTGACATCCAACGAAGGTCTGAGCAGCACAGTGTCAATTGGGCGCAAGCCGTTGCTTTGCTGCGCCTTTGCATCCAGCAAGGAAACCGTCTGGTTGATACGCGTCAGCCGTTCGTGATCTGCCTCAAGGCTGTCGTTGAACAGAATATCCAGCGCATGACCAGCGATTTCCCCGATGCTGGGGCTTTGCTGGCCATCGCCACCTCTGGCAGGTCCGGGCGTGTCGTCGCGCGTGGAAATGACCAAGATGCGGTCGGCCCCCAGATGGATTGCAGGCGACAGCGGCGATGTCAGCCGCAGTGATCCATCGCCAAAATAGCTGTCTGACAGCCGCACAGGCGCAAAGGCAAAAGGCAGCGCTGCCGAGGCCAGCACATGATCCGGTGTCAGCACCACCCGTTCGCCCCTGCGGCGGGCACGGTTCCAGTCCGATATCGCGTCATGGCCTTCATAAAACGTGACCGCATCCCCCTGCCGGTAGCTGGATGCGGTGATGCTCAATGCGTGCAATGCACCGGTCTTGATGGCATGACGCAGGTGATCTTGGTTGAATTCCCTTTGCAGCAGGGCACGCAAGGGTGCGTAGTCCAGCAATCCACCGGTGGTCGCAAACCCAAATCGGGCCGCGACAGGTGTCATCGCCCAGCGCATCGCGGTGCCCAACAAGGGCAAGGCGCGGGTATCAAAGATCGCGCTGGTATCCAGCCCGCGCCAAAGCGCCTCAAGATGTTTTGCGCCGGCTTGGAAGTCATGCGTTGAAACAGCCAGTGCCGCCGCGTTGATCGCCCCCACAGAGGCACCGCAGACGATCTGGAAGGGTGATTGCCTTTGCCCTGTGATCTCGGCCAAGGCCTTGATCACACCAACATGATAGGCCCCGCGTGCCCCGCCGCCCTGCAACACGAGCGCTGTTTTACTGACCGACGTCTCTGAACCCGACATTCAACAATGACCTTTGTCACCTTCGCATCATCCGATCACGCCCGGCCCTATGCATCCAGCCAAAGATGAAATGATACTTTCTGCTCTCTTCATCGTGACAAGAAAAAGGACCGACCCGTCAAGTGAATTTGGCACGCAAAGCACGCGATTTGCAGGCCCTTCATAGCGGCGGAGTGCCCCGGGGACGCGCACAAGGCTTGCTGCGCCCCCTTTCTAGCATGCGTCTGGATATCGGCCAGAGGGCCGGCCCGGTCCTGCCGCGTCAAAGACGCGGTCTAGCACCTTGCGGGTATCTGCGGGATCTATGACCGCGTCGAATTCCAGAAAACTCGCCGCATTGAGCGCTTTGCCCCGCGCCAGCAAGTCGTCAACCAGACGCTCGAATTCGGCCTGCCAGGCGACGGGGTCGCTGATCCCGGCCAGGTGATCCCGGTGGCCCAATCGCACCGCCCCTTCGATGCCCATCGCGCCGATTTCGCCGGTGGGCCAGGCCGCGCAGAAATTCGGCCGATCAAAGCCGCCGCCCGCCATGGCCATCGCGCCCAAACCGTAGCCTTTGCGCAGAATGATCGTCGCCATCGGCTGCTGGAAATGCGCGCCCGCAAGAAACAGGCGCGAGACATGCGCGACCTGACCGGTTTCTTCGACCTGCGGGCCCACCATGAAGCCCGGCGTGTCGCACAGCGTCAGAACCGGCAGCCCCCAGGCATCGCATAGCTGCAAGAACCGCGCGCCTTTGTCTGCCGCTTCGGCATCGATTGCACCGCCCAGATGCAGCGGATTATTGGCCACAAGCCCGATCGCGCGGCCGTTCAGACGCATGAAACCGGTGATCATACCGGTCCCGAACCCCTGTCGCAGCTCAGTGAATGATCCGGGGTCAACCAGCGCCTCGATCACGACGCGCATGTCATAGGCGCGGGTGCGATCTGCGGGAATGATCCTGCGCAGCGCGTCATCGTCCTGCGCCACGCGCGCGCCCGCAGCGGTCAGGGACAAAAGCGTTTTCGCCGCAGCCACCGCAGCTGCCTCATCCTCGGCCAACAGATCAATAACCCCGGTTTTCGTTTGCACCGCCGAGGGGCCGATCTGGGTGGCGCGCACCACCCCCAGACCGCCCCCTTCAATCATGGCAGGGCCGCCCATCCCGATCCAACTGTCCTGGGTAGCGATGCGCAGATCACAAACGCCGAACAATGCGGCATTCCCGGCAAAGCAATAGCCCGCCGCAATGCCGATCTTTGGCCCCTTATGCGTTGCGAAATGCCTGAAAGACGTAATGTTCAGCCCGGCGGCCATCAAATGCACGGCATCGTAGTCATTGGGCCTGCCACCGCCACCTTCGGCAAAAAGCACGATAGGCAGATTGTCACGCCCGGCCACGTCGATCAGACGGTCCATCTTGTGATGATGATGATACCCTTGGGTGCCCGCCAGCACCATGTAGTCAACCGCCATCACCGCAACTGGGCGGCCGCTGACCGTCCCGATGCCGCAAATGATACCATCGCCCTGGGTCTGCGCCTGCAGGTCCTGCAGGTCACGCTGGGACCTTTGTGCGGCAACTGCCAATGCCCCGTATTCGACGAAACTGCCGGGATCGAAGAGATCCGCAATATTTTCGCGGGCGGTGCGAAACCCTTTGGCATGACGTTTGCGCACCGCTTCGGGCCGCGCGGTATCGTCCAGCAGGGCCATACGGTCTGCAAAGTCCTGCAATTCAGGTCGTGCCTGACTTTGCTGTTCCACAGGCGCGGTCTTTACCTCTGCAGGGGCAAATGTGATCAAGGGTTCTCCGCCGTGCAGCTCGTCACCCGCGGCTACATGGATCTGGTTGATCACACCGCTTTGAGGGGCACAGATGTCATGGTGCATCTTCATCAGCTCGGTGGTCAGCAGCACCGCCCCCTGCGGGACTTCGGCCCCCGGCGCGACGTGGATTTGTGCAACAATCGCGGCTGTCTGTGCTTTGATAACGATCACGTAATACCCTTCCTGGGGTTGATCCGATCAGAGGGACAGGACGATATCCCTGCCCTCGCCTCGCGGCTAGCGTTTGCCTGCCAAGATACCCTCCACCAGAACCTGCACCCGCAACGCCTCTTCCAGCGTGGCCAGACGGTTCGGCTTGCCTGCGACAAGCAGCGAAAGGTCATCCAGTTGCGCCTTGAGGCTGACAGACCGGGGGTCTTTGTATTCCGAATGCACGGGTTCAAACGGACCGCCCGAAGAGGCGGCATCGCGGTAGAACTCTGAAATTCGCCGACTCATGTCAGAGCCCTTGATGGTAAGTTCCTGCCGGTCGGGCTGTGCGCCGCCAACACTGCCCATGATTGTCACGGGCATGCCCGAGGCAGAGATAAGCCGTGCAGCAACATGGGTTTCACATAGATCTTCCTGGGCCGGATAATCTGCTTGAGCCCAGACCAATTCAAGCGGCCCCAGGATCCGTTCGGAAAAGAACAGAAAATGCGAGATCACCTCGCGCGTCATGCCGCCTTCGGCACGAAAGCGCAGCCAATCTGCGGCCTTTTGCCATTCTCGTGGCCAGTTTGCATAGGTCACCATGATATCGGCCCCCATCAGGTTCCCCAACTGCCCCGAACGTGCGGCGGCGGTCACTTCGGTCAGGGCGGCCCCTGCGGCCTGGGTAAAGTTCACGGCAGCCGGGACCCCGGATGCAGCAATCGCTTTGACCAACTCGCGGCTTTCTTCGATGTCGACCCCAAGGGGTTTTTCGAGAAAGACCGCCTTGCCCGCTTGTGCCGCCAGCAAAGCATAGGCTTTGCGCGGCACCGGTGGACAGGCCAGGTAGATAAGATCTGCCGCCGCAATGGCGTCCTGTGCGCTGTCCGCGACCCTTGCCTGCGGGGCAAGAGCCTGTGCCATCTGGCAGGACGCAGAATCCGGATCCCAGATGGCAGTGACCTCATAGTCGGGGTGCAGCGTCATATGTTCCAACATGCGCCGCCCCATGATCCCTAAACCGACGATTGCTGTGCGGATGACCATTGGTGTTCTCCTGATTTCGAATTGTTGTGCCGACCTGGGCCGGCGTGATGCAAAAGGCTCAGATATCCACCTGAATGAGATAGGGCGAAGAACTGGCAAGACCGGTTTCAAGCGCAAGTTCAAAGGCCTCGCAATCCGCGACCTGACAGGCCTCGACGCCCATGGATTGCGCCATTTGCACCCATTGCAGGTCGGGACGGTCCAGCGACAGCATATCAATTGCACGCGGACCCAGATTGCCGACACCGACATTGGTCAGTTCACCGCGCAGGATCTGGTAGCTGCGGTTGGCAAAGATCACGATCGTGATGTCCAGATCTTCCCGCGCCATCGTCCAGAGTGCCTGAACCGTATACATGGCACTGCCATCGCCAATCAGGCCCAGCACCTTGCGATCCGGACAGGCAACCGCAGCCCCGATTGCAACAGGCATGCCATAGCCAATGGACCCGCCGCAATTGTTCAGCCAGGTGTGGCGCGGCGCACCTGCGGTTGCGGGAAAGAAGCTCCGACCTGTTGTGACGGATTCGTCCACCACAATCGCATCCTGCGGGATCATCCGGCCCAGCACTGCGGCGATGTTATCTGCCGCCAATTTGCCCGTGGGACGATCCGGCAAGGCCGCGGCGGCGACAAACGCAGGGTCCACCCCGGTGGCATCCACAGCCTCGGCGAGGCGGGCAAGCGCGGCTGTCAGATCGGTTGTGGGATGGGCAAGCTCCAGGATCGCCGCATCATCGCGGGTCAGTACCGCAGGTTTGCCGGGATAGGCGAAAAATCCAATCGGTGCACGGGCCCCTATCAGCACAATGCGTTTGAACGGATCAAGCACCTTTAGCGCCTGATCAATCGGATAGGGCACCCGGCCGATGCTGACCCGTCCCGCCCCCCGCTCAAGCCGCGCATTGGACCATTCTGACAGGATCGCGCAGCCGGTCTTGGCTGCAATCTGACCTGCGACCTTTAGGTTCTCTTCGCTCAGGGCAGCGCCACCCAGCAACAGCAGGCTGTCAGGGCCGGCCAAGGCTTCGACAGCGGACGGCAATGCAGCAAGATTGAAATCCAGTTTGGTGGCAGGCGTGCGCGGGGCCGCGACAATGCCCCCTTTGGTCCATGCAGTGTCACTGGGCAGGATTAGCGTGGCCACCTGGCCCGGCGCGATATTGGCCGCATGTACCGCATCTGCCGCATCCGCACCCACGTCGGTGGCTGAGGTCGAACTATGCACCCAATGCGAGACGGGGCGCGCAATCCCCTGAATGTCCGATGTCAGCGGCGCGTCCAGTTCGATGTGGCTGGCGGCATGTTCGCCCACGATATTCACAACACCTGATCCCGCCTTCTTGGCGTTATGCAAGTTGGACAGACCATTGGCCAATCCCGGCCCCAGATGCAAAAGCGTACAGGCCGGTTTGCCCGCCATCCGGTAATAGCCATCCGCAGCCCCCGTCGCCACGCCTTCTTGCAGGGTCAGCACGCTTCGCATGCCGGGGATATGATCAAGTGCCGCGACAAAATGCATCTCCGAGGTGCCGGGATTTGAAAAACACGCCTCAACGCCGCTGCCGATCAGCGAATGCACAAGGCTTTCTGCGCCGTTCATCGGCACGGGGGTATCTTTGGTCTTTGTCACGATTTCACCTTTGTTCTCAGAGCCCATGCTCTGCCTTGAGCTGGATCAGTTCCACCAATGCTGCATCACGTCTTTGGATCAGCGTTTCTTGATCTTGGTTCAATAATTCCTGCGCGACCCCTGCAACCAGCGTCGCCTTGAGCGCCTCGGTCAAAGGCGCGGTGCCCAACGCCTTCCATCGCGCCTCTTGGGTGGGGCCAAGGTGGTCGAGGTAATGCTGATAGCCCCCCGCACCGCCGCCCAGATGATAGGTCAGATGCGGCCCCATAAAGGCCCAGCGCATGCCCGGACCATAGGCAATCGCCTTGTCCACACTTTCAACATCCGCGATGCCCTCTGCAACCAGATAGACCGCCTCGCGGTAGAGCGCAGAGGTCAGCCGGTTGGCCAGATGCCCCGGTACTTCCTTTTTGACCCGGATCGTCACCCGGCGCATCTGTGCGTAAAATGCCTCTGCTGCAACGATTGCCACCTCTGAGGTGGCATTCCCGCCCACCAATTCCACCATCGGGACCAGATGGGGCGGGTTCATCGGATGGGCGACCAGAATGCGGTCAGGATGCCTGGCCCCCATCTGAATATCGCTAGCCATCAGGGACGACGTGCTGGACGCGATCACCACATCAGCACCAATCACCCTTTCGATTTGCTGCACCAGGTCGCGTTTGGTCTCAATCCGGTCCGGGCCGTTTTCCTGTATGAACTCAGCATCCGCCAAGGCGTCCAAATCACTCGTGACGTGGGCAAGGCGCGGATCATCCGCTTCGGTCAGCCCCAGAGTCTTGAGGTTAGGCCACGCGGCGGCAACGAACCTTTCCAGACGGTCCTGCGTTCGCGGATCTGGATCGACGACCGTCACATCCAATCCGCGCGCCAGGAACAAACTGGCCCAACTCATGCCAATCAGCCCGCCGCCCAGAACGCCAACCCTTTGAATAGAGGTCATTTTGTGGCCTCTTCCCAAAAGGGGGCCTTGAGCTCTCGCTTTAGGATCTTGCCGATGGAGCTGCGCGGCAGGCTGTCACGCAGCGCCACCTGTGACAAACGCTGGCTCTTGCCCAACTGGGCGTTGGCGCGGTCACGAATATCTGCGGGGCTGCGTTCGGCCCCGGCGCGCAGAACCACCAAACCGTATGGTGTCTCGCCCCAGTCTGCGGATGGCACACCGATCACAGCGGCATCCGTGACATCCGGATCAGACAGCAGCACGCGCTCCAGATCATCGGCATAGATGTTCAGCCCACCTGAGATGATCATGTCTTTCTTGCGATCAGACAGGATCAGATAGCCATCCTCGTCAAAGCGGCCCATATCGCCGGATCGGAAATAGGCCAGACCGTCCGCATCATGCCACAGGTAGTCACGGGTCAGATCATCGCGGCCGAAATAGCCCACCATCATGGCCGGCCCCCTGCCGCAGATCTCGCCTATGGCCCCGGCAGGCACTTCGGCTCCGGCGTCATCTATCAGCCGGATCTGCGTGTTGGGCGCGGGTTTTCCCACCGTATGCAGCTTGTCCGGGGTCTCATCCGCGACCAAAACGGTCACACCGCCACCTTCGGTCAGTCCGTAATATTCGATCAACTTGCCCGGAAAACGCGCCAGCACATCCGCCTTTACATCCGCCCGCAGCGGTGCCGAGGTTGAGAATTTGACCCGCATCGAAGACAGGTCAAACCGATCAAAATTCGGCACTTCCATGATGCGCTTGTATTGCACAGGAACAAGCATGGTATGGGTGATCCGCTCTCGCTGTACGATTTCAAGATACGCGGACGCGTCGAATTTTGCCATCAGATGAACAGTTGAACCGCCAAACAGCGTCGGCAGGAAAGAAACGATTGTCGTGTTGGAATACAGCGGCGTCGACAGCAGCGTGCCGGCATTATCATCATAACCGTTGGGCGTGACCCGGTCCATCTGGGCCGCACGCATCCAGTGACTGTGCAAGATCCCCTTGGGCGTACCGGTGGTGCCCGAGGAATAGATCAGATTGAAGGCATCGGTCATCTGGATGGGAACAAGCGGGTCGTCCACGGTGGCACCCTGCAGCGCAGGTGCCAGCGGTTCAAACGCCGGATGGTCAAAATCAATGGCATAGCGGGCCAGATCCAGCCCAGCTGCGAAACCGTCCACAAGTGACAGATATTGATCAGCCACAAACAGCGCCCTTGCACCGCAATCGGTCAGCATCTTTTCCAATGCGTCGGGCGATGCCATCGTTGACAGGGGCGTCACACAGCCCCCTGCCCGTAGAATTCCCATAAAGAGGGCCGCGTAAACGTCTGAATTTGGGGAAAGAACCGCGATGTTGTCGCCCTTTTTCAGCCCCCCATCCAACAACAGATTTGCGACCTGATTGATCTGACGGTCAAACGCACTCCAGCTGAGCCGGACATCGCCGCAGACGATTGCCATCTTTTCAGGATGCGCCTGCGCATTGGCACGAATGGCATCGACCAACGTTGTCGTTGGCTCTGTTTCAGGGGCGGGGTGTCGAAAGAGGCTCATTCAAAGGTTCCAATTTTCGCTGAAGGGCAAGCGGTCGGGGCATCACGCAGGCCGCGTCTTTGGCACCACGACATCATTCGCACACGCTTGGCAAGGCCCGCAGCATGGGCAGAAGGCGCGCAGAGCGCCTCGGTCGGGAAAGGTGAAAATCGTGGCATCGCTATGTCCTCCTATTTCTCAAACGTCACATCACGCCATATTGTGCCCGCAGACTAGACTTGGGCAATGATCGCCAGGATCACCACCAGCATCATCGAAGAGGCCATCGCAATGTTGATGACCCGGTGACTGCGCGGTGACAGGTTCAGCCGGTGCACCGACACCCCCGCCCAAAGCCACGCCAGATGGATCGGAACCCATATCGCATTCATGATGACGAATTTCAGCGCAACCTCGGTCAGGTAGCTGCCGGGCAAAAAGGCAAACCCCGTGAACAATGCCGTGCTCACCGCATAGGCCTTGGGGTTGATGATCTGCAAAAGGATGCCGCCCCAGACCCCCGGTGCCTGCGTCTTTTCGATAAAGGCCAACCGCGCCCCGGCAAATGCGATGCGCAGCGCCAGGTAGGTCAGATAGCCAAAAGACAGCGCAAACAGCACAATGCGGATGCGCGGGTCAGCAAGGACCAGCGCCGCCAGCCCACTGACCACCATGACCGCCACCAGATTGTTGCCTAGGAACAATCCCGTGACATAACGCGCGCCCGCACGAAATCCAAAGCCCGCCCCCACCCCGGCAGTCGACAGGACCCCCGGACCGGGTGTG
>Ga0213861_10004294_pt1 | contig 11654 bp, 12 predicted proteins | sample PICome_4_FD_160110 | JGI IMG/M metagenome (GOLD analysis project Ga0213861, IMG submission 160110) | Coastal seawater microbial communities near Pivers Island, North Carolina, United States - PICO131 | ecosystem: Environmental > Aquatic > Marine > Coastal | place: USA: North Carolina...
ATCTTTAATTCATAGTAAACAACGAATGAAATCAATTAATGATTTAGACTCAATCAAGATTAATAATGTTATCGACGCATTAATTAAAAATGATGTATGGCAAATACCTACACTGATTTTATACAAGAATTTTGCAAACAAAACATTTAAAAATCCAGATTATTTGCAATTTTTGAATTTACTTCCTGAAGAAAGAAAAGAAGAATGGATTAAAAAAATTAATGCCATAGACAACGTTATAAGTAAGGATGTCGTTGAATATACTGTATGGTCAAAAAAAATGGTTGACTTCATGCATGATAGAGGTATATCTTTTATGGCAGGCACTGATACTCCTATTGGTTTTTTAATACCTGGGCTAAGTTTACATCAAGAAATTCAAGAATTATATGAATCAGGCTTATCAGAATTAGAGGCTATTCAAACTGCAACTATCAATCCAGCTAAATATTTTAATCTTGAGAATTCTTTAGGTAGAATTAAATCAGGTTTTATTGCAGACTTAATTATTCTTGATAAAAATCCCCTTGAAAGTATTTCTAATACGAAATCAATTCATGCGGTCATTAAAGAAGGTCATTTAATGAATCGGTCTTATCTTGATTCCTTAATGAAATAATTCATAATCTTTAAAAAAAGAAGATTGAATCTAATTTTAATTTTCGGTGTTAATGAGAAAAATACTAAAAAATGTAACTATTTACTCTCTAGGCTTATTTTATCTAGTTATTGGTATAAAGCATTTTACCAATCTAGATTTTTTTCTTATCATAGTTCCTCCATACATACCTTTTCCTGAATTTATGGTTTATACTTCAGGAATCTTTGAAATTCTATTTGGTTTTTTACTCATCCTTAAGAATACACGTAAATATGCAGCTATAGGATTAATTTTTTTATTAATAGCTGTATTTCCAGCAAATATTTATCTATTTAAATCAGATATAGCACAAAATATTTACAATATAACTAGGCAGCAAGCCTTAATTAGGTTACCATTTCAAATTCCTTTAATATTAATTGCTTATTGGCATTCTAAAGAAGAAACTTCAAAAGAATTTGATCTTATATGCATGATTGTATTTATTCCAACAATGGTTTATTTTTTATCTTTAAGCTTGTAGATTAGTAATCTAAATTAAAATTATTCGATGCGCATTTTATTGATTTTACTTCTAATTTTTGGAATTTCTTCAGGTCAGAATCTAATTGAAATAGAAAAAAATTGTCCTCCATGTAATGTATCAAAAAATAAGCTTGATTATGTAAAATCTAAATGGTTAATTTTTGCACCCGGTGATCTTATAAAGGTAAATTCTTTAACTCAAAAAAAATATTCTCCTTCAAATGTCTTTTTCAATAATAATTGGACAACAAATAAAAAATTATTATACGTTGATCAAGATAAGGTTGAAGGATTTAAAATGCAACGTTATGAAATTAATCCGTGGTGGATGAAAAAGGGTTTAGATCCTTGGAGTGACTCTCCACATTGGGGATGGAAAGGTCAGTATAAGGAGCCTAACCATAATTTTGATGAATGTGTTGATGATAGATTAAGATGGATGTGTGGGTATTCATTTGTTGTTGATTTGCCAACTAATTATAGTAAGGATGTAAAGTATCCCTTACTTATTTTTTTACATGGAACAGTAAAATCAAAAAAAATGACATTTTACCATAGAGAAAAAATTAGAACTGAAATATTCAGCCCTCAAAATGATCCATTTGTTTATGCAGCTCCGATTAAATTAGAAATTGACTGGGATCCAAAAAAGATTAAAGATGTCATTGAAAATATAAAAAATAATATAAATATAGACCCTGAAAGGATATATTTAACTGGATTAAGTATGGGTGGGCGTGGTTCTTTTATAGTTGCCTCTGAACTTACGAAAACATTTTCTGCAATCATGGCTGTATCCCCGCATCATGGTCCCTATAGTTACATTAAGCTTGCACACAAACTTAAAAAATTACCAATTCTAATTACCCACGGCGAAATAGATAAAGTTTCTTCATTTCAAGTTTCTAAAAAAATGTCAGATTCACTAAAATCGTTGGGTGGAAATGTGATTTTTAAACCAAGAAAAAACATAGGTCATAATTCATGGTATGAGCCATATAAAGATTCTACAAATATTAAATGGCTTTTATCTTGGAAAAAAGAATAAAGTTATTTGATAATAATTCTAATTTAGAGATTCTCCTCCTTTTTCTCCAGTTCGAATCCTATAGGCTTCTTCGACGGGTAAAATAAATATCTTACCATCACCTACATTATCAGTTGCAGCTGATTTAAGAATTGCATCTATAGTTTTTTGCACAAAATTATCATTAACAACTATAGAAAGAAATCTTCGTTGTATCTCAGAAGTGCTATAGGAGATTCCTCTGTATACATGACCCTCTTTTTCATTTCCAACTCCTGTTACATCCCAATAACTGAAAAAATTCACTTCTACATCATGTAAAGCTTCTTTCACCTCAGCGAACTTTGATTTACGAATTACTGCCTCAATTTTTTTCATCTTTAATTTGTTTTATTCATTATTATAAGATTGAACTCCAAATGAAGAGGCGTCGATACCAGCCTCCTCATCTTCACTTGAAATTCTGACTCCAATTGTTAATTTTAAAAATTTCATTATTATAAAGGTAACAGTAAATGAAAATAGAGCTATTGTAATTACCCCTAAAATTTGAGTAATCAACAAAGAAATACCACCTCCATAAAATAAACCACCTTCAATAGCAAAAAAACCAACAGCCATTGTCCCAAAAAGACCATTTACTCCGTGAACAGCTATAGCTCCCACAGGATCATCTACTTTAATTTTATCAAAAAATACTACTGCTACGTCAACCAATACACCTGCAATAGCACCAATAATTATAGCTGATGTTGGACCTACAACATTACAACCTGCTGTAATGGAGACTAATCCTGCTAAAACTCCATTAATTACCATTGTTATGTCAATTTTTGAATAAGTAAAATAAGTGTAAATCATAGTTGCTATTCCTCCCGATGCAGAAGCTAAAAATGTATTTACCACAACCGAACCTATTAGCTCCCAATTTCCGACAGCTCCAAGGGATGATCCTGGATTAAATCCAAACCAACCAAACCATAAAATAAATGCTCCCACAGAAGCTAATGGAAGATTGTGACCTGGAATTGTATTTGATTTACCATCTTTAGAATATTTCCCTATCCTTGGACCTAAAACTATTGCTGCTGCTAAGGCTGCAAACCCCCCCATTGCATGAACCGCTGCTGAGCCTGCAAAATCATTAAAACCCCTAATTGCTAACCATCCATTTGGGTTCCATACCCAATTAGCAACTATAGGATATACTAGAGCGCAGAAAAAAATAACAAGAATAGCATAAGAAAATAATTTCATTCTTTCTGCTAAAGCGCCTGAAACAATTGAAATAGCTGCAATTGCAAAACCCAGTTGAATAAACCAAAATAAATTATTAGAAACGGTTAGCCCAAGTCCTAAATCTTTATTCATTATTCCAAAATCTATTGCAAACCAACCATTAGATGAGCCATAAGCAATTCCAAATCCAACTATGAAAAATGCAATTCCTCCAAATGTAATATCAATAATTACTTTCGCAATTATACTCATTGCATTTTTGGAACGAACAAATCCTGCTTCTAATAATGCAAAACCTGCTTCCATAAAAAATATAAGAGCTGCACATAATGCAACCCAAACTGTGTCTATTGCGAAAATTTGTTGATTAAGTAACTCTGTATAATCTTCCATTTATTTATTTATTTGTTTTTTTTTGAAAACTACAAAATGATTTTAATCTTTTTTGAATAAATGTAAATTCATTGCTAGACTTCAGTTATGTTAATTAAATCTTGACATTATTATTAGAATAAGACCTACTATAAAGAATAAGAACATTAACGAAATTAAAATATTTATTTTTTTAGATGCATTTTCAAATTCATTCCAGACAAAAACTCCCCAAGCAGCAGCAATCATTGTAGCTCCTTGTCCCAAACCATAAGAAATTGGATATCCTGCCATTTCACTTGAGAGTAAGCTAAGAGTCATTCCTGCACACCAAATTATACCACCAAATACCCCAATTAGATGAATTTTAAAATTAGAATTCTTAAAATAATCTTCAAATTTTACTTTAATTCCATCTAAGGGTTTGTACATGAAGTAAGTATTCCATAAAAAGTTTGAAATAAAGATTCCAAAAGAAAATATTAATAATGCACTATAAGGGGTAAACAGTCCATCTTTAGGAATAGTAAAATTTGATGACATAGAGGATGCAACAAATCTGTAAAATAATCCCATTAGAATTCCTCCGATAACAGAAATCATAATTCCTTTAGTTGATGATTTGTTTTTTTCACCAGATTGAAGTTTATAAGCAAGGGCATCTATAATTATTGCCAATCCAATTAAGAAAACACCTAAAAATAATAATATAGGATTGCCCACAGGGGTTGCAACATAATTTACCAAAACACCTAAAATTAATGCTATACCAATTCCAACTGGAAATGCAACAGCCATTCCTGCTATACTAATTGCCGCAACAATTAATAAATTAGCAAGATTAAAAATAATACCTCCCAAAAATGCAGAAATATAAGATGCTTTATTTGCTTGTAATAAATCATCTATTAATGGTCTTCCGTTTTCACCAAAACTTCCAAAAGTTAAACCGATCAATAATGAAAATAATAATACTCCAATAGAATAGTCCCAATAAAATAATGTGAATGACCATGTTTTTGGTGAAAGCTTTTGAGTATTAGCCCAAGAACCCCAACATATCATTGTAAAAAAGCATAAAATCACTGCCAAATAATAACTTTCAACTATAAACATAAATCCCTATATTTTTTTTCTAGTTCGTTAATATAAGGTATTGAATCCTGAGCCCCCATTTTAGTTACGGAAATTGAAGCGGCAGAATTCGCAAACTCGACACTATCATAAATTTTCATCCCAAAAGATAAAGCTGCAGCCAAAGCACCATTAAACGTATCTCCTGCAGCAGTTGAATCAATAGCTTTTACTTTTTTTGGAAGTATATGGCCCTCCCTGTCCTCAGTTATATAAAAAACTCCTTTATTACCCATTGTTATAAATACATTTTTAATCCCTTTATCAATAAGCTTATGAGCTGCAACCCTTGAAGAATCAATATCAAAAACTTTAATTCCAGTTAAAGACTCAGCTTCTATCATATTAGGTGTTATAGTATGAATACATTTTAAATAATCATCATCAATTTTTTGAAATGGAGCTGGATTTAAAATCAACTTTATTCTTAACCTATAACATAAAGAAATTATAAATTCAACAACTTCTAATGGAATTTCAAGCTGAATCAATACCAAATCGTTAGGCTTTAACTTTTTCTCAATAAAAGCGATGTCTTTTATTTTTAATTTTGAATTTGCTCCAGAGGCTACAGAAATTAAGTTTTCACCTTCTTTATCAACCATGATTAAAGCAACTCCAGTATGCTCGTCTTTTTCTACACAAATGTATTCAGTATTTATACCGTGACTTTCATATTCTTTTATTGATTTATTTCCTAAAGAATCATCTCCAACTTTACAAATAAATATTACTTTACCTCCCAATTTTGATGCTGCAACTGCCTGATTAGCACCTTTCCCACCTTGAAAAGAACAAAAATCACCCCCAATTATAGTTTCCCCTGGTTTAGGGATTGAATTTGATTTGATAACCATATCTGTATTTGAACTTCCAATAATATAAATATCACTTTTCATTTTTTTTTAATAATTTAATTAATCCTTACATTATAAGAACAAAAACAAATATTTTATAATATAACTCAAAACTTTAATTAACTAAAGTTTTAAAAAAAATATACACATGAAAAAACTAATTTTAATATCCTTTATGGTCGCTTTTATTTCTTGTTCTGATCAGAAAAAACAAAATGAGAAAATTATAAAAGATTTGAATTTAGTATATAAAGACTATACTCCTAATGGAAATGAAATAGTTATATCAAGGACTAATTATTTTAATAAACTTAAAGGATTTTGGCTTGCACAGTGTATTGCAAACTGGACAGGACTCATAACTGAAATGGATAAAACAGGGAATATTGGTAAGGTAAAAACTGGAGCATTTTATACAAGAGAAGACTGGGGAGGAGAAGATCAACCAGCCTTTTGGCAACAAAAAGAAGAAATATCAAGAACTATTGATTTTGTATTTGAAGGATCTGATGGGATATGGGGTGCTGACGATGATACAGACATAGAATACATATACCAACATTTGTTATACACAAATAAAACCTCAAAATTAACAGGTGAACAGATTCGAGATGGTTGGTTAAAACATATAAAAAATAAAGAAGAAAATTTTTTATGGGTCTCTAATCAAAGAGCTTTGGATTTAATGATAATTGGTATAGTTCCACCTAATACAGGTGACCCTAAAAATAATCCTGACTTTGATATGATTGATGCCCAATTAACTACTGAAATTTTTGGCTTTTATTCTCCATCAAATCCTGATTTTGCTGTAAAAATGGCTGAACTACCCATACAAACTACTGCAAGATTCAATGCTGAATGGATATCAAAATTTTATGTTTCAATGTACTCTTTAGCAGCTAATCCAGATCCAAAACTTAGTATCAAAGATAATTTACTAACAATTGCTGAAAAATCTAGAGATCAACTTCCAAATGATTCATATGCTTCTAAAATGTATGATTTTACAAAAAAGCAATATGAAGATGGACTCCCATGGGAAACAATAAGAGATAATGTATATCAAAGATATCAAGTTGAAAATATGGATGGATACGATTATTCATCTGGAATATCTGAAGAAGAAATTGAAAAATGTAATGGTTGTGCTGCAGCTGGAATTAATTTTGCAGCGAGCTTAATCAGTTTATTTGCAGGCGAAGGAGATTTAAAAGAAACTATAAAAATAGCATCGCTTATGGGATGGGATTCAGATAATCCTACCGCTACATGGGGAGGTCTCATTGGATTTATGATAGGTCATGATGGTGTTGAAAAAGCATTTGACAGAAGCTTTTCTGAAGAGTATAATATTCACAGAACGAGACAAAATTTTCCAACCGGAATAGATAATTTTACTAATATGGCCAAAATTGGAGTATTTATAACAGACAGAGTAATTCAAGATGAACTTGGAGGAGGAATTGATCTCGATAAAAACCTTTGGTATATTCCAAACTAAATTAGAAACTCAAAATAGATTCAAACCAATTTTAGATGTATGTTTCTTAAATATATAATTCATTTACTCAATTGATATTAAAACAGTTTTATCTTTAGAGTACAGATGAAAAAAAATAAATTCCTTATTTATTTAATAATTGGGATACTTCTTTTGATAAAATTTGGTGTTTCAGAAAATAAAACTTTTGAAGACTTATCCTCTTATTATGTGAATTCTTATTCTCAGTTCATGGAAATCGATTCAAGGAAAATACATTTTCGTGATGAAGGTAATGGATATCCAATTGTATTGCTACATGGTACTGGTGCATCTCTCCACACTTGGGATTCTTGGACCACAGAGTTGATAAAAAATCATCGAGTAATTCGTCTTGATTTACCTGGATTTGGTTTAACTGGACAAGATCCTTTAAAAAGATATTCGTCTATGGATTATGTTAATTTATTAGATAAATTTTTAAATAGATTGGGTATAAATGAATTTCATTTAGCTGGAAACTCATTAGGAGGAGAAATAGCGTGGTTGTATGCATCAAAATTTGATCATAAAATAAATAAACTCCTATTATTAGATCCTAGTGGTTTTCCATTTGATAAAGTTCCATTTGTCATTCAATTAGCTAAAACCCCTTTAATAAATTTATTTCTTCGTTATTTTACACCTAGAGCTTTTATTAAAAAAAATCTTAAAGAAGTATATTTTAATGATTCTCTAATTACTCCAGAATTAATTAATCGTTACCACAGTCTTACCTTGTTTGAAGGAAATAGAAATGCATTTATTGATAGAGCAAATATAAAACGTGAAGATTATTCTTGTAGAATGAAATATATTCAAACGCATACACTAATTATTTGGGGAGAAAATGACTATTGGATTCCTGTGAGTGATGCTAATAGATTTAAAAATGCTATAAAAAATTCAAAGGTCATTATAATGCCTGAAACAGGTCATATTCCAATGGAAGAAAGACCCAAAGAAAGTCTTAAAATCGCATTAGATTTTATTAAACTCTAATAATTTAAAATAAGAATAAGAAGTTATAATGAATTTAGAATTAGGAGAAAAATTCACTCACTTTTTTAAAAAGAAAATCATCCTTTTAAAATTGCATCAAATCGATAAAAATAGCTGATTTCAATATCATTTTTTTCTACCCATACCGTCAGGTATACCTTTATAATATCTAAATATTTCAATAGCTTTCCCACTATCAAACTTTACTCTTTTTTTTAGTCTATTAATTACTTTTTGTTTTTCTCCTTTTGGATAATTATCTAGATCAGGACCAAGGTATTTTTCCCATCCACTAGACCATTGGCTAATATATTTTGAACCGGATGTAATCTTTAAATCAAAGAATCCTGAAATATCAACTGTTGTATTTTTATCATCTATATTTCCACCATAAAATAAAAATTCAGGGACAGCATAAGCTTTTAAATTTTGATATATAAGAAACATCAGCAAAAATAATATATTAACTACTGGTGTATCTACTCAAAAATGTATTTCAATAAAAAAGTTATATTAAATTCACAATGTAGATATAGAAGACTCACTTTTAATTCAAGAAAAAAACATAACTATCGTTGATAAAAATGACTGACTGAAAAGGTTCTTTGAAAACAGAATAAAGGGGTATTAAGGTATCTTAAGGTTTGTTATATTAGTACCTATAAAACTTAAAAAAATCTGAAATGAAACAATTTATTTTCATACTATTTTTTGCTAACTCTTTGAGTTTTTCTCAATTCAATGAGATTAAACTTTTACAAAAAAAATTAATTGTCGATGAAATTACTGGCAGTAATGTCGCACTAGTTTATAAAGAAGGTAGTGTAGTTTATTTCAATATTCAAAACTCCGGTAAAATAGGAGATAAAAATATATCTAATCAAAGCTATAAACCTTACAAGGAAACAATTTTTCCAATTTGGTCAATGTCAAAACCAATATCAATAGTTGCTACAATGATTCTTCTAGAAAGGGGCTTAATTAAATTAACAGACAATATTTCTAAATATATTCCAGCAATGAAGAATATGAATTGTGAGACTGAAAGTGGAATTCAACCCTGTGAAAATCAAATCAAAATTATAGATCTCCTAACTCACAGATCAGGCTTGGGTTACTATAGTGATCCAGGATATGGATATGGATATACAAATTCTATTAAATATGATAATCTTGAAGAATTTACCAATGATCTATCAGAAGTTGTTTTAAAATTTGAACCTGGATTAAAATATTTTTATGGAATAAATCAAGCAGTTCTTGGTCGTGTTATTGAAGTTGTATCAAATCAAACTTTTTTTGAGTTTTTGAAAAAAGAGTTGTTCGATCCACTTGAAATGAATGAAACAAAATTTTACCTAACTAAACAGGAAAGGGACAGATTTCAGCCTCTTTTTATAAATACAGGAGCATTAAAAGGTTTCACTTATGAGTTAAATGAATTGTCTTACAAAAAAAATAATGAAGCCTATTTTGGTGGAGAAGGACTAGTCTCAACATTAGGAGATTATTCTAATTTCTGTAAAATGCTTCTAAATGGCGGATCTTATAATGGTAAAAAAATCATAAGTCAGAATAGTATTAATTTAATGACAAAAAAGTACTCACAATCATATCCAAATGAAGAATTCGCAGATACTAGAAAATTAGGTTTTTATTACGGATTTTCTCTTTTTGTTTTAGAAAACCCAGAAATAGATAATACTAACTCTACTAAAGGAATATATGGATGGTCTGGTTATCATAATACTCATTTTTGGATTGATCCCGAAAAACAATTATTTGCAATATTTCTTTCTAGGTCAAGGCAGGGTGTTTCAAACATTGACACTCAAAAGGAGTTTAGAAGAGCTGTTTATAAAACAATTATGAATTAATCAAATCCTCTTAATTAAGTTCAGGAGTAGAAATATTTTAGAGTTTTATAACATTATTAGAATCAATGCTTCAAAGTATTATAAGTTGAAGTATGAACTAAATAATAAGTAATATATTTGGGCACTTAAACGGGCACTATATAAATGTTAACTCTTACGGGTGTTTAGCTCAGTTGGTTTAGAGCGCTACCTTGACAGGGTAGAAGTCGGGGGTTCGAATCCCTCAACACCCACAAAAGGTTCACAAAATAAAGTGAGTCTTTTTTTATGTCTTTACGAATTATATACGAATTTATAGGATCTCTACTCCGTGTTTTTCTTCCTGAACTTAATGAAGAGGATATACCTATAGTCTTAAATATTACATTGGAACCCCTATCATTAGCTCAACCCAATTACCATTTATGAGTATATCTATTACATCATGTTTATCATCAACTTCCTGGCGAACATCTGGATTTCCATCATTATCAAAATCAAGCCAACTTCGATATGTATCCCCAAATCGACCAGCTTTTATTCTTGGAATATCGATAAATTTAGCATCTTTTACTGGTGGATGAACAATCAACGAATTAATATACTCTTTATTAAAATCAATATATTTTTTTGGAAGTGTTTCTAAAATTATTGCTTCAACTTTATATTCATCACAACAATCTTGTCCCAAATCAGGTTCCGGATATATTACTTTTTCAACACTTTTAACTATAAATTCTAAATTTGGCAACTCCTTTTCTAAAGGGACTAATTGCACAATTTCTCCAACTTTTAGGGTTTTATAATATTCAGTTAAGAGATTGTATGTAATTTCTATCTTGTCTGATTTTAAATTTATATCCTTGATATTTAAAGATGCTTGCGAAACAGTTGTGAAGACTGTCCAAGGTTGAGGTTTAAATTGAATTAAATATCCGTCAAAAACATATCCAGAGATATTATTTTCTGAAATAATTTTTACCCATTCCCCTTCAATTTGTTTTTTAACCCCTGTTCTTTTATCAGTATCGTTTATAGTCAATTTAATAGCTGTTCTTGATTCAATTGAAACAAATGTTCCATATGAAAGAGTTGATACTTTTTTTGCTTTAGCTTCAGGAGCCTCACGAACGTTTAGACCTCCTTTTGCGGAAACATAATAATCCATTTGCCCAAAAGAAACTAATGGAACAAACAATAAAACAAGAAATAGCTTTTTCATTGTGTTGGTTGTTAGATAGCCTTTATTATTTCTGCTATAAATGAAAATACTACTACCAAAATAATAATAGTTAAAAGGGTATTATAAATTATTTTAAAAACTTTAAATGCATTTTCCTCTTTTTTTTAAGCTTTAGAGAATGAATGAAAAAAATACATTACTTAATTACTCACTTTCATTAGTATAGTCCAAGTATATCCCTGGTAATCAAACTTATCACCCTCATCAAAAGTGTCCCACGTCCCTTGGGTTACAGGAGCTGATTCTACATATCTTTTGCTTGAATTATCAAATCTT
>Ga0213861_10004295_pt1 | contig 11652 bp, 12 predicted proteins | sample PICome_4_FD_160110 | JGI IMG/M metagenome (GOLD analysis project Ga0213861, IMG submission 160110) | Coastal seawater microbial communities near Pivers Island, North Carolina, United States - PICO131 | ecosystem: Environmental > Aquatic > Marine > Coastal | place: USA: North Carolina...
ACTAAAATTGCTTTCTTAATCCCCCGAGATAGGGCCTCTAAAGATAGAATTCCACTGCCTGAAAATAAATCTAGAGAAGTGTCACATATCTTCAAATTAACTATATTGAATAGACTCTCTCTTATAAAGGCTTTTGTTGGTTTAAGGTTATTTTTGTTCGGTATAGTTATGATGCGAGATTTGTATTTTCCAGATATTATTTTTAATTTATTATTCAATAGTTTTACCAACAGATAGAATCGAGATATTACTAAAATCTACTGATTTGATCAAAGCCTCTTTTATGGTACTTTTTGAAACCTTGTCAAGTTTAGCCTTATAGTTTTCAAAGTAATTTAAATCAAGGTTTAAATAATTAATAGCAGAAACTAAGTTTAATATTTTTTTATTAGTATCAGTTTTCATTTCAAAACTTCTCAATATAGATTTTTTGACCGTTGTAACCTCTTCTTCTGTTACATCAAATTTTTCAAGTCTATTAATTTGTTTAGTAATAATTTCTTTTGCTAAAGAAAGATTTTCGTTTTTTGTTTGTAAAGATATTTTTATATAGCCTTCATTTCTATTAGATGCAAGATAACTGTAGACAGAGTATGATAAACCTCTTTTTTCCCTAATTTCTTCCATTAACCAAGACCCAAAACCACTTCCTCCAAAAATGTAGTTTGCAACTAAGATATCATGGTACTCAAGATCTTCTCTTTTTATGGCAGGAATTATAATGGCTAAATGAGATTGTGTTGAATCAAATTCAGCATGATAATCAGAAGTCTGCATCTTGTAACTGCTTCTTTCCAGAGTTCTATTAACTAAAAGTTTATTAGTTATTGAGCTAATTAATTTCTTAGAATTACTTTCCGTGATATCCCCAACTATATTAATCTCGATATCTTCTAAATTAAAAATTTTTTTAATATGCCTGACAATTTGTGCGTCTGTAATTTTATTTATGGAATCCTTATTTCCAATTACTTGGTGGGCTAGTCCTGAATTAGGGAAAAGTTTAGCTGATATTGAACTATTCAACAGCGTAGCTGGTTGTTTTGTAGAATCAGCTATACCTCTTAAGATTCGATCTTTTTCTAAATTCAACACATTGCTGTCAATTATTTCTGTTCGAAGAGCCCTATTAATTATATTCGTAAGGACTAAAGCCTGGTCAATATCATTTAGTGTTCTAATACTGATTGATAACGATTCTTTTCCTGTATTGTATGAGAGTTTAGCGCCAATATTTTCGAAATAACTTATAATTTTTTTGTTATCAACATTTGAGGACATAATAGTATTCAGCGACAAATTAGTTAGTCCTTTTAATTCGCCATCAATAAAACTGCCATTATTAAAAGTAATATTAATATCAATAATAGGAAGAGTTTCCAATTGAACAAAAAGGTAATTATTATTATTTGCTACTGAATTAATTTTAGGAGTGGCAAATAGTATTGTTGTGGAAAATAGTGTAGCGAGAAGGATAATATACCTCATTTTTTTGGCCTTAGAACGGTAGTAAGCAATTGGTCATTTGAAAAATATATTTTCCCTGCACTTTTGACCTCCTCTAATGTCATCGATCCCATTATAGAGCTATAATTATCTAAATTTTCCCAACTAATATCCTTCGTCTCCATCATGCCAACTTGCATTGCTTGATAAAAAACAGAGTCAAATTTATATACATTATTAGCCTTAATTCTTGCCTTTGCATTCATCAGCTCATCATTAGTAATCTTATTAATAGATTGTTCAGAAAATTCATTGAGAACTTTAGTTTTAAATTCCTCTGATGATATATCGCCTCTTGGTGTTCCACCTACAACGATAAGGTTCGGATATTGATTAAAAGTGTCATTAGAAATAAATATATCCAGTGCAGTTTTTTGATTATTTATTAAATTTTTTGTTAGACGAGACGAGTATCCTCCATCCATAATTTCAATAAAAAGATCTAGGGCATAAAGATCTCGCATTTTATCTTTATTAAATTTAGGTTTTTTAAATGACAAAAAAACTATTGGCTTAGATACTTTGTCATAAACAGTGAAAGAAAGTTTGGTTTGAAAATCATTCTTTTCATAGATATTATCTACCTTTTCTCTATTTTTAATTGAACCGTAATATTTTTGTATAAATCTTTTAACTTCGTCGCTATTAAAATTACCAGCAATTATTACAATTGCATTATTAGGCTGATAATATAAATTATACCAATTTTGTAAGTCTTCTTTGGTAATACTATTAATATCATCCATGGTTCCAATTATTGGAATACCATAATTATTCATCCCATATGCATTAATCATAATTTTCTCAAATGCTTTGGCTACGGGGTTATCATCTGTACGTAGTCTTCTTTCTTCTTTTACAACTTCAATTTCACTCTTAAGTTCCTTATCTTGTAGTTTTAAGTTTTGCATGCGGTCCGATTCTAGCTCTATACATTTCTCAAGATCAGACATATGTATCTTTTGAAAATATCCAGTATAGTCTTTACTGGTAAAAGCATTTTCTGTGCCGCCCATTTTTTTTACTATTGAAGAAAACTCTCCCGGGTTCAAATTGTTAGTTCCCTTAAACATCATATGCTCAAGAATATGTGATATGCCTGTTTTGCCAACTTCTTCATCACTAGAACCTACTTTGTACCAGATGCTATTAACGACAGCGGGGCTTCTCCTATCCTCAATAAGGACAACTTTTAAACCATTTTCTAAATTATAAGATTCTACACGATCAGAAAATTTAATTTCTGAATGCACCATAGGAACAAACAAAATAAAAGTGGTTACTAGAAGTATTTGATTGATTACTCGCATTGGACAATAATAGCAAGAAATAGGGTCATATGTGACTAGTATATATAGATGAATTTGAACTTTTTTTGATATCAATTACTTGAAATAAGGTAATCTATAACTATAATTGGATTAAGAATTATGAATAAAAACCTTACATCTAAAGCAGTTGCTAAAGAGATCGCAATAGATCTAGAGTCATCTGATGCGTTAAATTATTATTTAGCACAACTAAGAGAGACACCGCTGCTATCCAAAGAACAAGAGGAGGAGTTATTTCATAGACTGCAAAATTCAGAAGATGTGGATGCAGCTCGTAAACTAGTCATGTCTCATTTAAGATTTGTAGTACACATATCTAAATCATATAAAGGATATGGCTTACCTCTTTTAGACATTATTCAAGAAGGTAATGTTGGTTTAATGAAAGCTGTCAAAAAATTTGATCCAAGTAAAAAAGTTAGATTATTATCATTTGCAATTTATTGGATTAGAGCTGAGATACATGAATTTGTTTTAAAAAATTGGAGAATAGTCAAGGTTGCTACCACTAAAGCTCAACGAAAACTTTTTTTCAAGCTAAGAAGTAAAAAAACATCAACTAATTGGTTATCAGATCAAGAAGCTAATGATATCGCTGCTGAATTGAATGTGGATAGTAAGACTGTAAAATTAATGGAGAGTCGTCTTAGTGGTACAGATGTAGCATTTGATCCTATTGAAGAAGATGAGAATGCGCCAGCTGGCTATTTAACACAAAATACAAATCCTTTATCTTTACTTGAAATGCAGGATTCTGATGACGACAACTCAAAAAAACTAAATAATGCATTAAGCAAGCTAGATGAAAGAAGTAGAGATATTATTCTACAAAGATTTCTATCAGAGAAGAAACCTACTCTTGACGAGTTATCAAAGAAATATAGCGTTTCTAAAGAAAGGATTAGGCAAATAGAGGAAAAATCTCTTAATTCCTTAAAAGAAACAATACTATTAGCTTAATCTAAAGCATCAAAATATAGTGATCAGCTAGTAATGCTGCAAACAGTAACGCCAAATAAGAAATTGAATACTTAAAAAGTTCAAAAGCTTTCCTTTCATTTTTTGTCAAATATAAATCATATGAATCATAGATAAACTTCCCGCCTAGCAATAGTACAGAAACTAAATATATGTAAGATACGAGGTTAAGAAGATAAGGAAATAATGTGATGCAAAATAATAGTATTGAATATAAAAAGATATGTAGTCGAGTAAAATCTGCTCCATGCGTAACAGGTAACATGGGTACATTTGCTTTACTATAGTCTTCTTGTTTATATACTGCTAAAGCCCAAAAGTGTGGTGGCGTCCATAGAAATATAATCAAAAATAATAATAAGGGTAATTCGCTAACACCATTTGTCATAGCTGTCCAACCTAATAGCGGTGGCATAGCTCCTGCTATACCCCCAATTACAATATTTTGAGAAGTTAAATTTTTAAGATAAACAGAGTAGATAATAGAATAAACAATTATTGAAAAAAGAGTGAGAATAGTAGTAATAGTATTTACATATTGAAATAAAATATACGTAGAAAGCGAAGAAATAAATATAGAGAAATAGATTGCATGATTGGTTGTCACATTACCTCGAATTAATGGGCGACTTTTTGTTCGGTCCATTATCGCATCTATTTTTTGATCAACTATGTGATTTATAACAGCAGCAGCTGATGCTGCAAGATAGATTCCTATGCTTGCATAAAGCATTAGATAATAATTCAAACTATAATCTTGTGCTAAGAGCATGCCTACAATTGCTGTAAAAATAATCAAGAAATTTACGCGAGGTTTAGTTAATGCAATTAGATCAAAAACTATTGAATTTGTATTTCTGGCTGTAGTTGTCATTTATCTTGTCTTGTAAAATGATAACAGACAATAGTAAAGGGCGCTTGATATTAATGCCATTAAAATCGCTGCATTCATAGTATGCCAAACTGCAATGTTAAGAGGTAGGCTATAAACGACATTTGAAATACCTAGAATTATCTGAAGTATAAAAAAGATTATACTGATACTCATTAGTTTTTTTAAAAGACTGTGCTTATTTAATTTGAATACAACATACAGCGCAGAAATAAAAACAAATGTTAATATTAAAGCAGTAATTCTGTGAGAATAATGAATAGCAACTTTTGCTCCATAAGCTAAAATTCCGCCTTCATAATTTACATCAGGTAGATTGATTACATTGAAAGCCTCATTAAATATCATTTCTTTTGGATACCACTGATCAAGACATTTTGGAAAATCAGTGCATGCTAAAGATGCATAATTAGTACTTGTCCATCCGCCTAACAGAATTTGTATAATTAAAAATACCCAAGTGATTGAAATTACAATTAAAGCAATAGCTGGGATCTTTTCAGATGACATGCTTATATTAGAGTATTTAAGACTATTCATAAATAATAAAGTAGCTGTAAGCATTCCAAAGAATAAGTGTGTTGTTACAATTGTTGGCTTTACTAGCATAGTTACTGTAAGCATTCCCATAATAGCTTGAATAATGATTAAAATAGATATTAATACTGGAAGCGTGTAACTCCTTTTTGAATATTTTATGGAAATATAAGTAATAAAGAAAACATATAAACCTAGAAGACCCGCCATGTACCTGTGCAGCATTTCTCTCCATGCTTTTCCAACATCTATATCTGCATTAGGGTAATATTCTCTAGCCTTAGCAAGTTCATCTACTGTATCGGGAGTTGTTAATAAGCCATAACATCCTGGCCAGTCAGGACAACCTAGTCCAGCATCAGTTAGTCTGACCCAGGCACCTAAAGAAATAACAATAAGCGTGAATAATGCACCGAAAAAACTTAATTTTGATATTTTTGAATCATCCATAATTTATATCTTTGAATATTTTAAAAGCTTTTTTAAATCCTTAAGAAACCCCTTTGCTATAAAATCTTGTTTATAACTAAGAATAATTTTTCCAAAGGGATCAGCAATAAATATTCGTTCATCCATTTCAACTAATCTATTATAGAGAGTTTCTGAGTTATCTAAAACAACAACTTTTGGATAGTTATTTAGAAAATTGGATATATCTGAGGACTTATCTTTATGAATAATATATCTAGCCACTCTACCCATATCTTTTCCTAGTGCTGTGTTTATCTGTCTAAGCATATGCGTGTTGTCTTGACATTTTTTATCACACATAGCTGGAATGACTTGTAGTATTATCCAATGCTCATCCTTAAGATATGTCTGAGGTGTGATAGTAATTTCTTCAGTGAGAAATACACCATGATTTGTAGTTCCTCTGGTATTAGTAACATTACTCATAGAAAAGTATTGTGCAAATATAAAAGGAGTTATAAACACAGCCACAATTAATAAAAATTTAATTTTCCCCATTTTTCTTCCTATTTAAAATAATTAAAAAAAACATGCCTATCATTGTAAACAAAAACCATTGCCCGGCATACATATAATGTTTTAGGTGCTTATTTTCATTTTTTTCCTCAATATATTTATATGAGAATTTATTATTTTCGTTAAGATTAATAATAAATGGATATATTTCTTTTTTTATAATTTTTGAGATTTGATTTATATTAATATTTTGAGTTATATAAGGTTCCTGTGGTGTAATATTCTCAGAGCTTAATTCTAATAACTGCATTGGATATTTTACATACCCATTAATCCTAATATCTTCTTTTGGTGTATTAATAATTGGATATTTTTGTCTTGAATAATTATCTACCCAGCCTCTATTTACTAATAATACCTTACTGTTTATTAGAAAAGGTGAAATAACATAATATCCAGCCTTTCGTTTATATACTATATTGTCCAATAAAAAGTATGGCTCTATAAATGAACCATCTGCATATATTTTTTTATACCTTGTAGGTTCAGTTATTAAAGAATGTATATTAACGTAATTTTCTGCAATCTGTGACTCAAAATCACTCTGAATTGCAAGCTTGTCCTCGGCTCTCTCTAGTTGCCATAAACCTAAATAAAAGCATGTAATTATTAATATGACCAAGCTCAAGTTTTTAAATATATTTATCATACAAGTGGTAACATAATCATATGTTTAAATATGCAGTCATTATATTATTAATATTAATTATATATAACCTTATCATGGGCTTTGTGTATATTCTCAAAGATAAATCTTCATCTAAAAGAGGCCTTACTTCACTTAAAACGAGAATAGTTCTTTCTTTGTTACTGTTTATATTACTTATTGTTGGGTTTTATGCTGATTTAATAAAACCTAATAGCTTGTGATTACAGCCAGTAAACAAATACAAATAAGCCTAACCAAACAACATCTACAAAGTGCCAGTACCAGGCAACTGCTTCAAAACCAAAATGATTCTCATTAGTAAAGTGACCTTTCATACACCTAAATAAAATGACAGTTAACATGATTGCGCCTAAGGTTACATGAAAGCCATGAAATCCTGTTAACATGTAAAACGTTGATCCATACATTCCTGATGTCATTTTAAGATTTAAGTCATTGTAAGCAACTGAATATTCATATGCTTGAAATCCAACAAAAATGAAACCTAAAAGCACGGTTGCAAGTAATCCTAATATAAGTTGATTTCGTTTACCTTCTTTTAATCCATGATGTGCCCAAGTTACAGTTAAGCCACTGATTAATAATATCATTGTATTTATTGCAGGAATACCGGCTGCTTTCATAACTATAAATTCGCCACCAACATCTGCAGGGCCGTTTGATGGCCAAACATTTTCAAATGTTGGCCACAATTCTTGATTTGTACTGACTTTTGTTCCTTCACCTGCTAACCATGGTAAAGATAATTCTCTTGCATAATAAAGAGCACCAAAGAAAGCTGCGAAGAACATGACTTCTGAAAAGATAAACCATGCCATTCCCCATCTAAAAGACATGTCAACTTGAGCGTCATATAAACCTCCTTCACTTTCATTTACCACATATGAAAACCATCCATAGACTACAATTAATAGAAGGGCTAAACCGGTATAAGTGAGAGTCAGATCTGACTCATCATTCATGTAATTAGCTAATCCTATGAACAAAATTATTAGAGCCACTGTTGCAAGAAATGGCCATTTTGTCTCGTGTGGAACGTAATATGATGATCCGCTCATAGCTTATTGGTCTCCTTTATGTTGTCTGTGATATCAAACATTGTGTATGAAAGAACAATATCACCACTATTATTTGGTAGTTCATTATCAATAATAAACTGAATTCCTAAATCTTTAACTTCGCCAGCATTAATAGTTTGCTGTTCAAAACAAAAACACTCAACTTTTTTAAAATACTCCGCATGTTTACCAGGTGTAACGCTTGGGCTAGCTGTAGTATGTAGTTGCTTGCTTGAATTATTTTTCATCACATAATGAGTATTATATGGTTTTCCAACTTGAACGGTCATTTCAGTTACAGATGGTTCGAAATCTAAAGGCGCAGAATTTGCAACATTAGATATAAATTTGATGGTAACAAATCTATTATCTTTCTGAATGTCATTACCTATGTATGCAACTTGATTTGTCTTACCGTTTAAACCGGTAATCTCACAAAACTTATCATAGATTGGAACTAGTGCGTATGAAAAACCGTACATAGCTACCACAACAAGTGACAACTTTATAAGTGTTGATTTAACCCCGGTCATTATTCAACTTTTGGAGGTGTATCAAACGAATGATAAGGTGCTGGTGATGGTAATGTCCATTCTAAACCTTCCGCTCCATCCCATGCTTTATCTTCTGCGGTCACAGGTTGTCTCAATGTTAAGAATAATATATAGACAAACAATAGTTGCGATAAACCAAAACCAAATGCCCCTACTGAAGCAATCATATTAAAGTCAGTAAACTGAACTGCATAATCAGGTATCCTTCTTGGCATTCCTGCTAACCCAACAAAATGCATTGGGAAAAATGTGATGTTAACAAATATTGTAGTCATCCAGAAATGAACTTTACCTAGAGTTTCATTGTACATTTTACCAGTCCACTTAGGTAACCAATAATATACTGCTGCAATAATAGCAAATACAGCTCCAGGAACTAATACATAATGGAAATGGGCTACTACAAAATAAGTATCATGATATTGAAAATCAGCTGGTGTAATAGCTAACATTAATCCTGAAAATCCACCGATTGTAAATAATATTATAAATGCCAAAGCAAATAGCATAGGTGTTTCGAATGTCATAGATCCTTTCCACATAGTGGCTACCCAATTGAATACTTTTACTCCTGTTGGAACAGCAATTAACATTGTCGTGAACATAAAGAATATCTCTCCAGCAAGCGGCATACCCACGGTAAACATGTGATGTGCCCATACGATAAATGATAGGAGTGCTATGGATGCTGTAGCATAAACCATAGAATCATAACCAAATAGTTTCTTTCTTGAAAAAGCCGGTATGATTGTAGAAACTATTCCAAAAGCAGGAAGTATTAATATGTATACTTCAGGATGTCCAAAGAACCAAAATATATGCTGGAATAACACCGGATCTCCACCACCTGCAGCTGTAAAGAAACTAGTTCCATAAAAGCGGTCTGTTAAAAGCATGGTTATTGCACCAGCTAGCACAGGCATTGATGCAATTAACAAAAATGCTGTAATTAACCATGTCCATACAAAAATAGGCATTTTCATCAATGTCATACCAGGTGCTCTCATATTTAGTATTGTGGCAATTACGTTAATTGCTCCAAGTATTGATGATGCGCCAAGTAAATGGAGTGAAAATATCACGAAAGGCATTGAATTTCCGCCTTGCAAAGATAGTGGAGGATACAATGTCCAACCAGCAGCTGGTCCGCCACTTTCGAAAAATAAAGTGCTCAATAGCATTGTGAAAGCGAATGGTAAAATCCAGAAGCTCCAATTATTTAATCTTGGTAGTGCCATATCAGGCGCTCCAATCATCATAGGTAATTGCCAGTTGGCTAAACCTACAAAAGCTGGCATGACAGCTCCAAAAATCATAATTAACGCATGCATTGTAGTCATTTGATTGAAAAATCCAGGAACAACAAATTGAAGGCCTGGTTGAAATAACTCAGCACGAATAACTAAAGCCATTAAGCCACCTACAAAAAACATCAATAGGCTAAACCATAAATAGAGTGAACCAATGTCCTTATGGTTGGTTGTTGTTATCCATCTCATCAAACCTGAGGGTTGATGATGTTCTTCTTTTAAGTGATCTATGTTTGCGCTCATTTTAACTTCCTTATTTTGATTTATCTGCTACGCGATTTTTTTGATTAAGTGAAACCCACTTTGTATATTCCTGTTTTGGAACTGCACGTACCACTATCGGCATGAAGCCGTGATCTTTGCCGCACAATTCTGTACATTGTCCACGGTATACTCCGGGTTTTTTTATATCTACCCATAATTCATTAATATATCCTGGGATAGCATCTTTTTTTCCTGTAATTTCTGGGACCCACCAGGCATGAATTACATCACTAGCTGTTAGCAATATTCTAACTTTAGTATCTGTAGGCAAAACTACTTCGTTATCAACATTTAATAGATAATTATCTACTTTGTTAACATCTTTTTTTGAACCAAGCTGCCTAGCTTCATTACTATCGCTGGCTAGTTTACTGAAAAATGATACATCATCTTCAACATAGTCATATTTCCACATCCACTGATAGCCGGTAACTTTAAGAGTAATTTCTGAATTTCTTGTATCTTCCATCATTATTAATGTCTTGGTAGCTGGGATTGCCATTCCAACCAAAATCACAAAAGGTATCACTGTCCATATGATTTCAACTGTTGTGCTTTCATGAAACGATGCTGGCTTAGCACCTTTTGATTTTCTATGATGAAATATTGAATAGAACATTACACCAAAGACTACAATGCCTATTACTACTGTAATATAGAAAATAAGCATATGAAGGTCATATGCAGCATTTGCAGTGGGTGTTACACCTCTTGGCATATTGACTTCCCAGTCTGCCAATGCTGTTAGCGATGCTAACATTGATACTAAAAATATTGATAATCTATTCATTTTCATTCCCTAATATATGGTTATTGATCCTTCAACAACATCCTTTTTGTGCCCCAATATTAACAAAATATTAGTACTTATGGAATTTCTAATTTACTCTTTTTTCACTTCTTTTATTTGAATAAATTTACCTGATTTATCAATGGTTTTCCTATGTTTGAGAGCATAGCCAAATATTATCTCATATGTCAGCTCAAACGAATTTGATTCTTTATTATACAGACTTTGACCAATCATCTTGTACTCAGACTTAGTGATATGCTGATTTTGTCTATCACCAGTGATATTTGTTCCTGTCATACGTAAAGATTTTAATAAAAGATCAAGTGAAGAGAATTCAAGAGTAATAATTTCGTTATCAACAACAGGGTCTTTAAAGTCAGCGTTCAGCATAAAGTCACCATAGTGATGCATGTCTAAAAATCTATTAAATCTAAGTTTATTATATATTTCCTGAGGGCATTTTTTAAATTCTCTAAACGTATCTGGCCCTGCTGCAGTAAATAAAAGTAAGCCCTCAGGTTTTAGTAAATGTGAATATCTCAAAAATAAGTCTAAATCAACTTTACACCAGTGAAGAGTTAGACTTGATAAAATAGTATCGAAGGATTCCTCTTTGAAAGGTGGATTTTCTCCTAATGCAGTTATGCATATTGCATTTCGATTTTTTGATTTATGTATTTTTGACATACCATGAGCAAGATCAAGTGATACTATTTTTGCTTTGGGATATTTCTTTTGTATTTCATTGGATAAAGCCCCTGTTCCAGAGCCA
>Ga0213861_10004301_pt1 | contig 11645 bp, 5 predicted proteins | sample PICome_4_FD_160110 | JGI IMG/M metagenome (GOLD analysis project Ga0213861, IMG submission 160110) | Coastal seawater microbial communities near Pivers Island, North Carolina, United States - PICO131 | ecosystem: Environmental > Aquatic > Marine > Coastal | place: USA: North Carolina | collected...
CAGCCCCAGCGCCGTTTCTGTAGGAAAAATGCGGGCGGTAATCACTCGCTCGCCTTCGCCTGCGAACACCTCGACGGACGAGCGGTCTACGTAAATATGCAGGTGAACCGTATCGGGCGCCATCTCCAGTGGCGCTTTAAAATAAGTGTTAAAATCCCCGTCGAAGTCGCCGTCACTGGCGTTGCTTCTGTCCAGGTATATCTCGTTTTGCTGGCTATCATAGCCGATTTCAGTGAAATGGCTGCCGCCCGTGCGTACCCTGATTCCTACTTTGTTTGAATTGCCGGGAACGAGTTGCATTTGTAGCTCATAGGTGTTGCCGGAAATGGAATTATCGCTGATGAATTGGTTGGCTTGCGCCAAATTTTCATCAAAAAATTGGAAATGCGCTTCCCGCAACGAATCCAGTTCCACGATGGGTCGCTGTACCAACCGAAGCCCAAAAGGGAACTGCCTCAAACCGATGGATCGGGGAATCGTCATGCTGCCCCGCCAGGGAGAAGTAGGGAGATTGCCGGCATACGACCAGTTGCTCATCCAGCCGAGCCAGACCCTTTGATAAAGGTCCTGCGGGCTGTTTTCCCAGGAGCGTCCGGCGTAGTTGTCCGGCCCGTAGTCCGCCCAAAAGCCATTGGGGAGAGGGGAGACAGCCGGTTCGTAAGAAAAAAGAATATGGTCAACGTTGATGTGCCCCCAGCCGTCGGAGTGGTTGTCCACAATCTGGATGCGGGCCTCTTGTCCGATTAAATCACTTACGTCCCAATTCTCCCAGGTGAGTAATTCACTGTCTTTTCCTGTTGCCGTCCGCAGGTTGCTACCGTTGATTTGTAGCCTGATTTCCGTCTCTCCTGGATGGTTGCCGCCGCCAATGAGGAAATTGATGAAGGGCTTTTCGATGATAAAGTTTGTGGAAGTCAATGTTCCTGTCGGGGTATCGCCGTTGATAAAAGTATTAACAAAACCGTTGTTCAAATAACCTGAAACGGTCTGTTGCCCATTGAATGTGCCCGTCGCTGGTGCATTGCCAAAGGCCGCTCCAATTTTGAACCAGCCATCATAATTTCCACTCTCAAAATCTTCGAAAATATCGCCTTCCGGAACGGGTGCTTCTTGGTTCAATATATCTTGATATTGAGGTAGTAAGGTAAATTGTGAACCGTCAAAATCTCCCATAAAATACTGTGTGCCAGATCCGCCAAATGGCCCGCCGGGGTTGACACTGACTAAAAGCACCCATTTTTCCTCCCCCGTGTTTTCAACGATGATGGGAAAAAAGTCAGGGCATTCCCAGACCCCGCTATGTACGCCGATTTCTTCACCAAAATCACTTTCGAACACCCAGTCTTTCAAATTGGTAGAGGAATAAAATTTGATCCGGTCAAAGGCCGCAAGGGTCATCACCCATTTTGCTGTTGATTCATGCCAAAAGACCTGAGGATCACGAAAATCAGGGATGCCAGGGTTAGGAAGAACGGGGTTACCGCTGTACTTCGTCCAGGTCTGTCCCTCATCTGTGCTGTAAGCGATGCTCTGCCGTTGCTGGATACCTGCGTGAGTAAAAATGGAGATGAGTGCCTCATTCTCTGCGGTGTTAAAACCGGCGGTATTGTCCAAATCCACCACTGCGCCACCGGAAAATATTTGTCCCAAATTATCGGGAGACATTGCCACCGGAAGGTGTTCCCAATGTACCATGTCAGTGGAAACAGCGTGGCCCCAAGACATATTCCCCCACTGGATACCGAAAGGATTATACTGGTACATTAGGTGATATTTTCCATTGTGATAAACCATTCCGCAGGGATCGTTTATCCAGTTTCCTACAGGTGAGAAATGGAATTGCGGGCGATAGGGTTGGGTGTAGTCTTGAGCTGAAGTTTTGGCATAGAAGCAGCAAATGACCAAGAAAAGTGTAAGTAACTTATTCATAATTTCTGTTTTAAATAACGCGGTCCATGTGGATAAGAAAATTTTAGAGCTTGTTTGGGAATTTTGCGAACTGATTTTCAACGATTTATGGTTCTGGCTAAGGGATTAAAATTGAATTTAGCGGGCTAAATGAAATTTTCATGCCGACGCCAGGTTCACAAATCCTTGAAAATCAGGAAGCATCAACCCTTTTCTATTCTTTAATTTGGGGTATTTGTATTTCACAAAATAAAATTCCCAAACAAGCTCTTAGATAAAAACAACCCCCATCATTACCATTCAATTTTTTAAAAACCTTCCGGCCCCTGTCTGCTCGCCTTTGGTAACTACTAAAAAATACACCCCGGCCGCCAACCCAGACACGCTCACCGAATTCGCCTGATTGAATTTAGTTTTTTGCAAAAACTCCCGCCCGTTCGCATCAAAAATTTTCACCTCAATAGGTGATGCAGTATCGTCGTTTTTCAAACTAAAGTTCAATACATCCCCTACCGGGTTGGGGAAAATCTCTAACTGCGTTTCATTTTTTTTTGAGCCCTCCCCAACAGCTGTCGGGATACCCCAGATGGAATTTAGCTTCCATGCTTCCACGTTAAGCACTTCCACGCTGCCGTTTTCTGAAAACAAAGAAATATCATGTGCCGAAGATTGGGTGAAGGCGAGCGAGGTGATGTTGGTCCTGTAATCTTCCACATGTATTTCAACCGAAGATTGATCTACGAAAATATGCAGGTCAAGAATGCCGTCGGCGGACAGATAAACCGGGACTTTGGTGACCCATTTCGAAGCGTAACTGAAAGGGGTAGCCATGCGGTCAATGGAAATGTTGGAAGTTTTGGCGTCGTAGCTGATGACAAATTTCTGTCCGTTGCCCTCAGCCAGGTTCAGCCCAAAAACCTGGTTCTCGTTTTCGACGCTAAACGAAATTTTCATCTCATACACATTCCTGCTGGGGTCAAATTCGAGCTCATGGCCAGTACTGTCTACTGTGAAATTGCTTTCTTCAAAATCGCCGTAGCGAATGCTTTGAAACTCTTCAATCGGTTTTTGCAGCAGTTCGTAGCCGTTGCCCTGGTCAATGAGTTTCAATTCCTTTGGCAAGGATTCACATCCTTTCCAGGGTGTGGTTGGGACGCTTTGCGCATAGGCCCAGTTGCCCATCCACGCCAAGCCGATCGTGCGTTCGTCGTCCTCGTCGTAGTTGCGGAAAGTTTTATGGGCATAAAAATCGAAGCCCCAATCCATCCAGTTTGCGTTTTCTACCCGACTGTCGTACTGTACGTCCGAGAACACGATGTGGTCAACGATGATGTGCCCCCAGCCTGCGGTAGCATTGTCAAAGATTTCTAGGTGGGCTGTGTTGCCCAAGTATTGGGATACGTCAATGCCCCGCCACTGCATGCGCTCAGCGTTGGAGGTACTTTTGACGGTTTCGACGACTTGGTTATCCACTACGATGTTGAATCCCACATTGGCCTGCGAACCGCCGCCGATTTGGAAATTGATGAACCGTTTTTCAATGATGAACTCGGGTGAAGTCATTTTTCCGGTAGTGACATCGCCGCCGTGATAGGAGTTGAGGTAGCCGAAACCCGTGAACCCATCCACTTGCTGCTGGTTGGGGAGTGTGCCGGAGGCAGGTGCATTGCCAAAGGCAGTTCCCTCTACCGTCCAGCCGACGAAGTCATTTTCAAAACCGGCAAAAAGCTCCCCTCGGACGTGATTGCCAGTTAGTAGATTGTCATTGGTATCAAGCGTAAAAGTGGAGCCATCGAAATCACCAACCCAGTACTGCATCCGGTTGGGCCCCATACCACAGGTCATTATCCATTTCATGTTGCTGGGGTCGTCGTTCAATGGCAATTGGAAAAGGTCGGGCACTTCCCAAACCTCCTGTTTGGCACCCCGGTCGTTGAAAATACTTTCCAGCGTCCAATCCTTTAGGTTGGGGGAGGAATAAATCTCAATGGCCCGGTCGATAGGTTTGGTGACAACCATAACCCAACGCCCGGTCTGCTCATGCTAGAAAACCTGCGGGTCACGGAAGTCGGGGCCATTGTACGGGATGACTGGATTACCCTGATAGTACTGGAAACCCACATGGGTCAGGCTGAACGAAATTGCCTGCTGCTGGATGCTCGTCGAGTTTTGATTTAGGGTATAAACGGCAATCATGGCGGTGTCTTCTACCGTGTTAAAACCTGCGGTATTCTGCTCGTCAACCACCACGGAGCCACTCCAGTTTCCGTAGCCGCCGGGGGTGCCATAGAGAGCATTGGCATTGAGTTGCGTCCAATGCACAAGGTCTTCCGAAGTAAAATGCCCCCAGTAAAACAGGTGGTATTTTCCATTGTATTTTATCGGCCCATTGGGGTCGCCCATGAAGCCAAATTGGGGTGTAACGTGGAATTGAGGGCGGTAGGGTTCGGTATAGTCCTGCGCAATAGCTTTGGCATACAAGCAACAAAGCACTAAGAAAAGTACAAGTAACTTTTTCATAATTTCTGTTTTGCGAACAAGTTTAGTCTGCTGTCATTATTTGCCACCAAAACGCCAAGCTTACCGCCGATCAATCCAATTCGGTGTATCCGTACCACATTATCCGGCGCAAAAAAGCCGCTCTGTTGCACGGTCAAAGGCTCGAAATTTCCGGCTTGGTCCGAAAGGAGCACCAACCCAATGCCCGCATCGGCACGGGTTGTCCCCACCTCCGTTCCGTGGTTGTTGCCACCTAAAATGAGGTCGGCGAGACCGTCGCCATTGAGGTCTTCCACCACGATTCCCTTCACGGGGAAAGCCTGCGCTTGTACCGGTAAGTGTTTGATGGTAAAATGGTTGCCTTCATTGATAAGCATCACGCTTTCGAAAAGGTGGGCTTCGTAAGTCAGCGCATTCTTGATGTTTTCAGCGCCGTAAATTTCGCTCACCGGATCGTCGGCAAATGCTTCGTAGGTTAGGTACTTCTTTTTCAAGCCTACCGATTGGAGAAAAAGGCAATCCCTACCAGCGATCGGAAAATATTCGCCATCAATGGCCTCCGCCAGTACAATTTCGATGGAGCCGTTTTGGTCAAAATCGGCAGCGTGTACTTTTAAGGGCCACTCTTCGGCAGCGTGAAATTTATTATTCAAACCTAGATTTCCAATTACGAAATCGAGGTCGCCATCACCGTCCAGGTCATGGGCAGCGATGCTGTTCCACCAGCCCCCGGTATGATCCAAGCCCCAGTCATGGGTCGCTCTTTCAAGCGAGCCTTTGTTGTTTTTAAAAACCTCTATCTGCATCCATTCACCTACCACAATTAGGTCGGCGTCTTTGTCCCCGTCTAGGTCCGCCCAGGTAGCATCCGTCACCATGCCGATGTAGCGGAGACTTTTGGGCGTGGCATCTTCGAATTTTTTTCCGTTATTTTTTAATAAGAAACTCTGTGGTGGGAAGGGATATTGGTCCGCCAAAACACGGCCGCCGATGAACAAGTCCAGATCGCCGTCGCCATCGAAGTCATTTGTGGCGACGCTGCCGCCGCTGGCCTGGATCGCCGGAAGTGCGTCACTTGCAGTAAAGGCTCCTTCACCATTGAGGTACAACCTGTCTTCGTAATTTTTACTTTCCGCTCCATATTCAATACCGCCGCTAACGACGTATAAATCCTGGTCTCCGTCACCGTCGGCGTCAAAAAATAAGGCAGCGATGTCCTCGTATTGGCTATCATTTTCAAAAATCGCTTGATTGCTTTTTGAAAATGAGCCGTCTGGATTTTGCAAATACAAAGCGCCCGCCTGCCCAGTAGCGCCGCCTACAAAATAGTCGTCCGATCCATCTCCATTCGCATCGCCTACCGCCAATGCCGGACCGTTTGTAGACTCCCGGTGTGGTAGCAAAGCCTGGGTTGTGAAATCGTCGAATTCATTTTCCCGGTGCAGGTAAGCAGGGGAAATAGCATTTGTTTTATTTTGAAAAAGTGCAGTATATGGCTGTGGAATGGCGGTATTTTCAACTGCCGTAACGGAATCAATCGCCAGCACCTGGTTGGTTTTCACCTTTTCCATGTGGCTGACTTTGCCATCTGGCCAAACGACTTCGACGACCGGAATTTCCACCAGACTTCCCGTGCCGAAATGCAAGGTACTTTCCGAGCAGGATAGATACCCCCTTGCGGTTATGGCTTCTTGAAACTGTAGGGTCTTCCCTTTGTCGTCTTTCAAATAAACTTTGGCATTTGTGGTATTTGAACCTGCAAGATTGATTCTCAGGTAGTTGTTGTCGGATTTTGTGGCTTTATTTTCGTACAAAAAAGCCGGAGCATCGGAGTTGTTCACCACGATGTCTAGGTCGCCGTCGTTGTCCAGATCTGCTATGGCACAGCCGTTGGAAAAGGAATTGATGTCCATTCCCCAGGCTTTTGAAACGTCGGTGAAAGTCAGCGCTGGGCCGCCGTTGTTGCGGTACATGAAATTGGGCGACTCGCCGGAGGGCAACTCGGCAATGTATTCTTTAATTCTTTCTGGGTAGTAATCGCTGCTGAATTTCGCCTCGATTCTTGTGATAAAGTCGAGGTCAGTCACGTATTTTTTTAGGCCGTTGGTGATATAAATATCCCGGTAGCCGTCGTTGTCAAAATCCGAAATTTGAGCTGACCAACTCCAGTCTGTTTCCCAAATGCCCGCCAATTGCCCCACTTCGCTGAAAGGCACCACATCTGCCTGGCGAGCCTGGTTGCCACCATTGTTCAGTTGCAGCACATTATGCATATACTGGTAATTGTTGCCCACCGCCACCGACTTTTTGAACGCAGGAATACTCATCATTCCCATCGTCGTTTTGTGGCGTTTGTAGTCAGGCGGCATCATATCCATCACCAATAGGTCAGTCAGTCCATCGTTGTTAAAGTCAGCCGCATCGGAGCCCATACTATAAAAGGAGGTGTGTTTGAAATATTCCTTGCTTTGCTCCCGGAATGTGCCGTCGCCCTGGTTGATGTACAAATAATCGGGTGTGATAAAATCATTGCCAATGAAAATATCTGTCCAGCCGTCGTCATTGAAATCCACGGTCAACACGCTCCATCCAAAACCGATATCGGGTAAAATTCCTGCCGCTTGTGAGACGTTGGCAAAAGTGCCATCGCCGTTATTTCGATACAGTATATCGTTGGAATTGAGGGCTTTATATCCTTCTTCAGAGTGAAAAACCTCGGTCGGTTTGATGACTTGTGTAAAGGAAAAATCGGTGGTCGTATTGACCAGGAACATATCCAAATCGCCATCTTTATCGTAGTCGAAAAAAGAGGACTGCACAGAGTTGCGGGGGTCATCGAGGCCGTAATCGGTGGCGCTTTCCGTAAAAGTCAGGTCGCCGTTATTGATCAGCAACTGGTTGCGTTTGATAAAATCCTCCTTATACCAACCTGAGCGGCAAACGTAAATATCCAGCCAGCCATCGCCATTAATATCCACCATGTTCACGCCGGTGTGGTAACCCTCGTTCAGTCCCGTTCCGGATTTTTCGGTAATGTCTTCGAATACCAGGTTGCCTTTGTTGAGGTAGAGTTTGTTTTGACCAAAATTTGCGCTGAAGTATACATCCTGGAGCCCATCATTATTGATATCGCCCACCGCCACACCTGCCCCGGAGTAGATTTGCATGAAGGTGAAATAATTCACCGTCTGGTTTTCAATGATGAAATTGTTGAAATCAATGCCGGAGTGTGCAGCCGGAATTAACTCAAACAACGGTGAATCTTCCTGCCTGGAACTGTTTTGGCAAGAAAAAAAGTAAAGTAACAGTAGGAGGAAGATGTATTTTTTCATTTTTCGTAATCATTCTAAAGAGGTAACCGGGTGACTTTGTAGTGGGGCAAAAACAAATTCAGAATTTCTTGAGCCAAAGAAATTAGATAAAACACTTTAAATGAACCGTTTATTTATCCAATTGTCTTTGGCAAATTCGTAATTTATTTTTTTGGTGCCCCTTTGGGCCACCCGGTTACGATCACTTTAATTCTTAGTAGACAAATAATTAATCGTATTCTTTGTCAGTTTGTTGATATTACCCTGGTGGACATTCTGGCCACCCGGATTGATGGTTCCTTCTTCGTTCTGGTTGTATTCGATACCTCCAATTCCCTGGAAAATGGCGGTGCCCTGAAACTCCGTGTTGGGCTTCAATTCTAGCATGCCGGCCATGAAGTAGTCGTTGATACCGCCCCAGGTGCCGAGCCATTCAGCGTTGTTTCTGGAAATGAATTCATTGTAAGCATTGGGATTTCTATTGAAATCTGCGTTTGGGTCAACCGGGACACCAATTACATCCACCATAAACTCCGGTATTTTCTCTATCACATAATTGTGGTCCTCCCGCCAGCCAGCACCAAGAACGGGGAATTCTTTTCTGCCATCCACGTTGTCCATTTGGATACCTGCATAAATCGGATGAGAACTCCGGTCGTGTTCCTGGTTAATGACGACGTTAACTGTCCAGGTATCTCCATTTTCAAAACCACCGCCCCCACCAATGACTCGATTGTAACTGTCGGTGATGCGTCCCAAGTCCCAGAGGTACTGGTTAGCATATCCGGCGAGGTAGAGGTTGCCACCAGCCTTGTACCAATCTTTTACAGACACTAAAACGGCGGGGTCTTGTGAAATGGCAGGCATTTGAAAGGCATCGTTGCGGTCGTAGTACCACCAGAGTACCTTGAACTCACTGAGGTCAACCGTCCCGTTTTTGATATCCTCCATGGAGACAAACTTGGCTACATCTCCTTCATAATTGGCGAAAAACCAATCGGCAGCAGCCTTCACGTCCTCGTCTGTTATATCCGCACGGGTAGGCGCATCACACAGAAAGCCCGTGATGCAGCGTACACTAGCGGATACTGTCCAGTTTCTGAACAGGTTGCCATTCACGAGGGTATATTCTACCGGAATACTCATATTAACGGCTGTGCCGGATACCGGGGTTGTCGTATTTCCGGCAGAAGTTGTGAACGTTGGCGTCACGTTCGTTAGGTCGGTTCCGCAAGGAAAAACAATGTTTACTACACTGTTCTCTTCATCTATGCTTACCTCTTCCGCGCCCGGTGCCTGGAAATCGGTAATGAGCAAAACCTTGTTAGGGTCAATATCGAGACTAGTGCCTGGCAAAGCATCGTCTTGGCAGGTAGTGAAGCAAAGCGCCATGACAATCATGGCTAGGGCAAAAATGCTTCGGTTGAATATTTTAATACGATTCATCATGATTTATTTTGTTTGAACGCTGGCAGAATTCGGTACCCTGCCAGCGTTTTAGCTATAAAATTAATATCCCGGATTCTGCTGGTAAAGCCCGGCGGAAAGGTTGATTTGAGTTTGCGGAATTGGCATATACTCGTTTTTGCTAGCCGTGAAGAGCGCATCGTTCAAGTACGACCTTCTGGTTTTTTCAACGCTGAGGTAGCCGTCAATCCACTGCTTGGCAATGCCCCAGCGGATCAGGTCGAAAAAGCGGTGACCTTCCAGGCCTAGCTCCAGCCTTCTTTCAAAACGCAGCGCTTGGCGTGCGTAATCCTGGGAAGGAAACGACGAATAAAGTTGCACATTGTAAATGGAAGCGTTGCTGAGGCGGCCGGTACTATTTGCTGCACGGCTACGGACGGCATTGATAAGAGGAAGCGCATCATTCTGGCGACCCAGTTCGATCAGTGCTTCTGCTTTCCATAGCAGTACATCGGCGTAACGAATGAGCACGTCATTTTTGGAGGTAATGGTGAAAGGTCCGTTCGCAGCCCGGCAGGGGCAATCGGGGTGTTCCAATTCTTTCATCGAAGCATAGTTACCGTAGGTAGCTGGGTCACGGGCCCAGGCATCGCCCTGTGCGATGTAGGACGGGTCGTACTTGAAAGGTTTGCCCTGCTGTACCACGGTATGGTCAAGGCGTGGGTCCACTGCGTCGACGGCCGCGTCGTAGATGGCATCGTTGTAAGTGTCCAACAATGGCAGTCCGTCGGCTCCGGTTTTAAAAGAATTGACAAAATTCTGCGTAGGTACATGAAAACCACAACAGCCGAATTCCGCTGATTGCGGGTAGTTCAACGCAGAAGCCCAGGTTCCACGCCCGTCTGGCGAACCGTCGTTGATGGAACGCTGAATGGCGAAAACAGACTCTGTCCCATTTTCAAATTCGTAAAGAAAATTTTCTGCAAAATCGCTCTGAAGGGCATACTTACCCGAGTTTTCGATTTGGGTCACCAAACTCACAACTTCCTCCAGTTTGCTGTTATCAATGTTTGAAACGGCATTCTGGTCGTTCTGTTCGTAAGCCTGGAAGAGCAGCGTTTTGGCCAAATACGCCATTGCTGTGTACTTGTTAGCCCTACCTACCTCGTTTTGAGTTTCTGGCAAGTTGGCAACGCCAAAACGGAATTCATCGGCAATTTTTGTCCAAAGTTCCTGGTCGGTTAAATCCACATTTGAAACTTTCAAAATGTCTTCCACTTGTATTGTTTCATCAATGTAGGGGATCCGTTTGTAGTGGATTTTTAAATCGAAATAAAAATGCCCACGCAGGAAGCGCAACTCCGCTTGACGTACCTCTTTCAGGGGGTATTCGTCGGTGCTCACTTTGCTCAGTACGGCCAGTGCTGCGTTGCAACGGGAAATGCCCGTGAATTGGCGCTCCCATTTTTTATTGTTCAAATCAATCAGGTCAGGCGGAAACGTTGTCATGTCTGCAATCAGTGGCGCATAGACGGATAGCGCGTGGTAGTTGAAAATATCGCCAGCACCGTTGCCACCTTTATGAGCATCACCGGCACGTAGATTGCCCGTTGGCCAGAGATAATTGGGGGCAGTGTAGTGGTCGTTACCGAGCCAAGAGTAGGCCGCAATCACAAGCCCGTCAATGTTGTCAATAGTGTTGACCTGGCCTTCGCTAAGCACGCCTTTGGGCGTGTTGTCGAGAAAATCCTGGCAGCTCGAAAAACCGAAGGCGAGCAGCGCCAGAAGGAGAATTTTATGGAAATTTTTCATTGTTTAGTTTTTTTTTTGAACCCAGATTTATTAGACCTGAATCAATTAAAAAGTCAGGTTTACCCCAAACGTCAAGCGGCGTGGTACTGGAAAGGTAGCATTCGGTGTTTCTGGATCTTGTGCTACTGTGCCGCTATTTTTGATCGTAAAAAGATTTTGTCCTTGTAGGAAAATCCGTGCACCATTCAGCTTGAACCGTTGCATGAATTGTTCATTGGGGGTGTAGCTGATCGTCAGGTTGCGCAGTTTAAGGTAGTCGGCAGGCTCCCAGAAGTAGGTAGACTCCCTAGCTTCATTGTTGTTGTCAATCCTCGTCAGCGCAGGGATGGATGAGCTAGCGTTTTGCGGTGTCCAGGCGTCGAGGGTGCGATCGCCGTAGTTGGAACCCACGTTTACGGAAGTGAAATCGGTAAAGATTTTATAGCCGTTTCTGATTTGCCCACCTTTTACACCTTGGAAAAATAGGCTCACTTCAAAAGCTTTGTAGCCGATGTTCAAATTGAGACCGTAGATGAAATCAGGATTATCGAAAATGGCGATGTAGTCCTGGTCGTTTTCGTCAATCATGCCGTCCTCATTGAGGTCTTTCCAGCGGATACGGCCTGGTGCTGCACCTGCCTGTGTAGCGTGTGCATCCACGTCTTCCTGGTTTTGGAAAAGTCCGTCGGCGACGAACCCGTAAACAGAGTTAACAGAATTCCCTAGGAT
>Ga0213861_10004302_pt1 | contig 11643 bp, 7 predicted proteins | sample PICome_4_FD_160110 | JGI IMG/M metagenome (GOLD analysis project Ga0213861, IMG submission 160110) | Coastal seawater microbial communities near Pivers Island, North Carolina, United States - PICO131 | ecosystem: Environmental > Aquatic > Marine > Coastal | place: USA: North Carolina | collected...
TTGGAAACTCTTCAAGTAATGCTATTGGTTATTTCTGGAATGGACAAACTGCTTCTCAATCAGGTTTATATGAAGCTGAATTTTTTGATGTAGAGCGAATCGAGGTTCTTCGAGGACCCCAAGGAACTCTATTTGGTTCTGGTACTACAGGTGGTGCAATTCAAATGCAAACAAAAAGACCAGGCGCTGATTTCGGCGGAAACCTCAAGGTTGATGTAGCAGATTATGATTCAACCAGATTGTCTGGAGCAATTAATATTCCATTTACTGATTCAGTTAGATCAAGATTTGCCTTTGCAAGCCTTAAAAGAGGAGGGTTTGTAACAAATAGTTATGATGGATCAACTTTAGATGATAGAAACACCCTTACTGGACGGGCATCATTTGAATGGGACTATTCAGACGATACCACGATCTCTCTTATTTATGAGACAACAGAAGCTGATGATAATAGGTTAAGAGCAGCGAGACAGTTTTGTAAACAAGATGACTTCTTTGGTTGTAGTCCTTATGAGACTGGTATGGAGTCAACATATTCTCCAGGCAGTTACTTCCACTGGATTAACTACTTCATGTATACCTATACTTCATTGGATTTTACATATAGCAGAAACAATCCTTCAAATGACATTAGATCGGTTGATTTAGATTTCAAACCTACTCATGCCACAACTTTGCAAAATACATTGTTTGAAATTGATACTATGTTAACTGATGACATTAATATGGTGTTCACATATTCATATCACACAAGGGAGTTTGATGATTGGGCTGATTACGATCACTCAGTGTCTGTGGTTCCTTATATTCTTGGACCAATTACTACTAATGTAGGGTATGAAGCTGGCCAAAACAGTGGTGTGGGGATGAGAACCTATGCTAGTGAACAAAATATTGACCACGCCTCTAATGAATCTGAGTGGCAACAAACCGAACTCAGATTTTCATCAGAATTTGATGGCAAGTTTAATTTTACATTTGGTATGTATGAAAACAGAACTGGATCACAAACTGATTATCACATTAAATCACCGAGTTTAAATTATTACGGTAATACAAGCGATGGTCCTCATTGCGCTATCTTCGCATTAACATGTGAGCGAGGTGGGTCAGCCTATTGGGTTACTTTCTTCGGTGGATTGCCTGGAGCTGGAGCAACAGCCGCGCAACTTGCCGGGCTTGGTATCATCGGACCTGCTGATGCTCTTGCAACTACTTTAGGTCTTGCATCAGGAGGCGTAGTGATTCCTGGATTTCCTGGTTCAAATGCAGCTGCAGTAGCAGCAGCAGCTGGAAGAACAGGTGGGATTGCAGATTGGCAAAAAACCTATCGTAATGACAGTAACATGAACAGAGAAGAGACAGCTATTTATGGTGAGATGTATTACGACTTATCAGATGATACTCGATTGACATTCGGTGGTAGGTACAGTGAATACTCCATTGATGACAATGCTTATGTCGGTTTAGCAGATCTTACTGGTAGAGCAGCTGGTTATGTTGGACAAGTTCAACCTCTTCCAGTTTTAAGACAATTTGAAGGTGATAAATCTACGTTTAAGCTTGGTTTAGACCATAACTTAACAGATGACTCACTTCTTTATGCAACTTTCTCTACTGGGTTTAAGCCTGGAGGCTCAAATCCAACTGATGGAGATAATAGTGGTGTAGCTACTTATGATCCAGAAGAAGTTGAAGTATTTGAAATCGGTATGAAAAATACATTAATGGATGGCAGACTGCAATTGAACTTGTCTGCTTATCAGAATGAAATTACTGGCTTGCAGCTTTCAAAAATTGTTAGAAGGTCTTCTATTAATGAAAATGCTGATGCAACCATTAAGGGTTTTGAGGCTGAATTTACCTTCTTTATAACTAATACACTTATGTTAGATGGATTCTATGCTAATACTGATGCAACGATTGATGAGTTTATGTCTGTAGACCCACTTAACCCTGGTGCTGCAACAATGAGATTACCATATGCAGAAGGTCAAACTGGTTTCCTCTCAGATTTTGCATCTTTAGCAGCAACATGTAATCCTCTTGTTTTCCTAGGTCAAGCTGCTCCTTCAGCTTCATGTTCATTAGGTCTTGCAGCCTCTAATGCTCAGCTTGGCGCATTAGTGAAGTATGCAAATACTGATGCTGGAATGGTATTTTCATCATTTGCAAGTCTATGTACACAGCCTTACTTTGGTCTTGATAGCACAACGCTTCCTTGTCCGGTGACAGACGGTGTTGAGCAAGATCTTTCTGGTAATAGATTGCCTGGTTCCGCAGAGGATAACTACAGACTTGGTCTGACAAAATTCTTTGACACAACTGCTGGAACTTATTCATTTAGAGTTGATTATTCATACAGAGGAGACACTTACTCTGATACATTTAATCGAAAAAGAGACTACATCGAAGATTATGACGTTGTAGATCTTTCTCTAACTTACACTCCTAATGATGCTGATTGGTATGTAAGTGCATATATTAGAAACTTAAGTGATAGTGATCACATTTATGCTAAGTACAATACAGATCCAACCATTGGTGGATTTGCAAATGGTGTAGCATTAGATCCTAAGATTATGGGTATTAACTTCGGTATGAATTTCTAAATTAATACCAAAAATTTAAAGCCCGGATTTATTCGGGCTTTTTTGTTTTGAAATTATGAAAATATTTACTAAGAGCTTTTCTAGGACCATCAACAAAGTCCAAGAAGTATTTTTAAATGAAAATCAGCAAAACAAGATGATGCTGGATACATACATAAGATATACAGAGGGCCGAGCAACCGATGCGGAGATGAAGGAAGCAAATACGCAATTCCAGAACATTCTAAAAAATTTAGGTCTGGGTATTCTTTTAATATTGCCCTTTAGCCCCATTACATTGCCTTATATTTTTTCTAAAGCAAAAGAACACAACATTGACTTAATTCCAAGTTGGTACAAGTCTTTAAGTAATGATGATGATCGTTTAGAATAGACTCGATACAATTATTCTATTGACACATTTTATGCCAATAGATATTGTTAGCCTTTCAATTAATTTGGAGTACAAATATGAAAACAGCAGTCATCGTAGATAGCGTAAGAACTGGTTTAGCAAAATCTCATCGTGGAGGGTTTAACATGACTCGTCCAGATGACATGTTAGCTCACATCATAAATGCTATGTTAGAAAGAAATCCTAACTTGCCACCGGAAGCAGTAGAAGATGTCATTATGGGTTGCGGGAACCCTGAGGGCGCCATGGGGCACAACATAGGGAGAAATGCTGCAGTGTTGTCTAATCTTCCGCTTTCAGTTGGAGGTACAACTGTCAATCGCTATTGTTCTTCCGGATTACAATCAATTTCTATGGCAGCAAGTCAGATCATGGCTGGTTGCTATGATGCGGTTATTGCGGGTGGTGTTGAGCAAATTACCATGCTTTCTGGTAAGCAAAATATGGATGGTTTTGTTAATGAAAAATTAGCAGAGAGTCATCCTGGTATTTATCATCCAATGGGCATTACTGCTGAGTGTGTTGCAAATAGATACAACGTTTCAAGAGAGGCTCAAGATGAAATTGCATTTGAGAGCCAAAAAAGAACAGCTGCCGCTCAAGAAGCTGGCAAGTTTACTGATGAAATCATCCCAATGGAAACGAAAATGATGCTCATGAATAAAGAGACTGGCGAATCAAAAGAGGTTGATTACACGGTTGATAAAGATGAGTGCAACAGGCCTGGAACGACCTTGGAAGCTTTAGCATCACTAAAGCCGGTCTTTGACCCTGAAAATGGATCAGTGACTGCTGGTAATTCATCTCAACTTTCAGATGGTGCTTCAGTAACACTTGTTATGAGTGAAGATAAGGCTCTTGAGCTAGGCTTGAAGCCAATGGCTTATTTTAGAGGGTTTACAACCATGGGCTGTGAGCCAGATGAGATGGGTATCGGTCCAGTTTATTCCGTGCCTAAGCTTTTAAAATCTCACAACATGAGTGTTGATGATATTGATCTATGGGAGCTGAACGAAGCTTTTGCTGTTCAGGTTGCCTATTGTCGTGATCAATTAGGTATATCCATGGATAAGCTCAATGTAAATGGTGGGTCAATCTCAATTGGACATCCATTTGGCATGACAGGATCTAGACAAGTTGGACACATCGTTCGTGAGCTAAACAATCAAGATAAACAATTTGGTATTGTAACTATGTGCGTTGGCGGTGGAATGGGCGCTACAGGTTTGTTCGAAAGATACCCAAGTTAAAATAAGTTCAGAATTCTCAATTATTAAGAAGTACCTATCAGGCATAGGTACTTCTTATTTAACTACTAATGGAATAGATCTTTCCGTTGGCGACGACTGCGCAGTTATAGCCTCTAATTCAAAGCTGCTTATAAGCACGGATACCTCTGTTGCTGGTATCCATTTTTTAAAATCTATGTCACCAGAATCAATAGCATATAGGTCTGTTGCGACTGCTTTAAGCGATATTGCTGCAATGGGAGGTAACCCTGTTGCTTTCAACCTATCTTTGGTCATGCCAACCTTTAACCCAGACTGGATGAAAGCTTTTCGCAAGGGGTTGCAAAAAGTTTCTAAGGAATTTCATTTCCCATTAATTGGTGGGGATCTTGTAAAAGGCCCTTTGCAAATTAGCGTAACAGTACTAGGTAAACCTGAAAAAAAAATCTTACAGAGATCAAATGCTAAACCTGGAGATATATTATGTTTATCTCAACCCCTAGGTTCAGGATATATTGGGTTCAAAGAATATAAGAGAAGTGGCGAACTTAATAAGATAACTAAACCTTACTTATTTCCTTCTGCTCAGATAGCTTATGGACAGATGATTGCAACCCTTGCTTCCTCTGCGATTGACATTTCTGATGGGATTATTCAAGACCTCAGTCATTTAGTCGAAAGTTCAGGAGTGGGATGCAATCTTGATTTAGATCAAGTGCCTGTCGCTGATAAACAATATGCTAAGCAGTGCTTAGAATTTGGAGACGATTATCAATTATTATTCACAGTACCTCCAAAAAAATTATTAGCGCTTCAAACTAAAGCCAATTCCTGCAATAAAAAATGCCATACTATCGGTGTTATGAGCGGAAAAAAATTAATTATTACTAACAACAAGGGCGCAATTAAAAATTGGGATCATTTTAAGTAGAATGAGTTTTCCCAATTTAAAAAAACCTTCTCATCTTTTTGCCACCTGGTTTGGCGTAGGCTTGTTGCGACCCGCACCAGGTACATGGGGAAGTTTAGTTGCTCTGATTATTTGGTACTTTGCAGAGTTTTTACACTCAACAATTTATATTATTTTACCAATATTTATCTTGATCTCTTGGCTGGTATGTTCTCAAGCAACACAAGACAGTGACTCTAAAGATCATTCAGCAATTGTTATCGATGAGGTGGCAGGAATGCTTGTTACTTTATCTTTTGTTCCTCATGAAATTATGCCTTACTTAGGAGCTTTTTTACTGTTTAGATTATTTGATATTTGGAAGCCTTGGCCTATTTCTTGGGCAGACAAGAATGTAGATGGAGGACTTGGTATTCTTCTCGATGATTTAATAGCAGGATTATTTGCTGGTGTTATAATCTATGCAATTTTTACCTTCATTTAAATCAATTGAATAGTTGCAAATTTGTATCTGAATCAGAATTACCGACAAAGTTTGGTGAATTCACCATCTCTGCTTTTGAGGAGCCCAATGGCAAAGATCACATAGCACTAACCATTGGTGATATCCATAATCAAGATGCTGTCATGTGCAGGGTTCATTCTGAATGTTTGACTGGAGATGCTTTGCATAGCCTGAGATGTGATTGTGGACCTCAATTACAATCAGCATTAAAAATGTTAGCTGAAAATAAATCTGGAATTCTCTTGTATCTAAGACAGGAGGGCAGAGGCATAGGCTTGGTTAATAAAATCAGAGCATATGCTTTACAAGATCAAGGTCATGACACTGTTGAGGCTAATGAATTGTTGGGTTTTCCAGCAGATCTAAGAGAATACAATATTTGTTTAGACATAATGAATCATTTCAATATCACTTCAGTAAATCTTTTAACAAATAATCCAAAAAAAGTTGAAGCTCTAGAAGAGGTTGGCATCAAGGTTGTGAAAAGGACTTCTCTTCATGAAGGCGCCAATGAAAAGAATCAAAATTATCTTGATACCAAGCGAGATAAGATGGGCCACCTAAGATAAGCAGTCTTTTACTTTAGCAAGAATTCCCTCTTTATCCAGACCAGTCATCTCAAGCATCTCAGTTCGGCTTGCATGATCAATAAATTGATCAGGAATACCGCATATGATGATTTGCTGTTTCATTTTATTTTCTTGAGCCCATTCACTAACAGCTGAACCTGCACCACCTGAAATGGCTCCATCCTCAATTGTGACAATCGCTTGTTTTTTAATAGAATGTTCAGCAATTAATTCTTTATCCAATGGCTTAACAAATCTCATATCCAATAAAGTAGCATTTAATTCTTGAGCAACCTCATCAGCAGTTTCTATTAGTGCTCCAAAATTAAGAACGAGCATGTCTGATTCTCGAATATTCATGACTCTACCTTTACCAATTTCGACAGGATTTAGCTCAAGCTCTATGGGTGAGTTAATTCCTCCACCTCTTGGATATCTTACGGCAGCAGGACCATTATAAATAAAAGCAGTGGTCAGCAATTTTCTTGTTTCATTTTCATCTGCCGGCACTGCGACAATCATATTTGGAATGCACCTAAGGTATGTAAGATCATAATTACCCGAATGAGTCGGACCATCTTCTCCAACCAATCCAGCTCGATCTATTGCAAATAGAACATTTAGATTTTGTAATGCTACATCATGTATTAATTGATCATAGGCTCGTTGGAGAAAAGTTGAATAGATTGCAACAACAGGTTTTTTTTCTTCACATGCCATTCCTGCAGCAAGGGTTACAGCATGCTGTTCTGCAATAGCAACATCAAAGAATCTTTCAGGAAACTCCCTGCTGAAGCTCACAAGTCCAGAGCCTTCACGCATCGCAGGAGTAATTGCCATCAAGTCTTCATCTTCATTGGCCATATCAACAATCCACTGCCCAAAAACATCTTGATATTTTGGCCCACTTTTTTTGTTAGATGCATCCAATGGCTTTATTTTTCCAATCGCATGAAAGCCAATTCTGTCTGCTTCCGCTGGATCTAATCCTGCACCTTTTTTTGTAATGACATGTAAAAACTGTGGGCCATCAAAGTCCTTTAAATTACCAATAACTGTTATCAACTCATTAATATCATGACCATCGATTGGACCGATATAATTAAGCCCTAGTTCTTCAAAGATACTTCCAGGCGCAACCATGGCCTTCATTTGAGTTTCCACTTTTCTTGCTATGTGATGAGCTTGAGGAAGATTTTCTAAAAAACTTTTTCCACTTTTTCTTATCCCCTTATAGACTTTCGATGCCCAAATTCTTGAAAAATAATTATTCAAACCTCCAACATTTTCTGAGATAGACATATCATTATCATTAAGAATGATCAGCATGTTTGGCTTGATATGGCCTGTATGAGCCAAACCTTCAAACGCCATTCCAGCAGTCATGGCTCCATCACCAATCACAGCAACCACTTTTTTATTCGTATCATGATTTGCAATTGCCATGCCAAGTGCAGCACTTATTGATGTGCTCGAGTGACCAACTCCAAAAGCATCATATGGACTCTCTTCTCGATTTGGAAATGGAGCTAGTCCATCTTTATGACGAATGGAGGTAAGCGTATCTTTTCTTCCAGTTAGAATTTTATGAGGATAAGCTTGGTGGCCTACATCCCAAATTATTTTGTCATCAGGAGTATCGTAAAGGTACTGCAAGACAACTGTTAGTTCTACAACCCCCAGACCTCCACCAAGATGCCCTCCGCTCTGCCCAACACTGAATAGCATATGCGCTCGAACATCATCAGCCAATGTCTTCAGCTCTACAGGCGATAAATTTTTAATGTCTTCAGGTAAATTTACCTTGTCTAAAACTGGTGTTTTAGGAGGGCTTGCTGGGATTTCAGAGAATATTTTCATCTTAACTCTTTCTTTCAACCATGAATTTAGCTAATTCAATTAATTCAGCCACTTCATTGATATTAAATGAACTTTCTAATCTAGAAATACATGCGCTTGATAAAGCATGAGCTTGGTCAATGGATGCTTGTTTGCCAAAGACACTCACATACGTTAGTTTTTTGTTTACCAAGTCTGACTGATTACTTTTCCCTAGCGTGGTTGAATCTGAAGAAGCCTCCAATACATCATCAATAATTTGAAAAGCAAGGCCTAGATTTTCTCCCACCACATCTAAAACTTCTAGTTGATTTTTTTGCTTTTCATTTCCTAGGTGAGGCATAGTCATAGCTACTTGAATTAACTTCCCTGTTTTCAGCTCATGAATTTTTTGAATATCATTGTATTGATCATTTTCTGCATCCAAATCGTATTGCTGACCTAAAATCATACCTTCGTGCCCGCATGCATTTGCAAGAGCTTTAATTGATGCAATTTTTTGCAAATCAGTAATATCAGGCGACGAAGCAATATTCTCATAAGCCAAAGCCTGAAGCGCATCCCCAGTTAAGATGGCTGTGGCCTCATTAAATTTTATATGACTTGAAGCTTGTCCTCTTCTTATGTTGTCATCGTCCATTGCTGGCAAGTCATCATGAATTAAAGAATAGGTGTGCATTAGCTCAATGCTAGCAGCCATATCAGTTAATGCCGAATTACATATTTCTTTATTTAGATTTCCAGAGGCAAAAATTAACCCAGCTCGAATGCATTTACTATCAGCTAGAGTCGAATAGCGCATGGAAGAAGTTATCTTATTGGTATCGGGAAGCAGTGCGTCCATTCGACCGAATACTTTTTCTTTGCATTCAGATAGAAAGCTTAAAGACATAAAACTAATCTTAGCTATCCAGGTCTACTGAATCGCCGCTATCTAATAGTTTCTTTACTTTTAGTTCAGCTGCAGAAAGCTGCTTTTGACATTCCTTGACTAAACCAATTCCTTCTTCAAATGATTTAACACTGTCCTCTAGACTGATGTCACCATCTTCAAGCTTTGCAACAATTTGCTCAAGTTTTTCTAAAGATGATTCAAAATTTACTGTATCTTTTTTAGTCATGCCATATTGTAACTTATGATTTTTTATTCATCACTTAACTTACAGCCTTAAATAGACCAAATCTAGTTTGAAGCCATGCTTTGATCCTTGATGGGAGTATCAGTGCAGCTGGAGTAAAAATTAAAGTTAACACTGTGCTGAATGAGAGACCAAATACAATAGAAGATGCTAATAACGTCCACCACTCCACAACACGGCTACCAATCAATATTTCTCTTGATATCACATCAATACTGACACCGACAGCAAGTGGAAGAAGACCGAAGATGGTTGTAGTGGTAGTTAGCAGAATTGGTCTAAGTCGTTGCTTACAAGCCTTCATAATAACTTCTTCTTTTGAAAGATTTGGGAATTCTCCAACTAATCTATTAAAAGTATCTATAAGAACAATATTGTTATTTACCACTATTCCTGACAATGCAACTATTGCTATTCCATTCATCGTGGTACTAAATGGCTTGCCCATGATCATTAAGCCTATCAAAACACCTACTATCGACATAAAGACAGCACTCAGAACTAGTATTGATTGATAAAAGCTATTAAATTGAGTCACTAGCAAGATTAGCATGAGCGATAGAGCAGTTACCGCTGCGCCGCTGAGGAATGCCGTGACTTCTTCGGTTTCTTCTTGTTGACCTCTAAATTGAGTTGTAATATCAGAGCCAAAGTCCTGAGCTTTTAGCCAAGCTCCAATTTCTTTTACTTTATCAGATTCAAGATATCCAGCTTCAGTGCCCATTCCAATCTCGTGGAAAAACTTACCATTCCTTCTTACAACAGATTGACGATTTTGAGTGGGCACTAGTTTTATAAAGGTGCTGATTGGAATAAGGCCATTAATTGAATTTATCTTAAGATCTTTAATACCACTTAATGATCTTAACTCTTTATCAAACCGAGCTCTGATTTCAATTTCATCTTTGGAATCATCTGGTCTATACTCTCCAACTTTGAAACCATTCGTTAGCATCTGCACCAATGCGCCAATATCCATCATGCTCACGCCAAGTTGTGCAGCTTTTTGTTTATCAACCTCAACTTTCCATTCAATTAACGGATGAGGTAATGTAGTGCCTATATTAGTCAGTCCGTTAACATCTTCTTGTAAGTACTGTTCAATGCTTTGAGTTACTTTTGCAACTTGATCTTCATTATTTCCAAAAATACCCAGTTCTATCGGGGAGGAGAAACTAGGGCCTCCCTCTTCAGGGGTAATTTCAACGATGACTCCTGGTAAGTTTGATACAGCTGCTTGTGCATTTTTAATAATCTCAGTTCCAGTTAATTCTCCAGTGGTCATGCCCACCTCAAGAAAGCCTCTGGACATGGTATCTCCTCCAGAGTTAAACCATTGCGAGCCAGTTGTGAGGTATAAATTTTCAATTCCACGTACTTTAGATAAAGAAGACTCTACTCTTTCCATAATCTCTTTAGATTCAAGTGCTGAAAAGTTTCCTCGTGCTCTAATATTTATCTCCGCAGCAAAAGGATCCACTTCAGCAAAATAAATGGTTCCTTTACCAAAGTTTCCATACATGGCATACCCAAAGAACCAAAGAAGCATAAGCACAGCTATTAGAGTCTCACCAGGATTTTTAATAAATGTTTTAAGCCACTTTCCGTAAAAAGTAGAAATCTTATCAAATACAATTTCACCAGTTTGTTCATTTTCACCAGATACAAGAGTCGATTTTCTTTGTCCGAATATTGAACCTATAACAGGAGTTACAATCATTGCGTATACAAGGGAAGCAGTTAAAACAATAAAAACGGTTACAGGAAGATAGCGCATAAATTGCCCTGTGAAGCCTGGCCAAAAAATTAAGGGTATAAAAGCAGCAATGGTAGTGGCTGTTGATGAGAGGATTGGATAAAACATTCTTTTAGAAGCCATTCGATATGCTTCTAATCTATTCAAACCTTCAGAAATTTTTCTATCGGCATATTCTGTTACCACTATTGATCCATCGATCAGCATCCCCAACCCAAGGAGAAGACCCATCATGACTAAAAAGTTAAATTCAATTCCTACAACTTTTAAAATAATAAAAGTTAATAAAAAACAAAAAGGAATCGAAAGGCCGACCAGCATCCCAACTCTCACACCCATGCTTGCAATGACCAGAACCATCACTAAGAAAATAGCTGTAATAATGTTCCCCTCAAGCTCAGAAATCATCATTTCTGCCCAGACAGTCTCATCATTAGTTTTGACTATTGAAAGATTGGGAGGCAAGGTTTCTTGGAAATCAGATACTACTTTTAAAATTTTAGTTTTTGCATCAATTGCATTTGCACCAACTCTTATTCTAATTTCAAGAGTTATGGCATCCTTACCATTTACCTTAGCAAAAGAAGAATAATCTTTAAAAGTTCTCTTTATTTCTCCAATATCACTTAAGGTTACAACTGCATCGCGAGTGACTTTGATGGGAATGTTATACACATCCTCTGCAGTTTC
>Ga0213861_10004306_pt1 | contig 11633 bp, 12 predicted proteins | sample PICome_4_FD_160110 | JGI IMG/M metagenome (GOLD analysis project Ga0213861, IMG submission 160110) | Coastal seawater microbial communities near Pivers Island, North Carolina, United States - PICO131 | ecosystem: Environmental > Aquatic > Marine > Coastal | place: USA: North Carolina...
ACTATATTGTCAGTAATCTCAGTTATTTTTTCTTCTTCATCATCTTTAAAATCTTCCAAAACATGATTATTAACTTTTTTTTTTTGTTTAGGATGACCTATACCAATACGTACTCTTGAGTAATCTTTTCCAATAAATTTATCAATAGACTCTATTCCATTGTGACCGGCGCTGCTTCCACCAAATTTTGCTTTAATTTTTCCAAAGTCAATGTCCAAATCATCGTGAAAAACAAAAACATCTTTGGCATCTATTTTAAAATAATCTATGAGTTCTTTAATTGCCGTTCCAGAGTTATTCATAAAAGTTAAAGGTTTAATAGCATAAATTTTTTTTTCATCTATGTTACCTGTGGTAAGCAGACCTTTAAACTTAGGCTTCTGTTTTGAAAGCTTAAAATGTGCATTGATTGCATCGATTATTTTAAAACCAATATTGTGTCTAGTATTGGTATAGTTGGATCCAGGATTTCCTAATCCGACAAGTAAAAGCATATTAATTATTTTTTTTCAGCAGATTTTTTATCTTCAGATTTTTTCTCTGTACCGTCTTTATTTTTTTCGTCTTTTTTAGATGCATCTCCATCTTTTGCAACCGCTTCCGCACCTTCAGCTGGCGCTTCACCCTCGGCACCTTCTGTCGCCGTTGCTTCCTCAGCAGGTTTTTCAGGTTCTTTCATTACGGTCGGAGCAGCAACTGTTGCAATAACAAAATCACGATCAATAGTCGGCACAACATTTTCTGATAATTTAACCGATGAAATTTTTATGCTTGAACCAATATCAGTTCCAGCTAAATCCACCGTAATATCATCTGGAATATTTTCACCTGGACATTTTAATTCTACTTTTCTTCTGACAATGTTTAGAACCCCACCTCTTTTAAGACCTGGCGAGTCAGGATGGTTTATAAACTTTACGGGTATTTCCAAAATAATTTTTTTCCCAGCTAATATTCTCATAAAGTCTATATGTATTGGTTCTTCAGAAACAACGTGAAAGTCCACATCTCTAGGTATTACTTTTTCTTTTTTACCATCAATATCCAACTCTAAAACTTTTGATAAAAAAGTATCTGAGTTAACAATATTTTTAATTGCTTTTTTTTCTATCGAGATATTTTGATTTGGATCTTTACCACCATATAATATTGCTGGAATTAGTCCTTCCGCTCTTAATTTGTTGTTAGAGCCAGAGGAAGTATTTTTTCTATTTATTGCCTTTAAATTACTCATAATTTAATTGGAGAAGGTATATAACCCAAGTTCTTAACCAAAACAAGGATTAATTAAATAAATCAGATACTGAATTTGAATTAGCTATTCTTTTTATTGCTTCGGACATTAGAGATGTAATGGACAAGACCTCAATTTTATTGTTATTTTTTATCTTATTCGAGTTATCAATTGAGTCCGTAATAATAAGCTTCTTAATTTTTGAATTCTTTATTTTTTTTGACGCATCGCCACTTAAAACTGCATGAGTGATAAACACATACACTTCTTTTGCTCCCTTTTTCTTTAAGGCGTCAACCGCATTAATTATAGTTCCCCCGCTATCAATGATATCATCTACGATAATACAGGTTTTATTTTTTACATCCCCAATAATATTCATTACTTGAGATTTTCCAGGCGCGGGTCTTCTTTTATCGATAATTGCAAGATCTGCTTTTATTCTGGTTGCTAGTGCTCTTGTCCTAGCAACACCACCCATATCTGGAGAAACGCAGATTAATTTTTTTGAACTTATTTTTTTTTTTATAAATTTTGAAAATAAAGGCGTAGTAAATAAATTATCCACGGGCATATCAAAAAAACCTTGAATTTGACCAGCATGCAAATCTACAGTTACTATTCTATTCGCTCCAGCGTTAGTTAAAAGATTTGCAACAACTTTTGCAGATATAGAAGTCCTTGGAGCAACTTTTCTATCTTGTCTAGCGTAACCAAAGTATGGAATCACTGCTGTAATAGTTTTTGCGGAAGACCTTCTCAATGCATCAATCACTAATAAGAGTTCCATTAAGTTATCATTAGCAGGATTAGATGTTGATTGAATTACAAATACACTATTACCTCTTATGTTCTCGTTAATCTCAATATAGATTTCACCATCTGCAAATCTTCTAATGTTAGTGTTAATTAATTTAAGTTTTAAATTTTTAGCGATATTCTTACTCAGTTTAAGATTACTAGTTCCAGATAAAATTTTCATGAAATGTAACTATTTATACAGTGATTTCAATATCTTTTCAAATTAATAAATTTAAATTAAACTAATAACAGATATGCATCTACCATAATCATTTTGCTTTAATTTACAAGATCTTCTGTAGCTAAAAAAATTAACTTTTTCACTATAAGTATCATGATTGACATGATCAACTTTAACTTTAAGTTCTAAAAGCTTGTCAGATACAAATTTTCTTAAATTAAATAGTTTTTTGTATTTATTTTTATGAAAAAAATACTTCTTATTTTTCTTAGATTTATTTAAAAATTTTTTATAAAAATTTAAATCTATTTCATAATTTTTTTTGCCAATACAAGGGCCAATACTGGCATGTATTTCATTATTAGAATTAAGTTTTTTTATTTTATTTACAGTTTTTTTTACTATTCCAGACAAAGCGCCTTTCCAACCTGCGTGAATACAGCCAATTATTTCATTTTTAGAATCATAAACAATGATGGGAACACAGTCTGCAGTTAATACACCTAATGCTAGACCTTTAATTTTTGTTATCATCGCATCTGAATTAATTTTTTTTTTATGATTACTTTCTCTAATTTCAATCACTTTGTCACTATGAGTTTGATTCATTAAAATGAGCTTATTTTTTTCGGTAAAAAATTTTTGCGCAACATAATTAAGGTTTTTTAAAATATTTTTTTTATTATCTTTAGAACCTCTGCCGCAGTTTAAACTTTTGTAAATTCCTTTTGAAAAACCTCCTTTTCTTGAAAAAAAACAGTGTTTTATTCCTTTAAATTTATTTAATTTTTTTGAATAAAACATTAACTTATTCCATAAAATTTATCTGATTTAGATTTATAGGCTAAAATTACTTTGAATAATTCACCCATTTGATCTCGATTTAATAATCTTTTTAATCTTAAATACATGTTTGATTGTTCGATAAATTTCATTTTTTTACCAATGATCTCAGCTCTTTCAATTATTCCCATATTTCTCAAAAATTTTTGTAGAGAGGTTGCTTTTTTCACTTTTAAATTATTTTTTACAAAAAACTCATGTAAAAGTTTAAAATTTACATGAGATGTAATGTCTGCTTTGCCTAAATTATTTAATAAACTGTTTTTTTTATGATTCATAACAGATTGTAGAGTATTTTGATTATTAGGTTTTAAATATCCATAATCAATCATTAATAAACAGCCTCTTAATTGAATAATCTTTTTTATTATTTTTTTAAGTTCTTTAAAACCATATTTTGGAAATTCTATAAATTTTAAATTCCTTAGTGACTTATAAGAGTGAATATTTATAGTCTCTCGTTTTGAAGCTTTTTTAAAAATTTCTTTAACTTTATTATTTTTACTGAAAGTGTAGTGTTTTTCAAATAAAATACCTTCTTGATTTTTAAACTGCTTAATTGGGATAGCATCAAAAAACTCATTTCCAAAAAAAATTACAGGGCCATTATTTATATTTTTAAAATTTTTTATCCATTTTATATCTTTATTATTAATATTTTTTTTCTGCACATCTTTCAAAAAATTACTTATTTCATATAAATAAATTTTTTTTGCTGCATTAAATTCAGGAAATCTCTCAAAGACTTTTATTAGAATTTTTGTTAAGCTACCATCGCCAGGACCGAGTTCTATTATATTTAACTTTTTTGGCTTTCCTAAAACTTGCCAAGTTGAGATTATCCAAACAGCAATTATCTCGGAGAATAAATTAGATATTTTCGGAGCAGTGATAAAATCGCCTTTCTTCCCAAATGGCTGTTTAGTTGCATAATAACCAATTTTTTTGTCGTATAATACTTTTTGAAAAAGTTTGTCAACCGGGAGGGATTTTTTTTTCTGAAAAAATTTAAAGCTAGACTTCATTTTTTTTTATAAATATAAAGATTATCATTCCGGCTAATACCATAAAAAAACTTAAAATTGTTCCCATGCTAAATAAATTAAATAAGAAACCTATCTGAGGGTCTGGTTCTCTAAATAATTCTGAAATAATTCTGAAAAAACCATAAAAAATTAAAAAAAAAGCGGAACACATGCCGGTTTTATAATTTTTTTTAAAAATAAGAATATTTAAAATAAAAAATAAAATTATTCCTTCTAGAAATGCTTCATATAATTGAGAAGGATGCCTTGGCAGCTTATCTACAGCAGGAAATATAACACCCCATGAAAAATTAGTTGCTTTTCCAACCAACTCCCCATTAATAAAATTTGCAATACGACCAAAAAATATTCCTATAGGAGAAACGCAGGCTATTATGTCTAATAAGAAGAAAGATGAAATTTTTCTTTTTTTTGAAAATAAATAAGTTGCAATTATTATCCCAATCAAGGCTCCATGAAATGACATGCCACCCTCCCAAATTTTTATAATGTCTGAGGGATTTGATATATAATATTCAAGATTATAAAAAATAATATAACCAATTCTTCCACCGATTATTATAGAAATAATTAGGTAAGTAATTAAATCGTCAAATTCCCTTAAATCAAATTTCTGACTAGTATTTTGAAATTTTTTAATAATTATTTTTTTTCCTAACCACCAACCAATAGTGATTCCAGCTATGTAAGCTAAAGAATACCATCTAATAGTCATAAATCCAAAATCTAACAAAATAGGGTCTAAATTATGGGTAAACATATTTTCTTATATCATATTTGAATTTAACATGCCTATCAAATAAGATGAGTTATGAATAATTCAAAAAAAATATTAGATGCTGTTTCAAGTATAATAGAAAGTGGAATTTTAACATCTGAAGATTTAAAAAAAGAATTATCTAATGATTTTAAATTTCAGAAAGATAAAATAATTAATAAGCTAAATCTTGTTTCAAGAGAAGAATTTGAAGTCTTAAAAAAAATAGTTCAAAAACAAGATTTAATAATAAAAAAAATTTTAACAAATAAAAGAATTAAAAAGGTAAAAAGATCTTAACTTGAAGACCATTGTATTTACTTTTTCCTAATTGAATAGTCCCGCCGTGAGAATTTATTATATCTTCTACAATAGCAAGACCCAAGCCTACCCCCGCTTGATTAAGGCTTCTGCTTTCATCTAATCTAAAGAAAGGTTTAAAAACATTCGCGTAGTGATCCTCTGGAATTCCAGGACCGTCATCTTCAATTGTAATTAAAACACTATTATTTCCTTTTTGAATATCAATAAAGACATTATTTCCATAAGTTAGTCCATTCTGAATAATGTTCTCAAATGATCTCATTAAAGCTATAGGTCTTCCATTTAATTCAATTTTATCTTTATTAGAATTGATAATTTTTAATTTATTGTTGTTTAACCGATCTCTAATTGTATTAAATAATTCTAATAAACTAATTTTAGATGTTCTTTCTTGTGTTTGAGTTTTAGCAAATTGTAAATAATCATTAAGCATTTTTTCCATTTCATCAATATCCTTAGACATTTTTTCGGAAAGATCTTTTTGTTGCAACATAGCAATTTGAAGCTTTAATCGGGTTAAAGGAGTCCTTAAGTCATGACTTATACCTGATAACATTTCCGCTCTTTGATTTAAATGACGGTTAATTCTTTTTGCCATTTTATCAAATTCAAAAGCTGCTTTTCTAATTTCCAAAGAACCCGATGCTCTAAAATCATTTACATAATCTCCTTTGCCAAATCTTTCTGCGGCTTTAGCTAATTTTACTAATGGCTTGGTTTGATTTTTAAGAAATATTAATGCTATTATAATTAATATTATTGATGGTAGAGTTGTCCATAATACAAATAATCTTACAGAAGAAGCTGATACCATTTCTTTTGGTACTAAAAATTTTATAACTTCATTATCTGACTTAATCTTAATTTCTACTGCATTTTTAAATTTTTTAGTATTAAACCAGTAATTATTATTTCCAAAGGCTGATTTCAGCTCTCTTCTCAGCGATCTATCCATCGGGCTAAACTTCCTCTCACCACTTGATCTAGGCAACATTTCTTGACTCATACCTATTTCAAAGTTGAAGTTATTTTTATAGCTATCAGTAAAAAAATCTAAATTCTTTTTATCATAAGTATAAACTTCTTGAATTGCTTTTAATTGTGCAACTAAAGATTTAGTAATGTTTTTATTAGCTTTAATCCAAATACTATCGTAAAACACGATTGTAATAATTAGTTGCAGTATTATTGTCGGTGCAGCAACAATAATTAATGCTCTATAAAAAAGTCTCTTAGGAAAAATATATTTTAAAAATCTACTCAACCCAGAGAACATAACCAGACCCTCTTATTGTTTGTAAATATTTAGGATTTTTTGGATTAATTTCTAATTTTTGTCTTAGCCTAGTTATCATCACATCAATTGAACGTTCTTGATTTATACCAGAAATTTTACCAATCTCTTCTCTTGAATATGTTTTTCCTGGGTTGGCTAACATTTCAACTAAAACTTTTTTTTCAGAAATATTAATTTTTTTTTGTTTATCATTTAATTTAATCAACATTTTATTTACCTCAATCTCTGCGTTTCCAACATAGTATTTTGAATCTAAATCTATTTTATTATCTTTACTAATAATATTTTTAATTCTTAATAATAATTCTTTTGGCTCAAAAGGCTTTCCAAGGTAGTCATCTGCTCCAAGTTCTAAGCCTTTAATTCTGTTTTCAACTTCTCCTTTTGCTGTAAGTAAGATAATTGGTACTTTTAATTTTTTCTTAATTTCTTTAGTGAGTTCATAACCATTTTGTCCAGGCATCATTACATCCAAAATAATTATGTCAAATTTAATAAAATTTAATTTATTTTTTGTCTGCTCTCCATTTTCTGCTGTAGAAACAATATAATTATTTTCTGTAAGAAAATCCTTTAATAAACTTCTTATCCTATTATCATCATCAACAATCAGAATATGTTTTTTATTATTTTTCATTTATTATTTTTTTTAAAACATTTTTAAATTTTATCACAGAGTCCGAACTGGAACTCTTCAATGCATTAAATATTCTTTTTTTTTGAGTATTATAGACTATTTCAAAAAAAATCTTTCCCTCTTTATCTAAAAATATGTTTTTTTTTCTAGTATCGTTATCATCTTGAATTTGTTTAATCATTTTCGACTTGATTAGATCTCTTAAGACTCTATTTAAACTTTGTTTGGTAATTTTTAATTTAAAGATTAACTCACCTAAATTTATACCGGGATACCTCTCAATTAAATTTAAAGCCCTTAAATGTGCTGGCCCAAAAAACTTTTTAGATAAAAGTTCTTTTGGGTCTGAAAAAGTTTCTCTGTAAGCATAATAAAGAAGTTGAATAAACTCTTTAATTTGCTCATCTTTAAGATAAAGTAAATCTTTCATAATGGTAAGTTATATTGACTTATCCTTTCTAGGAATATACTTTTTTAAAAATAAAAAATCTATATATTTACTTCTAATGGAAACTATACCTTACGATAAGCGATCAGGAAAAATTTGGTTTAATGGCAAAACTGTTGATTGGGCCGATGCCAATGTACACATTCTTAATCATGGATTACATTACGCCAGCTGTGTATTTGAAGGTGAGAGAGTTTATGAAGGAGAAATTTTTAAATTGGAAGAACATACAGAAAGATTATTTTATTCAGCAAAACGAATGGGAATTATTTCGCCCTACACTCAATCTGAAATAAATGATGCTTGTAAAAGTATTATAAACATTCAAAAAGTTCAAAATGGATACGTCCGACCTTTAATTTGGAGAGGCAGTGAAATGATGGCTATATCTGCACAAAAAAATAAAATTCACGTTGCTATAGCAACATGGGAGTGGGGATCTTATTTCGACCCTAAGCTTAAATTAAATGGAATTAAATTAAATATATCGAATTGGAGAAGACCAGCTCCTAATACTATTCCCTGGGATACTAAAGCTGCAGGTTTATATATGATTTGCACTCTTTCTAAACATGAGGCTGAGGCCAAAGGTTTTACCGATTCTCTTATGTTAGATCATGAAGGCAATGTAGCTGAAGCAACAGGTGCAAATGTTTTTTTTAAAAATCAAAATGGAGAACTACACACACCAACTCCTGACTCATTTTTAGATGGAATTACTAGAAGAGAAGTTATTAAAATTGCAAAATCTAAAGGCATAAAGGTTGTTGAAAGAAAAATAAAACCAGAAGAAATGAAACATTTTGTTGGTTGCTTTTTGACAGGTACTGCTGCCGAAGTAACTCCAGTCTCTCAAATTTCTGACTATACTTTTAAAGTTTGTGATGTAATAACTGAACTAAGTAAAGCCTATCAAAATCTAGTTAGAAAAAAAAAAGCAGCCTAGTTTTTTTGGGCTATAATTAAAACTGACCAGGCAAATCTTTTAAAAATTTTTAATTTAAATAAAAATTGATCAATTGTTTTTAAAAATTGAAAAAAGTTTGAATTTTTTGGAGATTTATAAAATGGAAAAAAAATAAGTGTTAAAAATCCATAATATTTTAATTTAGTATTAATGAATTTTTTTTCTATTAGATCAAAGTCTAATTTAACTAGAGGGTGTTCATCTTTAGATCGTGATTTAGGGGTTAATTTTCTATAAAAATTTATTAACGGATTTGTTCCTAATGGTTCTATAAAAATAAGTTTTCCACCTGGTTTTAAAACCCTTTTAATTTCATCTAAACATATTGACATATTTAAATGATGTAAAATACCGGTACCATAAACAATATCAAAATTGCTACTATTAAACTTTGTTTGTTCACAATTATCTACTAATAATTCAATTTCAGATTCTGTTCCTTTGATTTTATTTTTTGCTTTACGTATTGAAACTTCCGAAATATCAATGCCAGTAATTTTTTTAGGACTGAATTTTATAACTTTTTCTAACGATGAACCAATACCACAACCAAAGTCTAAAACTTCAGCATTAATTGCATTAAGTTCTAAAAATTTAAAAAAATCTTCATTAGAGTTAAAAATTGCTTTATAAAAAATATTTTCAAATCGACCTCTTGGTTGAGATTGCAATTCATTATGAAAATCTTTTTCTCTTTGATTTTGATCTGTTAAATTCATTTCAAATCTTTCGAGTCTTCATTTATAGCATGATCTATGCCTTTTCTAAGATAATCATAACCAGTATAGAGAGTAAGAAAAGCAGACAACCATAGCAGAATAATTCCAATAGTTTGAGCATTATAATCTTGAAAGTTAATTACCTTATTCCCGCTTTCACCAGTTAGAAGAATTGCTATAGCAATCATTTGAATGAATGTTTTTAGTTTTGATAAACTTGTGACCCGCATAGTAATACTGCCTTTGGCGAGAAATTCTCTTAGACCTGATATCAAAATTTCTCTCGTTAAGATTATAATTGCTGCGATCACTTCATAGTTTTTTATTGTGGTATTCATTACAAGAAGAATAAGGGCGGCAGCTACAAGAATTTTATCTGCAATTGGGTCAAGCAGCTCACCTAATTTCGATTCTTCTTTAAATAATCTTGCAAGTAATCCATCGAGGTAGTCAGTGAAGCTTGCAAAAACAAATAAAAAAAATGGTATTAAATCACCAAAAAAACCAGGAATAAAAAAAGTTAAAACAAATATGGGAACGATAATTATGCGTCCGATTGTTAAAATATTTGGAATTTGAAGCTTCATAAGTTATTCGTGAAAATAATTATATATTTTATTTGCAATATTGTCTTCAATTCCTTCTATAGATTTCAGGTCATCAAGACTTGCTGACTCAACTGCACGAGCTGAGCCAAAGTGATTTAATAAAGCTCTTTTTCTCTGTTTTCCAATGCCTTGTATTTGATCTAAAAGAGACTTACTCAAATTTTTCTTCCTTTTAGCCCTGTGCGTACTAATGGCGAATCTGTGCGCCTCATCTCTTAATCTTTGAATAAAAAATAAAAGTGGGTCATTTTTATTTAAAATATATTCCTTACCTTCATGATAAATTTTTTCTTCACCTGCATTTCTTCTTTTGCCTTTGGCTACCGCTAATATTGGCAAGTCATGTAGACCAAGTTCATTAAGAATTTCTCTACTCACTGAATATTGACCCTTTCCACCGTCTACTAAAATTAAATCAGGAAGTGATAACGATCCTGATTTTTCTTTCACAGCTTTTGAAAACCTTCTAAAAAGCACTTCTTTCATCATTCCATAATCGTCATTAGTTATTTTTTCATTTTTTATATTAAATTTTCTATACCTTTTTTTTACAAACCCCTCGTTTCCAAAGCATATTAATGCACCAATAGAGTCAGTTCCTTGAATATGGCTGTTATCGTAAACCTCAATAAGATCTATGTGATTGTTTAACTTGAACTTGATAGATAATTTATCGATCAAATTATTATTGGTATCAGATTGAATTAGTTTTTGAGTTAAAGACTGTTTGGCATTTTTTTCTGCAAGTTTGGATACGCTAATTTCATTTTTTGATTTTGCAAGTTTGATTATTACTTCTTTACTCTCTTTTTCTGAAAATGTTTTTTCTAACAGTTTTTTATCATTTGTCTCAAAGTTAGTTATAACTAAGCAGGGTACAGTTTTATTCTCGTAAAATTGAGAGATAAAGGAGGAAAGAATATCTTGAACCGAGTCGTCCGTATCATGCTTTGGATAAAAAGCTTGGTTACCCCAATTTTGTTTAGATCTAAAAAAGAATACTTGCACACAAGTTTTTCCTGATTCTTTGTGAATACTTATAACATCAGCTTCATTTAAATTTGTTTGATTAATTTTTTGGGATGTTTGAATTTGCGTTAAAGCTTTTATTCGATCTCTTGCGATTGCTGCTTTTTCATAGTCTAAGTTCTTACTTGCTTTTTCCATCTCCTTAGAAAGATTCTTTTGTATTCTTCTAGATTTGCCTGAAATAAATTCAACAGCATCATTTACTGTTGATGCATAATCTTGCTCAGTAATGTGGCCAACGCATGGAGCGGAACATCTTTTAATTTGATATAGTATACAAGGTCTCTCTCTATTCTTAAATACTGTGTCATCGCAAACTCTTAGAAGAAAAATTTTCTGTAAAATTTTTATTGTCCAGTTAGCTGAACCTATAGATGAAAATGGTCCGAAGTAATGTCCTGATTTTGATTTCTTTCCTCTAAGCTTTGTTAACTGGGGCCATTTATCTTTATTACCAATATAAATATAAGGAAAAGATTTATCATCTCGTAATAATATATTGAATCTTGGTTTATGCTTTTTAATTAAATTTGCCTCTAAAAGCAAAGCTTCACTCTCATTGTTTGTAGTAGTTGTCTCAAGTGAATGAGTTAAGGAAAGCATTCTCTCTGTTCTAATTGGTAAATTATTATCTGAGGCATAGCTTTTAAGTCTATTAGGTATATTTTTTGCTTTACCAATATATAAAATTTCACCAGAGGAGCTAATCATTTTATAAACCCCTGCATTTCTTGAGATTAAA
>Ga0213861_10004308_pt1 | contig 11630 bp, 11 predicted proteins | sample PICome_4_FD_160110 | JGI IMG/M metagenome (GOLD analysis project Ga0213861, IMG submission 160110) | Coastal seawater microbial communities near Pivers Island, North Carolina, United States - PICO131 | ecosystem: Environmental > Aquatic > Marine > Coastal | place: USA: North Carolina...
TCAACTGTGTCTGAGTATAAATCCGATATCGATATTGCCCGCAGCGTTACGCCAAAGGCCATAGCTGAAATTGGCAAAAAATTAAATATTGAATGGGATGATCTGCGCCCGTTTGGTCATGATAAGGCGAAGATCAGTCAAGATCTCGTCAAAAAGTTGTCAAAAACTCCCAAAGGCAAGTTGGTATTGGTCACAGCGATATCACCTACACCTGCAGGGGAAGGTAAAACTACAACATCAGTTGGCCTGTGTGACGGGTTGAATCGTATTGGAAAACAGGCACTTGTTTGTTTACGTGAGCCTAGTCTTGGCCCATGTTTTGGCATGAAAGGGGGCGCTGCAGGTGGAGGCTGGGCTCAAGTTATCCCCATGGAAGATATTAATTTACATTTCACCGGCGATTTTCACGCAATCACATCGGCACATAATTTATTATCGGCTTTAATTGATAATCACATTTATTGGGGTAATTCGCTGGACTTTGATACTCGACGTGTGGCGTGGAGACGTGTTGTTGATATGAATGATCGAGCGCTTCGCCAGATCAATGTCTCGCTCGGCGGTGTCGCTAATGGGTTTCCGCGTGAAGCTGGGTTTGATATTACTGTGGCCTCGGAAGTCATGGCGATCTTTTGTCTTGCCAGTAGTTTGGACGATCTTGAGGAGCGACTCGGTAATATTATTATCGGTCATACGCGCGGGAAAGAACCAATTCGGGCAAGTCAGTTGGAGGCCGCCGGTCCAATGACCGTTCTTCTTAAGGATGCTTTTAGTCCAAATTTGGTCCAGACTTTGGAAGGAAACCCTGCCATCATTCACGGTGGGCCTTTTGCAAATATCGCTCACGGCTGTAATTCTGTGGTGGCTACAAAGACCGGTCTAGGTTTGTCGGACTACGTAGTTACAGAAGCGGGCTTTGGCGCGGATTTAGGTGCTGAAAAGTTCTTCGATATAAAATGTCGTAAGTCCGGCTTAGAGCCTGATGCGGTAGTATTGGTTGCGACAATTAGAGCACTTAAATTCCACGGCGGTGTCGCTAGAGATGATCTGAATCAGGAAAACCTTACGGCTCTGGCCGATGGTTTTGCAAATATTGAACGGCATATTGGAAATTTGAGTAAGTACGGCGTACCGGTAGTCGTAGGTATCAATCGTTTTGTCACCGACACAGATGCAGAATTAGCAAAAGTAATTGAATTCTGTGCAGGGTTGGGTGTTAAAGCAGTAGAGTGCACTCACTGGTCGAACGGTGGTGCCGGAACAGAAGAGCTTGCCCAGCATGTGGTTGAGTTGGTTGACGCAGGAACTGCCAATTTTAAGACTCTCTACGAAGACGACATGCCTTTGCTGGATAAGGTTCGCACCATTGCGCAGAGTATTTATGGTGCTGAAGATGTTGCCGCCGATAAAAAGGTTCGTGGGCAATTTGAGGCGCTTGAGCAGGGTGGCTTTGGTCATCTACCCGTTTGTATTGCAAAAACGCAGTACAGTTTTTCTACGGATCCGGATCTCAAGGGCGCCCCATCAAATCATATCGTTCCTATTCGTGAAGTTCGATTATCTGCTGGTGCGGGTTTTGTAGTCGTGATTTGTGGGGAGATAATGACTATGCCTGGTTTGCCGCGTGTTCCTGCTGCGACCAAAATTCGACTGGATGATGATGGACTGACTGTAGGTTTGTTCTAGTCTATTTAACACCCCTCTAGTTTTCAGAGGGTTAAGAAGAGGTCGATATCGCTAAGGTATCGGCCTTTTTTATTGTGCATGAAATGTCTCATTTTGAGCTATTTTCTTTATCTATATGGATTAAAGTTGGTACAAAGTGCGTACTTAGTAGCGCTTTGTCGTTCTACTATAACCACATGTCGCGGTAATGGCAGACCCTAACGGCAGATCGAATTTAAATCGCAAAACCATAATAATTGTTCACCTGTGTCGTCTGAAAAGTCGATGCCGACAAGAACTGCCGGTGATATTCACAAGAGAGTAGAAAAATGTCTGAAGAAGAAGTATACGACGACGAAGAAGAAATTGATTTGTCCGCTCTGGACAATGACGAACTTGTTGAGCAAATGCATGACGATCTCTACGATGGTTTGCGGGATGAAATAGTCGAAGGAACCAATATATTGTTGGAACGTGGTTGGGGACCAGACAAGGTTCTTGCCGAGGCTCTTGTTGAAGGTATGCGTATTGTCGGAATAGATTTTCGAGATGGAATTCTCTTTGTACCTGAAGTGCTGATGGCGGCAAATGCCATGAAAGGCGGAATGGGTATCTTACGGCCTCTGCTTGTAGAGACTGGGGCTGAAACTATTGGTAAGATGGTGATAGGTACGGTTAAAGGTGATATCCACGATATCGGTAAAAACCTCGTTTCGATGATGATGGAAGGGGCAGGGTTTGAGGTTATTGATCTTGGCATCAACAACCCTGTAGAAAATTATCTTGCTGCCCTTGAGGAACATAAACCCGAAATTTTGGGCATGTCTGCTTTGTTAACTACTACCATGCCTTATATGAAAGTCGTAATTGATACCCTTGTCGAACAAGGTACCCGAGATGACTATATCGTGATGGTTGGCGGAGCCCCTTTAAATGAGGAGTTTGGTCAAGCAATTGGCGCCGATGCGTATTGCCGTGATGCTGCAGTAGCGGTCGAAACGGCGAAGACCTTGGTCGCTGAAAAACGGGCAAGCGCTTAAGCTAGGTTACTACTGTTTGGAATAATCTTATGTCGACGGGTTCCGTGTACCTGATAGCTTGCGGTGCCTTAGCTCATGAGATTGTCCAACTTAAGACACTTAACAACTGGGAAAACCTGACGGTTCAGTGTTTGCCTGCAGAACTGCATAACCGGCCGGAGAAAATACCCGTGGCGGTTGAACAGAAAATCCTTGAAAATCAGGATCGTTTCGACAAAATTCTCATTGGTTATGCGGATTGTGGAACGGGCGGTATGCTCGATCAATTGGTTGAGAAGTATGGTGTTAGTAGAATTCCAGGGGCGCATTGCTATGAATTCTTTGCAGGCTCCAATGTGTTTGACCAACTCGTCGAGCGGGAGTTGGGTAGCTTATATTTGACTGATTATCTTGCCCGAAACTTCATGCGTCTAATTGTCAAAGGTATGGGCATTGAAAAATATCCGGAACTCAAGGATATGTTGTTTGGTAATTATAGAAAAATTGTTTACCTTGCACAATCTGATAAACCCGAGTTTGAGATAGCGGCAAGGGAAGCTGCTGAATATTTAGATCTTGAATTCGAAAAACAAATAACAGGACTCGAACCTTTTGAGTCAGTACTAAGCCCAATGGTGTAAATATGCCTAAGTTAACAACAGTATTTTGGCGCGATATTCCTGCTCAGGTAATTGCCAAGCAAGGTCGCACAAGTGTTAAAACCCCACTTAGTGAAAAATTTCATGAGGCTATCGATCGTGCTGCGATGAGAGCAGGGAAAGGTGGTAGTGATGCCTATCTGGAAGAATGGCGTCGTGATGCAGTAGCCTGCGGCGCTGATATGCAAGCTGCAGTAGACGCAAGAGTAGCAGAGCTTGAGTCTGCATACAGTGTCGATATGCTTAGCGAGATGGTTCGGAATAAAGGCATGAGTCTAACGGCTTCGACAGATGGCGAATAACTAATGTATGCAGTGCGTCTATGGTCCGTGCGAAGAGCACGAGCGCTTGAAATAGTTTACCGGTATGCTGAGAAACTGTTCTTGATTTTGTATCCCGTATTTAACGCAATCGGATTTGAGCGATGTGAGAAGCCGGTAGCTTTCGTTGAGCGAAATGTTAAAGGATTTCTGTTCGATTGCCAGATGTGTGGCCAATGCGCTTTGAGTTCAACCGGCATGTCATGCCCCATGAATTGCCCAAAAGAATTGCGTAATGGCCCGTGTGGCGGTGTCCGCGCTAATGGACATTGCGAAGTTAAGCCAGAAATGCGATGTGTCTGGGTTGCCGCTCATAGCGGCAGCCAGCGGATGAAAAATGGCTCTCAAATTCTGAATGTTCAGCATGTGGTTGATAGAAGATTGCTCGGCAGATCTTCGTGGCTTCGCGAGATACAGAACCTTAAGTCACAACAACTCTCAAACAAATAGGCTTATTCATGTATTTCGACGATGAACCTCTTCCTGGTGGTGAATTATCCATCTTGCCAGGGCATTATTCACCAGGTCGTTTTGAACGCGTGCTCCGCTCCGGAGCCTTTGCTGTTACTGCAGAACTAGCGCCACCAGATTCAGCAGATCCTGAAGACGTTTATCTTCGGGCGCGAATTTTTGATGGATATGTCGATGCTATTAACGCTACCGATGGTTCGGGAGCAAACTGTCATATGTCGAGTGTAGGTGTCTGCGCATTACTTACCCGTGTTGGTTACTCAACTATAATGCAGCTTTCATGTCGCGATAGAAATCGCATAGCTATGCAGGGTGACATACTTGGTGCAGCTGCGATGGGGGTGTCAAACTTACTTTGTTTGACAGGGGACGGGGTGCAGGCAGGTGACCAGCCCGGTGCTAAACCAGTATTCGATCTGGATTGCATGAGTTTGTTGAGCACAGCAACAAAAATGCGCGAGGAGTCGGTTTTTCTTAGTGGCCGGAAACTAACCATGCCGCCACGTATATTTCTTGGTGGTGCAGCAAATCCATTTGCGCCGCCCCTAGATTTCAGGGTTGATCGATTAGCCAAAAAAGTTGCTGCTGGAGCGCAATTCGTGCAAACCCAATATTGTTATGACATTCCGCTACTTGAGCGTTATATGCAGGGAGTACGTGACCAGGGGCTTGATGAAAAGGTATTCATAATTGTTGGTGTCGGCCCATTAGCGTCGGCTCGGGCTGCTAGTTGGATCAGAGATAACGTGCCGGGAGTGCATATACCGGATGCCGTTATTAATCGTCTAAAAGGTGCTGAGAAACAAAAAATGGAAGGTAAAAAATTATGCATAGAATTGATGCAGAAAATTCGTGAAATTAAAGGTGTTCATGGTGTTCACGTTATGGCGTATCGACAAGAAGAATCGGTAGCCGAAATCGTAGATGCATCAGGAGTGCTGGAAGACAGGGTGCCTTGGTACCCTAATCGCAATATAAATGACGACAACATGAGGGTCGCTCAGTGACAGATACGGTAATTAGTTCCGCAACAAAAGAAGTAGTGATTGGTTTTGGCCGACCATTTTGTTTAATTGGGGAACGGATTAATCCCACAGGTCGAAAGCTCTTGGCAGCTGAAATGAAGGCCGGTGACTTTAGTCGAGTTGAGGCCGACGCGCTTGCACAAGTTGCGGCTGGCGCCCACGTCTTAGACGTTAATGCGGGCATCCCGTTGGCCGATGAACCGGCAATACTTGCGCAGGCGATTCAGCTTGTGCAGTCCCTTACCTCCGTGCCGTTGTGTATCGACTCTTCTATTGTTGCAGCATTAGAAGCAGGTTTATCGGTTTATAAAGGAAAGGCGTTGGTTAACTCTGTGACAGGCGAAGATGACCGTTTGGAAACTGTTCTTCCGTTAGTGAAGAAATACGGTGCTGCGGTTGTGGCTATTTCCAACGACGAAACTGGCATTTCTGAAGATCCTGATGAACGTTTTGCTGTTGCAAAGAAAATTGTGGAGCGAGCAGAGGACTATGGAATACCACGATCGGACGTCGTCGTTGATCCGTTGGTGATGCCGATTGGAGCAATAAATTCTGCGGGTACCCAAGTACTACGTTTAGTTCGCCGACTGCGCGAGGAATTAAAAGTTAATACTACATGTGGAGCATCTAACGTTAGTTTTGGCTTGCCCAATAGGAACGGAATGAATGCCTCTTTTCTCACCATGGCCATTGCGGCAGGTATGACTTCGGCGATTACCAATCCGATGCATGGCGAAGTTGTTCAGGCAATAATGGGTGCGGATGTAATGATGGGTGCAGATCCAGACTGCACTAATTGGATTCGTCGTTATCGTGAACCGCTTCCCGAAGGACAAATGGGAGAGCGTGAACGAAAGGGTGGTGGCGCGCGTCGAAGACGCCGAGGTTAGGTACAATTTTTACTCGAAGTATTTAGAGGAATCGCTAAATGAATGAGCCGGCTGTGATCGAAGAAGCACAGGAAGATGTTTTGGTGGTTTTTACACCATCAGGCAAAAGAGGAAATTTTTCTCAAGGCACAACCGTGCTTGAAGCGGCTCGTAAACTTGGAGTAGATCTGGATTCTGTTTGTGGGGGGCGAGCTATATGTGGTCGTTGCCAGATTAAGCTTAGTGAGGGCAGTTTTGCGAAACATGGTATCGAGTCAAGATCTGAGCATCTATCGGTACCCACCGAAACTGAGTCATCTTTTTTCAAGGCGTTAGGCAAGAATGCTGATCGACGACTTGCCTGTTCCACTCATATTCGAAGCAATGTAGTTATCGACATACCTGCGGATAGCCAAGTTCACAAGCAAGTTGTACGAAAACGACTAGATGTTCACAACATCGAAGTGGATCCTTCCATACGTCTTTATTTCGTGGAAGTTGCCGAAGCTAATATGCATGATCCATCTGGCGATCTTCAACGACTGATGGAGGCACTGGAGTTTGAATGGGATTTAACAGAACTACAAATCCCGCCAAATTTATTAGCTTTACTTCAGCCTGCACTGCGTAAAGGTAAGTGGCAAGTTACGGTTGCAATTGCCGAGCGTAGTCGCATACTCGCGGTATGGCCAGGGTTTCATGATCAAGTCTATGGGATGTCCATCGATGTTGGTTCTACTACAATTGCGGCCCATCTGATTGATTTATCTTCTGGAAAGGCACTGGCATCATCCGGGTTAATGAATCCACAAATTCGATTTGGCGAAGATTTAATGAGCCGTGTTTCTTATGTAATGATGAATCCCGGTGGCGAAGTCGAGTTGACACTATCTGTGCGAGCGGCGATTTGCGAGTTGGTTGATGCAACGAGCGAAGAAGCTGATATCGATAAGACCAGTATTATGGAAATGGTATTTGTCGGTAATCCGGTAATGCATCATTTGCTATTGGGCATTAATCCGGTAGAGCTTGGGGGTGCACCTTTTGCACTCGCGACAGATAGTGCTGTACGTACCACGTCTAAAGACATGGAATTGAACGTAAACCCGAATGCAGAGATCTATGTTTTGCCCTGTATTGCTGGACATGTCGGAGCAGATGCCGCGGCGGTTGTGCTGTCCGAAGCACCTTATCAGCGTGATGAGTTGACCTTAATCGTTGATGTTGGCACGAATGCCGAGATAGTCTTAGGTAATCGTAAAAAAATGCTCGCTGCGTCTAGTCCCACTGGACCTGCATTTGAAGGCGCGCAGATTAGTTGTGGTCAGCGAGCTGCACCAGGAGCTATTGAACGAGTTAGAATTGATCGACAAACGTTGCAGCCGAGGTTTCGAGTTATTGGTAGCGAACTATGGTCGGATGATCCGGGGTTTGCAGAATCAATAGAGGAAATAGGAGTCACAGGAGTATGCGGCTCCGGTATTATTGAACTTATTGCAGAGCTGTTCTTAGCAGAAGTTATCACAGCAGACGGCATCATTGATGGAACAAAGTCTTCGATTAGTGAACGAGTATTTTTGAATGGAAAAACTTGGGCTTATCGCTTACATACAGGTAATGTTGATCTAATTTTAGTCCAGAATGATGTGCGCGCTATTCAACTGGCGAAGGCCGCACTTTTTGCGGGCGCTAAATTACTAATGGATAAAATGCATGTGGAGTCTGTCGACAGGATTCGTCTGGCGGGTGCTTTTGGAGCGCATATCGATGTTAAGTATGCAATGGTTCTTGGTATGATCCCCGACTGTACACTTGCCCATGTGACATCTGCTGGAAATGCTGCAGGGTCTGGCGCTACCATAGCACTACTTGATCAAAAGGCTCGTAGTGAGATTGAGGCAGAAGTTAGACGAATAGAGAAAATTGAAACAGCGATAGAACCATTGTTTCAGCAGCATTTTATCGAAGCGATGGCCTTTCCACACGCTACCCTAAAGTTTGTGGAATTATCTAAAGAAGTTACGCTACCTGAAAACACGTCGGCCACTGGAGATCATCAGTCGGGTGGTCGTCGACGTCGCCGAAAACGATAAGGGTTATTCTCTGGACGTTATGGGCAAAATGGATAACCGTCAGCCTTTGTAGATTGAGACTAAAATAATGAGGTTGCACTAAGAACAGAGTTTTGTTTCAATAACCATAGAGACTTTCGGGTGACGAAAGATTTTGCTTACTATACAGGGGATGTTTGTATGACAATCGAAAAACTAAGGGATGTGTTTTTCTTTCAGGCGTTAGAAGATGATGCTCTTCAATTATTCTTGAATCACGGTACGATTAGAGCATATCCGCGACATACCGTGGTTATTAATGAGGGCGATGATTCCTGCTCGCTTTATATTGTTTTGGACGGAAAATTAAAAGTCTATCTCAGTGATGAGTCCGGCCGTGAAATTATACTCGGTTTGGAAGGTCCCGGCGGGTATATTGGTGAAGTTAGCCTGCTGGATTCGGAACCTAGGTCTGCATCAGTTATGACACTGGAAAAAACCCGCTGCCTGGTTATATCAAAAGACAACTTCCACGAATGTTTGCGCAATTATCCTGATGTCGCGATTGGGGTTATTGGTGGTCTCACTCATCGAATTCGATCACTACTGGGAAATGTTAGGAATCTCGGCCTGAAAAATGTCTATCGTCGGCTCGTTTCTGTTTTGTTGGATATGAGTCAACCCCACGGAGAGGTTAGTGTGTTAACCGAGAAGTTAACACACCAGGATATTGCCGACATGATCGGCGCATCTCGAGAAATGGTAAGCCGAATCCTCCGCGATTTAATTACAGGCGGCTATATCAGTGTTGAGAACAAATCGATTACCATCCATCGAACACCGCCCGCAGGATGGTAAGTTAATGCTCAGATAGGCTAATGGGAAATGAGACGCAGGAATTCAGCTCGTGTGCGGTGATCGCTTCGAAAAGCGCCTAGCATCATTGAGGTTTTCATTACTGAGTTTTGTTTCTGGACGCCTCGCATCATCATACATAGATGTTTAGCTTCAACAATGACCCCAACACCGCGTGGTTGTGTAATCTTCTCTATTGCGCACGCAATCTGACTTGTTAGGTTTTCCTGTATTTGCAGCCTACTGGCATACATGTCGACGATGCGAGCAATTTTCGATAATCCAATTACATTGCCGGTGGGTAAATATGCAACGTGACACTTGCCAATAAACGGTAGCATGTGGTGCTCGCACATGGAGTAAACTTCGATATCCTGCACAATTACCATCTCGTCGTTGCTCGATTCGAAAATCGCATTGTTAACAACGTCGTCCAAGGTCTGGTTATATCCGCGCGTAAGGAAATCAAGTGCTTTTGCGGCGCGCATTGGCGTGTCTAGTAAGCCATCTCTTGTTGGATCTTCTCCAATATTTTCGATAAGCTGTGTGTAAAGGCTTGCTTGGGTTTTGATATGGTCCATCTTTCTTAGTTTTAAGTTTTAAAACCCTGAGCATAAACAATTTGTTCCCTTCAGGTAAGGAAAAAATGCAATACAACGGAAATTTAAGAAAAATGCAGGTAACCCATACGGACCCAGTTTCGTATTCTCTGCGAGTCGATGAGCATAATATTGACTTAAACTCTCATGTAGGCAAACCAATATGTATTTTATTTAATGGGCTGATAAATTGTGTTGAGTGCGGTCGGCGGACAAACAAAAGTTTTAATCAGGGTTATTGTTACCCTTGTTTCAAATCCAAAGCATCTTGCGATAAATGTATTATGAGTCCGGAACTTTGCCATTATGATCAAGGAACCTGCCGCGAACCAGAATGGGGTGAGTCAAATTGTATGACGTCCCATATTGTTTATCTTGCCAATTCTTCAGGGATTAAGGTGGGAATTACCCGGGAAACACAAGTTCCTATTCGCTGGATGGATCAGGGCGCGGTGCAAGCATTACCGGTTTTACGTGTGCGTACCCGGTTTGATTCAGGGAAGGTGGAGAAGTTGATGAAAGCACACATGAGTGATCGAACGAACTGGCGTAAAATGCTAAAGAACGAGGTTGAAGACATTGACCTTGCAGCGTTCTGGAAAGACTTCTGTCAGCGTGAATCATTTGATTCTGAGCACCTTGCGCAGGAGCATGGAATTTCGGATGTTGAGTTTCTTGATGGTTCTGATAATTTAGTCTTCGATTATCCGGTGGAAATTTATCCCGAAAAGGTTAAATCTTTAAATCCAGAGAAAACCCCAGAAATTTCCGGTGTGCTTCAGGGTATAAAAGGACAATATTTAATATTAGATATCGGTGTAATTAATTTGCGCAAATTTGGAGGTTATCACGTTGAGGTTATACTTGGCTGATGTTAATTTTTTCGCTATGGGTATCGTAGGCTTTTGCGCAGCGTTGCCATTCACCACTCCACTTGTTTATACGTTGTAATGCTGGAAGAAGTTGATTGCTAAATTCAGTGCTGCTTTCCCGGGGAAGCAGTGATGGAAGGTGGTCAATTGCAGTTATGTCGAGTGGGTTTCCGTTTTCAACAAGACGTATTGTAGGTTCGGTGAATGTAGTGGCCTGGTTGTAGATTGGTAGGGGATTTCCGCTACTCTCTGGATCACAGCTTATGTCCGAGATTACTGATAATGTTCTTGTCTTGGATTTGATAAGTTCCCGTGTTAAAAATGGCGGAATGGGGGAGCCTAAAAGAACCGTATTAATTAGTATGTCAAAATTCAGCAGTTGTTTAAATGGAGCGCCTTGTTGTGTTTCTGCGATGTCCCATTTAACAACCGGAATATCGAATTCTTCTAACAATACTGATGCTCCCTGCCCACAACGACCTAATGCACCAATAACGATGGTTTTTGGTGCATTGCTAGCTTCTAATTTTTTAAATCCTGAGGTTAGTTCGTCGATTAAGTGCTCTTTACTAGAGTAGGGGGTTTGTGGTTGCAAGATGAATTTTTGCCCTTCAATTTGTCGACCTAGCCAAATTTTTAATGCAATAGCGGCTCCGGCGTAGCCTGCCCAATATCCGAATGCAGCGAGACGGCGACCGTTCTCATTCGTTAGATATTCTAGATCAAGTAACGTTCCACCATGACGCTTGAATCTGCCTATAATATGCTCCCAACCAGCTTGCTGTTTGTATGCGTGTCCAAAGTAGATGTGTTGGTGCTTCAATGGCCGCGTATCATCCGGAAGTTCTTTGATGCCCAGAATAACAGTATCCTCATTTGCTGAATGCCAAGAATTTTGATTTGCAAGCATACAACCGACATCACTATATTCCTTATCCTGAAATATTCTCTGGTTGGAGCGTTCGACTACAACACGGTAGCCATCGCTAAGTAAGACTGCTGCATCGTTAGGTGTAAGCGGTGAGCGATATTCGTTTTCTTTCAGTTCGGCTCGTAGCCAAATGGTCATACTCATTTAGAATCCTAGTTGGCTATACGCCCAATTATTGTGACTGTTCTACGCCGCAAATTATGAAACTTCAGTTGTCCAGATGGTGTGCCTAGATAACCATCTACACCAAAAAGAGAGTCAGTTAGGATATCTTGCAGTGAAAAGTTTTCGTTA
>Ga0213861_10004314_pt1 | contig 11623 bp, 12 predicted proteins | sample PICome_4_FD_160110 | JGI IMG/M metagenome (GOLD analysis project Ga0213861, IMG submission 160110) | Coastal seawater microbial communities near Pivers Island, North Carolina, United States - PICO131 | ecosystem: Environmental > Aquatic > Marine > Coastal | place: USA: North Carolina...
AAGCCCAACACTATGGTTGTTGGTAAAGAAGTGCGTGACACTCTGGTCAATCACCCTGACATTCTTGCTCGCCTGAACGGTGGTGCAACTGTCACCAACACTGCCCTGATTACCAATGCCAAGTTGGCTGAAATCTTTGAAGTCGAAAACTTCTTTGTGATGGAAGCTATTGAGAACTCGGCTGTTGAAGGTCTTGCTGAGAGCAACGCCTTTATTGGTGGCAAAGCTGCCCTTCTGGTTCATGCCCCTCGTACTGCTGGTCTGATGACCCCTGCTTCGGGTCTGACCCTTGCTTGGAACAACATCCCCGGTGTTAACAACCTCGGTGTTACTGTTGAATCGTTCTCGGACGATGCTCTGAAGCGCCAGCAGGTTGCAGAACACATTCAGGTTAAGATGGCATACGACATGAAGGTCGTTGGTGCTGATCTGGGTGTCTTCTTCAACACCATCGTCGCCTAAGACGAAATAACTAACGGTAGACCCTGAGCTTAGGCTTGGGGTCTCACCCACCAATAAAAGAACGCAATAGTAATCTATAAATAGGATTTGTCGTATGCACCCCAGACACCTTGGGCTACAGATTGATTGGCCCCTGTTCATTAAAATGCCCCTTACTGCTGATAACAAAAATTGGAAGAAGGGCGAGTACTTTAATTGGCTAGAACGTGGTATTGAAGAAGTTACTGTAGCTACCCTTTATGCTTCAGGTTATGTCTACCACAACAAAGATTTAGAAGTCCAGAATAAAGTTGGCGACCGTCTCTCTGAGATGGATATTAAACAGCTAGACACTCTGGTAAATCTCCTCAACGTAGAGGTAAAAGATAGAACCTCTAGTACGTCAGAGTTTGAGAGTAAGAAGTGTAAAAAGTCTAAGATTGCAGATAAGCAACGTGGTCTTATTCGTCGTTTCCTTAATGGTAATCGTTGGATTACAGAAGACTTCTACACTATCCGAGATAAGGTTCTTGGAGAATAAACGCAGAAAAGGATACCTACATGGGTTGGTCTTACGATGCAACAGACCTAGACACTACTACAAGTTCTGGGCGGTTGAATACGGTCAGGTTCTTGGTGGGAGACACAGAGACTTTAGACCAACAAATTCAGAATGAAGAGGTTACTTTCGCGCTAAGTGAGAATGGAAATAACGTCTACCTTTCGGCTGCTTGGGTTGCTAGAGCTATTGCATCTAAGTACGCCCGTAGGGTCACGACACAACTTGATGGTGCCCTGCAAGCTAATTACTCAGACTTGTCTAAGCAATATATGCAACTTGCAGACCAACTTGAGTATCAAGGCAAGACGAGTGGCGCTGCTGTAGGTATCCTTGCTGGCGGAATTACCAAGTCTAGTATCGAAGCTGTCAGGGCTAATACTAATCGTATTGAAGGCTCTTTCCGCAGGGATCGTTTCCGTAATCCACCCAGCTACCAGACACCAGAATATGAGTAGGAGGTAGAGCATGTCCTTTCGCTCATATGACCTTCTTAATCTCGTAAGAGACTTTGGTGAACCCCTGACGCTTCGTAAGACTACTGCTGCTGGTACCTATAACCCCGCCACAGGTTCTGTCTCAGGTACTACCACAACAGACTATTCCTTTACTGGTTACTTCTACAATTATGAAACCTTAAACGTAGACCAAATCAGAAAAGGGACCCGTAAATGTGTTATCCCTGCTCTTGGGCTTGATGTAGAGCCTGACGACGAAGACACCATTATTGGTAACTCTGATACTGTCGTTATTTCAGCTATTACTACTATCTTCTCTGATGGTGTCGCAGTCTGTTATCTTTGCCATGTGAGGGAATAACTTATGCAGGTTACAGTTGCTGGATCGTTCTTTAAGAACCAAAGAGATCGAATAGAAGAAAAGGTTGAACGGGCACTAAAGGAAAAAGCCTCTGAGATTGTATCTGATGTAGTTAATTTGTCGCCAGTTGATACTGGGGCTTTCATAGAGAGTTGGCAGATTAACCCCCGTGGGGACAGAACTAGACGCTCAAGAAGCCCTTCTGGTAGACCTAGTTTGAGTGAAGCTGGTAAGCAGTCTAAAAGAGAGGAAGAGCGGACTAGACTTATGTCTAGGGTTGAATCTTTTGACTATGAAAAACTTACTGGTTTTACTGTCACCAATACGGCTCCGCACATTAATAGTATCAATCAGAACAACAACCTTAGGACTGGATTAAGTCCAAGTGAAATAAAAGTTGCCCTAATAGATAGGCGTAGATAATCATGGCTTCCATTTACGATGACATCCGTTCTGCCCTAGAAGTCAAGTTGAACTCTGTCACAGATGTTCCTTCTATAGCTTGGGAGAACCTTAGCTTTAGTCCCACTACTGGTCAAGCCTATCTTAAGCCTCGCCTTATCCCTACTCGTAGAGAACCCGCTGTTCGTGGTCTGAACCCTCAGATGTACTATCAGGGTGTCTTTAGGATAGAGTGTTATGTCCCAGAGGGTAATGGCCCTTCTGCTGCTGATGACCTTGCAGATAAGATCATTGAAGCATTTGAGGCTACCACTGATGTGGGCAGTAGCACTACCGTTTCCATCCGTTACGCTGAACGTGAGCAAGGCGAACTTGATGGGGCTTTCTTTATGATTCCTGTCAACATCGGTTGGTATATCTATAGATGACATTTGTCATCAACAAAATAATCTCATAGGAGAAATTAAATGGCTTTTGCACAAGGCTCCCGTTCCAGCCTGTCGTATATTCCTGAAGTAACTTTCGGTACGACACCCGCTGGCAACTTTCAAAACCTTCCTTTCAGCACCCATTCGCTGAACCTTACTAAAGATCGTGTGTCTGGAAACGACATCCAAGCTGACCGTATGCCTCGCGTTGACCGTCATGGTAACCGTCAGGTATCTGGTGATATTGTCGTTGACCTTCGGGATGCAGACTACGATGAGTTTCTTGAAGCAGCTATGCTTAACACTTGGGCAAGTGATGTCCTCAAGGTAGGCACTACACCTAAGCACTTCTCTATTGAAGACTACGCTGCTGATATTGACCAAGCCCGTCTCTTTACTGGCTGTACTGTTTCAACAATGGCAGTCTCTCTTGCCCCTAACCAGATGGTCACTACTACCTTTGGCATGGTAGGTAAAGATATGACTGTCTCTGCGATTGAGAAGACACAGGACGCTGCTAGTGGTGCTGCTCCCTTTGATGCTTACTCTGGGGACCTTGCTATTGGTAACGTGGGTAATTCCTCTGCTGTAGCCATTGTGACTGCCCTAGACTTCACGCTGACCAACTCGTTCGCCCCTACTTTTGTTATTGGTGATGACTCGGCTCCAAGCCTTGAATATGGTCAAGCTGTCGTTGAAGGCACACTGACTGCATACTTTGAGAATGCTACCCTTATTAACCGCTTCCTGAACGAAGTAGAATCTGAGCTTGTGGTCTCTGTAGATGACCCCACTGGTTTGAATGCTTACACCTTCACCTTCCCGAAAATTAAAATCAACTCGGCTGATGTTGGTGTGGATGGTCCTACTTCCCGTATGATTTCACTTTCGTTTGTTGCCTTGTATGACAGCACCGAAGGTACAAACCTCAAGATTGAACGGCCTGCTGCTTAAGTTCAATAACTAATCCCTAGCTATAGCATGGGTAGGGGAGGCACAGGTGTCGGGTCTTGTGTCTCCCCACTTAAATAACCCGACCTCCCGATAACATAAAGGAAACTCGACAATGGATTTGATTAATCTTAAGCCTACTAGCGAAATTGTAGAAGTTACGTTGCTCCACCCTAATACTGGGGAACCTCTTAAGAATGATGACGACACAGATATGACTATTACTGTCTATGCAAGTCATTCCAAAGAGCATAAGGCAGCAATGCATGAACAGACTAATAAACGTCTTAAGGCTATGCAGTCAGGTAAGAAACAGGAAATCACAGCACAAGATATGGAAGAGGCTGGCCTAACACTCCTCTCTAAGATTACTGCTGATTGGAACATCACATATGGTGGTGCTAAACCTAAACTTACTGTCGCTAAGGCTAAAGAAATCTACGAAGAGGTGTTCTGGATTAAAGACCAGATTGAGGAGGCTCTTGCAAACTCTCTGGATTTTACGAAAGCCTAACTTGTCAGTTGTGTGATTGGGCTGAACACCAGTTCAAACTAAATAAACCGGACAAGGATGGCGTAACAGAACGTGAACACCTTGAACAAGTAGAAAGGCAGACTGGACGTAGACCTGAAGCATTGGAACCCCCGACATCGTTCCCACAGCTTATGTCTCACGTCTGGTCTGCCTTTTGTGTTTTAAGCAATAGCAGAACTGCCGGATTCTCTGGCCCCAACCCGATAACTTATGAACAAATTAAAGCATGGAAGGAACTGACTGAGACACCTATTGCTCCTTGGGAGATAGAAGCGATTAAACGTCTTGATACAGTTTATATGGGGATAGCGAATGGCTGATGATATTAGATTGGTGATTGCGGTTGAGGACAAAGGTCTTCTTAAAGCTATTGCTAATACTGAATCTCTTGAATCTAAAGTTAAGAAACTTTCTTCTGCATACGGTAGGGGCGCTACAACCTATGGTCGGTACGACAGGGCTTTGGCCCAACTGGCTAAGTCTACTGGTAAGAGCGTACAAGAACTTCGTGACTATGGTACAGCCTTGCGGGCTAATGAGAAGGCTACCAAGAAAGCTGCTGCGGAGGCTAAGGCTCTAGCTGCTGAAAAGAAGAAAGAAATAGCTATAGCAAAACAATTAGCCGCAGAAAAGAAGGCTGAGGCACAAGAACTTGCTAGAAGCGAAGCAGCTTATAAAAAACTAAGGGCCTCTATGGACCCTGCTTTTGCAGCACAGCAGAGACTTATTGCGCAAATAGAAGTACTAGACAGTGCCCTTGAAAGGGGCATTATAACTAAAGATGAATACAATCTGGCACTGCAAAGGGTAAGGGCAAACTCAAACTTGGCCTCCTCTGGGTTAGACAAATTTGGCAACGCTGTAGTACGATCTAAAAATAAGATGTCGTATGGTTCTATGGTCGCCCAGCAGTTTGGTTATCAGATTGGTGACTTTTTTGTTCAGGTACAATCTGGTCAAAACATACTAGTAGCATTTGCTCAACAAGGTACTCAGTTAGCTGGCTTGCTTCCCGGTATTGCTGGCGCTGTTGTCGGTATTGGTCTTGCCGCATCCACTATGGTTGCGGGACTATTTCGGGCAGGGAATAACGCAAGTGATCTTGATGAGGCCCTTAAGTCTGCCAGAGATACAGCTAAGGATTTATCACAAGAAGTGGGTTTGTTAGCTTCTGGGTTAGAAGACGCAGCGGAGTGGGCTTTTTTACGACAGGTAAGGTTAGCACAAGCAGAGGTAGACAAGCTCACAAGTAAAACGGAAGATTTTGAGCAGCAAGCGTCTGTCGGAACGGGTTTTTTTGTAGCCCCTGTGACTTCTGAAGAAATGCAAAGCACTGGTGCAGAAGTTAGCGCAGCTGAAAGAGCGTTAGAGATTGCGAAAGAAGAGTATGAAAATTATCTTCGCGTAAGGGGTCTAAAAGAGGTTCTGGCACAACAAGATGAAGACGCCATCACTGCGGCAGAAGCGTATGCAGCCTCAATGGAGAGAAGTCGCAAGGCCAGAGAAGAAGCTCTAAAGTTTGCTGAACAAGAGCGCATATCTCAAAGACAAAGCATTGCCCTTCAAACTATGATAAATGCTTACGGGGCAAATAGTGTAGAGGTAGCAAGGCTCAGGAATGCTATTGAGTTCGAAAACTATAAGAATAGACTTAAAGAGGCTGAAGTAACAGAAGAACTCGCTACACAACTTCTCGATGCTTTGTCTACCGCACAAGACCTTGCTATTGTCGATATGGAGGCTGGGATTGTTGCTGCTAGAGACGAAGCCGCAGGGCTTGCAAGAGAATTAGGGATAAGTCTAGGTCTTGCTCAAGCTCTTGTCAACCTGTCTTCTCCCGTTATTCTTGACCCTAGAGACCCTAACTATAATCGGGCAAGAGCGCTTCAAGCTACTAGGTTTGGCTTTGAGTATAACGACCAGAGCAGTTCAGCCTTTTATAATCCACCAGAAACAGAAGAAGGTGGTGGTGGTGCTTCCCAAAGAAACCAAGCTCAAGAGGCACTTGATAAGCTAAGAGAACAATACGAAGTTAAGCAAGCCCTTATAGATGCCACTGAGACAGAAGCTACTCTTATAAAAGCCCTTGGTGCTGATTACAAGAGCGTCTATGGCGCTAAAACTATTGCTGATCTCACCACTATGATAGAACAAGTCAATGCTCTTACTGAGGCATCCGAGCGACAAAAAGAAATCTCTGATATGGTTGGGAAGTCTTTTGGTGATGCTCTTATGGGTATTGTCGATGGTACTAAGAGTGTCAAGGATGCCTTTAAATCAATGGCATCAGACATCATCAAAGAGCTTTACAGGGTACTTGTTGTGGAGAGACTTGTTAAATCCGTCAGTGGCTTTGTCGGTGGCCTGTTCCCTAGTGCCAATGGTAATGTCTTTAGTGGTGGTAACGTAATACCTTTTGCTAATGGTGGTGTCGTTGGCTCCCCAACAATGTTCCCGATGTCTGGTGGACGTACAGGCTTGATGGGTGAAGCTGGTCCAGAGGCTATTATGCCATTGAAAAGGGGTTCTGACGGTAAGCTGGGTGTAGAAGCAAATGGTGGTGGTAACGTCACCGTTATACAGAATTTCAATATTGCTGCCAATGGTGATGAATCAGTTAAGCGTATTGTTCGTGCTGAAACCCCACGCATGGCTGAGGCCGCAAAAGCTGCTGTTCTAGATAGTAAGCGTCGTGGTGGCGCATATGGGAGAAGTTTCTAATGGCAATCACATACCCACTGGCACTACCAACTAGCATTGGTATGGCAAACATTACCCTTCGCTCTACTAACGCAGTTGCATTATCGTCGTCACCATTCACTTATGCTCAGAAGGTTTATGCCTATCCGGGCCAGAGGTGGTCAGCTAGTGTAAGTATTCCTCCCGTGCATAGAGACCTTGCAGAGCCGTGGATTGCCTTCCTGACAGCCCTTCGTGGCCAGTATGGTACATTCCTCATGGGAGACCCTAATGCTACCTCACCGCAAGGGGCAGCTTCTGGGACGCTACTTATCAAAGGTGCTAGTCAGACAGGTGGTTCCATTAACTGTGATGATGCTGAAAACGACACACTAATCCTCAAGGCTGGTGATTATGTTCAGCTTGGGACTACTGCGGCAACAAGAACACTCCATAAGCTATTGCAGGATGTTACATCCGATGGCTCTGGAAACTTCACTATGGAGATATGGCCCCACGTTCGTACGTCTCCAAGCGACGACTCAACAATTACTTACACTAATACTGTAGGACGATGGAGACTTGCTAGTAACGAGACAGAATGGTCCATTGATGCTGCAACAAAATACGGTATTTCATTTGATTGTGTGGAGGCTATCTAATGTCACGAGTAATCCCGGCTGCTATGTTGACTGCTTTAGGCCAAGATGTCGTAGAGCCTTTCTTTGCTGTAAGGCTGCAATTTGATGGTGGTAGCTTTAATGTGTGGAGTGGATACGGAGATAGGACAATCAACTCTCTGACTTATACAGGTGCAGGAGACCTTTTGACTATTGAGGGTCTTGATGAAGTTGGTGATATGGCTGCAACTTCTGCCACAGTCTCTCTGAATGGTGTTGATAGTAATATCGTATCTGCTGCCTTGAGTGAACCCTATCAAGGAAGACCCGCAGCAATCTATTTCGGTGTTGCTTCTGTTTCAGATGTTGTCGAAGTATTTTCTGGGTTTATGGATGTCATGACCATTCAAGATACTGGTGATACATCTGTAATTTCATTGACAATCGAAAGTAAGTTGGTTGCATTGGACAGAGTTCAGGGTAGACGTTACACAAGCGAAAGCCAGAAATCTAGGTATCCAGACGACACCTTCTTTGATTATGTTGCTGAGTTGAGTGATAAGGAAGTTCTCTGGGGAAGGACAGACGAAAACCTATGAACCTGACAGGCTTAAATAAATACATACGAGAGAATAAACACCGCAAGTTTTGTTTTTGTAAGCATGACTGTCTAACATTTACCAATGAGGTGTGGGAAATACTTTATGGCCATAAGTGGTCCCCAGATTGGCTTGGTCGTTATGGGGCCTTTACAAGACCAGATGCCCTACAAAAAGAGTATGGGTTTAAGGCTTTGGAAGATGCCATAGACAGTAAGTTGCGTAGGGTTGAGGGTATTCCTCCAAAGGGTGCTTTGGTTGTAACGCGCAATGCTAAGAACTGGTCTACCGGTTTGGCAATGGGCATATCTGTAGGTGGAAGTGGTTTATTCCTGAGCGAAACTGGGATGGTTAATATCCCTATTGAGGATTGTCATATGGGGTGGGTTGAATAATGCAAGAAGGTCCGTTTAACGTACTTCGACATAAAGAATGGGATCGTGCGCCGAAAGAGCCGGTGTCCTTGGTGGGCCTTGCCGCAACCTTCCTTACGGGTGGTGCAACTAGCGGGATAGCTTTCTATGCTGCTTACGCTGCTGTGAGCATCGGCATCAGCGCCGTCACTTCATGGGCGCTATCTGCTCTCGCTCCAAAGCCGGATATGAGCGGAGGCGTAGGTCGTGGCCTCAAGACCAACATCCGTGACGCAGCATCTCCTCATGATTTCGTATATGGTAAGACCCGTAAAGGCGGGACTATTACCTATTTGGAAGGTGAGCCTTCTAACACTAATAAATTCTTGTCTATGATTATTGTGTTGGCTGGTCATAAGGTCAACTCTATCGGTGACATCTATATCAACGATGAACTTGCTACTATTAATGGTAGTGATTACGTCACAAACGACCGTTGGTCAGTGTCTTCTGATAGCTTACCCCACAAGATACAAATCTTTAAGTATGACGGAACGCAGACCACACCAAGCGGACCCCTCCAAACAAACTCTGAACAAGTAGACACCGATACTAACTTTATCGGCAATGATATTTCTTATCTGTATGTCCGACTAAACTACGCCAGTGAGGTGTTTACTGGTGGTATCCCAACCTTCACAGCAGTTGTTGAGGGTAAGAAAGTCTATGACCCACGCACAGCCACAACAGCCTACTCTGCTAATGCAGCCTTGTGTATACGAGATTATCTGATTTCAGAGTATGGGCTTGATGAAGACACTATTAACATTGACGACACATCTTTTTCTGTCGCTGCTAACACCTGTGACGAGGATGTGGACCTTGTTGATTATTGGGGGTCTGGGACAACACCAACAGAGAAACGGTATGAGATTAATGGTGTCCTAAGTGCAGCTAATACACCTAACGTAAACTTGCAGAAGATGATGACTGCTTGCGCTGGAACCTTGTTCTGGGGTGGTGGTAAGTGGAAACTGAAGGTTGGCGAATACATTGCACCAACTCTGTCGCTCACTTTGGACGACGTTCGTGGGCCTCTTAATATCTCTACAAAGACAAGTCGTCGTGATAACTTCAATATTGTCCGTGGTACATTTGTAAACTATGACCCTCTGTATGAGGTAGACGGATCACCCGCTCCGATCAATTGGCTTGTGCAAGACTACCCAGAGATTGAAAGTGCAACATTTATCACTGAGGATAACGAGGTCAAGATTCCGCTTGATCTAGAGTTGCCACTCACAACATCATCGTCTATGGCGCAACGCCTTGCTAAGATGACACTACTACGGGCGCGTGAGCAAATCACATTGTCTGTAGATTTTAGTGTGGCTGCTTTTGAGGCACAGGTCGGTGAGGTTATTGAGTTCACAGCCGAACGGTATGGATGGGTAAACAAAGAGTTTGAAATTGTCGGCTGGAAATTCTTTATCTCTGAGGATGGTGATCTTAGGGTCAATCTATCTTTGCGAGAAACATCTGAGGCAGCTTTTGCATGGGATGCAGACGAACGTCAGATCATTGCAAACAACACTAACCTACCAGACTACCGAGTTGGTGTTACTGTCGCCAACCTAACCGCTGTTAACAATGGTGGTAGGGTTTCTTCTGACGGGACATGGTGGCCTCGTGTTCGCCTTTCTTGGGATTCATCGGCAAGTGGTTTTGTAGATTCCTATGACATCCGTTATAAGGTTAATGGTGAGGCGGATACTCTGTTCCGTTACACTTCAGCCACTCAAAACAGTGTTACAATCAATGACCTTTCGGATGGTCAAACATATTACTTTGAGGTTCGCGCAAGGACTGGCTCAGGGTATGTAGGCGCATGGGCTTCTACAACGCTGTTTATTGCTAAAGATACTACTGCCCCGGCTATTCCTAGTGGTTTGACTGTAACAGGTCAAATTAGCGCTATAGAACTGAATTGGAACTCTGTCAGTGATTCTGATCTTTCGCACTATTTGATTTACAGAAACAATACTAACAACAGTGGAACGTCAGCTTTGATTGGCCAAACGGCATCGACAAGGTTCACGGACTACGTTGGTCCAGACTTATCTACGCGATACTATTGGCTAAAGGCAGTTGACTTCTCAGGTAACACTTCTGGCTTTAGTTCTGTGGCCAGTGGCACATCAAACTACATCACACAATTAGATGTCGCTATTGATGACCTCTTAGATGGTGCTGTTAATGTTGCATCGTTTGCCACCGGTCTAACACCTGTTGAAGTTCTTGGAGCACTACCTTCTACCGGAAACTTTGAGGGGCGTCAGGTTTATCTGACAACAGACAACAAGCTATATCGACACACAGGCTCACCAACTAACGCATCAGGCTTTACTGTTGAAACTGATGGTGCTGACATCAAGGCAACCTCAATTACAGCCGGTAAGATTGAAGCGGGTGCCATTGGTGCAGATCAGATTGCAGCTAACGAGATTTCTGCAAAGCATCTAGCTGTAACTGATTTCTCAAACCTTGTGCCTGACGGTGTGTTTAACCAAGAAACTTCTATCGACAATTGGTCTGTCGTAAGTGGTAATGGTACACTAAGTTTTATACCGGCCCTTAAAATGGGTAAGTATGCGCTTTATTTTAGTAAGACCACTGCAGCTTTTACTAGTGCTTCCCTACTACCATATATACCAGTAAAATCTTCTACAGAATATTTTGGTCAGACTGAGTTCAGACTTGCAGCAGGACAGACCGCTGCTGATGGTGTGTTTGTAAGAGTATTTTATTACGATGTTAACAATGCTGCTTGTTCCCCTATTTATCGTGACATTGCTTCTAACGCACCCGGAAGTGCAACAATTGATACACGCAGCATATCTTTTACAACCCCCTCTAATTGCGTATCAATTAGGATTCATCTTTACAACCACTGCGACGAAGCTGGTGGTATTGACCTAATTATTGATAATATTATCGTTCGGGAGAAGAATGCAGGAAGTCTAATTGTTGATGGTAGTATCACAGCAAATTTCATTGGTACAAACCAGATTGTTACTAGTTCCGCTAATATTGCTGACGCAGTAATTACTAGTGCAAAGATAGGTAATGCCCAGATCACGACTGCCAAGATTGACGACCTCCAAGTAACTACCCTGAAGATCGGGGATAACGCTGTCACATCAACAGCCTATGACTATGATAACTCCGGCTTGTCCA
>Ga0213861_10004318_pt1 | contig 11613 bp, 8 predicted proteins | sample PICome_4_FD_160110 | JGI IMG/M metagenome (GOLD analysis project Ga0213861, IMG submission 160110) | Coastal seawater microbial communities near Pivers Island, North Carolina, United States - PICO131 | ecosystem: Environmental > Aquatic > Marine > Coastal | place: USA: North Carolina | collected...
ATCAGCCTCGGCGTCGCAGTGACCGGCGTAGTGCGCGCAATGTACTCCGATCAGTTCTGGCCGACGCTCGAGCGAGCCCTCGACGATGCTGCGAACGGTAACGGCGACGGCTTGCTGGCTTTGCAGGACGGCTACTACCAACGTCGCGCTGACGGTAGTTACAGCAACCTGCTCGAATCGTTTCAGGCCATCTCGTGTGCAGACGATCCTGACCGCCCAACGGTCGAAGAGGCTGACGCTGACGCTGAGCAACTCATTGGAGTGGCATCGCGGCTCTTCCCGTACTCCACTGGTTCCTATTCGTGTTCGTTCTTTCCTGAATCAATTGATCCACGCATTGAAATCACCGGCATTGGTGCTGGCCCGATTGTCGTTGTCGGGACAACCGGTGATCCGAGTACGCCGCTTGACAGCAGCCGCAAGATGGCTGCAGCACTTGAAGATGGTCGCCTCGTAGTGGTCGTGGCGAATCAGCACACCGGCTATGGCGTGAACGGCTGCATCGACGATGTGATCCACGACTACTTGGTGCAACTCGAAGCGCCTGAGAACGAAACGGTCTGCAGCTGACTTGAAAACGAACAACACCCCCGAGGCAAAGCCCGAGGGTGTCGTTACTGGCGGAAGGCGTGGGATTCGAACCCACGGAAGCCTGAAAGACTTCAACGGCTTTCGAGGCCGTCCCATTCGTCCGCTCTGGCAGCCTTCCGAATTCAACGCTAGCGTGAAATTTGACGTCCTGGCAGGTCACAAAGCTCGGCGACGAACTGGCGGTGGTCACAAGGTGATGCGGGCATCATCTTGTGACAGCTCGGCTGCCTTGGACTCAGCGCACCGGGTGGACGCAGTCAAGATAAGAAATGAAGACGGTGTCGCAGAGTTGAATCAGCAGATTCCGCGATGCCGGTCGTCGCTATCGTTAGCGACTTGACGCGTAATGCCGACTGCCGCAGCCAGTCATCATTTCAGGAACGACGGGCACGAAAAAATTCGCGGAGCAGTTCGCCGCAGCGTTCAGCCTCGATGCCTGCCACGATGTCGACGCGATGGTTAAGAACCGCGCCGTCGAGCAGGTGGAAATGGCTGTTGGCTGCACCGGCTTTCGGATCGGTCGCCCCGTAGACCACACGTTTGAGACGAGCGTTAACCATTGCGCCCGCGCACATCGGGCAGGGTTCAAGCGTTACGTACAGTGTGCACTCGTGGAGACGCCAGGAATCGATCTGCGTTGCAGCGTCCTGCAACGCAAGTACCTCGGCGTGAGCGACAGGGTCTCCGGTTAGTTCACGCTCATTGTGCCGTGCCGCAATTACCTGCCCTTGGTGGACAACGACGGCGCCGACGGGCACGTCGTCGTGACGCTGCGCCGCGAGGGCTTGCTCGATGGCGAGGAGCATCCACACATCATGTGGCTCGCACGATCCATCTGTGGAGATGGCATCGGTGTCGCCGGACGGTGCTGACATGACGGAATCCTAGAAGAAAGATCGCTACCTAGATGAGGTCAGTGCCTATCGGATAGTTCCAACGAGAACTGAGTTGAATGAGCTGCAATGAATCTCAAAGCTGGGTCGACGGTGCGTACGTTGGACCCTGACTGCGTTGAGTAGTCGGGCAACGTTTTGAGTCGCTTTACGTCTTGGTCAGGCCCGTTCTCACACCCCTACCCGTGGCTTGGGACAGGGGTGGCACTAATTGCACATCGACGTGAGCTCGACTGGGCCGATCAAGTCCTGACTGGCAGGGTCAGTCGCGCAAGATGAAGATTTTGCCCGAGATCATCGGGCGCGTGTTTGGATGCTCTACTTAGTGTTTCGTGAGGACCGAGTTTCCACTTGCGGCGGCCGGGCAACGAGCATGCTTAGACCGGGGTGATGTCGCCGGGTTTCCAGCTGTGGTCAAAGTAGCCGTCAGTTGGGCCGTAGAGCCGAAAAATTGAGAACCAGCCCTTTCCTGGGATCGTTCGGATCCAGTTCGACGCCTTGCCGGTGGGTTGTTCGGGACCGAAGGTGACGGTGATCGAACCATCGTCGTTCGTGTCAAGTTCGGCAAAGCTGTTGAGACTGGGTGCAGCCTGACCGTTAGCCAGCATCGATCGGGTCCACACGTCGTAAACGACGACCGACCAAAAGTTGGCCATCGGGACTCCCGGCGGGAGTGTGAACTCGTATGTACGCGCGCCGTCGAGCCACTGCCCTTCACCGTCGTTGTAGGTCCACATGTACGCCGAGCCCTTGCCGGGCGGCGGGGTCACCATGGCCATCGAAGAACCCGTAGCAAACCAGCCCATCAGGCTCAGGCCTGACAATATGGTGTGGCCGTCTTGCTCGTAGAGGGGGTAGCCGGTGTTGCCGATTTCGATCCACTGGCGGTCTTCGTAGCGTTGGAGCGGGAGCCGGCTTCGGTAGCTGGTAGCAAGCGCCATTGCCGAGCCGACCTTTGCAGATTCGCTGAGGATGCGTTGCATGCGGTCGTCGGGTGAGAACGGTTGTCCGTGAGCAATGCCGATGGAAGCGAGCATTCCTGCCGTCTCAGCGTCGATCGCCTCAGGGTGTTCTTCATTCACGAGAGTGGCGAGGTCTTCAAAGAAACGGAAATCAATCGGGTGGATCGTGTCAAGGTCGTGGCCTGAGGCGTTGATGAACTCGGTCTCACGAGGATTGTTCATTTCTGCCAACGGGTAGATGCGAGTTTGGCGTTGCAGCGCTACTGCGTCGGTTGACGAGCCGTCAGGTGTTCGCATACCGCGGAGCAGAAGCCATAGCCCGTAGGTCTCTGATGGGCAGATGTGGAAGCCATACGGTGGGATTTCGCCGTCATAGCCGGGCGGCAAGAACAAGAATCGGCCGCCTCGACCTTGGTCGGGCCCAGCAGCACCGACGTTTACTGTTTCGCGCATCCACATGTCGTTGACGAGCCCCAAGATCCCTGGAGCCACCTCGACCACAGTCGGGCCGTCGACTTTCAAGTCGAGATATGTCATGCCGTAGACGGTTTCGGAGTTCGGCGTGAGCAACAGCGACCGGGCATCAAACTGGCCTTCCCACACAACCAGTTGACTTGCTGATGTGACACCCAAATCTCGACGCAGTCCCTCACGGAACGAGTACATCGACGACGCCATAATGTTCCGCAGGAACGCCTGGCAGCCCCGCTGAAAATCGAGCTGGTCGAACAACTTGTCTACTGTTGCCTCGGTCGGGTACTCGTTTTTGTACTCAAGATCACCGATGAACTCAGAGGTCACCACAGGCGGCGGTGGATTTGGCGCTGTCGTGCGAACAACATCGGTTGGTCCAGTCGGTTCGAATGTCATCGGGTAGTCCTTCGTTTTAGGTCGTCGTAACAAGGTGAATTTATCTTCTGGCTGCAAGCCCAGTTACAAAAAATTTAGGTGTACCTGGGCGTGTGCGTAGAGCTTGTCAGCATCGTTTTGGGGTATTCATTGCGTCTGTGCGACGCGCCGTCGTAAGGGTGCCCCGATCCCCGCCCTGACTTCGGCCCAAATTGACTATTGACCGCCGTCAACGGCGGCGCCGGAGGCTTGATTGATGAATTCCTGTTCGCGGCGCTGATGCGCTGCGTGCTACGCCGACTCGGCGGCCGCTTTCAGGGCCTCGAGTGTCTGTTCCATGCCAGCCCTGTTGTGAGTTTCACGGTCACTCACTCCCGATACCAGAGCGGTGAGTGGTTTGAACCAACCTGGCCGTTGGTCCGTCCAGGACTCAGTGACGTGACAGCCGCCGTCGGTTGGCTCGAAGTCATAGGACCACTCGGAGTCCGGGATACCCAGCACCGTTATTCGGAACGTCAACTTGCGACCGGGCTCGACATCGATGATGGTGGCGATGGTTTTCCAGCGGCGTTTGCCCTGACGATTTGCTCCGCGGAACTTGACGCCCTCCTTTGGGCCATCGGCGCCCTTGAGCCACACTCCTCCCTCGTTTTCTGGGGACCACTCGCCCATCCGGGGCAGATCCGAGACCATTTTCCAGACTTGCTCGGCTGAGGCGTTGATCTCGCAGGCCGCAGTTACGTTGTCGCTCATTTTGCTTGGCTCCTCTTAATGATGCTTCCCGACGCGTCTAGTGACGCCCGGTCTCAGTCTGCTGTTTTCAACGCCTCTACCCACTGTGGCCGGTTGAGAGTTCTGGCAGCATTTCCCATGGACCATAGATGCTCTGAAGAACCAATGTTTTCCCTCGAGCAGTTGGGACTAGTTCGTCACACCCGCCCTGAGTGATGAGTTTCTATTTCTGCTCTTCGGCTGCCTTGGTGATGCGCTCGAAATCACCTGGACGCCAGGTCTTGTCGAACCAGCTTTCAAGCGGTCCGTACAGGCGAATCAACGTGAACCATGACTTGCCTGGCACCGACTGAATCCAGTTGCTGCCACCATCAGCAGGCGCCTCGGGACCGAAGTAAAGATCAATAGAGCCGTCGTCGTTGTACTGCAGTTGGTCGCGGGCGTTGTTCAGGCTTGGGTACCGCTGTCCGGTTTGCAGTTCGGACCGTGTCTGAGGGTCGTAGATGACGATCGACCAAAAGTCTTTAGCTGGGATCCCGGCGGGCAGATGCAAACGGTAGTTGACGCTGCCGTCGAGGGGTTCGCCGTCAGCGTCTGTCATCGCTGCTGCGTATTGCGAGCCGACACCGACCATTTTTAAAGCCATCGCGGGGGTGTTGACCGTTGCGAAGTAGAAGAACAGTGTTCGGGCATCGAGGTTCCTACCGCCTTCGCCATCTCGGCGAAGCCAGCGATAGTCCCCGCCGACAAATGCGGTGGTCCACTTGCGGTCTTCGTAGATCAGCGTCTCAGGATCTCGAGGTCGGAAGTCGATAGCGCGAGCGGTGCCATTCGCAACAGCGGCTGCCTCACTCAAGATTTCCTGCATACGGTCGTCAGGAGCGAATGGCTTGCCTTTCTCGATACCGATCGAAGCAAGCAGACCACGAGTTTCGTGGTCAATCACTCCGATTGGCTCTCGTTGGATCACCTCGTTGAGTTCGTTGAAGAACGTGGCGTCATTCGAGTGGATCGTGTTGAACTCCTTGCCCGACATCGAGATGAATTCCATCTCGGGTGGATTGTCTGCTGCAGCGAGCGGATACGCCTTCAGGCCGTTACGGAACATCTCAGTTGCAGCATCGGGTTTTCCATCGACAAGGAAGCCGCGAAGGACCAGGAAGTTGGCCTGACTTGGGGTTCGAGCCACGAATACATCGTCGGGCACGACGGTCGTGTCGTCATCGTCGCGCAAAATCACGTACCGGCCGCCTGCACCCCGGTCAGGCCCCGGCGCGCCCATGTCAACAACGAATCGGAACCATGCATCGTTGACCGTGCCAGGTCCGCAGCCCGGGGGGATCTCGACAACAGTTGGACCATCCCGGTCGAGGTCCAGCAGCACGGCGGTGTACACCGTGTCGGTGTTGCCTGTCAGGAACAGACCATTCGAATCAAGCAACTCATCGGCAATCACAGCTTTGTTGCACGCATCGAGACCCAACGACTCAAGCCCAACGATCATTGCCTGCATTGAGGCTGGCGGCACGCAGTTCAAGAAAGCCTCTACGCCGCGCATGAAGTCAAGGTGATCCCAGAGCATTGAACTGGTCTCGCGGGTGGGGACACCATCAACAAACTCAAGTCGGCCGACGCGGGTTTCGACAACGTCAGGTGTCGTGATCGATTTCGGGATCGGGGTGTTGTAACCCTCAGGAATCGCAGTAGTCATGAGCTAAAAGTTAGTCGTCGAATCGGCAAAATCAAGACCGGTTCCCAATAAAGCCGGGTCTTTCGTTGTCTCATTCATCTCGCGACTTGGCCGCAGATCGGCGAGTTCTCGGCAACATCATCGAGTTCGTGGTGGAAATTCGGCTGACTGATCGACGCAAGAGCGCGAGTTCGTTCGCGAACGGTCAATCCCTTGAGCTGTACGACGCCGTGTTGGAAAAGACAACGCTCCGAATACAGCGGTGCGGGTGGTCGCCGACTGTTGGGAATTCTCATTCGACTGATTCGGCAATTGAGAGCGGGCTGCTTTGTGTGGATAACAGCCCTGCCGATCTCGAGCGGGTGGAGCGTCCTCAACAGGATGGGATCACGCGCTGTCAAATTGGCTGGTAAAGCTTTCGCGCTTCGCCGGCGGTCCGATTGGCTGGGAAGGCTGTTCAGGCCTGTCTGGAGCCGAGCACAGCGTCGACAGACGATTCGAAGCCGTCGCGAACGACCGCAAGACCGATCGTGTCCCCAGGGTCACGGCCAGCGATCGCGTCGCCGACGTTCTCGGGTGTCTCGACCGCGTCTCCATCGATTGCCGTGATGACATCTCCGACGCGGAGTCCAGCTACCTCGGCCGCCGAGCCGACAGTCACGTCGAGCACCACCGCTCCACGCAGGTCGCCCGCCTCATCGATGCCGAGCTGGGCTGCGGTCTGGGGCGTGAGCGGTACGGAGCTGATTCCGAGGAATGCCTGGAGCACTGGTTCACCGGTCGACAGCGTGTCAAAAATCGGTTGCGCGGAGTCTGCTGCGATTGCGAAACCGACGTTCTGCGCCTGGAGTGAGCCCGCTGAATTGATCCCTACGACCTTGCCATCGAGATCGAAGAGCGGGCCACCAGAGTTCCCTGGGTTGATTGCTGCATCGGTCTGGATGAGGCCGGTTAAGCGGTTCCCGTCATTGGTTCGGATGGAGCGGCCGAGAGCTGACACGATTCCTTCGGTTGCCGTCGCCGAGCCCTCGAAGCCGAGCGAGTTACCGATGGCAACAACGCGTTCGCCCACTTTCAGATCGTCAGATAGGCCGAACTCGACGGGCGTCAGGTCGCTGCGATCCACTTGAATTACGGCGAGGTCTTCCGACTTCGCGGAACCGAGCACGGTAGCGGTCGCCATGGCGCCGTCAGAGAACTCGACTTCGACGGTCGCTGCGTCGCCGATCACGTGTGCATTGGTTGCGATGCGACCGTCAGCTGAGATGACGAAGCCGGTCCCTGTCCCGCTACCGGCCGAGGTAATCGCGTCGATGCGTACGACGCTCGGCCGCACCCTTTCAACCAAAGTGGAGATGTCAACCGGACTCGTTGCAACCGGGCTGTCGATCGACGCCAGCTGGACGTCCGGCGTTGCAACGGTGATGACGGCCTCTGGTGCGGAGGCGCGGCCGGCGACCGCACCGCCCGCCGTGCCTCCGGCGACGGCGACTAGCGCAAGGGCTACGGCGCTTCTTCGGCTGAGCCGTCCCTTCGCTGGCGGCCGCGACTCGGGTACGGGCGGCGGACCGGCAGGTGGCTGCCATGTCGGTGACGTACCGGTCGGGGAGTACAGCGAGCCTGTTGGACCGTTGAACGGGGAGCTCGGTGGAGTTGAGTCGTACATGTCGATGTCCTTTTGGGTGCGTTCTGAGTGATTGCGTACGATCCTGCCGAGCGGTGCTGAACGGTTCCTGAATCAAGCTGAACGGACCTTCAGGAAGCTTGGTGGGCATCGAACCGGCGTTCCGTCGCTCCTGGCACACTGTCGTCATGAGGCTGTTGGTCGTCGAGGATGAGGTGAAGCTGGCTCGCTCTCTGCAGGCCGGGCTGACTGCCGACGGGTTCTCGGTTGACGTGGTCCACGACGGTACCGAAGCGCTCTGGATGACTGACGTCAACTCCTACGACGCCATCGTCCTCGACATCATGGTGCCGGGTACGAACGGTTTCGTGGTGTGCCGCACTCTGCGTGAGCGCGAGGACTGGACACCAATCCTGATGCTCACCGCCAAGGACGGTGATCTTGACGAAGCCGAAGCGCTCGACACCGGAGCCGACGACTACCTCCGTAAACCGTTCTCCCACGTCGTTCTCGTTGCTCGCCTTCGCTCGCTGCTTCGGCGTGGTCCTGACGTTCGCCCAACGGTGCTCAAAGTAGATGACCTTGTGCTCGACCCGGGGGGCCGGACCTGCTTTCGGGGCGAGGAGGAGGTCACGCTGACCGCACGGGAGTTCTCGGTGCTTGAGTACCTGATGCGCAATGCCGGGGACACCCTTTCCAAGCAGGACATTCTCGACCACGTGTGGGATGTTGACTTTGCCGGCGATGCGAACATCGTCGAGGTTTACGTCGGGCACCTCCGCCGCAAGGTCGACGAACCGTTCGGGCGAACGGCCATCGAGACGGTTCGCAGTGTCGGCTACCGGTTACGCGAAGACCGGCAATGAACTTGTCGTCGTCGGTTCGTGGCCGCACCACCATCTTGGTCACCTTGGTCTTTGCGCTCACCTTGATTGTCTCGGGGTTGACTCTGTTGACGGTCCTACGGCGAACCATGTTGGACAACATCGACACCGCATTGGGCTTGCGTGCCGCCGATCTCGGCGCGCTTGTGACGAGTGGCGTCGCACCGCGCGACATCACGATCCCCGACGACGGAACATCTTTTGCACAGATCATCCTCAACGGCGATGTGATTGCATCGAGCACCAACGTCCGCGGTCAACCTCCGGTCGATACGCTCACGGATTCGTCTCAGATAACCGTCCGCCAAACATCGGGTGACGAAGAGGTGTTCCGGCTGGTTGTCACCGAACAGAACAGTCCTGCGGGACCGGTCACGATCGCTGTCGGTACCACGCTCGCAGACATGGAACAAACGACCCGGGTTGCTACTTGGACGCTGGCGATCACGGGTCTAGCCCTAACGTTGCTGGCTGGCGCTGCGACCTGGGTGGTCGTTCGCCGGGCACTTCGACCGGTTGATTCGATGCGAGCTGAGGTTGCTGACATCACCGTGAGTGGTCTTGATCGCCGCGTGTCCCAACCGACAACCGACGACGAGATCCGACTGCTCGCTGACACGTTGAACGACATGCTTGTGCGCCTTGAGTCGGGCACGCGTGCTCAGCGAGACTTCGTGAGCGCAGCATCGCATGAGCTGCGCACCCCTATCGCCGTGATCCGGAACGTGCTCGAAGTAGCGCAGTCCACGGATGCTCCTGATTGGCGTGAGATCGCCGACAGTGTGTTGGAGGAGGACGTCAGAATGGAGCGTCTCGTCGACGATCTGCTGCTGATCGCACGGACGGATGCGGGTGTGTCGAGGAGTGAGCATTGGACCGCAGTCGATCTCGACGACATTGTGTTCGAAGAGGCCCGCCGGGTGCCGTCGCCCATCCAGATCGACGTCTCTCGGGTCTCGGCGGGTCAGGTGAACGGTGATGTTGAGCAGCTGCGCCGGGTGGTTCGCAACCTGTTTGACAACGCGTTGCGCCACGCTACGCAGGCGATCGCAGTCGACCTCAGCAGCGTCGGCGGACGAGTCAGCGTTGCGGTCGATGACGACGGACCGGGTGTGGCGCCTGAGGATCGCACGCGCATCTTCGAACGATTTGTGCGCCTTGACGAGTCAAGGACACGGTCCGACGGAGGTACCGGACTCGGACTCGCGATCGTCACCGAGTTGGTGGACTCGCTTGGTGGCGACGTTCACGTCGAGTCCAGCGAGCGCCTTGGTGGGGCCCGGTTTGTCTTCACGTTGCCGGACGCCCGAGCCTGAATGGTTTGTTGGTGCCTAAACGTTCGGAGTGTTGTTTTGCAACAAAGTTGTCGCTTCTCAGCAAGGCATAGTTTTAGATGTGTTTTCTGAGCTGGTCGCTGCCGTAGCTTCCATTGTTGGCGGTGGGCGCCTGCCGTGGCTTGCGTGGAGTGGTTACTTCTCTGTCACCGATAACGAGCGCACCACCTGGCAGATTGCTCTTAGGTGGTGCGGTGACGGTATTTCTGAATAGCTATGGTTTGGTGATGAGAAAGCCAATAGTCATTTTCTTTGCGTGTCTGGCGGCGGCAGGAGCAGCGCTTGGTTTTACCCAGGTCACGTGGGGTTCCGGCGGCAGTGATGACAGTGGGTTTGTTGGGTTGACGCCGGCCCGGTTGCTTGATTCTCGGCAAGGGTTCGCCACCGCAGACGGTAACGATGCGGGAGCTGGTCGAGTTCAGCCAGGCGACACCTACGCGCTTGATGTCACTGGCCGTGTCGGCATCCCAGCAGACGCTTCTGTTGTCAATGTAAACATTGTCGCAGTGCAACCTTCGGGGCCGGGCTTTTTGACCGTCTGGCCGTGTAGCGAGAGCAGACCACTCGCAGCGGCGGTGAATTACACGACTGGCGTCACCATCGCCAACCAAGTCAGCGTCACCATCGGTACGGAAGGCAAAATCTGCATTTACAGCTCCGCTGAAACCGACTTGGTCGTTGATACCTACGGGTTTTACCAGGCCAGCAGCGACGACCCTGAGCGTGTTGTGTGGGTTGCTGATGACGGCAGCGGTGATTTCCTGTCGCTGTCTGCGGCGTTGGCATCGATCACTGACGCATCAGCCACTACGCCTTACTTGATCAAGATTGCGCCGGGCGTTTACACCGAAACATCAAACGTCGCTATGAAGGATTACGTTGACATTGAAGGCTCGGGGAAGAACGTGACCACTATTTCTTGCGACTGCGGTGGCAACGGCAACGTTGCAGGTTCTTCTACTATTTCAGTTGGTTCAGCGAACGTTGAAATTCGGGAGCTTGCCGTTGAAAATAACGGCAGCAGCGGCGGAACAAGAATCGGCGTGTATGCCGTGTCTCCGGACCTTCTGATAAGCGATGTCAACATTGACGCCACCGGTGCGTCATTTAGCGGCATTGGAGTTTTTAACGACGACGGTGGCAAGCTCACGTTGAGCGGGGTCGACATATACGCCGAGGGTGATCAGTTTGGTATCGGCGTCTACGGCGACCAATTGTCCGGCACTGACATCGACGACGTCGTCATCGTCGCAACATCAGAGAATGCCAGTCGAGGTCTTTACCTTGAAACCTCGTTTATGACGGTAACGAACTCAGTTATTGGCGGTACGACCAGCTCGATTTTCAACAACGGTGGTAACGGAATTGCGAAATTGGCGAATTCTGAACTTACCCCCCAGGAAACTGGTCATTCGAACGTGATTTGTGTTTCGTCGTACAACTCATCGTTTGAGGAATTGGACAGTGATTGCACGGAAGTAGCGTCGGTTGTTGATTAATGGAGGTTGTCGTTGAGATACGAAGGAAACTCCCGAGACTTTTCTTTTGTCCTTATTTCAGCCACTCGGAGCCGTGTTAGGCGCAGATCGTCGTTGGAACTTCCAGTGGTGGTTAATTTCCAGTGATGCTTGAGCAATTGCGCAGCCGTTCCGTCAGCGGGTCGCAACAACCTGCACTGGTGCGATCAGCCCTGTGCTCAACGCAGTGCCAACGTTGGTGAACATCGTTGCGAAGTCCGGCCCCATCACCGTTGCTAGCGACACCGGCGATGGGATTTCAGAGCGCGCCGATGCCGCATCAAGCGCAAGACGTGTTTGGTCGACTCGCTCGGTGATGTGGAAACCGGCAGCTGTTAACGCATCGACGTAACTGGACGCTGGCTCAAGGAATGCACTGTCGGGTCCAGACGCGAACGGCATCGGGTAGGTAATTTTAGAGGGATCGCCGGTCAACATTATGTCGTATACGACGAAACGACTTCCAGGTGCGAGCAGTCCGTGGACCCCGCTAAAGAATGCTTTCTTGTCAGCAATGTTCATCCCAACGTGAATGAG
>Ga0213861_10004319_pt1 | contig 11613 bp, 8 predicted proteins | sample PICome_4_FD_160110 | JGI IMG/M metagenome (GOLD analysis project Ga0213861, IMG submission 160110) | Coastal seawater microbial communities near Pivers Island, North Carolina, United States - PICO131 | ecosystem: Environmental > Aquatic > Marine > Coastal | place: USA: North Carolina | collected...
CGTCAAAGAGCACTGTAATATTTTTAGTCAGACGGCTCAATAACCTAATTTGATCAGGCGTAAGTGCTGTTCCACTAGAGGACACTACATTGTGAATTCCTGACTGATGCATTTGAATCACATCCGTATAACCTTCTACCAAGTAGCAATTATCCTGCTTCGCAATGGCTTGCTTAGCCATATATATCCCATAAAGAACTTTACTTTTATTGTATATATCGCTCTCAGGAGAGTTCAAATATTTGGCCGCCTTTTTATCCTGTGTAAGGATTCTCCCACCAAAACCAAGCACTCTCCCACTCATGGAGTGAATAGGAAACATCACCCTGCCTTTAAAACGATCAAAAGTCTTAGCAGTGGCCTGCTCATTGGTCGGTTTAACGATAGTCAGTCCGGTAGCTTCAAGGTATTTTAAATCGTATTTCTGCGCTACAGCAGACTTGGTAAAACCATCCCATTCATCCAAACAATAACCTAGTCCAAATTTCTTTATGGTTTCATCTGTAAACCCTCGCTCCCTAAAGTAGGAAAGCCCTATTGCTTGGCCTGCGGCCGACGTCCAAAGGATCTCTGAAAAATACCGCGCCGCATATTCAGAAACCAAATACATACTCTCCCTTTCGTTTGCAGCCTCCTTTTGCTCATCTGATTGAATGGTTTCTTCAATCTCAATTTGATATTTTTTGGCCAAGTAACGAATGGCTTCAGGGTAGGTAAAGTGCTCGTGCTCCATGACAAATGCCACCACATTACCTCCTTTTCCGCTAGAAAAATCTTTCCAAATTTGTTTTACAGGAGAGACCATAAAACTCGGAGAGCGCTCATCTGTAAACGGACTGAGACCCTTGAAATTAGCGCCGGATTTTTTTAGCTGAACAAAATCTCCAATGACTTCTTCAATTCTAGCGGTTTCGTAAACTTTATCTATGGTATTCTTTGAAATCAATTCAAATGCATTTAGTCTATAAAAGTAACAAATAAAGACCGCTTTAAAAAGGAATAAAAAAGTCCGCTATATCTCAAAAACGCAAGAGCAGTAAAAAGGTGACAAAAAAATAATAAAATGACTATTTTTCTCTCTCTACCACAAAACGAACCATCGTAATTAAGGCACTTTTATAGGCGGAATCTGGATAGTCCGCTAATATTTCAAGGGCTTGCTCTTTGTAGGCATTCATTTGTGTGGTCGCATAGGAAAGCCCTCCAAGTTCTTTGACAAGTGCTATAAGCTCTTGCACCCTCTTTCTATTTGTATGGTGGTTTTTTACCGTATTAATAATCCACCTTTTTTGATCAGGATTCGCTTGCTGTAGTGCGTGGATTAATGGAAGGGTCATTTTTTGCTCTTTAATATCTATACCTGTTGGTTTTCCAATAGATTTTGTCCCATAATCAAATAGGTCATCTTTAATTTGAAAAGCCATACCTATAAGACTTCCAAATTCCCGCATTTTTTCTACCTCAATAGATCCGGGGCTTACAGAGGCTGCACCCAATGCGCAGCAGGCAGCAATGAGTGTGGCGGTTTTTTGACGAATAATATGGTAATACACCTCTTCTGTAATATCTAACCTTCTGGCTTTTTCAATTTGTAACAATTCTCCTTCGCTCATTTCTCGAACGGCCACTGATATTATTTTTAATAGATCAAAATCATCATGATCTATACATAATAATAAGCCTTTGGAGAGCAAGTAATCTCCCACCAAAACGGCAATTTTATTTTTCCAAAGAGCGTTTATGGAGAAAAAACCACGGCGCTTGTCTGAACCATCTACCACGTCATCATGTACTAAAGTAGCTGTATGAATAAGCTCTATCACAGATGCGCCTCGATAGGTACGCTCTTGTACGCTACCGCCTGAAAGCATTTTTGCAGTTAAAAACACAAACATGGGACGCATTTGTTTCCCTTTCCTATTAACTATATAATAAGTAATCCTATTAAGCAAGGCTACCTTTGAACTCATAGACTGAAAGAACTTTTCTTCGAAAAGAATCATTTCTTGTTCAATAGGCGCTTTTATTTGGTCTGTGATTTTCAAAAAATAAGATGTTATAAAGCGAATTAACGCATAGTAAAATTAGACAATTCAAAGGAAACAACCCGAATATAATAGTACTAATTAATATGGCTAAAAAGCTGTAATAGAGACCTTGAAACTGTTGTAAAAATTAAATTAAGATCATATACCACTACAAACCGCTTTTAAAAAAAATAGCCCGGCGGAGCCGGGCTAAAAAAATTGAATATTTAAGAAAATCTAGGCCAACATAGTCACTGGATTTTCTAAAAAAGCTTGTAGTGTTTGCAAGAAGGCTGCAGCGGTAGCACCGTCAACAGTTCTGTGGTCACAAGCCAAAGTAACTTTCATTGTATTTCCAACCACTATATTGCCACCCTTAACAACTGGCTTTTGAACAATTGCCCCTACAGATAAAATAGCAGAATTGGGTTGATTAATAATAGAGGTAAACTCCTGAATGCCAAACATTCCAAGGTTAGATACTGTAAAAGTACTTCCCTCCATTTCAGCAGGCGTTAACTTCTTATCCCTAGCTTTTCCAGCCAGGTCTTTAACTGCAGCGCCAATTTGAGATAGACTTTGCTGGTCTGCAAAACGAACCACAGGCACCACTAAACCATCTGGAACTGCTACCGCAACACCCATATGAACATGGCTGTTAAAACGGGTAGTGTCTCCCTGCCAAGTAGTGTTAACTTGTGGGTGCTTTTTAAGTGCCATAGCAGACGCTTTTAATACCATATCATTAAAAGATACTTTTGTATCAGGCAAACTATTAATCTGAGTTCTAGATGCCATAGCGTTGTCCATAGCTACCTCAACGGTTAAATAATAATGAGGTGCTGAAAACTTAGACTCCCCTAAACGCTTAGCAATCACCTTTCGCATTTGAGAGTTTTTAACCTCAGTAAAATGCTCTTCTCCGGCAGCCAATAATGGCGCCTGAGTAGAAACAGGTTCAACTGAGGCAGCTGTAGCTGCTTGAGCGGCTACAGGAGTAAAACGTTCAATATCTACTTTTATAATTCTACCTTGCTCCCCTGAACCTTTCACTTCTGATAAGGAAATTCCTTTCTCTTTAGCTAATTTCTTTGCCAAAGGCGATGCGAAAATTCTTCCAGACTGAACAGATCCATTTACCGCAGCTACTGGAGCTTTTGGCGCTGGTGTTGCCACTGGGGCAACTGATGCATCATTTGCAGCTACAGGAGCAGAAGCAACTGTTGTAGCAGCCGCAGGAGCAGATGCTGGGTTAAGTGCTGCTGAGATATCGGCCCCATTTGGGCCAATAATAGCTAATAAAGAATCTACTGGCGCAGCTTCTCCTTCTTGAATACCAATATGTAAAAGTGTTCCAGCATTGAAAGACTCAAATTCCATAGTGGCTTTGTCAGTCTCAATTTCTGCTAGAATATCTCCTTCTTCAATTACGTCACCTACTTTTTTAAGCCATGTAGCTACTGTTCCCTCTTCCATAGTATCTGAAAGTCTAGGCATATTAACCACAATAACTCCTTCTGGCAAGGCCGCAGCTGTTGCTGAGGTTGCTGGAGCGGTTGTTGTTGCTGCTGGAGCGGCTGCTTCGGCTACGCTAGACTCAGAAGTATCTTGTGGCGCTGGAGCACCACCAGACAATAGAGCACTAATATCTTCTCCTTTTTCTCCTATAATGGCTAAAAGGGAATCTACCGGTGCCGCATCTCCTTCTTGAATGCCTATGTGAAGTAGCGTGCCTTCATTAAAAGATTCAAATTCCATGGTGGCTTTGTCGGTTTCAATTTCTGCTAGAATATCTCCTTCAGAAATAACGTCTCCAACTTGCTTTAACCATTTTGCCACAGTACCTTCTTCCATGGTATCACTCAGCCTGGGCATGTTTACTACTATTGCCATATCTCTTATTTATGTGGTAAAAATGGATAATCTTTTTGCTCGTACACCATGTCGTACAATTGCTGTACTGGTGGGTAATCTGAAGCCTCTGCGAAGTCTTCACATTCTTTCACTAAATCTTTAACTCTTTTATCTATAGCTTTAATCTGAGCGTCAGTAGCGTATTTTTTCTTTTTTATCACATCGAGTACTTGAGTGATAGGGTCTATTTTCTTATACTCCTCTACCTCATCTTTAGTTCTGTAATGCTGTGCATCTGACATGGAGTGCCCTCTGTATCTGTAGGTTTTCATCTCTAAAAATGTTGGTCCACCACCACTTCTGGCGCGTTCCACCGCCTTACTCACTTCTTCTGCTACTTTGACAGGATCCATTCCATCTACGGGCCCACAGGGCATTTCGTAACCAAGACCGAGTTTCCAAATATCTGTGCTGTAAGAAGTTCTCGCAACAGAAGTACCCATTGCGTAGCCGTTGTTTTCACAAATAAAAACTACTGGCAATTGCCACAACATAGCCAAGTTAAATGTTTCGTGTAGAGATCCTTGCCTCACTGCACCATCTCCCATATAACAAAGTGTCACCCCTTTTTGTTTAAAATATTTGTCTGAAAATGCCAAACCAGCACCTAATGGAATTTGACCACCTACAATTCCGTGACCACCATAAAAACGGTGTTCTTTAGAAAAAATGTGCATGGATCCACCCATACCTTTAGAGGTACCTGTTACTTTTCCATATAATTCAGCCATTACTTTTTTGGGATCTACTCCCATTCCAATAGGCTGAACATGATTTCTGTAAGCAGTGATCATTTTGTCACAAGTCAAGTCCATTGCATGTAATGAACCCGCTAGAACGGCTTCTTGACCATTATAAAGGTGTAAAAACCCTCTTACTTTTTGCTGGATGTAAACGGCAGCTAATTTGTCCTCGAACTTTCTCCAGAACAACATGTCTTCATACCACTTAAGGTAAACCTCTTTTGTTACTTTTTTCATATACTTTTATTTATATGTATTCCGTTGGATGGAAAGCAAAAATACAGATAAAATAGCTTCTGCAAAAAAGATTGATTAAAAAGATAGCACAAAAGCAGTGTTAAAATACCAATTGGTATATTAAATATTTTAAGTGCTTGACAATTAATTTATTAGTTATAAATTAAGCTCGAATTTATTTTAAAAATTTAGCGCTAAATGCGAAGGGCAGTAGATCTAAAACACTGTTACAACATACAATTTTCCCACTAGCACCCATAAAAATAATAGGAATTGAAGTAGCTTGCTTCTGCTGGTATTCAGCGAGAGTTTGCCTACAATTCCCACAGGGTGAGGCAGGTGTTTCTGAGGGATCCAAATGGGTATTCGCTGTCACCGCTATGGCTTTGATTGGAATATCTGGGTATTGGGCTGAAGCGTAAAATATAGCCACTCGCTCTGCACAAAGTCCTGAAGGATAGGCAGCGTTTTCCTGGTTATTCCCTCTTAAAATAACGCCATTGTCCAACAATACAGCTGCCCCTACGTTGAAATTTGAATAAGGTGCATAAGCATTTGCTCTGGCCAAAATAGCCTCCCGCATTAGGGATTGAAAAGATGGGCTTAGTTCTTCAAGGGTGTCGAAAAGAGAGTATTCAAAAGTATGGGTTTGAACAGGCATATATTGATTTAATTAAGGGAGTTAAATGAAAATGAAAATCTCAAGGTATTCTCTAATGGGTTTCTAACTTGTGCCGTAGAAAAAAGATACGACAAATCTATTTGAAAACTTTTAAAAGCAATACCGGAACCTAAAGTAAAAAAACGTCTAGATCCAGTAAATTGTGATTCCGTAAAATACCCTGTTCTTAGTATGAATATCTTTCTCAAAGTATACTCCAAGCCAATTCCCAAACGCCACTCTTTGAGTTCGTCTGAAAAACCTCCTGGTGCATCTGAAAAAGAATCCAATAAACCACTGACAAAATCTAAATCTTGAAACTCAGCTAAGTCTGCATTGTCTAGAATTCCATCTTCATTGTAATCCTGCGGCATAGGGACCAGGAATTTATTTAAATCAATAGAAACAGCCAACATACTGTTGGGGCCATAAATAAAATCATACCCTAAACCCAGCCCCAAATTAGCGGGTAAAAAATCTTCCTGCCCATTGGCATCATAAGCTATTTTAGGACCTAAATTTGACATATTCAATCCCCACCTCCACCTGCCGTCAAAGGCTGGAAAAGCTTTTATGCCTCCCTGATAATAGGCAGAAACGTCCACAGAAAAACTGCTTGCAGCCCTGCTGTCTATACTGGTCTCTTGTGGAAATTTTAAATTAGATCGAATAAAGCGTCCAGCTACCCCCATACTGATTCTTGGAGACAGCTTTAAGGCATAACTACCGTCTACAGCTATTTCATTTGGCTTTGTGATCACTCCTGGGTCTGAAGCAAATTGCCTTAATTCTATTGACCCTAAGGTAAAATATCGTAGGCCTATAGAAAAAGCGGAGCGATCCGTTGGTTTCTTAAAATAGTATCCGCTCAAAAGCGCTATATCAGAAATAATACTCTCTAAATAAGGCGTATATCCCAAACCAATTCCTGACCTTCTATCAGAAAAAACATATTTTGACGCGTTCCATTGCATGGAAAAAGCATCTGGAGCTGTAGCCACTCCAACATCTCCCATACCAGAAGACCTAGCATCAGATGCAATATTCAAAAAGGGCACCGCAGTTGTTATCACGGAGTTTTGCTCCTGAGACATTGCCTTGGAAAAACCTAAAAAAGCAAAAAGTACAATAAAAAATGACTTCATATGGGGTTTAAAAAATTAACGCAGCAATAGGATGAATATTGCGCCAAAACAAGTGATAATATTACTTTTTAAATAAAATATATTATTCATTAAAGTAATTATTTGGTCAAATGAACAATAAATTACATGAAAATGGGTTCTTATGACACATAAATGAGATAAAATTTTATTGAATACACTCTAGACTCTCTAATCTATATTATATTTGTAGGGACAATGCGAAATTATGAAAATAAACTATCGATACTTTAGTCTTTGCCTTATGGCTTTGACGCTTATAAATACCTCTTGTAAAAAATCTGCTACAAGCAGCTCAGTTTCAAGAGGAACTGGCTGGAAAATAGACAACTATAAGGCTTTCAAAGAACAGGAAACAGCTCCAGGATTGGTTTTTGTAGAAGGGGGTACCTTCACAAAAGGTAAAGTCCAAGACGACATTATGAAGGATTGGAATAATACACCAAGCCAACAACATGTCCAATCTTTCTACATGGATGAGACTGAAGTCACCAATGGTATGTATTTGGAGTACTTAAATTACTTAAAAAAAGTATACCCTCCAGAAAATCCTAGATATAAGGGTGTTTACGACGGGGCGCTTCCAGACACCTTAGTTTGGAGAAATAGACTTTCTTACAACGAAGATTTAGTCATTAACTACCTTAGACATCCTGCGTATAGCGAATTTCCTGTAGTTGGAGTAAGCTGGATTCAGGCAAACCAATACGCAAAATGGAGGACCAATAGAGTTAATGAGGCTATTTTGGAAAGGGAGGGGTTCCTTTCCAAAGACGCCAAATATGCTCCATTAAATGGAAAAGCCGCTGCGTTTAACACAGAAGCATACCTCAAAGTCCCCAATACTACTTATGGAGGTCAAATAGATTCTCTTCAAGGAAAAATGCAAAAAGACACTATAGCTGTTTATGCAAAACTAAGCAGTGGTATTTTATTGCCTTCATACAGACTTCCTACAGAAACGGAGTGGGAATATGCCGCTCAAGCACAATCTGGAGACAGAGAATACAATAATTACAAAGGAAGAAAAAAGTACCCTTGGGATGGTGAATACACTAGAAATACAGACAAAAGAGGTGTTGGTGACCAATTGGCCAATTTTAAGATAACTAAAGGAGATTATGGTGGTATAGCTGGGTGGTCCGACGACGGTGGAGCAGTGACTGTTGAAACTAAATTTCATGCCCCCAATAGCTTTGGACTTTATGGCATGGGTGGAAATGTAGCCGAGTGGGTTGCAGACGTCTATAGACCAATAATAGACGACGAAGTTAGTGACTTTAATTACTTCAGAGGAAATGTTTTTAACAAGGCGGCTATTGGAAAAGATGGGAAAATAAAAGTCGCCATAAATGAGGTAGATTTTGACACCTTACCCAATGGAAAAATCATAGCAAAAACCCTACCTGGCGAAATCGAGAAAACAGCCTTAGATCAAAACGACACCTACTTAAGGTCAAATTTTTCTGAAAGCGACAACCGTAGCTATAGGGATGGAGATTTAGCTTCTTCAAGACAATATTACGAGAGGGTATCTGATGATAAACCTATAAGGAACATGTACAATTCTCCTCAAAATAGTGTCACCACAAATGACAATGGTGAGATGGTTAAAAACTATGACAATTCAGATTACAGAAGCACTTTAATCAGTGATGAAGTAAGGGTCTATAAAGGAGGGTCATGGAAAGACAGGGCTTATTGGTTAGATCCAGCACAAAGAAGGTATCTGCCTCAGTATATGGCCACGGATTTTATTGGATTTAGATGTGCTATGTCAAGAATTGGCAGTAAATCTAAAATTCAAAATAAAACACCAAAAAACAAGCGCACTAAATAATTTTCATGGAGATCTCATTACTCCACGAGCTATTTCTGAAAAACAGAACTGTTTCTACGGATAGTAGAAAAATTGAAAAAGGCTGCCTGTACTTTGCTTTGTCAGGAGAGCGTTTTAATGGAAATGAATTCGCTTTAGAAGCTTTGCAAAAAGGGGCCTCATACGCAGTAGTAGACCAAGCATCTCTTAAAGATGAACCAGGATGCATATTCGTAAATAACGCCTTAAAAACACTTCAAGCGTTAGGGACATATCATAGAAATTATTGTAAAGCTACGGTGATTTCTTTAACAGGAAGTAACGGAAAAACAACTACAAAAGAACTCATCTACAGGGTTTTATGTCAAAAATATAAAACCACTGCTACCCAGGGGAATTTAAACAATCACATTGGTGTTCCGCTAAGTCTTTTGAATATAAAAGAAGATACTGAATTTGCAGTGATTGAAATGGGCGCTAACCATCAAAATGAAATTGCATTTCTTTGTGAATTAGCTCAACCAGACTTTGGGTGTATTACCAATTTTGGCAAAGCACACTTAGAGGGTTTTGGGGGAGTTCAAGGGGTTATTAAAGGAAAAAGCGAGCTGTATCAATTTTTAAAAGCTCATAACAAAACCATACTCTACAATAGTGAAGACCCTATACAAACCGCTGCAATAAGTGAATACCAATACGGTATTTCTTTTGGAAATAAGCAAGAGAACACTTACCAGACCAACTACCTTGAAAGCAATACTACTGTGAGTTTATCATTTCAAGGGACCCCAATAAACACCTCGCTTTACGGTGTGTATAATGCAACAAACTGTATGATAGCAGCCAGTATAGGTCGCTTTTTTGAAGTTGAGATGGGTGGCATAAAAAATGCTATTGAGACATACGAGTCCAATAACAACAGGTCTGAACTAAAAAAAATTGGACCTCATCAGGTAGTTTTAGATGCCTACAACGCCAATCCGAGTAGTATGGAAGTGGCTATTAAACATTTCTCAAACTTATCTCATCCTACTATAAAAAATAAAATAGTTGTTCTAGGAGACATGTTTGAATTAGGAGACACAGCCGCTCAAGAACATCAAGCAATTGTCAATCAGCTGGAACTTTCTAAAATAGATCACATTATTTTAATAGGTACACTATTCCATAACACAAAAAACAATTTTGAAAGCTACCCCAATTTTGAGGCTTTTAAACAAAATAACAGCCCATTTAAATCTGACTCTTCACTTATACTAATTAAAGGATCAAGAGGGATGGCTTTGGAAAGAGTGATTCCACTATTAGCATAATAAATAAACTAAAAGTGTAAAACTAGCCATTTTTTTAAATAAGATTATTTAATAACTAAAGAAAGTCTTGTCTATGGTATAGATAATAATACGTTTGTCTTTATCAGACTTTGCTGCTAAAATAAGATCTTTTTCAATTTTAAGAATTGTCTTTAACTTATAATTCAATTCTCCTATGATTTTATTTTTGGTTCTCATATTATGAGAATAATTGTGGTTCGGGTTTTCAATAATTTCCATAATACTAGAAGTCTCCACGCCATCTGAACCAAGCAAACAGAGTAAGATTCCATTTTCTTCTACAGTCAAACTGTAATAAATTCTTTTATAAATTAATCCTCCTTTTTCAAGGGTCATTGAATTGGCCCTTGATTGGTAGCGCTTATATTTTTTCACCCCTATTGCAATGGCAAAACCAAAAGGCAAAACCAGAAGCAACCAAAAATAATTAAAATCATTGTAAAGCTTAGAAGTTTCCAATAACGGGCCAAAGAATTCATCTCTTCCCCTTACTTCAATACCTATAGCGCCCGTAATACTTGAGGTTACAAAACTAACAAACTGATTGTTGCTGTATAGTGGCATTAAATTTTTTGTGACAATGATCTTTTTATGTAAAGTGGTATTACTAAATTTTGTAACCTTATTTGTGAATGGATTGATCAGTGTTAAATCAGTATCGTCTAAAAACAAAATTTCTTCACCCATTTGGACATAGGCTTTAAAATCTGAAAAATTTAAAGTAGAATTTCCCAAAAAAGTCCAAATTTTATCTTTAAAATTAAATTTCCAAATTTCATTGGCTGGAGAAAAATCTACTTGATCAAAAACGTTTAATTTTTCACCACCAAGAAATATAATTTCGTCAGATGAAATAGCATACTTAGATGCTATAGTTCCTCCTGGTATTATATTTGAATTCTGAGCGGGTAGTATTTCCCACTCTTTAGAATTAGGATCAAAGAAGGTAATAAAGTTTCTAACAGACCAAAATCCATATCCTCCATACTTAAAGACGGTATCGTTTTTCACAAACACGGTAGCATCTATTTGCATTCGGTGTTTATAAGACTTATCAATTCTTATTAAAGAATCCTTTTGAAACTCATACACCCCACCCCCCATTCCGTCCAAAAAATATATTTGACTATCTAAAGGAGTAATAATTGATTTTAGTACTGGTAAATCTTTGTTGGATTTTAGAGGCAGCGAAGAGAAAGAGAAACTTCTAGATGGTGAAATTGGAGAGGAATAAATAGAATCACTAGAAATCAACAACAAGCTATCTCTCCAAATTAATGCTTTGTCAAAACGAGAAATTTGCTGTGAAAAAGCCGCAGAAACAAATAACAAAAAAAACAATCTTATCATACTGCAAGTATAATAAAATTGTCTTATAAAATTGATAATAGTTTAAATATAGAACTATTATATATGGATAAATTATTTTTAATTAATACAAATTATATGAATTACTCTTTATAAGTAAGTGCTGTTTTTATAACAATAACTCCTGCACCACCAACAAATCCATACTTATTTGTTTCAGATAAAGATCGAAGTACTTTTACATATCTAATTGTAGTAAGATCTAAACCTGCTGGGGGAGTATCTCTAACAGCGCCATCTACATCCCAAACAGCGTATGGAGAACCTGTGTTCATTGAACTTCTATCTCTCAGGATTACATTATTCCCCTGAATCCTTGCGGCACCTAAATACTGTCTAATAGCTTG
>Ga0213861_10004321_pt1 | contig 11612 bp, 11 predicted proteins | sample PICome_4_FD_160110 | JGI IMG/M metagenome (GOLD analysis project Ga0213861, IMG submission 160110) | Coastal seawater microbial communities near Pivers Island, North Carolina, United States - PICO131 | ecosystem: Environmental > Aquatic > Marine > Coastal | place: USA: North Carolina...
GCCCTGCCTGTTCGCACGATTTTTTATTGGCGCTAGCAACTGATTTTTACCCCACTATGAACCGAATAAGGCGCGCGGTTTTGCCACGCAAAAGGTCGCTGCTAATGCGGACCTTTTTGTCATAAATTCTGCTTAATGGGTTACGATCTCGGGATCGCCAATATGACGTCGCACCAAGGAAGCAAATCCCGAACGACCGATACCCTGGCTCACTAAATCAGCTTGAGCAAATCGAGCTGCGGCTGCTGAAATGGGCTTCACCTGCCTGACCTTCATATGCGCTTCGGCCACACGTTCCATATAGACAAAACTACCCACAGCCTCTGCGACACTATCTCCCACCGTTAATAAACCGTGGTTGCGCAGGATAATGGCTCGTGTGTTCCCCAACGCCTTGGCGATTCTAGCACCCGCCTCGAGGCTTTGAACCTGAACTTCCTCATCGTCGAACAACGCGTGATCTTCGAAGAAAATACAGGCCTCCTGGGTAATAGGCTCCAGCAAACGAGCTTCCGAGGAAAAAGGTGTACCCCAGCCTGTGTGCACATGTACCGCGCTAACAGCATCGGGGCGCGCTGCCAAGATCGGCTGGTGAATATAGTAACCGGCAACATTCACAGCACCTTCACCCTCTATCAGAGAGCCGTCCGGGCCGACCAGCACCAAATCGGAGACCTTCGCTGCATGATAAGAAACGCCGTACCGCAGCATCCAAAAACAGTCAGTACGCTCCGGATCGCGAGCACTGATGTGACCATCGCCCAAATCGCCCCAGCGCTGAGCGGCCAGCAATCGATAACCCAAGGCACAGTCTCGCTGACGCCGCGCACGCACTTGAGCTGGTGTAAATTCGCCTTTCTGCTGGGCCAACTTCTCGGCGCCAGACATTTAAGAACCCTTCGCCATGGTTGGCATGCCTGCGGGGATCTCCACCCAGGGTTGCTTGCGGTCACACCAGATATGAAATCCTGGCGTAAAATCATCAGCATTGTCCAAGGTGCCCGTCTTGAGGAACATCATTTCGTCTTGACCGGGGACCAAGGAATAGATGGGTGATCCACATTCGCCGCAGAAAAACCGTTGTACGGTACCACCGCTGTCGGTGTCGGAATCGGAATAGCATTTCGGCGATCCCGCAGTGAAGGTTACCGCGACTTTGGGCACGCCCCACAGAGTCGAGAAGGCAGAACCACCCTGGCGCTGACAATTTCTGCAATGACACACGCCAGCCATTAAAGGTTCGGCATTAACGACATATTTTATGTCGCCGCAAAGGCATTGACCGGTATGGTTTGACATGCATTTCTCCTGAGTTATTGACTAAAACTGACTCTAGTGTACGCAATCCGTTCAGCCAGTGACAAGCTGTATAATTTGACGCAACGCGCACTGCTTAAGTGCGTAACAGTTCGCCCGATACGACACCGCCGACAGCAGTTCAGATCCTTTGCTGATATCTTTGGGTTAAATGTTGCTTGAAATGTTTGGCGTCCAGCGTTTCACCGGTTGCGCCAAGCATCAGCTCATCAAAGGACAAAAACTTACCCTGACCATGAACCTTGTCACGAAGCCAAGCTAACAATTGACTAAAATCACCACGACTGATGCCACCATGCAAATCCTTTACTTCACGAGTCGCCGCCGCAAACAGTTGCGCGGCGGTCATGGCGCCCAAGGTGTAAGTGGGAAAGTAGCCGAACAAGCCAGCGGGCCAGTGCACGTCTTGCAGGCAGCCATCGGTGAAATTGCCAGCAGTTGAAATATCCAGATACTCACTCATCTTGGCGTCCCAGGCATCAGGAATATCCTTAACCTTCAAAGTGCCGGCAATCAGGTCTTTCTCGAGCTCATAGCGCAAGATGACATGCAGCGGATAGGTCACCTCGTCTGCATCGACGCGAATATGGCTGCGTTCAACCCGAGTGTATAACCGATGTAAATTGTCGACACTCCATGCTGGATCATTGGATTCATGGCCGAGAAATATACGTTGCGCTCGAGGCGCTAAAAACTGCAGAAACTCACGAGTTCTACCTGCCTGCATCTCCATCAACAAGGACTGACTCTCATGAGTGCCAGAAGACAGGGCCTCACCAACAGGTTGTCGCCGCCAGTCTGCCGGCAAGCCTTGCTCATACATCGCATGGCCTGTTTCATGGATCACACCCATCAAAGATTCAACAAAATTGCCGGTGTTGTATCTTGTCGTAATTCGCACATCGTCTGGCACACCGCCACAAAAAGGGTGATGACTAATGTCCAGCCGACCGTGATCAAAGTCAAAGCCCAAGGCAGTCATAACCTCCACGCCCAACGCTTTTTGCTTGTCAATGCTGAAGTCACCGGTTAACGGCAACACCGGCTCGGCCGCCTGTTGGTTGATGACCTGTGCGGCAAATTCTGGCAGAAAACCCTTTAAATCAGCAAACACCCGATCCACCATGGCAGAGGTGACGCCTGGTTCATATTCATCTAACAGCGCATCGTAGGGGCTGCAGCCAAAGGCATCGGCGAGTATTTGAGCACGCTCTCGAGTGATATCCACCACCGCTTGCAACAACGGCTCCATGGCTGACCAGTTGTTTTCGGCACGATGAAGCCGCCAAGCCTGCTCGCATCGAGAGGTGGCCAAGCCCAATTTTTCCACGATCGACGAAGGTACTGCCGAGGCACTGACCACAGCCCGACTGATTTCACGCAAGTTAGCCCGCTGCCAAGGATCTAGCGCCTCAGCCGCCGCACCCACAAGAAGATCCGGGACTTTATCATCGGTCACCATCTCATGTATTAACACACCCAGAGTAGACATGGCGCGAGCTCGAGACTCGCCGCCCCCGGCAGGCATCATCGCCGCCTCATCCCAGCCACAAATCGCACCCAGATGCTGAAAGTCATAGATTTTATCGAAGTGCGCCTGAAGGGCGTTGTATTGGTTCATGCTTCCTTGATCCTTATGTCGGTCGTCAGCGTCATGTTTTCACTGTCGCAGCGACTTAAATTTATCACGTGCTTGCTGTCAGTATTTTGCAGCAAGGCTATGCCAATAGTCTGCGCAGACCATACCTGGACCCCACCGCGACTATGCCAAAGCTTTTTTCAGTATCGCAGCCATATCTTCTATTGCCTGATGACAACTGCTGACTACTGCGGTCTGCAGAATAAAGTTGTGCATTAGCCCTGGATAACAGTGGTAGGTCACCGGCACACCTGCCGCTTGCAAAATCCCCGCGTAGGCCTTGCCATCATCGCGCAACGGGTCGAATTCTGCTGTCACGATATGCGCCGGCGGCACTTGGTGGTGATGGGCCATCCGCGACGGCGCAAGGCGTGGATCCGTCAGGTCTACATCAAGTCCGCCAGTGTATCCTTCAGTGAAGTAGTTCAAAATTTTTTGATCAAGGGTCACCCCTTCCCGCAGTTGTTGTTTGGATTCCGTATCCTCACCAAGGTCAATGCCCGGATAGATCAATAACTGAAAAGCCAGGCGGGGTCCATCATTGTGGGCAAAATGATTAACGACCACTGCCGACAGGTTACCCCCGGCACTATCACCACCGATCGCGATGCGATCCGGGTCAATGCTCAGTGCGCTAGCCTGCTCGTGGATCCACTGACTGGCAGCGATGCAGTCATCCACCGCCGCTGGGAATTTATGTTCTGGCGCCAGACGATAATCCAAGGCGATGACTTTGACGCCGGCACTGTTGGCCAACTGGCGGCAGGTGCTGTCATGGCTATCCAGGTCGCCGATCATAAAGCCGCCGCCATGAATAAAGATCATGCCGGGTAGAACCTGGTCGCCTGCACCTTTTGGCACATAAGCCCGCGCGCCAATTGATGCCACCGGACCCGGTATCGAAAAGTCAGTAATAGCATCGCAGGCAATGTCCTGAGTCGACTGCAACCTGGAGATCATCACATAACCGGCGCGTAGTGCCGCTAAGGGTACATCGGCGGCATGGGGTGGATTGGGGTTAGCGGCCTTGGCGGCGTCGACCACTTTTTGCAGTTCTGGATCCAGCTTGATTTCAATCATTATGATTCTGCCGTTGGTTACTATGTTTGAGGTTTCGCGCGGGTGCTCATCGCGATGTCAGGCGCGAGCATCCTCCAGAATAAAGGTTGCGCCCTTTTCTGCAATCATCACGGTCGGCGCGTTGGTATTGCCAGAGGTGATACGCGGCATGATCGATGCGTCAATGACTCGCAGAGCCGCGACGCCATGAACCTGCAGGCGATCGTTGACCACCGCCAGGGGATCGTTACCCATCTTGCAGGTACCCACAGGATGAAAAATGGTCGCGCCTAAGTCGCCCGCCGCGGCCAGCAGCTCGGCGTCAGTCTGGACCTGCATACCGGGCAGGTACTCCTGGGGCGCATAGGGGCTCAAGGCATCCGCTTGCATAATCTTGCGGGTAAATTTAATCCCTTCGATGGCAACCTTTTGATCTTCCGGTGTTGCCAGATAATTCAGCGTGATCGACGGATAGACGCTGGCATCTTGACTCTTGATCCGCACATGGCCGCGACTCGTGGGTCGCAGATTGCATACGGACGGCGTAATCGCATTAAAGCGATGGAGTGGCTCGCCAAATTTGTCTAGCGACAAGGGCTGTACATGCCATTCGATATTGGGCGTCACTTGATCCGCATCGCTGCGGGCAAAGGCCCCCAGTTGCGAGGGCGGCATGGTGAGGGGTCCCGTCTTAAACAACAGATATTCCAAGCCCATCATGGCCTTGCCAAATAGTGAATTCATACGCTGATTCAGTGTCCGTGTGTTACTCACCTTATAGACGATACGAACCTGCAGATGATCATGCAGATTCTCGCCAACACCAGGCAGGTCGTGCACCACGTCAATTTCATGGGCCTTTAATAATTCAGCCGGGCCGATGCCGGACACCTGCAGCAGCTGCGGTGAATTGATGGCACCCGCAGCAAGAATCACCTCGCGCCTGGCGTTAATCGTTTCTACCAACGGGTTCGATCGGGTGCGCAATTGAATGCCCGTTGCGCGGGTTTCACCCGCCACTTGCTGAGTATTAATCTTGAGCACTTGGGCTTGGGTCATGACCACCAAGTTAGGTCGGTCGAGGACGGGGCGCAGAAAACCCCGCGTACCGCTCCAGCGCGTGCCGCGTTTTTGATTGACCTGAAAATAGCTGTTACCGAAATTATCACCGCGATTGAATTCTTCAATCTTTGGAATACCGCTTTCCGCCGCCGCCTGCCGCCAAGCATCGAGGATTGGCCAATTGACTCGTCGTTCTTCAACCCGTAATTCTCCACCCTCGCCATGGAAGTCGTCGGCCCCGTGCTGATAGTCCTCGGACTGTTTGAAGACCGGCAACACCTCATCCCAGGACCAGCCACGATTACCCAGTGCGGCCCAGTGATCATAGTCACTGCGCTGACCGCGCATATAAATCATCGCGTTAATGGATGAACAGCCACCCAGGCCTTTACCGCGGGCATAGCCAATACTTCGACCATTGAGGCCAGGCTCGGCCTCTGTGGTGTAACACCAATCGGTACGTGGATTATTGATAGTGTATAGATAGCCGACGGGGATATTAATCCAAAAGTAGTCGTCTTTACCGCCAGCCTCAACCAGCAGCACCCGATTCTGCGGGTCCTTCGATAAGCGATTGGCAAGCACGCAGCCCGCAGTGCCGGCACCAATAATAATGTAATCGAATGAATCCATGGGTACTCGAATCAGGTGAAAGGCCTATGGTGAGCTTTTTCAAGTCCAGCGTCCAGAGCAGCGCACTGCGGCTTAACGAGAATTACGGGTTGGTCGCCGAGCGATTTATCAGGTACTTTCCGACCCCGTAAGCACTGATGAGCAACCACACCACCTCGATAGTAAAGGAGGACAGGTTGAAGTTGAAGAGCAACGATACCAGGATCAACAAGGCACCGAGTCCATTAATCAGGGAATACATCAAACCGTTCAGCGCCAACCGGCCCAGCTGCAAACTGAGATACGTGCCCAGGACGCAGACTACCCCCAGGTTGCCCACAAAGTCATACCACGCGTATTCCATCATTTACCCAATCTCTGCCGGCCCTAAAGCCAATGATTATACGGGCATCCTGACACGCTATCGGTATTTTTTGCTGGCCAGCGATTGTTTTAGCACCGGCTAAAACCGGAGATATCGGCGGCGCACTCACGAGACTGGCATTTATGCACCAGACCTTTAAACTACGGTTTTCCCCAAGCCCGCCCCCATGACTGAACAACCTTCACCCATTGCGTCACCCTGCATCTCGATCTGTACGCTCGATGAACAGGATATCTGCACCGGTTGCCTCCGCAGTCTTGCGGAGATCGGCCGCTGGGCCTCTGCCAATGACCGGGAAAAAATGCGAGTCATGGACAATATTGAGGGCCGCCGGCGCCGAGCGCTCGACAACTAAACCGGCGGCGCATCAGCCACACCAGCACACCGCTAAATACCCCGAACTAGCGGCCTACCTCAAAAGCTCCCCTGGCTGCAGGTCGTTCTAAAAGGTCCAGACTAAGTGTTATATTCCCTGCCTACAACAGGAGATAGACCATGCGTATCGCGATTGCCGGGATCATCCACGAGACCAATACCTATTGCCGGGACCAAACCACCACCGTCGATTTTCACCAATCTCGGGGCGAACGGATTTTCAAGTCTCGGGGCACAGAGACCAGTATCGGTGGCGCGCTGGCAATCTGCGCTGAACTGGGCATTGAGGTTGTGCCGTTACTGGTTGTCTCAGCACAACCCAGCGGCATCGTTGAGCTGGAGACCTACCAAGCCTTCAAGGCTGAAATACTGCAGGGGCTGGCGCCGCAACTACCCATTGACGGGATCTTTCTGGATCTTCATGGCGCTGGTGTGGTCGATGGTATTCATGATCTTGAAGGCGATCTGGTCCAGGCGATCCGCGATCTGGTGGGTCCGAACACTGCGATTACGGCGACCTTTGATCTCCATGGCAACATCACCGCCGCCATGGTTGAAGCCCTGGACGGTACCTTTGCGTGTCATCAGTACCCGCACATTGATCTGCATTGGCGCGCCCGTGAGGCCATCGAGCTCATCAAGCGAATGGCAACCGAAAATTTAAAACCTGTGTCTCACGTGGAAAAGCTGCCCATGTTGATGCCCACCACCACGACCTTCAGCGGTATCGGCAAAGCACGCCTGGCAATCATGCTGGCGGCGGAAGAAGAGCCCGGGGTCATTGATGTTAGCTGGTTTCACGGTTTCCCCTACGCCGATACTCCGGACGTTGGCATCAATATCGTGGTCACCACCGACGGCGACCGCGAACAGGCGGCGAGGATTGCCAAGGGTCTGGCCACCGACCTGTGGGCCGCCAGAGAAGATTTTCGCGCTCAAGACTTGTCGGCTGCCGAGGCAGTCGCCGCGGCCATGGCGAGCCAAGCACATCCCGTGGTGATCAATGAAACCTCAGACAATTGTGGTGGCGGCACACCCGGCGACGGCACTCACTTGCTGAAGGCCATGCTCGACGCCCAGCTTGAGCGCGCTTGCTTCGGTTTTATTGTCGATCCCGAGGTGGCCCAGCAAGCCAGCGATGCGGGCGTTGGCGCAACGATTCAGGTCGAACTGGGCGGCAAGTATGACAACCTCCATGGCCAGCCACTGCCACTGACTGCACAGGTTAGATCCTTGCACGACGGAAAACTGCGAATGCTCGCCATGTTCAAGGGCATGCCCCTGCATCTTGGCAAAATGGCCAGACTGGTGGTCGATGGCATAGACATTATCGTCGCCTCAAAACGTTCTCAGACCTTTGATATTGGGCCCTTTCAGGCCCTCGGCATCGACGTGACGGCGTACGACATCGTCGCCTTGAAGTCTTCCAATCATTTTCGCGCCGGTTTCACAGACATCGCCGCTGAGATTATCACCGCTGACACCCCTGGGCTCACCACCCACAAGGTCGAGATTTTTCCGCGCCAGTTCGCCACCGGTCCATTGTGGCCCATTGATGCCGCGGCCAGCTATCCTTAGCCGTGATCAATAACCCTGCAGAAAAATGGCTCTCTCATCGACAACCTAGGTCGAGAATCGTGTCGGGGCAACCGCCTCGACACTGTCTCGCAGCCGTTTATCAGCCGCTGACAAGGTGGTTTTAAGTAACAGATGGCGAGCCAGATTCGCCATCCCTGGTGCACTTTGAACCCCGTAGCCGCCCTGACCGGCAAGCCAAAAGAAACCCTTGGCTTGCGCATCGAAACCCACCACAAAGGTCTTGTCCGGCGCGAAGGTGCGCAGACCCGCCCAACGATGATTGATGGACTGAATATCCAGGTCGACAACTCGCAGGAATCGATCCATCGCCACCGCAATATCCAACTCATCGGCTTGCGCATCACAGGGTACCGACGGGGTTTCATCTGCCGGTGACAGCAGAATTTGGCCTGCATCTGGCTTAAAGTAAAATTGCTCATCGACATCAATCAGTAGCGGCCAATCGGTGATATCCACCGAAGGTGGCGCTTTGAGCAAGATAGCCGTGCGCCGCTTGGGCACCAAACCCAAAGGCTTCACTGCGGCCAGCGCCGCGACCGAGTCGGCCCAAGCACCTGCGGCATTGACCACAATCGCCGCAGTCACTGTCTCGGCGCCCAGATCAACCTGCCAAAGGCCTTCGTGATAACGCAGCCCCTTAACCCCGGATCGCGTCCGTAATTCACCATTCCGTCGTTGATATCAACGCAGATACCCTTGCAGGATCGCATCCACGTCCAGGTCACCGCCCACTGGATCGAGAAGACCCTGGGCCAGGACATCTGGCTTTACAATCGGCACTCGCCGAACCAGATCCTCGGCGCTCATGGCGATCAATGAGGGATTTTCTGCCTGCATCTCGGCGATACTCAAGGCCTGGGCTGGCGTTCCCACAAACAACGCATCCCGAGGCCGAAGCAGCGGGCTGTCTGTAAATTCGGCCGGTGGGCTGCGAAAGAAACTTTCGCTGGCGGCAGTCAGGTTTTGGACGACAGCGTTACCATAAGTGGGCGCATAGTATGCCGCTGATCGGCCCGTCGCGTGCATGCCCGGCCTGGCTTCCAACTCCAACAACAGCACCTTGGCATCTGCAGCCAATTCTGCTGCCGCCGACACGCCGGCTATACCGGCGCCAATCACAATAATATCGTACATATTTTCCTCACCCGAATGACCCCTGCAAGGGCTACTAAAACGCCTAACCATACAACGTCAGCGGCCGGTATACGACAACCTCTTAGGCTACCGGACACTGTCGAGAGACTTGTGGTTAGCCCGCTTCTGATCGCGAGCGACAACTAGACCCGTAGTCTTAACCACTGGATTCGGGACAACCGATAAAACGCAACAGGCCCCAAGTCATCCATTTCTTCTCGATCGTACTCAAAACCGAGTTTCTTCACGACCCCGATGGAAGCGGTGTTTAGTGGATCAATCGTGGCATAAATATCTGCCAGAGCACTCATACTGAAAACATAATCGAGCATGGCTGCCGCGGCTTCTGTGGCAAAACCTTGACCCCAAACAGCGCTATGAAAAACATAAACAAGCTCATCGAAATCATTGTTCGGTGCGCGCACCACACCGCAATAACCTATGAACCGGTCATCGCTACGAGTAAACACCGCTGAAGTGCCATAGCCTCGGGTGGCATATTTTTGTTCACAGATCTGAATCCAGTTTGCAACTTCACTCCTCGCTAACGGGGTACCGTCACCAACATACCGCAACACGAACGCATCAGCACACAAGACTGCAAAAACATCGAGGTCAGTCATCTCAAACTGCCGGACATATAGCCGCTCGGTTAAACAAATCATATTGGTCACCACTAACCTGAAGCGTTAACTGATCGAAGCTGACACTGATGAAGATCAATCTCGCTGGTGCAAAGTTGGCTATTGTAAACCCTTATCGCTCACTCTGGCACGAGCATGGACAGTTTCCGCACCCTATCAGCACTACTGCTGATGACTGCCGTAGTCGTGTTTATCGGATACAGCATGATGCCTAGCTTGCCAACGGGATTTGCGTTTGCCGGGCCATTCAGGCCCGCCAGCCACCTACAATTTTTCCACGACGACACCTGGGTCGATGATCAAGGTCAGCGGCAGGTCAGCCAAACCATATTCGATGAGGTCTTTCGATTGATAGAAGGCGCGCAGCACTTTCTCCTTATCGATATGTTTTTATATAACGACTTTCAGGGCCAGACCCCGGAACACACCCGTCCACTGGCCGCCGAACTCACGCAACGACTCATTGCCCAGCAACAACGTTTCCCGAAAATGACCATTATCGTTATCACCGACCCGATCAATACTGTTTATGACGGCTTGTCGTCGCCCTATTTCGAGGCGCTGCGAGACCAGGGCATCACGGTTGTCATCAGCGACCTGGATCTGTTGCCAGACAGCAATCCCGTTTACTCCCTATTCTGGCGCCTACTGATCAAACCTTTCGGCAACCGTCAGGTACAAACCCTGCCCAACCCCTTTGGGGCTGGGCGAGTGTCAGCGCGCAGCTGGCTGCGTATGATTAATTTCAAAGCTAACCATCGCAAGGTGTTGATTGCCGATCAGGGCAACAGCTATGTGGGCCTGGTCACCTCTGGCAACCCCCATGACGGCAGCAGCGCCCATCGCAATGTGGCGTTGCGCTTCGACGGACCCGCTGTTGAGGATTTATGGCGCAGCGAGGCCGCCATCCTGGCGCTGCAGGGAGTCACCCCGCCTGTATTCAGCACGCCATTCAGCAACGTCCAGAGCCCAACTGCAAGCCACACTATTGATGTACGTATTCTGACTGAGCGTGAAATCAAACAGGCTTTACTGGATCAGCTGGACAGCAGCCAGCTCGGCGACGCCATCGATATGATCATGTTTTATCTCGCTGACCGTCAGATTATCAGCGCGCTCAAGGCCGCGCTCCGGCGTGGCGCAAAGCTGCGCTTGATTCTCGATCCGAACAAGGATGCGTTTGGCTTTAATAAAAACGGCATCCCCAATCGGCCCGTGGCCGCTGAACTGGCCGAGACCGGCATCCCTATCCGATGGTGTGATACGCACGGTGAACAATGTCATGTGAAAATGATTCTGTTACACCACAAAAATAGTACTAGCGATATCATCTTAGGCTCAGCTAATTTGACCCGCCGCAATCTGGACAATCTTAATCTGGAAACTGATGTGCAGATTCACGGACCACAGACCAGCTTGCCGGTACAGGAGGCTGTCAAAATGTTTGAGACCTATTGGCACAACACGCCGAACAGGCAGTTCACCGTCGCATTTGAGCGCTACCAAGAGCCTTCGCGATTCAAGTACTGGCTTTATCGTTTTCAGGAAGCCACGGGCATGAGCGCTTTCTAGGTGACAAAACCCAACCAGGGACCCACACAACTGGCCACTCAGTGTGATGTCAGTACTGCGGCTTCTAAAACCGGCGCTCACAACTTGTACTCGACCTGCTAAGCATCAAGTTTGCGCCTTGTTCTTGTCATACTGGGTTGTTATATCCAATCGTCGTTGTGCCCAATCTTGCAGCGAAAAAACATGCAAAAAGGCGACGATGCTAGGCTAATTT
>Ga0213861_10004323_pt1 | contig 11611 bp, 12 predicted proteins | sample PICome_4_FD_160110 | JGI IMG/M metagenome (GOLD analysis project Ga0213861, IMG submission 160110) | Coastal seawater microbial communities near Pivers Island, North Carolina, United States - PICO131 | ecosystem: Environmental > Aquatic > Marine > Coastal | place: USA: North Carolina...
CCCAAGTTTCGCTGTCGACATCGCCGCAGGCTTGCCCACAGCACTAACCTTGGCCGCAACGCCCTCCGATTTAGGTGAGCGACTGCAGACCTTGCTGTCAGCGTCGAACCTGCGCGTCTACCGCACCACCGATATTGCAGGTGTTGAAATGGGCGGTGCGTTGAAAAACGTCATTGCAATTGCGTCGGGCGTGGCGATTGGTGCCAAGCTTGGGGAAAGTGCGCGGGCGGCTTTGGTGACACGCGGATACGCTGAAATGACTCGCTTCGCTTTGGCATACGGCGCACAACCTGAAACGTTGGCAGGCCTTTCGGGTTTTGGCGATCTGATCTTGACGGCAACATCTGAAAAATCGCGCAACTATGCCTATGGTCTGGCGCTGGGGTCAGGTAAATTGCCCGATCGAACCCAGACGGTCGAAGGCAGCGCAACAGCACATGCCATCATGAATTTGGCCAAAGGCTATGGAATAGACATGCCGATCACTGCGACGGTATCGGCCCTGGTGCACCAAGAAATCACCGTGCAAAAAGCGATCGAAGCGCTTATGGCGCGCCCACTTAAGGAGGAATAAATGCGCTATTGGCTGTTCAAATCAGAAGCATCCACTTGGAGTTGGGAACAACAGCTTGCCAAGGGTGACGAGGGCGAGGAATGGGATGGTGTGCGCAACTATCAGGCCCGCAACAATATGCGCGAAATGCAGTTGGGCGATCTGGGGTTCTTCTATCTGTCGCAGAAAGAAAAATCGATGGTAGGAATCGTAGAGGTCTGTGCGTTGGCCCACCCTGACAGCACGACTGACGATGAGCGTTGGGAATGTGTAGACATCAAGGCGGTTTCAACCCTGCCCAACCCAGTCACGCTGGACATGTGCAAAGCGGATCCACGACTGGCCGATATGGTGCTGGTCAACAACACCCGCCTGTCTGTTCAACCGGTTACCGAAGCCGAATGGAACGTCGTTCTGGAAATGTCCCAGCACGCATAGAGTTCTTTGCTTTTGGTTTCCGATTCTGCATAGATTCCCAAAACAATAGCTGGGAGGCATCTATGGAATATGTATCCGTTTTGGTTGCGGCAGCTGGCGCTTATGCGTTCGGTGCGTTTTGGTATATGGTCAATTCAAAGGCATGGCTGGCGGCGTCGGGGATAGAGTGTGACGAAAATGGTCGGCCTGTGGGCGGCGGGAACGCCGCGCCATTTATCATCAGCGCCATAATGGCGATCATCGTGGCTGGTATGATGCGCCATGTGTTCGGAATGGCCGGAATAGACACTGTTGCAAAGGGGTTTATGGCAGGCATTGGTTTGGGTGCGTTTGTCGTCGCGCCATGGATCGTGACGAATTATGCGTATTCGATGCGGCCGCGAAATCTGACGCTGATCGACGGTAGCTATGCCATCGCAGGCTGCACGATCATTGGTGTCATTCTAACATTGTTCTGAAAAAATGGAGGGTCCCAACCCCTCGGGACCCTCCTACACCCCACGTGCTCCCTTAGGCACCACACGTGTTCTGAAATTAGGTCCCGTCCATCCTGGTCGGTATGCTTGAACCTACGAACAGATATCGATTCAGGCAATCTTCTAATGCCTAAGAACCGTTTCAAATTTTATCTATTCCAAATGAAAACGCCCGCTGATGACAGCGGGCGCTAAATTCAAAATGTCAGAATTCGCTTACTTGTATACGGATTCTTTGCCGAAGTGCTTTGTCAGCATGTAATATACAACTGCGCGGTATTTGTTCCGCTCAGATTTGCCATATGTTGTCAGCACGGCATTGATCGCGTCCATCAATTGCGGCCCGTCCGCCAGACCCAGCTTTTTGATCAAAAAGTTTTCTTTGACCGTTTCCAGTTCGGATGGCTGTGAACCTGCGACAGTGGATGCGTCAGCGTTATAGATCGCCGGACCGCAGCCGATTGTTACTTTGGTCAATAGGTCCATGTCGGCGGTCATCCCGCACTTGTTCTTCAGATCGTCTGCGTACTGCGCGATCAATTCGTCACGTTTTCCCATAGGTATTAATCCCACCTGTTGCCGGGTTGCCCCGATTTACCGAACCCTAGGGTCCTGGCTCGGCCTATGAATAATATCTAATGCGGCCATGACAAAGGAAAAATTCCCGCGATTTTTCCCCCTAAGTGGTTGTCGTCCGATTTCATCAAAGAAACCGGACGACGAAACTTATCAATACCGATAATGCTCTGGCTTGAACGGGCCATCGACAGTGACGCCGATATAGTCGGCCTGTTCTTTTCGTAGTTCTGTCAGCTTTACGCCGATCCGGGCCAAGTGCAGCCGGGCGACCTTTTCATCCAGATGCTTAGGCAGGATATACACCTCATTCTTGTACTGATCGCCTTTGGTCCAAAGTTCGATCTGGGCCAGAACCTGATTGGTAAAGGACGCAGACATGACAAAGGATGGGTGACCGGTTGCGTTGCCCAAATTCAAAAGCCGCCCTTCAGACAACAGGATGATCCGGTTTCCAGATGGCATTTCGATCATGTCCACCTGATCCTTGATGTTGGTCCATTTGTGGTTCTTCAGCGCCGCCACCTGGATTTCATTGTCAAAGTGGCCGATGTTCCCAACGATCGCCATATCCTTCATTTCGCGGATATGTTCGATGCGGATTACGTCCTTGTTGCCGGTTGTGGTGATGAAGATGTCCGCGCTGTCCAGCACATCTTCCAGCAGCACAACTTCAAAACCATCCATGGCGGCCTGCAGTGCGCAAATCGGATCAACCTCTGTCACCTTTACGCGTGCTCCTGCACCGCGCAGGGATGCAGCAGACCCTTTGCCAACGTCGCCGTAGCCACAAACAACGGCCACTTTGCCAGCCATCATAGTGTCCGTGGCGCGACGAATGCCGTCGACCAGCGATTCCTTACAGCCGTATTTGTTGTCGAATTTTGATTTGGTGACAGAGTCATTCACGTTTATCGCTGGAAACGGCAGTAGCCCTTTTTTCACCAGTTCGTACAAGCGGTGCACGCCCGTCGTGGTTTCTTCGGACACACCTTTGATCGCGTCGCGTTGTTTGGTGAACCAACCCGGATGGCTGGCCAGACGTTTGCGGATTTGCGCGAACAGCGCGACCTCTTCGTCAGAGGTCGGCACATCCAGCAATCCGGTTTCACCGTTTTCGACGCGCGCACCGATCAGGATATACATGGTTGCATCGCCGCCATCATCCAGGATCATATTGCATGTGCCTTCGGGGAAGTCGAAAATCTTATCTGCGTAGTCCCAGTATTCTTCCAATGTTTCGCCCTTGATCGCGAAAACCGGTGTGCCGCTGGCTGCAATCGCTGCCGCGGCATGATCTTGGGTCGAGAAGATGTTGCAAGACGCCCAACGCACATCCGCACCCAGCGCAACCAAAGTCTCAATCAACGCCGCTGTTTGAATGGTCATGTGCAAAGACCCGGCGATGCGCGCACCTTTCAGCGGTTTGCTTTCGCCGAATTCTTCGCGCAGCCCCATCAGGCCCGGCATTTCGGTTTCGGCAATATCCAGTTCCTTGCGACCAAAATCAGCCAGCTTGATATCTTTGATGATGTAGTCGTTCGCCATTTTGGGCACCTTTGCGTCGTTTGAATTTTTTTTGGTCAGATAGCACTAGTCAGCCGAATGAACAATTCCAGCCTACACGCGGGATTTGTAGCCCACAGATGTGTTCCGAAGTCCGACAAATTCAACAGCAGAATCGTGGGCGGCAAATACTTTCCAATATTGCATCCGCGCGCTACGCATACTGAACGCAACGAGCTGAAAGATATGCAATGAAACAACCGCGCGCGTGGCAACGTATGCTGTCTGGCAGACGACTGGATTTGTTGGACCCGACCCCGATGGATGTAGAGATTGGCGATATCGCCCATGGGTTGGCGTTTGTTGCCCGCTGGAACGGGCAAACCGTCGGCGACTATCCTTATTCCGTTGCTGAACATTCCTTGCTGGTGGAACAGATTTATTCCCACATGAACCCATCGGCACCCGCAAAGTGGCAACTGGCGGCATTGCTGCATGACGCGCCAGAATACGTGATTGGGGATATGATTTCGCCGGTGAAGCAGGCCGTTGGTCCGGGGTATTCTGCGTTGGACGATCGGCTGACCGCCGCCATTCACATTCGTTTTGGACTGCCCGCGCAGATCCCGACGATCATCAAGAAAGAAATCAAAAAGGCCGACAAAATATCAGCGTGGCTAGAGGCAACGCAAATTGCAGGCTTTAGCAAGATAGAGGCCGACAAACTGTTCGGCGTGCCCAATCATTCTCTAATCAAAGGGTTTTCGATCAAACTGCGTGAACCCATGCAGGCCCGGAACGATTTTACCGAACGCCACGACATATTGTTGAACCTGCTTTGACACGGGCGTTGATTACCCGTTTTGGTGGTTTCGAACCCTAGCGTGGGCTGCGTTTCGCCAAAATCCGTTGCAGTGTGCGGCGGTGCATGTTCAAGCGCCGCGCGGTTTCGCTGACATTTCGATCACACAATTCGTAAACGCGCTGAATATGTTCCCAACGCACCCGGTCTGCCGACATTGGGTTTTCTGGTGGTGGGGGCAGTTCGTCACCCGTCGCCAGTAATGCGTTCGTAATGTCATTCGCATCTGCGGGTTTAGACAGATAATCCGTAGCACCAATTTTGACGGCGGCAACTGCCGTGGCAATTGCACCATAACCTGTCAGCACGACAATCCGGCTGTCCGGGCGTTTTTCGCGGATGGTTTCGACCACGTCCAAGCCGTTGCCATCCTCTAGCCGCAGATCACAAACGGCATAGGCAGGCGGGCGGGCGGTTGCGATGGCCTTGCCTGCGGCAACCGATCCGGCAATCTCTGGTTCAAAGCCACGTTTCTCCATGGCTTTGGCCAACCGGCGCAGAAATGGTTCGTCGTCGTCAACCAACAACAGGGACTTATCTTCGCCGATTTCCAACATGCCGTTTCCTTTCAGGCTTCGCGCAATATTATTGCGGCCCGACGACGGGGTCAAACCTACTTATTCGCCTTGTCAATAAAGCATGCCGCGCGTTTTGCCATATCTTCTGGCGTTACGTCTCGACGAAAGAACTCTACAAACCCAGTTTCAGGTAGAACAAGATACGTGAAGGTCGAATGATCCATAAGATAATATTCATCATCATCACTGTCCTGCTTTTTGTAGTAGGTCTTGTAGGCCTGCGAAGCGGCCTTTACCTGTTCCGGCGATCCGGTCAGTCCCAGCATTTCAGGATGCAGATAGTCGGTGAATTCGGCCAGAACCTCTGGCCTGTCGCGCTCTGGGTCAATTGAAATGAAAACCGGTTTGACGTCATAACCCATACTGTCCAGCACATCGATGGCTTCGGCGTTGCGGGTGTTGTCCAACGGGCAAACGTCCGGGCAAAACGTATAACCGAAATACAGCAACGATGGCTTTGTGAACACATCCTGATCCGTAACTTGCGCGCCAGCTTCGTCAATCAGGGTGAATGGCCCGCCGATACTGCCGATACCACCTGCCACCGCAGATTCACGGCAATCGGCAAACGGATCTTCTGGTCCACGCGTTGACAGCCACAATGTTGACCCCAGCAAACCGGCCAAAACGACCGCAGCGCTGATCGCATAAAGCTCTGTTCTACCCATAACAGCCATCCTTCAAAAATTTCCGCGCATTGATCACAGGTGTGCGCGGGACTAACAAGGGGATACGTTGACACATCTTGGTGACGAAAGACACGATGGCAAGTTCCCCAACCGGACTATTGAACGAAGAACGTCGCAGCAATTGGGTGCGATTGCGCACTCTGATCGTTCTGCGCTGGATCGCCATTTTTGGCCAGCTTTTGGCAATTCTGATCGCCCAGCGCCTATTCAGCCTGAACCTGGACCTTGGCCTGTGTCTGATGGCCATTGGTGCGTCTGTCATTGCCAATCTGATCGCGATTTTTGTTTATCCTGAAAACAAGCGGCTGACGGAAAGCGAAGTGATGATGATGTTGGTTTTCGACATCGCACAACTTGCCGCGCTGTTGTTTTTGACGGGCGGCCTGCACAACCCATTTGCGTTGCTTGTTTTGGCCCCGGTCACGATTTCGGCCACAGCGTTGCGCACCGGCCCGACCGTGATTGTTGGCGGTGTGACGATCATTTTGGTGACGCTTGTCATGATGTTTCATCTGCCGTTGACCACTGTCACCGGAATTACGATGCGGATGCCGACGGAATTTGTGTACGGGTTTTGGGTGGCCATCGTTATTGGTGTCGTTTTCTTGGGGGCATATGCGCGACGCGTCACGTCGGAAATAAACACCATGTCCGAAGCGTTGCTGGCCACGCAAATGGCCTTAGCCCGCGAACAAAAGATCACCGACCTTGCAGGCGTTGTCGCCGCCGCCGCGCATGAGCTGGGAACCCCGCTGGCCACAATCAAACTGACCAGTAGCGAATTGATGGAGGACTTTGATCCATCCTCTGATCAGTTTGATGACGCCAAGCTGATCCGCGATCCGGCGGACAGGTGCCGGGATATTTTGCGGTCCATGGGACGCGCAGGCAATGATGACCGTCAACTGCACAATGTTCCGATTACCGCCATCATTCATGAGGCTGCCGAACCACATATCGCGCGCGGCAAAAACGTGGTTTTTGAACCGGATGACGGCGCCAGCATCCTGCGCCATCCGCCCAGTGTTGACCGTCGCCCGGAAATAATCCACGGGCTGCGGAACCTGATCCAGAATGCTGTGGATTTCGCGCAAAGCACGGTTTGGATCGAAACCAACTGGAACGAAAAAAGCGTCGCCATCAAGATCATTGACGATGGCAAAGGGTTTCCTTTGCAAGTCATCGGTAGGATCGGCGATCCTTTTGTGCGCACGCGGCGGGTTGAAAGCGATAACCCAGAACGCCCAGAATACGAAGGCATGGGTTTGGGGCTGTTCATCGCCAAGACCCTATTGGAACGGTCCGGTGCTGAGTTGACGTTCGCCAATGGCCGCGACAGTTACTCCGGGGCGCCAAAACCGGGAATGCGTGAAGGTGCCATCGTCGAGGTTCGGTGGAACCTGTCGGATATCAGCGCCGGGCCAAATGCCGAACGCACCGCACTTGGGCACAACGCTCCGCTCCCGATCTAACGCAGTTAACCCGTACTTAATTTTTGTGAACAATTTTGTTCCAACCTTTCGCAATGTTGGAATCACTTTGATGCAATCATCTCAGTTTTTGTTGTTGGCCTGCCTTGTCGCATTTTCGATGGCGTGCGCGCTGATCGTGCTGGGCATTCTTGCCCTTGTTCAGTCTCGGCAGAAAAATCGAAACCCGGGCTTCATGACAATAAACAGCAACGATGTCGCGTTCTTGTTCGACGGCGAAGAATTGGTGAACGCGTCGCCCTTGGGCGCTGGCATGCTGGCCTCTGTGGATTTGAAAGACACTGACCTTGAAAAGCTGTTGTCCGCTATCGAACCACAGTTTCCGGGATTTCGTGAAAAGCTGCACCAATTGTCGGACCTTGGCAGTTTCGTCCTTTGTGCCGAGGCCGGCCCTAGCCAGCTAACGGCGGAATGGCGGTCGGGGCATGCCAGAATCCAGATCACGGAACCTCGATCGATCACAGATCCGATGGTCATGGACAGGATTACGACGTCAAATCTGACGGATGAGCTGGCGGTTCTGCGTGCCGTTACCAGCGTGCCGTCATTTCTGGCGTGGCGACAAACCCAAGACGGCCAAATCACATGGGCCAATCAGGCCTACCTGCAACTGGCGGCCAGTTGTGATCAGGTAGACGCCGTAAAACCGTGGCCGCCAAAGGCACTGTTCAACGCTGACACGGGATCGGCAGGCGAAAACTGGCGCAGCACCCTACACGTCCCGGGTGAGGCAAAGCCGCGATGGTTTGAAATTACAGCGTCCGATCTGGGTTCTGATCGGTTGTTTGTCGCAACCGACGCTGAAAGCATCGTCAACGCGGAACTTGCGCTGCGCGAATTTGTTCAGACCTTAACAAAGACGTTCGCACATCTGGCCGTCGGACTGGCGGTCTTTGATAAACAACGCAAGCTGTCGTTATTCAACCCGGCGTTGGCCGACCTGACGAACCTGTCGCCAGAATTTCTGACTTCGCGACCGACTTTGGTAAAAGTGTTGGATCGGCTGCGGGACAAACGGATGATCCCGGAACCCAAAAACTACAGATCGTGGCGGGAAAACCTGGCGCACTTGGAAAGCGCGGCGATGAAAGGCACCTACGAAGAAACATGGTCTTTGCCGTCTGGCCAAACGTATCGGGTTGTTGGCAGGCCCCACCCTGATGGCGCCGTTGCGTTTATCTTTGAAGACATCAGCGCCGAAATTTCTTCCGTGCGCCGGTTCCGACTGGAACAGGAGTTGCACCAATCTGCGCTGGACAGCTTCAGCGACGCAATCGCGATATTTTCTGCCGACGGAATCCTGACGGTATCGAACAGCGCCTTTGCACAGTTCTGGTCGATTGATCCTTCAACCTCTGTCTCGGGTTTTAGCATCGTAGACGCAACAAAACTGTGGGCGGGGTTTTGTGCGCCTTCGCCGGTTTGGGGCGACGCCCGCGAATTTGTCGGGGCTTACGGCGAACGCACAGAATGGCAGGCGGAACTGCGCGCCAACAGTGGACAAAGAATTGACTGTGCGTTCGTCCCCCTTACCGGCGGGGCAACCATGATCAAATTTGCGGTCGCTAAAACCGCGACCCGATCGATAAGCCCGGCCGTTACCGAACCCACCTTGGTGTCGGAGCTGCGCGTCTGAATCAATGTTGCTTGCGGCAAGGGCCTGAACCGTTAATACAAAGCCTATGGGTGATGAATTTCAGGTGTCTTTGGTCCTTGGTTCGCCAGACGCGACAGTCGCGCTGGCCCAAGGTCTTGCGCCATTGCTGCATGCTGGCGACACCTTATTGCTTTATGGTGAAATTGGTGCCGGTAAATCCCATTTCGCAAGGTCTGTCATTCGCCACAGGCTAGACGCAGCGGGAATATTTGGCGAAGATATCCCCTCGCCCACCTTCACACTTGTCCAGACCTACAGCGATGGCAAAACAGAAATCTGGCACGCCGATCTTTATCGACTGGCTGGCCCCGAAGACATCGAAGAGTTGGGCTTGCTGGATGCATTTTCCAATTCAATTTGTCTGATCGAGTGGCCAGAGGTATTGGGCAATCTGGCCCCTCGCGATGCCCTGAAATTCCACATCACCGATGGGCCGGATGAAAACACGCGAAACATTACCATTTCGTCCCAATCCGATCGTTGGAAAGGTGTTTTTTCACCTGAGTTCTTGGAACAGTTTTCATGACCTCTGCGAACAAACAGAATGATCCGATGATAGAAAGTTTCCTGGCGGGCACCGAATGGGACGGCTGGGCAATCACCGATTTGTCAGGCGATGCATCAAACCGCAGCTACAAGCGCCTAATCCATCCGACAGATGCACGTACTGTTGTGTTGATGATCGCCCCGCCGGAAAAGGGCAAAAGCGTTGTCGAGTTTTTGACCATCGGCGCACACTTGCATGCGGTCGGGCTAAGTGCGCCGAAAATCATGAAATGCGATGACAGCGCGGGCCTTATGGTATTGGAAGATTTGGGGGACGACTTGTTTGCCAAGGTTGTGGCAAATAACCCAAAACAAGAACGTCCCTTGTACCAAGCTGCGGTTGACGTTTTGGTGCAGCTGCAATCGGTCGCCCCGCCCCCAAACACCGCTGCGTATGGTGTGCCGATCATGACAAAATTGGCCGCGTTGGCGTTTGATTGGTATCTGTTTGGATGCACCGGCCAACACACGCACGATGCAAAGGAACACTTTCAGCACAAATTTTCAGCCATGCTGCAATCCCTGCCAAAGCACAATCTGGTCTTGATCCTGCGCGATTATCACGCCGAAAACCTCATATGGTTGCCGCATCGAACAGGTGCCAAAAAAGTGGGCCTGTTGGATTTCCAAGATGCGATGATCGGTTCCCCGGCCTATGATTTGGTGTCGCTGCTGGAAGACGCCCGGCGCGACGTTTCACCAGCGGTGCAGCACGAAATGCAGCAACATTTCATGAAACACTCTGGCATGGACGAAGCCGCGTTTCATCGTGAATATGCGATCATGGGTGCACAACGAAACGTGCGGATTGTCGGCGTTTTTGCCCGACTGTCATTGTATTATGGCAAGCCGCATTACGTGAACTATCTACCGCGGGTTTGGGAAAACTTAATGCGAAATCTGTCGCACCCCGACTTGGCCGAAGTAAAGGAAACCGTGTTGGCACACCTGCCTGAACCAACGCCAGACATCTTGGAAACGCTGAAAAACAAATGCGCAACTGTCCACAGTCTTTGATGCTCTTCGCGGCAGGTTTGGGAACCCGGATGGGTGATTTGGTTGCCGACCGCCCCAAGCCGTTGGTACCAGTATGCGGACGCCCCCTGATCGACCACGCGTTGGAGATTGCATCTGGCGCTGGGATCAAAAACATCGTGGCCAACGTGCACTACAAGGCCGACATGCTGCGCGCGCATTTGATACCGCTTGGCGTTCAGGTTGCTGACGAAACAGAACAGCTTTTGGAAACCGGGGGCGGCCTGCGGGCGGCGGCACACCTGCTAGGGAACGGGCCGGTTTTTACCATGAACAGTGATGCAGTATGGTCGGGGAACAACCCGCTTACAATGTTGGCGCAGGCATGGGACCCCGACAGGATGGATGCCTTGCTGGCCGTCATTCCCACGGCAAAGGCCAGCGGTCACCAAGGGTCTGGTGACTTTGATCTGGATGACGCCGTTGCGCCGATGGCCCGCGGTTCGGCTTTCGTTTATACTGGTGCCCAGATCATCAAGACAGACGAGCTGGCTGACATTCCGCAAACCGCGTTTTCGCTTAACGTGCTGTGGCAACGTATGATCGAAAACGAACGCCTGTTTGGTGCAGTCTATGATGGCGATTGGTGCGACGTTGGGTCACCACAGGGTTTGGCAACGGCGGAAATGATGAAGGTGCGGCATTCCAGTGTTTGAACACGACAATCTCCCACGCGTTTTTGGAACACCATTGGGCGTGGATTTCCCCGTGGCCCTGCTGGATGGGCTAAAGCACCGCCTGACTGGCGCGCATCCTGAAGACTGGGCAAGGGTCGAAATTTTCGTGAACACCCGGCGGATGCAGCGGCGGCTGTATCAATTGCTGGAAGCGGGCCCCGCGATGTTGATGCCGCGCATCCGGCTGATTACCGACCTTACCAGCGATCCAATTGCGTCTGATCTGCCTGAAACGGCGTCGCATTTGCGCCGCAAGTTGGAGCTGGCGGAAATGGTCCAACAACTGTTGGATCATCAACCTGACCTGGCCCCAAGATCGGCATTGTTCGATCTAGCCGACAGCCTGACGCTGTTGTTGGCGGAAATGGCAGATGAAAACGTCTCGCCGGATGTTTTGCAGAACCTCAACGTGTCCGACAGTTCCGGCCATTGGCAACGCAGCCAGTTGTTCCTAGGGGCGATTGGGCGCTTTTTCGATCCCGATGGCGGCGACCCACACGACAGTTCGACACGACTGCGCGTGGTCAC
>Ga0213861_10004324_pt1 | contig 11610 bp, 8 predicted proteins | sample PICome_4_FD_160110 | JGI IMG/M metagenome (GOLD analysis project Ga0213861, IMG submission 160110) | Coastal seawater microbial communities near Pivers Island, North Carolina, United States - PICO131 | ecosystem: Environmental > Aquatic > Marine > Coastal | place: USA: North Carolina | collected...
TGCGTACTAAGAATATGCCTACAAATAGCCCTTTATCAAAAATTAGCGACTACGTTTTCTTCCATGCAGATCACAGCCCCGAAACAGAGGCAATGGTCTGGAACGACACACGGATCAACTATCGCTCCTTTGCCCAGCAAGTAGAAAACGTGTCCCAAGCACTCATTGCTTACGGCATACAAAAAGGTGATCGTGTAGCTTTATTAGGCTCACCTCGTCCGGAATTTTTTATTGTAATGATGGCAACAGTCGATATCGGAGCCATCTGGATGGGGATGCACCCTCGTTATAAAATCACCGAGTTCAGACATGTTGTAGATACGGCACAGCCTAAACTAATTTTTGCGTTTGATGAAATTGACGATCGTAACTACGCTGTTGAATTAAAAACCCTAAGAAGCGAGTTTGCGAGTGTAGCCGAATTCATCATTTTCGATAATCAAAACCCAGCCACGGGCATCAGTTTTGACAATTTTCTAAGCGCTGCAGATCGAGTAACGTCGAACAGTTTGAAAAGCCTGAGAGAAAGTGTTGAAACAGATGATCCGGCTGTCATCATTTTCACCTCAGGAACAACAGGCCGCCCGAAAGGAGCAATGAATAGTCATTATGGGCTTGTGCATTGCGCCCATATCGAGCTCAGTCGTTGGCCTGGAAAGAATATGCGAGTCTTGCAAAACATGCCCATTAACCATATAGCAAATATCGGCATGATGTCGAGCTACGCACTTGTTGATGGTGGAACCCTTGTATTTATGGATCAGTTTGATCCCGGTGCAATCTTACATACGATTGAGCACGAAAAGATAACCTTTTGGTTGCAAGCACCCGCAATGTTTCACATGGCGATGAATCATGAAAATTTTCCACAAACTGATTTGTCATCACTACAGTACATTATCTGGGGCGGCGGCCCTATGCCTCAGCATATGGTCAAATCACTAAGGAAAACTGGCGCAACACTAGCCATGGCATACGGAATGACTGAACTTACCGCGTACGTATCGTATTCTGATCTTGATGCCGATTCAGAAGTGCTTGCCAACAGTATTGGTAAACCAGAAGCCCGCTATGACCTGCGCTTAATGAGATCAAACGGCGAACTTGCGAATCCGGGACAATCTGGCGAGATTCAGGCTCGGGGTCGTTGGCTTATGCGTGGTTATTTTAATCAAAAAGAAGCAACTGATGAAGCCTACACCGAAGACGGCTGGTTTAAAACCGGTGATGTAGCCGAATGCAGGACAGATGGAAACTGGAAATTAGTCGGCAGAACAAAAGAAATGTATAAATCAGGTGGATTTAATATTTATCCTCGAGAGATTGAAATAGCAATCGAAGAGCATAAAGCTGTAGCTATGTCAGCCGTTCTAGGCGTAAGCGACCCCCTATACGACGAGGTAGGTTATGCATTTGTGCAACTGCAACCCGGCGCCAATGTTGACATATCAGAACTACACGACTGGTGTCATGAGAGACTAGCAAACTACAAAGTGCCAAAAACATTCCAAATCCTGTCAGAATTACCAAAACTACCCATCGGCAAAATCGATAAGCAGTATTTGCGTCGGCAACTTGCCTCGTTTAGCTAGTTAATAACGAAACTCTTATACTACTTTCGTCAATAGTGCCAACTAAAATGATAAACTCGAAGCCAGTTTTTATTTGTACACGTTAAGCCATGGTCAACAACATCGGTAATATTATAGATTTAGGTCATCAGCGCGAGCTGAGAGGGCGTAATGGGCCCAGAAAAGACGAATTAAGAAATCTAGCAAAAGCCCAGGAAATGATCTATCAGGCCTGGGAGATTAGTGACCCTATCGAGCGAGTAGAAATCGCCGAAGAAGCTTTGGAGATTTCAAAACTCTGTGCTGACGCTTGGGTACTTTTAGCGGAGGATGCTGCAGATTCTCCGGCACAGGAAGTTGAGTTTTTCCAAAACGGTGTTACAGCAGGTGAAGATGCCCTTGGTAAACAGTTTTTTGAAGAAGAATCCGGTTCGTTTTGGGGTAATATCGACTCACGACCCTATATGCGAGCACGAGCGGGGTTAGCACACTGCTTATGGGACACGGGTAAAAAAGAAGAAGCTATCACTCACTACCGTGAATTACTGCGACTAAACTCTGCGGATAATCAAGGCGTGCGGTTCGTACTTTTAACGAGTCTGCTGATTTTAAAGCGTCACGAAGAAGCGTATACAATTCTCGACAGCAATCCAGAAGACGAATATTCCGCTACCTGGGCCTACAGTCGTGCATTAATCAGCTTTCGTGAGTCAGGTGACAGTCGCACCAGCAATGAAGCCCGATCATTTGCCACACGAGCAAATCGCTATGTTCCAACATATCTAGCTGGAATTCGAAAAATGCCCAAATTTCCACCAGAATATCTTACGCCCGGAGATAAAACAGAGGCTGTCGCCTATGTTTATGACAACCGGCAGTCGTGGGTTGACACCGAGGGAGCAATTGACTGGCTCCTCAAGGAACACGGGGTGTAGTCAAATCTCGTAGTTTTTTAATACATTCCAAATATTGGACCGACCCACTCAAGCAGAGTAGTCAGCACGATCAATTAATTAAGACGCCTAGCACTGCAACATTAGGTGATTCAGAATCTTTGATGTTTTTTAAAATGGTGCTGTTTATCTAGCCGGACCAACTTCTGTTATATTATTATTTCCTTAATGATGTACTGTCTTAATACCCATTTATACTCTCGGTGACTCCCTTGGAAGCACATATTCACGAATGGCTAAACCTTCTAATCCGCTGGATTCATATGATCGTTGGCATTGCCTGGATTGGTGCCTCTTTCTATTTTAACTGGTTGGAGAATCGACTTGATCGCTCGCAACCACAGGAAGAAGGTATTGCTGGCAATCTTTGGGCGATACATGGTGGCGGCTTTTATCATTTAAAAAAGTTTCAAGTTGCACCACCATCACTTCCTGTTGATCTTCATTGGTTTAAATGGGAAGCGTATACGACATGGCTCTCCGGTATGGTATTGCTCTTTGTCGTTTATTATTTTAATAGTCAGGCTTTTATGTTGGACCCGTCTAAGTCCGATCTAGACCCGTCTAGCGCCATTGCTCTAGGATTGGGAACCATAACTATTTCTTGGTTGGTTTATCACTACTTGTGCAAAAGCGCATTACGCTCCCAACCACTATTACTTGCTGGGGTTTTAGTACTTTTATTAGCCTGTTTAGCATGGCAATTGGATAGTGTTTTATCTAGTCGAGCAGCCTACATACACGTAGGTGCGGCAATCGGCACAATTATGGTAGCAAACGTATTTTTCGTGATTATTCCCGGTCAACTAGAGTTAGTTACCGCACTGAAAGAAAATCGGCAGCCCGATGCAAGTCCAGGCAAGGACGGACTACTTCGTTCACGGCATAACAACTATCTAACTTTGCCAGTGCTGTTCATAATGATCAGCCATCACTTTCCAAGCACCTATGGAAATAGTCAGGCTTGGATGGTTCTAGTAGGAGTTAGCTTAATCAGCGTAGCGGTTCGACATTACTTCAATATAAGACATATGAAAAAGCAGGCAATATGGATACTTCCAGCTGCTATGATTTGCATGGTAGTGGCTATGTTGTTAACGGCCCCGAAAACGGTGCAAAACTTCTCAGATGCGCATATTGATGATGTAGATGTAATGGTGGTGGTTAATCAGCGTTGTACGGTATGTCACTCATCAAGCCCCACACAAGCCGGATTTTCAGCAGCCCCGGGGAACATTATGTTAGACACTGTTGAACAACTTAAAAGCCATGCACCACGGGTATTGATAAGCGCAGTAACTACAAAAACCATGCCCTTAGGTAACCTTAGTGCTATGACGGAAGAAGAACGCACATTGCTTGGGCTTTGGTTGGAACACGAGATAAACCACCCAGAATAAACATCATCGTTTCTACTATAAATTGTACGCTCACAAAATTGATTACTCAACGCGCTATGCAGTGAGTAATATTGCTTATTCTGTTGCGGCCTGTTCTGATACAGTTTCAGCAGATTTTGAAAACCAGTTCAACATTCTTTCATAACTGTACAACAATACCGGTACCAGCAGCAATACCAATAGTGTTGAGAACGCCAGCCCAAATGCTATCGATGTAGCCATTGGTATTAAAAACTGCGCCTGCAGAGACGTTTCAAAAAACAATGGTGTAAGCCCGCCTATTGTTGTCAATGACGTTAACAATACGGCACGCAGCCGTTTACATGCTGCTTCAATAACAGCCTCACGTAAGGCCATGCCTTGTTGTCTGAGTTGTCGAAAAAATATTACCAAAATAATGGAATCGTTCACCACGATACCGGCTAGTCCAAAAAAACCGAAAAGAGAAAGCACGGTTAAATCTAAACCTAGGAATACGTGCCCCCAGAAAGCTCCTACAAGACCGAAAGGAATAATAGCCATAACCACCAAAGGCCATCCATAAGAGCCGAATACCCAAGCCAAGACCAGATATATCATAATCAGTGCAAGCATTGCTCCACGACGCATATCGGTAATGGTCTCCTTCTGATCCGCCTGCCGACCCTCCATGGAAAATTGTACTCCCCATTGTGCGGACAACGATTGCATGTTGTTACTGCGAAAGTTCTCCAGCACCGTATTGGCGTTACTTACCGCAGAATCCACGTCACCGGTAACCGTTACCGCAAGTCGCCCATCGGCATGTCGAACAGAATCGAAACCTCGTCGAGTAGAAATATCAACTAGGTTTGAAACGGGGACAATCCCCCCTGTTGGTAAGATAATATCAAAGGTATCCAAACTATTAAGTCGATTACGCTCACTGTCTGGCAACACAACACGCACTTCTACTTCATCGTCTCCATCTGCCATCACCTGAACAAGATAACCATCATATGCTGCCCTAAGCTGTCTGCTCACCTCCTGAACAGAAAGACCAAGGGACTCCGCCGTGGGCGTTAGCTTGAAAATTAATTGTTCTCTACCAAAAGGTAGATCATCCTCCAATCCAGAGACACCGGGAACAGAGCCCAGCAGCCGCTTAAAATCTTCAGACGCTCCCTTTACCGCCAACACATCATTACCGGTAATACGAACATCTATATCGCGTCCAGGTGGTCCACCACGTCTCTCATTTACCGTTAATGTTTCGATCCCCGCAACAGCTTCCACTCGCTCCTTCCAGTTCGCAACAAAAGTACGATTGCGAACCTCGCGTTTATCCGGCTCTGTCAACTCGACCAATACAGATCCGTATTGATCACCTCGTTTTCCAGATCGGTTATCTGCACTTACAGCGGCACCATGCTGCACCACAGCAGATACAATGAGACCACCACCGAGCTGTTCTTCGGTCAACCAAAGCTGTTTTTCAACATGGGTTAGAAAGTCCGTTACTTTGTCTTTTGGAGTGCCGGCGACAAAACCAACATTCGCATAGAGAACAGTAGACTCTGCTACTGGGAAAAACGTAAAGGCTATTCGCCCGGCGGCCATCCATCCTACTGTCATCAACATACAAAATATCGCAATAGACACGCTAACCCCGCGATAATCCAGCGAGATTGTAATCAACGGTCTAAAGATTCTATTTTGCAGGTATTCAAAAGCAGCATTCAATCGCTGTCTTACCCATCCCTCCCGTTTACGATCCATATTCTTGAAAGAATTACGAATATGTCCCGGCAATACTAAGAATGATTCAACTAAAGATGCCAGGATTACACATATAACCACTACAGGTATTGCCTGAAGAATATTTCCAATAATGCCACCAACCAATAACAACGGTAGAAAAGCCGCAATAGTAGTTAACGATGATGACAGTACCGGTGCAAACATTCGACGCGCACCCATTTCTGCTGCATCCAGCGCCTCGGCGCCATCCCTAAAATGCGCCTCTGCATCTTCACCGACAACGATAGCATCATCAACGATGATTCCCAATGCCATAATCAGCCCAAACAAACTGATCATATTGATCGAACCACCGATCAAATACAAAATACCTAACGTCGCCATAAATGATACGGGTATTCCGATAGTTACCCAGAATGCAATACGACCACTAAGAAACAGAAACAAGATAAAAACGACCAGCAGCAAACCAGTCCCACCATTTTTTATCAACAAGGATATCCGACTCTGAATCAGCTTCCAAGATTCGTCGTAGGTAAGAATAGAGACTCCGGGTGGCAATGTTGGTTTCGTCTCAGTAAGCCATTCATCAAATATTTCGGCCGATTTCAGACTATCACTTTTCTCTGCTCGGGATAAACGTAGTTCTACAGCAGGCTGCCCTTTATACTCGACCGTTAGCTGAGAAGTTTGTGGTCTACGCTCAATCTTTGCTATATCACCCACCGTAACACGCTGGCCTTCAGCGTTAACGAGTATAGGCAATCCCTCGAATTCGAGTCCCGTGCGCCTCTGGTCAATAAACCTCAGCTGGCGTGCAACTTCATCCCTACCGATAACACCAACCGGCACATCTACAGACGCTGCTGCTACACGTTGGCCAATATCAACCAGTGACAAACCCAGAGACTTCTGAATATTTGACGGAACTTGAATCGCAATTTCTTCTTCGGGCAGCCCGACTATGGAAATCCGCGCAATACCGCGGTCTAGCAGTTCCCGCTCAAACCGATGCGCTAGTTCTCGAAGCTCACGAACATCATCCGGTCCATGAACAACCAAACGCGCAACAGGTTCATAACGAACAACACGATTTACCTCGGGCGTTTCCGCCGTGGCCGGTAAATTGCGCACCAACCCTACCTTTTCCTTAACCTGGTCTACGGCAAGACCCATGTCAGTGCCTTCTACAAATTCAAGACTAATAGTTGAATATCCGTCCGCCGAAACTGATGTCATTTGTTTAACATCATCAACATTAGTCAACTCTTGTTCGAGAGGCGTCGTTATAAGTTGTTCAACATCTTCTGCACTGGCTCCGCTCCAAACTACTCGTATAGATGCAAAGTCGAGATCAAAAGTTGGGAAAAATTGAGTGTTCAACTTACTCAAACCCCAAAAACCCGCCAACACCATCATAATCATAAGCAGATTGCAGGCGACTGGGTGATTGGCAAAAATACCCAGAAAATCTCTATTTGCAGAAGGAGTGCTCAATTTGTGATCTCACGGACCTTTAGCCCATCTACAGCAGCTGGTATCTGTGTAGTTACAATTCGATCTCCATTTTTCAACTCAGGGGACTCCACAATAACTCCAGCAATGCCATTTTTAAGCACTAGTTCGCCAGAGTATTGGACATCCACACCTTGTAACCTTCCATCAACGATACGATACACAGAATTTGAACCGTATAACGCCGAAACCGGTAACACCAGCGAGTTCTCCACCGGCGATAACTCGATGCGTAATTCAACAACCCGCCCCACTTCTATTACCGGCATAGATTTAGCATCAAATGCAAAATAACCGTCTAATCCGCCCTGACCTTGCCGTATAAAGCCTGCCAACCGATCAAGACGCATCTTAATAGGTTGCTCCTGAATACTCACCGTGCCATGCACAACGGTATTATCTCTTAGACTGGATCGGACTGAAGCAATAAAACGTTCAGGAATTTGCGCACGCGCCTCAATGGTCTCAGTATCGTAGAGCTCAATAATTCCATCTCCAAGCCGTAAACGTTCTCCGGGAGATACATGTACATTAATAACTCTGCCGTTAAATGGCGCCGTAATACGTGTCTTTTCAAGATCCAGTTCTAATTGAGCCAGGCGATCCTGGACACGGGAGAGGTTTGCTTCAAGTCTGATCATTCGTGGGACATGATCATCGAGGCTCCGCTGTCTTTGAATAATTGCCAAGGAACGAGAACGGATAACTTGTAGTGCATCATCCACACCCACTTCAGAACCTGCTTTAGTTTTTGCCAGCTTTCGAGCTCGCGATAGATTCCGTTGTGCCAAAGATAACAGCGCCTGTTCATCAACGAGTGCAGCTTGATCGGAACTATACGTATTTTTTTCACTGACAATGAGCGAATTCAGTTCTTTAATTTCCGACGAAATCTGATTCTTGATTAGTAATAAGTCACGGGAATCCATAACCGCAAGTAACTGTCCCTTAGTAACGAATTCTCCTTCGCGAACATCAACAGCATCTACACTTGATGCCACGGCAGCACTTAAGGTTGTTTGATTAGGCGACTCGATTCGTGCATATAACTGCACTTCCGGCTTAAAAGCACCGAATTCGACTGTCACAATATCCACAGACCATTCCTTCTCCGGAGCTTCAATTGCCACGGGTTTCGGTCGACTAGCCTTTAATACAGTAAAACTATAAATACCGATCGCTAAAATTACTATTGGTAGAAGAAATTTCAGTACACGTTTCATTTTTCTAGATTATTTAATTGGCAGGTAGAATGACCAGCGGGAGCTTGGAAAGTCATGAGTTATTAGTGCATGCCGCCCGTATTACGGATTTTACAACGACTCAAAATAACTCACGGAAAAGCTAAAATGGTAGAACTATTTTCCCCTTAATATTGTCATTAGTGTCCCCACCAACATCTAGAATTTTCCGAACCGATGACACAGATGGAGCGATGGGAGCTTTCTTTGCGGCAGTAAGATTGTTATACGCGGTGACACTTTTCTTTCCCGGGTCAGAATTGGGTTTGAGCTCAGCACGCTCTATTGAAAGTTTTTCTAATTTTCCATTACGTTCAATTAAAACATGATTAGACAGCACCTTGCTCAATGTTGCGCCACTTTTGCCAATTGCTTGCCCTACTTTAACCACCTGTTGTTTACCGCGGCTAATTTCAATGAGTGCCAAGGATGAAGATAAAGGTTGCCGAGCCATTACACCGACTAATTTTAGGTTGAGCCGAGTAGGTGGTGCTACTAACGCTTTTTTTACCACCTCTCGTTTCGCCTGACCGAACAAGTTAGATCGAACAACGTGCCGAATATCGATCAGTGCTGTTTTCTCTTTTACAGGCTCAACAGCAGCTGCAACTGGCCGAAGACCACCATTTTCGAATACCCCGCGCTGCCACCCATCATATCCAATCCAAGCGATTACGCTTAACGCAAGACCGTTAAGGAATAGAAACACCAGCAACTTTCCGAAAAATTTCAGCATATTGTAATTCTAACGGCATCCGTGTTTCGAACTCAAGCAAAGTGAAATTGACAAGATGCATAAAGTCGATTATTTTGCAGTGCAGCATTGGTGCAACGCAACAAGCCACAGTATGCGCCACCAGATTTAGTAAGTACATAAATTAAAGGTGAAATATGAGTAAGAAAACAGCATTGGTTACGGGGGGAACAGGAGGTTTAGGCACAGCCATTTGTAAAACTCTTGCCAACCGTGGAGATGTCGTAATTGCATGCCACCTCCCACATGAGCTAGAACAAGCGAGTCAGTGGCAGACTCAACTAAAACAAGAAGGAATCGATGCAAACATTATTGCTGGAGACGTAGGATCTTTCGACGCCGCGGCTAGCATGATTAGTACTATTGAAGCTGAATTCGGCTGGATTGATATTCTTGTCAACTGTGCCGGGATCACTCGCGATAGCACATTACGAAAAATGGATGAAAAAGACTGGGATGACGTTATTAACGTTAATCTAAGCAGTGTATTTAATGTCACACGTCATGTAATTGAAGGAATGACCGAGCGTGGCTATGGACGTATCGTAAATATATCTTCAGTCAATGGACAACGAGGGCAGTTTGGACAGACAAATTACTCCGCGGCGAAAGCTGGGATGCATGGCTTTACCATGTCTCTGGCTCAAGAGTCTGCTCGCAAAGGAGTTACTGTTAACACTGTATCGCCAGGATATATTGATACCAGCATGACCGCGGCCATGCCAGACGAGATTCGAACTTCAATTGTTGCCGGTATACCCGTAGGCAGAATTGGTGAGCCACAAGATATTGCGCACACCATCGGCTTTCTAACATTGGAGCAAACATCTTACATAACCGGAGCCAATATTCCGGTCAACGGTGGAATGTTTATGTCGTTCTAAGCGTTACGGTTTTTCCGTATACGTAAAAAAGGCCTCAATACGAGGCCTTTTTTATAGCGTATAATCCACTAATGTCAGTAGTTGCTCACTCCTCGAAAACACCATAAACCTCTTCATCATTTCCCTATGCCAACCATCGCAATAACTCCGGGAGAACCTGCCGGAATCGGACCTGAACTCGCTATTATGCTCGCGCAAGAGAAACTTGACTGTGAGTTGATTGCTATCGCCGACCCCGAGTTATTGCAACGTACCGCACAAGGTCTTGGCATTGACACCAAACTGGTTGAAGCTAACGGGAGCGAACATAAAGTAGGCACGCTACATTACATTCCGGTGCCGCTCCAAGCCAATGTCGTCCCGGGTCGTCTCAACACCTGCAATGCACCTTACGTATTGAAAACTCTGGATATTGCCGCACAAGGGTGCCTAAGTAATCAATTTGATGCCATGGTTACCGGACCAGTGCAGAAATCGATCATAAATGAAGCTGGTATCCCTTTCAGCGGCCACACCGAGTACCTTGCAGCACACTGCGGCACGGATCTGCCGGTAATGATGCTGGCAAGCAGAGACTTACGGGTCACCTTGTACAGCACTCACATACCATTATCCGCGGTGAGCGATTATATCGATCGCGATCGAATTATAAAAATAGTTTCTATTATAGCCAGTGACCTAGAAAATCGATTTGGAATTAGCAACCCGGTTATTTCAGTATGCGGTCTAAACCCACATGCCGGAGAAAATGGGCATATTGGTCGCGAGGAAATAGAGTCCATCATTCCCGCACTCGATATTTTGCGAGCACAGGGCATTAACGTAATCGGACCGCTCCCTGCGGATACAGCTTTTACGCCTGCTGCATTAGAAAAAACCGATACTGTTCTGGCTATGTATCATGATCAGGGACTCCCGGTTATTAAACACAGTAGTTTCGGCGAGGTTGTTAATATCACACTTGGTTTACCTATTATTCGAACATCAGTTGATCACGGCACCGCACTCGACTTGGCCGGTACAGGAAAAGCAAATGTCGATTCATTGCGCGAGGCCGTGTCTTGCGCTCTGGAATTGTGTCGCCACCAGGCAAAACGTTCATGAACGTGCGCTCTAATAATTAATTTCAGACTACACTATGTCGAATTCAATCATTGCAAAAAAGCGCTTTGGTCAACATTTTCTAAATGATTCAAACATTATTGATTCAATTGCACACGGCTTGGGAGCGCAACCTAAAGAAAAGATCATTGAAATCGGTCCCGGCACTGGAGCACTAACCCGACAACTGCTTAAAAGAGATCTGGATATAACCGCGCTTGAAATCGATCGGGATCTTATCGGATATTTGAAGAAAGAGTTCTTCGTTTACGAAAACTTCTCCGTATTAGAAGCTAATATCCTGAAAACCGATATCGCGAGTCTGGGCTTTAATCAACCCGTTAAAATAATAGGAAATTTGCCTTACAACATATCTTCGCCTATTATTTTTCACTTGTTGTCCCAGCTTCCCAACATTGAAGAAATGTACTTTATGTTACAAAAGGAAGTGGTAGACCGAATCTGCGCGTCT
>Ga0213861_10004325_pt1 | contig 11608 bp, 11 predicted proteins | sample PICome_4_FD_160110 | JGI IMG/M metagenome (GOLD analysis project Ga0213861, IMG submission 160110) | Coastal seawater microbial communities near Pivers Island, North Carolina, United States - PICO131 | ecosystem: Environmental > Aquatic > Marine > Coastal | place: USA: North Carolina...
CTTTTGTTTTTAAATACCCGCTAAATGCAATCAACAAACAGAAATAAAAAAGTAAAAATTAGAGTAAAGAATAGACGTTTTAAAAAAATGTCTATGTTTCAATTGCAAAATCGTGCAGATAGCAATTGTTGGGGAAACTGGGTTAACAGAAGAAGTATTTAAGTAAAATTAAGCATCTTTTAAAATCGGTTCGACAATCTAAATATACTTCAATATAAAAACTTTAATTATATGAATATTAAAGTTTATTCCGACACTATTTGTGGCTGGTGTTATATTGGCCATACAAAACTTGCGAAAGCTCTAAGTTTTTTTAAGGATAGTACATTTGATTTGGAACATGTTCCATTTCAACTTAATCCTGATATGCCAAAAGAGGGTATTAAAAGGATTGATTACTTAAAGTATAAATTTGGTGGCATAGAGATCGCTAGACCAATGTATGAAAGGATGGCTGAAGAAGGAAAAAAAGAAGGCCTTTCATTCGTTTTTGATAAAATCATATTAACACCTAACACAAGCTTATCCCATCTATTAATTAAATTAGCTTATAGGAAAAAAATTGGATTAAAAATTATTAATGAAATTTTTAAGTCTTATTTTCAAGAAGGAATAGATATTGGGAATATAAATAATTTAATTAAAATTGGAAAAAAATTTAATTTAGAAGAAAAAGAAATAAAGGGTTTTTTGTTATCAGAGGTAGAAATGAAGAAAATAAATTTAAGTGATTCTGATGCAAGAAACAAAGGTATAACTGGAGTTCCTTTTTTTAATATAAATAATAATACTTATATTTCTGGAGCACAAAGCACAGAGAATTTAATTGAAGCTATCAAGACTAATTTATAGTAATTTTTAATATTAAATTTGTTTTTTTATTTTAAGTTGTTAAGTTATTTTTATGTCACAAAACAAAAATATTAAAAAAGTTGCAATTGTAATGGGTAGTCAGTCTGACTATCCTATAATGAAAAATTGCGTAGAGATTCTAAAAAAATTAAACATCAAGTATGAAACTCAGATAGTTTCAGCTCACCGTACACCAGAAAGAATGTTTGATTTTGCAAAAAAAGCAATAAAGAATAATTTTGCCGTGATAGTAGCTGGCGCAGGAGGTTCAGCACACTTACCCGGTATGATTGCTTCCATAACAACACTTCCAGTCATAGGCGTTCCAGTTGAAACAAAAAAATTAAAAGGTTTAGACAGCCTTCTTTCAATTGTGCAAATGCCAAAAGGTATCCCGGTGGGCACAGTTGCCATTGGTGAAAACGGAGCTTTCAACGCTGGATTACTTGCAGCTTCAATTATTGGTTTATTTGATCATAAGGTTAAAAAAAATTTAGAGAAGTGGCGTAGACTTCAAACCGCTTCAGTAAAAAGAAAACCAAAATAACAATGGTTAATGCGATGCCTAATCTAGGTATTATAGGCGGAGGTCAATTAGGTAGTCTACTTGCATCTGCAGCCAGAAAATTAAATATTAAAACTGTTGTAATTACAGATGACAAAGATGCACCAGCAAAAAATTTTTGTGATGATTTAATTTTTGCGCAATATGATGACTTAACTAAGATTAAAGAATTTACAAATAAAGTAGATGTAATAACTTTTGAATTTGAAAACATACCTTTTGAAACATTGAAGCAAATTTTAAAAATAAAACCAATTTTCCCAAATCCTTCCATTAATAAAATAGTACAAAATAGAATTTTAGAAAAACAATTTGTTAATAGCCTAGGTATTAAAACAACTTTATTTAAACCCATTACTAACAAAGAGCATATTGTGAATTTAGATGATTATTTGCCTGGCATACTAAAAACAAACACAATGGGCTACGATGGAAAAGGTCAATATGTAATTAAAGATCAAAGTGAAATAGAAAATTTGAATATAAATTTAAATCAAGAATATATATTAGAAAAAAAAATTGATTTAGAAAAAGAAATCTCTGTAATCATTACTCGCTTTCAAAATGGTGAAATTTCTATGTATGAGCCAATAGAAAATTTACACGTAGATCAAATTTTAAATAAATCAATCATACCTGCAAAAATTACTAAAGATATTTTTGACAAAGCGCAGTATCAGGCAAAATTAATAGCAGAAAAACTTAACTATGTGGGAACGATGTGTGTTGAATATTTTATAGATAAAAAAAATAATTTATTAGTTAACGAAATCGCTCCAAGAGTACACAATTCAGGACACCTTACACTTAATGCGTATAATATTAGCCAATTTGAAAATCACATAAGGGCAGTATGTGATCTAGAAAAAATTAAACTTAATAAAACTTATAACGCAGAAATGAAAAATATTTTAGGTTTTGAAATTGAAAAATATAGAAAAATAAAATTTTCAAATGATGAATTTTTTTATGATTATTTAAAAGTTGAAGCAAAAGAAAAAAGAAAAATGGGACACATAACTAGAGTTAATAAGATATAGTTTTTAAATTGGGTTAATCAAGCTCGGGTCATTATTAATAGGATTATTTACATCTTTTGTTATTTCATGAAATTTGATTTTTGGTGCTTTAATTGCATTTAGTATTTCCATTCCATTTTTTTTTATATTTAAATAATTATTAATTTGACTTTTGTTTATAATCAGTGGCTCTCTGCTATGTATTTCTTTAATTTCATTACTAGCTTCTCGAGTTATGATACAAAACTTGTTGTCCTGAAATATTCCTGCAAAAAACATTAGATCATTATCTTCACGCTGAAAAAAGTATGGCACTTTTTCTTTCTCAACCCTCTTCCATTCATAATAACCATCAGCTACTACCAAGCATCTTGATGTTTGAATTAATTTTTTAAAAGAAATTTTTTCAACCAAGGTTTCAACCCTTGCATTAATTAAAGGTTTAAAATCTTTTTTATCTTTAGCCCAAGAAGGGGTAAGGCCCCACTCAAGATTTTCCAAAGCTTTTCCATTAGTGTAAGATTTTATAACCGGAAGTTTTTGTGAGGGGTGTGCATTAAAATTATCTGTGTCTTCAACTTTTATATTTGTTTTAACTAAATCTAAAGTTTTACTTACTGGTTTAGTTATTACATATCTTCCGCACATTTATTTATTTTTCTTTTTTTCCTTCTTTAATCTTCTTTTTTCTTTAATACTAAGCTTAGCTTTTTTCATAACACTTGAGTCTTTGAAGGATTTTCCGCTATATCTTTTTGACATTTTTATTACTTTCTTTAATGATTTTTAAAAAACCTTTTGTATTTCTTTTTTTTCTTTTTCGTTCTAAATATTGAGCAAAAGTTCGTTTTCGCTTTCTAGCCATACCTTAACTTATCAAAAAAGTTGTAAAGCATCCACAAAGGTATATAGATGCCCTAATAATTAACTTAAATTCTCCTCCAAAAACTATGGAAAATTTTAAATCACTCAATTTAGAGCAAACTTTAATGGACTCGATAGCTGTCATTAATTTTAAAACTCCTACACCTATTCAAGCACAAGCAATTCCCGTAGCATTAGAAGGAAAAGATATTTTAGGAACCGCACAAACTGGTACAGGTAAAACAGCTGCATTTGGAATTCCCCTAGTAAATTTTTTACTAAAAACAAAAAAAGATAATGCATTAATAATGACACCAACTAGAGAACTCGCAACTCAAGTTATGCAAACAATGAATAGTTTAATTGGCAGAGGCAATATTAGAACTGCTTTATTGATTGGTGGCGACTCAATGCAAAAACAATTAAGCCAAATGAGAAGAAATCCAAGATTAATAGTTGGAACTCCCGGAAGAATTAATGATCATTTAAAACGAAATACACTTAGATTAAACAATACTACTTTTTTAGTTTTAGATGAAAGCGATAGAATGTTGGATATGGGTTTTACTCCTCAAATTAATCAAGTCCTACAAACTGTGCCAAAAAAACATCAAACTTTATTATTCTCAGCCACTTTAGGAAATAACATCGTCAGGTTAGCAGAAAAATATTTATCTAATCCCGTCAGAATAGCTGTGGGTTCTACATCAACTCCAATAGACAAAATAAAGCAAGAAGTTATTCATGTAAAAGATGGAGATAAGTACAATCAACTTATTAAAGAAATTTATAACAGACAAGGTTCTATATTAATTTTTGTAAAGACACGAAGAAATGCAGAGAAGATGGTTAAAAGATTAAAATACGATGACCATGACGCTGATGCAATTCATGGAAACTTGAGACAAAATAAAAGAGATAGAGTAATCAAGGCATTCAGAAATGGACATTTTAGAATTCTTGTTGGAACCGATGTTGCAAGTAGAGGTCTTGATATTCCAGCTATTAAACATGTGATAAATTTTGATTTACCACAACTTCCCGAGGATTTTATTCATCGAATTGGTAGAACAGCTAGAGCAGGTGCGGAAGGTTCAGCGTTAAGCTTTATTGGCGGAGAAGATAGAAGCAAATGGAATGCAATTCAAAGATTAATAGATCCAAATTTTAAACAAGAAAGAGGAAGTGGAGATAGCAGAAATAATAGAAGAAGAAAGCCGTTCTCTAGGAATAGAAGCAGAGGAAGAGATCAGTTTTCAGAAAGAAAAAGTTTTTTTGATTCACCAAGAAAAGACGAGAAAAGAAATTTTTTTGATAAAAAAAGAAGTGAAGGCGGAGATAACAGAGATTTTAGAAAAAATAGAGATTTTAGAGATAAAAGAGATTTTAGAGATAAAAATAATAATGAAAAACCAAATTCCTCAAATAATAACTCTAGAGATTTTAGAAAAAATGATGATGGTAAAAAGAAATTTTTTAAATTTAAAAAAAAATTTAAAGGCTCAAGAAATAAATCATTTAATAAATTTGAAAGAAAGTATTAATTTTAGGTTAGCCAGATGTTAATCGATCAGTTATTTTCTTGGATATTGGTGAGAAAAAATTCCCTGCTAAAAATGCCAAAGGAAAAGCAACCACCCAAGCTTTAAACCATCTTAAAATAAAGTTCGAATCTATACCTGTATTTACTATTGTGATTATGCAGGACATAAATATTGACATTCCAAGACTAATGAAAAATACAAAGATTATTGAGTAATATTTTTTTGAAAACATTTGATTAATGATGCGTTAATTATGAAACTATTATCATAATTACTACTTGTTGCTATATAATTTTAATGCAATAATTTTATTGATGAAAATAAAAACAATTAAAAGCTTTGTTTTAAAAAATAAATTATCAAAAGAACTTGGATATTCTCAACAATATTATCAAAATCGTACTGCACATTTGGTAAGAGTAGAAACTGATGAAGGAATTACTGGTTGGGGGGAGTGTTTTGGACCAGGTAACATTGCAATAGCCAATAAACATATACTTGAAAACGTAATTGCTCCGATGGTAATTGGCGAAAATCCAATTAACAAAGAATATATTTGGCAAAAAGTTTATAATTCACTTAGAGATAGCGGGCAAAAAGGCATGCCAATACAAGCAATCTCAGGTTTAGATATAGCCCTTTGGGATATATTAGGAAAAAAATCAAAGTTACCTCTTTATCAATTAGTCGGCGGTATGTGTAACGAACAAGTTTCAGTTTATGGTTATGGCATGATGCTTCAAAGAAAGCCTCTTAAGGAATTAATTGAATTATTTAAAGAAGAAGCAAAAATTATTAAAACAAAAAATTTTAAGGCAATGAAAATGAAAATTGGATTAGGTCCAAAAGAAGACCTCGAACTTGTAAGAGCTGTAAGGAATGTTATCGGAGATGACTATAAACTTATGGTTGATGCCAATCATGCATATAATATTAATGATGCATTATATGTTGGTAGAGGTTTAGATGAATTAAAAATTCATTGGTTTGAAGAGCCAATTGCACCTGAGGATTACAAAGGATACTCAGAGTTGAAAAATAAAATTGATACAAACATTGCAGCTGGTGAGGCAGAATTTACTAAATGGGGCTGGAATGAATTAATTCGAAATAGATGCATAGATATAGCTCAGCCAGAAGTATGTGGTTTAGGCGGAATTACAGAATATTTAAAAATTGTTGCAAATTGCCAGGCAAATTTCTTACCAGTAGTAAATCATGTTTGGGGATCAGCCATAAGTGTTGCTGTGAACTTACATTTATTAACCGCAATGCCAGACTCTCCAGGAGGATTGTTTCCACAAAAACCAATGCTTGAATTTGACACAACTGAGGAAAATATTTTTATTTCAGAATTATCAGAAGAAAAATTTGATATTTTTGATCAGGTCAAAAACAACAATGGTTTTGTTAAACCTTTAGAAGGTCACGGTATAGGATTAAATCCCAGTATGGACTTTATAAAGAAATTTGAGGTAACTAGTTAAATTTTATTCACCAACAATTTGTGAATTTTGCTCACCAAGACCTTCAATATTTAATTTAAGTTTGTTTCCTACTTGTAAATATTTAGCTGGTTTCATCGCCATACCAACACCTGGAGGTGTACCTGTAGTAACTATATCTCCTGGTTGTAGAGACATAAAATTACTTAAATATGACAATATAAAATTCATATTAAAAATCATTTTATTTGTATTTCCTGTTTGCATTCTTTTTCCATCGATATCCAAAGACATTGAAAGATTTTGAACATCTTTTAGTTCATCTTTTGTAACTAGATATGGACCTGTTGGCCCAAAAGTGTCTCCAGATTTTCCTTTATCCCAAAGACCTCCTCTTTCAATTTGCCACTCTCTTTCACTAATATCATTAACCATGCAATAACCTAGAATATGGTCTGGTGCTTCTTTCTCGCTAATATATTTTGTGTTTTTTCCAACAACAAAAGCAATTTCTATTTCCCAATCTAATTTTTTAGATGCTTTTGGTAAGATAATATTATCATTAGGTCCAACCATACAATTTGCAGCTTTATTAAAAATAATTGGTTCTTTTGGAATCTCAGCATTTGTTTCTGCTGCATGATCAGAATAATTTAATCCAACTGCTAAAAATTTACCTGGTTTTGCAATACAAGATCCTATTCGAGCAGAAGAAGTAACCTCTGGTAAAGTTTCTAAATTAACTTTCTTTAAAGTTTCCAAAGTAGAAAAATTTAAAGTTGAATGGTCAAAGTCCTTTATGTGTTTTGATAAATCACGTATTTTGCCATTTTTATCTAATGCAGCAGGTTTTTCTTTTCCAAATTCTCCAACTCTTAATAGTTTCATATTTTCTCCTTTTTATATTGTCATTCCACCATCAACTGAAAAAATATTTCCAGTTGCAAAAGTTGACTCATCACTTGCTAAATAAATTGCAATTGCAGCAATCTCTTCTGGTGTACCTAATCTTCCCATAGGTTGTCTTGCTATAAAATCTTTTTTAGCTTGCACAGGATCCTTACTAGCTTTTACCCTGTCTTCCCATGATGGAGTGTGAACTGTGCCTGGCGCTATGGTATTACATCTAATGTTTTGTTTTACAAAATCAGCAGCAATTGATTTTGTAAATCCAATGATCGCTGCTTTCGAAGCCCCGTAAACAAATCTATTGGGTAGACCTCTAATACTTGAAGCAATTGAGGAAATATTAATTATGCTGCCACCATTTTGCTCAATCATTTTGGGCAAAATTGATTTAACCATAAAATACATTGATTTGATATTTACATTAAAAGAAAAATCCCAATCTTTTTCTTCACATTCAAGAATAGTTCCATGATGGACAAATCCAACTGCATTAAACAAAATATCTACTTTACCTAAAGTTTTTGTAAAATTTTCAATTTCTGCTTTATTAGTTGAGTCTAATTTTTGAACTTTAATTTTTGGATACTCTTTGTTTAAATTTTTTAAAGTTTCTTCATTTAAATCTGTAGCAATTACGTTAGCACCTTCATTGTGAAAAGCTATCGCTGTTGCTTTTCCAATTCCTTGACCTGCCGCAGTAACTATTGCGTTTTTATTTTTTAATCGTTCGCTCATTTTTTGTTTATCCTCTCGATTTCTTTGTAAAGTGAACTATGGTCTTCGTTACCATGACCGTTTTTCACTAACGTGTTATACATATCTTTAACTAGTGTGGAAATAGGTAAGTGAACATTGAAATTCTTTGCACAACCTAAGATATTATTCATATCTTTCAAATGAGTAGAAGTCTTACCTTTTGGAGTGAAATCTTTTGTAATCATTCTAAGGCCATGAGTTTGTAAAATTTTACTATCTGCCCAACCACCCGTTAAAGCTTTAATCATTTTTTTAGGGTTTGCCCCAGCTCTTTCACAAAGCGTAACAGCTTCTGCTACGGCACCAATTGTTAAACCAACTATGATTTGATTAGCTAGTTTTGAAACTTGACCACTTGTGACAGGACCCACCAATGTGGGATTTCCCATTACGTTAAGTATTTCAAAATTTTCATTAAAAATTTCTTCTTCTCCACCAACCATTATGGCAAGTGACGCTTCTTCTGCTCCAATAGTTCCCCCTGAAACTGGTGCGTCTAAATAATTTATGTTTTTTAACTTTAAGTTATCGCTATGAAATTTTGCTGTTTCTGGCTTAACAGAACTCATATCTATTACAGTAGCTTTTGATTTAATATTATTTAAAAATTTATCATCTTTCATTACTGTATCCACAGCGCTATCATCGGTTAACATCGTAATTATTACATCTGCATTAGTTACGGCTTCCTCAATCGAATTTGATACGTGACCACCAAATTTTTTAATAGGTTCAGCTTTACTCAAGGTTCTACTGAATGCACTTAATGGATAATTTTTTTTTAATAAATTTATAGCCATAGGCAAACCCATTAAGCCAGTTCCTATAAAAGCTATTCGTTTCATTCTAATGATTAATGTTCTTAAAATTATGGAAGTTTTGAGTTAACTCTGGAAAGAACATTATCAGCAAGAGTACAATTAACTGCAATACGATGAATGGGCCAAATCCTCTGAATATATCTATCAAAGTGATATGAGGTGGAGTTACTGACTTTAAGTAAAATGCTGCTGGTCCAAATGGTGGACTTAAAAAAGAAACTTGCATATTTACACAGAATAAAATTCCAAACCAGATAGGATCAAATCCTAGTTTTATTATTATGGGTAAAAATACAGGCATTGTAAGCAGAACAATACCAACCCAATCCATAAACGCTCCAAGAATTAGGAACATTAACATCATAATGAATATGATCATCATTGGAGATACATCTAATTCAAGAATTAAATTAGCCACGTAAGTTGGTCCACCAATTAGAGAATAAGCCCCAGCTAATACTGTTGCTCCAAATGTAATTGTAATGATGGTCCCTGTTGCTTTAAAAGTTCTAGTCATAGCGTCTTTAAATAAGAACCATGACAACTCTTTTCTCAAAAAAATTAAAAATAAAGTTGCAACGCAACCCACACCAGCTGCTTCGGTAATTCCAGTTATCCCTCCATAAATTGAACCCAAAACAACAAACGCAATTATGATTGGCGGGAGCAATCCTGGTAAATATTTTAATTTTTCTTTGATTGTTAAAGCTGGCTCATCTTCATTCATTGGAGCAAGATGAGGTTGAAGCCGAGTTCTAATTAGTATGTAAGCTATAATTAATCCTGATAACATCAAACCTGGAAGAAAAGCTTCTTTAAATAATAACGTGATTGAGGTTGAAGTTGTTAATCCATATATAATCAAAACAATTGATGGAGGTATCATTGTACCTAAAGACCCAGATGCACAAACGACACCAATAGCTAAATCTTGATTATATTTTAGTCTTAACATCTGAGGCAGTGCAATTAATCCTAATAAAACTATTTCTCCTCCGATAATTCCACTCATAGCAGCCATAATGGTTGCCATTATTGCTGTAACTACAGCCACACCTCCTCGTGTTTTTTTTAACCAGGCATTAAGCGAGTCATAAAGATCTCTTGCAATGTTTGATCGCTCAAGCAAAGATGCCATAAAAATAAATAGTGGTACTGATAGAAATGAATAAGTTGTAACTAGCGCATACATTCTCGCTAGTAGAATTCCTAAGCCATTAGGCCCAATCTTTAACATTACGATTACAGCCCCAAGGAAACCTGACGCAAAGCCTAGTGGAACACCAATCGTAATTAATCCGATTAATCCAAAAAGTATGATTAATGATAGTGCACCTACATCCATTATAAATTACTATAAGTCCTTCGCAGGATCATAGGCTTTTTCTTTTGGTTTATTCCAATCAACAATTAAATTATTTATCGCCTGTAATGTAATCAAAATCATAGAGATAAGAATTAGAGGTTTTAAAACTGCTGGTATTGGAGGGTCCCAAGCTGTACCAAATCTTTCCCATTTTAGAAAAGCTCTTGACGCATCTGGTATACCACCTTTAACTAGCGCAATTACATAAAGAACAAGCACTATTACACCAATTAAATCAAAGATACGTTGAGTTCTTCTAGAAACATAATCATAAAGCATCACAATTCTAATGTGACTTCTTACTCGCATCGCATAAATTCCACCAATTAGATAAACGATTCCAGCTAACCAAAGAGATAATTCATTTGCCCATAACGTTGGTTGAAATAGTACGTATCTAACAAAAACTTCATACATCATTACCAAGACAATGCCAGGGATTAAATATTTAGTTGTGTGGCAAATGATGAGATTAATTCTATCTACCCAGGTAATTTCATAATCATCTCTACTAGCAACCTTTTCATCGTTTACTAAATCGACTTGAATTTTTTCTTTAACGTTTTTCATGGTTGCCTGCTTAAATTTTTGAATAAGCAGGGATATAATCCCTGCTTATTTTTAAAGGTTTAATTTTTATTTAAGTAAACCAATTTTTTTCATGTAAGCAACGTGTGAGTCAACTAACACTTTTGCTTCTGGAGTTTTTTTAGACCACTCAGCCCAAGATTTTTGAGCTGCTTGTCTAAAAGTTAATCTGTCAGCTTTAGACAAATCATGCAAAGTAACGTTTTTCGCTTTCATTTCTTTTACAGCTTCAACGTTTTTGTCTTCAACGTATTTAGTTACAGATTTTCCAGCTTTATCCATTGCTTTAAGAATAGCATCTTGATTTTTTTTGCTAAGCTTATTCCACATTGCTTGGTTACAAGCTAAATGGTCAGCAGGCATTGAGTGGAAACCTGGGTAAGTTGCATGAGGGTTTGTGTCATACAATCCAGATGCCACGTTATTAGCTAAATTAGAAAAGTCAGCACCATCGATGATACCAGTTTGTAAAGCAGTTGGTACTTCACCGAAATCCATCACGATAGGTTTTGCACCTAAAGCAGCGAAGATTTCAGTCTCCATTCCTGGAGGTGATCTGAATTTAAAATCTTTTAAAGCCGCAATGTTTGGAAGTGGTTTTGACGAAATAAGTGATTCCATTCCTGGGATCCACCAACCAACAAATTGCATACCATATTTGTTGTAAAGATTATTTAATGCATCTCTACCACCACTGTTTAGCCAGTCATACATTTGGTAAGGCGTTTCGTATCCTCCCATAATATCTCCAGCAAATTGGAAAGCAGCATTCTTACTTGTTTGGTAAGCACCACCTGACATATCACAGTCAATAATTCCGTTAGCAGCAGAGTTAAAAATTTCCGCAGCTTTTCCAGTGATAGCCGAAGAGTAATACAT
>Ga0213861_10004327_pt1 | contig 11608 bp, 6 predicted proteins | sample PICome_4_FD_160110 | JGI IMG/M metagenome (GOLD analysis project Ga0213861, IMG submission 160110) | Coastal seawater microbial communities near Pivers Island, North Carolina, United States - PICO131 | ecosystem: Environmental > Aquatic > Marine > Coastal | place: USA: North Carolina | collected...
TGATGAAATTTCTATCACCTTACACAGTAATGTTGACTATTAATTTAGAACCAATTTATGCAATTATCCTAGCTTTAATAATTTTTGGAGAGAAAGAAAAAATGAATCAAGCATTTTATTTTGGAGCTTTAATTGTTTTTGGAGTCGTTTTAGCAAATGGTGTAATCAAAAATAAAGCAACAATCAAACAAAAATTTCAAGACCGTAAAAAACTAAAAAAATAACCTTTTTTTCTGAAAAGAGTATTTTTTATAGTATGTTTGTTACATCAAATAATGAATTCAAAATACCTGCAAAATGGAATATCTAGACTTTGAAATGCCAATAAAAGAACTTCAAGACCAACTTGAAAAATGTCAAATTATTGGCGAAGAAAGCGATGTTGATGTTACTGCAACTTGTAAAAAAATTGAAAAGAAATTAGCGGAAGCTAGAAAAGATATCTACAAAAACTTAACTCCTTGGCAAAGAGTTCAATTGTCAAGACACCCAAACAGACCTTATACCATGGATTACATCCGTGCTATTTTTGGTGAAACTTTTATGGAACTTCATGGTGATAGAAACGTAAAAGATGACAAAGCAATGGTAGGTGGTTTAGGAAAAATTGGCAATCAATCGTTTATGGTGATTGGTCAACAAAAAGGATACAATACCAAAACTCGTCAGTATAGAAACTTCGGAATGGCAAATCCTGAAGGATATAGAAAAGCGTTGCGCTTAATGAAAATGGCCGAGAAATTCAGAATTCCAGTAGTTACTTTGTTAGATACTCCTGGCGCATATCCTGGATTGGAGGCAGAAGAACGTGGACAAGGAGAAGCAATTGCCAGAAATATTTTTGAAATGACACGTTTAAAAACTCCGATAATTGCCATAGTTATTGGTGAAGGAGCTTCTGGTGGTGCTTTAGGAATTGGAGTAGGAGATAGAGTCTATATGATGGAAAATACTTGGTATACTGTAATTTCTCCTGAATCTTGTTCTTCAATTTTGTGGAGAAGTTGGGAGTTTAAAGAGCAAGCTGCTGAGGCTTTAAAATTGACTGGTGCTGATATGAAAAAACTCAATTTAATTGATGGTATCATTAAAGAACCAATAGGAGGTGCTCACACAGATAGAGAAGGGGCATTTAAAGCAGTAGAAGCTCAAATTTTAGAAGCTTTTGATGAATTGAAAGATTTATCTGATGCTGATTTAGTAGCAAAAAGAATGGATAAATATTCAGAAATGGGTGTTTATAAAGAATAATATGATTTAATCTACTTTTAAAAAAAGAGCAAAATTCAATTGAATTTTGCTCTTTTTTTTTGGACTTAATTTTGGAAAACTAAAACTAGTTCGTCTAATAAATATTTCCATTTGTCGATACTTAGTTGCAGTTTAACTAATAATAAATTTTTAAATTGATATTATATAGAAATTTGGTGTATAATTTTAATATAAACCCTCTAAAACTTAAATTATGTACAAGAGCACTTTCCAACAAATTATCTTTTTCCTTATCACTTTTTATATCATTATGAAAGCTGGAAAATATTTAATGGATTTGAATGATGTTGAATCATTTTTAGATTTCGGAATTATCATGGTGTTTTTTAGCTCATTAATTCTTTTTATCAATTTCTTTACAAGATTGACAAGCAAATTAATAAAAAGTTTAAGTTTTTAAGAATATAAAATTAGATTCATTTGATTTATAAATCAAATGAATCTAACAATGTTCTTAAATTCGGATCAGAAGGTCTAGGAGCATCAGCATTTACAATTTTTCCATCTGGATCAATCAAAATAAATCTAGGAATTGCATTGATTTCATATGCTTGCTGAAAACTAAAATCTCTTCCTGACCAAAGTTGTACATCACCAAGATTTTTTTCTTTCACAAAATCACGCCATTTTTTTTCTGCAACATCCCAAGAACCACCACTTCTTGTGTCTTCGTCAGTTGAAATTCCAACAAAGACAATGTTTTTGTTTTTGTAAAGAGTTTTTAATTCTTTTAAAAACGGAAATTGTGCTACACAAGGACCACACCAAGTTGCCCAAACATCAATATACACATATTTTCCTTTAAAAGAATCTAATGATTTTTTACCACCTTTATAATCAACATAATTTTCAAATTTTGGTGATGGTTTTCCTTCTCCCATAATTTGATTTTTTGCATAGGCACTTTCAAAATAACCAATCAATTGCTCATTTTGTGATTTTACATTCACAAAAAGGGTGCTATCTAAGTGTTGGTATGAATTTAAAATACTATCGTACGAATTTTTGATTTGATTAAGTTTTTTTTGAAAATCAGCAGATTCTAGCGCTAAAATATCTTTTGGATCTCCTAAACTTCTACTTTGTTTTATTTGTGCGATGATAAAATTGCTATTTTCAGCACCTTCACCTGAAAAAACAAAGGTCTCAAAAAAGTCTGATGCTTCTCCTTTAATAGAAATATCATATCCATTTTTTAAGAAAATAGGTACATTTTTATTGCTTTCAGTAGCAAAATTATAAATTGCAGCTTCTTTAACTTTTAGGGTGTCTTTAAAACTTCCGTCTTTATTGATACTGAATTCTTTAACAAGGCCTTCTCTGTTAAAAATTCTGATAATAGAATCTGTATTATTTTCAATTTTTCCTGATAAGGTAACATAATCGTTTTTTTCTGAGTTTTTACAAGCACTTAAAAGGGCAATAATAAGTAAAAGAATAGGAATGTTTTTCATTGATAATTGTCTAAATTTTTGCAAATATAAAGTTTTTAAAACGCATAATATTGTTAAAATCGTTTGCATAAACAATTCTGAATTTGCACTTTTGGGGTTCAATCAAATCAACATGAAATCCATTCACTTAATTGATACTAATCCGTTAGATTTATCAAAAATTCAAGAAATTATTTTTGAAGATAAAAAACTAACTTTATCAACTGCTGCTGAAGAAAAAATTAGCAAATGCCGTCTTTTTTTAGATCAAAAAACGAAATCGATTGCGAAACCTTTATATGGAATAAATACTGGTTTTGGAGCTTTGTATAACGTAAAAATTTCAGAAAATAATTTGCAAAAATTGCAAGAAAATTTGGTAAAAAGTCACGCTTGTGGAACAGGAGAAGAGGTTCCAAATGAAATTGTAAAATTGATGTTACTTTTTAAAATTCAATCGTTAAGTTATGGTAATTCTGGAGTGCAATTGACAACAGTTCAAAGACTCATAGATTTTTACAATAACGATATTATTCCTGTGGTTTATTCACAAGGGTCTTTAGGTGCCTCAGGAGATTTATCACCTCTAGCTCATCTGTCATTACCATTGATTGGTTTGGGTGAAGTGTATTATAAAAATGAAAAAATTTCGTCAAAAGAAGTTTTGGAAATATTTTCTTGGGATATCATAAAATTACAATCAAAAGAAGGATTGGCTTTGCTAAATGGCACACAGTTTATGACTGCATTTGGAATTTTTTGTTTGTTAAAAGCGCATAAATTATCCTATTTATCAGATGTAATTGGAACCATTTCTCTGGAAGCTTTTGATGGTAGAATTGAGCCATTTAATGAATTGATTCATTTGGTAAGACCACATTCAGGTCAATTAAAAACTGCGGAAAGAATTAGGGAATTATTAGATGAAAGTGAATTGATAGGGCAAGAAAAGCAGCATGTTCAAGACCCATATTCATTTCGTTGTATGCCACAAGTTCATGGCGCATCAAAAGATACCATTCGTTTTGTAACTCATACTTTTTTAACAGAAGTTAATTCAGTTACTGACAATCCGAATATTTTTGTTGATGAAGATGAGATTATTTCTGGAGGAAATTTTCACGGTCAACCTTTGGCTTTAGGATTGGATTTCTTAGCCATTGCACTATCAGAATTAGGAAATATTTCTGAAAGAAGAACCTATCAATTGGTTTCGGGTCACAGACATTTGCCTCCTTTTTTAATTTCAAATCCAGGATTGAACTCAGGATTTATGATTCCTCAATATACAGCAGCAAGTATTGTGAGTCAAAACAAACAATATGCAACTCCCGCAAGTGTAGATTCAATTGAATCAAGTAATGGTCAAGAAGACCACGTTTCAATGGGTGCAAATGCTGCTACAAAATGCAAAAAAGTGGTTGATAATTTACAAACAATTTTAGCGATAGAATTGTTTACAGCTTCGCAAGCAATGCATTTTGCAAAAGCAAAAACATCCCCTTTTTTAGAAACATTCATTAACGCATTTAGAGAAGAAATCTCATTTGTAAAAGAAGATAGGGTGTTGCATTACGATATTGTAAAAGCATCAGAATTTATAGAAAATTTAGATATTGATAGTGATGAATTATTTTGATTTTAAAATGATTTTACTGATTGGTAAATCTTTTTAAATCTTTATTTTCTCCGTAAATAACTAAAATATCATTCTCTTCAAGAATTGTATCTGGTGAAGCAACACCTTGCACACGATCTTCATTTCTTGATTTTCCAACAACACTTTTAACCTCTGTTTTTTTGATGGTTGTTAGTGCTAAAATATTGTAATTTTTACGCAATTGAATTTCAAGAATTGATTTTCCAACATATTTTTTGGGTATACTGATTTCAATAATACTATAGTTATCACTCAACTCAAAAGAATCTACCACATTTTCCATACATAATTTTTTTGCCCAACGTTCAGCAGTTTCTTCTTCAGGATGAACAATTTCATCAACACCAATTGCGGTTAAAACCTTTTCATGTAGTGGGTCAATAGCTCTACTTATCAGTCTTTTAACTTGTAAGTTTTTGAATAATGCAGTGGTCATTACGTTTGATCCTTTGTCTTCGCCAATGGCAACAATCACAACATCTGTCTCGTCTAATGGAAGTCCAGAAACAGTGAATTCGTCAGTAGAATCCATACAAATTGTATGTGTAATTTTTTCTTTGTAGGAGTCAACTTTTGTCATATTATTGTCAATTCCAATTACTTCATTTCCTTGCGAAGTTAATTTTTTTGCCAATGAAGCACCAAAATTTCCAAGTCCTACAATTATATATTTCATTTTATTCATTTAGTTGATGGTTATTTCTTCTGTTGGATATCTATAATTTTTATGTTTTATTTTCTTAAAAAATGCTACAAAAATAGACAACATACTTACTCTGCCAATAAACATGACACCAATAATGATGAATTTACTTGCCGTACTTAGGTTTGCTGTTATTCCTAAACTTAAACCTACAGTACTGTAAGCAGAGAAACTTTCGAAAGCAATTTTTAAAAGGTCTATTTTTGGGTCAAAAACAGTAATTAAAACAATTGCAAACCCAATAACTACCAAAGATAAAGAGATGGTTGCAAAAGCTCTTTTTACAGAAATATCAGCAATTTCTCTTCTGTAAATTTCAATTCTACTTTTTCCTTTTGCCAAACTTAAAATATTTAAAGTTGCAATGGCAAATGTACTCGTTTTAATTCCACCTCCAGTAGAAGCAGGTGAAGCTCCAATCCACATTAATAAAAAAGTAATCATGATTGTTGGCATTGTTAAAGCTGTCATGTCAACAGCATTAAAACCTGCTGTTCTTGGTGTTGCTGCACCAAATAAGGCATTGACAAGTTTTCCAAAAAAAGTATGTTCTGCTAAAGTATTGTTGTATTCTAGAATCAAAAATAAAAAGAAGGCTACAAATGTTATCGTCAATGTTGTTATCAATGTTATTCTACTATTTAAATTGATTATCCAAGGTTTGTAAACTTTTTTATTATTTTGAAAACGAAATAAATTGGTGATTTTGTGTTTGCTATATTTTACAATATTTACCACGATTGGAAATCCTAATCCACCTAAAATAAAGGTAGCAATTAAAACTAGTTGCAAAGGATAATTGAAACGAAAACCACTTTCATAAATACTGTTAGTTAATGTTGAAAAACCAGCATTACAAAAAGCTGAAATTGAATGGAAAATGGAAAAAAAAGCTTTGTCCGAAAAACGTTCTATCAAGCTTTTATCAAGTGTAAAAAATATTAGAATTGCAGCAACAAGTTCTACAGTCACTGTTATAATAATGATATGTTTTAGGGTTTTAAATACATCTCCAATTTTTTGAGAATTGGTCATTTCCGATAATGTAAGTTGATTTTCATAAGTTGTACCTCCTTTAAAAAAATAACTAAAATAACTCGCAAATGTTAAAATTCCCAAACCACCAACTTGAATCAAAAACAAGATAATGGTCTGTCCAAATAAAGTAAAATAAGTGCTTGTATCCACAACAATTAATCCTGTAACACAAACAGCGCTTGTAGAGGTAAATAATGCATCAATAAACGAAATACCATTATAGGTTGCCTTTGGGAGCATTAATAATAAAGATCCTACTAAAATTATGGATAAAAAACTGAAAATAAATAATTGAGCAGGATTTAAATAAGTTCGAGTTAAATTTAATTTTAACTCAAAAAACTCTCTGATAAATGATAAAATTACTGCCAAAACCACCCAAGTTGGATTGGCTAAAATCAAGTCGGTTTTGAAAGCTTCTCCAATAAAAATATATAAGAAAAGAATATAAAACGAATAGCAAACTGTTACAAAATCAAAAAGAAAAAATTTTCTTTTGAAAAGACTTTTATTATCAATGTATCTTACAATGGTTGATGAAATTCCTAAAGTGATAACAATAAAGTAAAATGCGTCAATAATTTGCTGAAATACAGTATTTTGAGCAAATCCAAAATCAATGATGAAGGCAAAAATTCCTATTACACTTGTCCAAAACGCAGTATTGTGTAATTTTTTATTTTTAAATATCATTCTCAAAAATACTAAAATTTAATTGACCTGAAAGAAAATAGAAAGCATGAAAAAACCTCAAACTTTCGTTTGAGGTTTAAAGTTTATGAACCAGATTCAGTTCTTGATTCTGTTTTTTTCGAACCTTTTCTAATTTTTACAAAAAGCTCACTTTTTTCTTCATCCAATTCCATTGTAATGGTATCGCCTTCAGTAAGTTTCGCGTTTACAATTTCTTCTGCAAGAGCGTCTTCTACATATTTTTGAATGGCTCTTTTTAGAGGTCTTGCACCATATTTTTTATCAAAACCTTTTTCTGCAATGAAGTCTTTTGCTTTGTCACTGATTTGAAGTGTATATCCTAAATCTGATATTCTTCGCAATAATTTATTCATCTCAATATCAATAATAGCATGGATATCTTCTTTTTCAAGGGCATTGAAAATGATAACATCATCAATTCTGTTTAAAAATTCAGGAGCAAACGATTTTTTCAAAGCCCCTTCTATTACTGATTTTGCGTATTCTTCAGTTTGTGCAGTTTTAGCTGCAGTACCAAATCCAACTCCACTTCCAAAGTCTTTAATTTGACGTGCACCAATATTAGATGTCATGATGATAATCGTATTTCTAAAATCGATTTTTCTACCTAAACTATCCGTAATATATCCATCATCTAAAATTTGCAATAACATATTGAAAACATCAGGATGCGCTTTTTCAATCTCATCTAAAAGTACTACTGCATAAGGTTTTCTTCTTACTTTTTCAGTCAATTGCCCTCCTTCTTCATAACCTACATAGCCTGGAGGTGCACCAATTAAGCGAGAAATTGCAAATTTTTCCATGTATTCACTCATGTCAATTCTAATCAAAGAATCTTCAGAGTCGAATAATTCTTTGGCTAAAATTTTAGCCAATTGCGTTTTTCCAACACCAGTTTGTCCTAAGAAAATAAACGAACCAATAGGTTTGTTTGGGTCTTTTAATCCAACTCTATTTCTTTGAATTGCTTTTACAACTTTAGTTACAGCTTCATTTTGTCCAATTACTTTTCCTTTAATTAGTTGTGGTAATTCGAATAAACGATGGCTTTCTGCTTCAGCAACTCTGTTTACAGGGATTCCTGTCATCATAGAAACCACTTCTGCAACGTTATCTTCAGTAACGACTACTCTATTTAGTTTTGAATCTTCTTCCCATTGTTTTTGGGCAGAATGCAATGCAGCTTCCATGTTTTTTTCATCATCACGCAATTTGGCTGCTTCTTCATATTTTTGACCATTTACAGCCTTCGTTTTGCGTTCACGTATTACCTCCAATTGTGCTTCTAACTCCAAAACTTGTTTTGGAACCACAATATTGGTAATATGAATTCTTGACCCAGCTTCGTCTAAAGCATCAATTGCTTTGTCTGGTAAATAACGATCAGTCATATATCTATTTGTTAATTTTACACAAGCTTCAATGGCTTCATCAGTAAAATTAACATTATGATGTTCTTCGTATTTATTTTTGATATTGTGCAAAATCTGAATGGTTTCTTCAACAGATGTTGGGTCAACAATCACTTTTTGAAAACGACGTTCTAAAGCGCCATCTTTTTCGATATTTTGTCGATATTCATCTAAAGTTGTTGCACCAATGCATTGAATTTCGCCTCTTGCCAAAGCAGGTTTTAACATGTTTGATGCATCTAAAGAACCAGTTGCGCCTCCTGCACCAACAATAGTGTGAATTTCATCGATAAATAAAATGATATCATCATTTTTTTCTAATTCATTCATCAACGCTTTCATACGTTCTTCAAACTGACCTCTGTATTTTGTGCCCGCAACCAAACTTGCTAAATCCAAAGAAACAATGCGTTTGTCAAACAAAATTCTGGAAACTTTTCTTTCTATAATTCTAAGTGCCAAACCTTCAGCAATTGCCGATTTTCCAACTCCAGGTTCACCAATCAACATAGGATTGTTTTTCTTTCTACGACTTAAAATTTGAGAAACGCGTTCAATTTCTTTTTGTCTTCCAACAACAGGATCTAGTTTTCCTTCTTCTGCTAAAACAGTCAAATCTCTTCCGAAATTATCTAAAACAGGAGTTTTTGATTTTTTTACAGTTTTTCCTCTTTGTGATTGATCAAAAGGATTGCTTCTTTCAGATGAATAATCATCATCAGAAGGAGTTTCAGCTATCGGATTTGAAGGTAATTCTTGGTCATTGTCAGCATCATTTTCTTCAACATGCAACTGTTTGTACAATGCTTTGGCATCATCATAATTTACGTTGTATTTTTGAACTAACTTGGTTGTTGGATCATTCTCATTTCGCAAAATGCAAAGCAATAAATGTGCAGTGTCTATAGATTCACTTTGGTAAAGTTTGGCTTCTAAAAAGGTAGTTTTTAGTGCTTTTTCTGCTTGTCTTGTTAGTTGTAAATTAGGTTTGTTAGCATTATCTACAAAAGTTGGATTTGAAGGGTTTAATTGCTCTAATTTTCTTCGCAATAAATTCAAATCAACATCAAATGCAGTGAGTATTTCAATGGCTTTTCCATCTCCTTTTCTAATGAGTCCTAATAATAAATGTTCAGTTCCAATAAATTCGTGCCCTAATCTTAAAGCCTCTTCTTTACTGAAAGTAATTACATCTCTAACTTTTGGTGAAAAATTATCGTCCATATTTTTGTCTATATTGATGTAAATTTAAGTCTTTTTTTGACAAGAAAATAACAAAAAAAGTGCCAACAAAAAAAACTGACATGTTGGCAAGTTTTTTATGAAGCGAATTTACTGAAAATCAAGTAAATATAAGCATGTTAAATTTTATTAAAAAATGTTGATAACTAAAGGGGTTAAAGAGCTATAAAATCTTTGTCAAAAGGGTAATAAATTGTATCTTGCCTTGTTTTAAAAATCAACAAGAAATAGTAAAAATACATTTATGGCAGAAGGTGAAAAGTTAATTCCAATTAATATTGAAGATCAGATGAAAGCTGCTTACATTGATTATTCAATGTCAGTAATAGTTTCAAGAGCATTACCAGATGTAAGAGATGGTTTGAAACCAGTTCATAGGAGGGTGCTTTTTGGGATGCATGAATTAGGAATTAAAGCAACAGGAGCGTATAAAAAATCAGCAAGAATTGTTGGGGAAGTATTAGGTAAATACCATCCTCATGGAGATACATCAGTTTATGATTCCATGGTTCGTATGGCGCAAGAATGGAGTGTGCGTTATATGATGGTTGATGGTCAAGGAAATTTTGGTTCTGTAGACGGAGATTCTCCAGCTGCAATGCGTTATACTGAGGTTCGTATGCAGAAAATATCAGAAGAAATGTTGGCTGATATTGAAAAAGAAACTGTAAAATTTCAATTGAATTTTGATGATACTTTAGAAGAACCCACAGTTTTACCAACTCGAATTCCTAATTTGTTAGTCAATGGTGCATCAGGAATTGCAGTTGGAATGGCTACAAACATGGCTCCTCATAACTTAACTGAAGTTATCAATGGAACTGTTGCTTATATTGACAACAGAGATATTGAAGTTGAAGAGTTAATGCAACACATTACAGCTCCCGATTTTCCAACAGGTGGTACCATTTATGGTTATGATGGTGTAAAAGAGGCTTTTGAAACTGGACGTGGAAGAATTGTAATTCGTGCAAAAGCAGCTTTCGAAGAAGTTCAAGGCAGAGATTGCATTATTGTTACTGAGATTCCATATCAAGTGAACAAAGCAGAAATGATTAAAAAAACTGCTGATTTAGTAAATGAAAAGAAATTAGAAGGAATTGCAAATATTAGAGACGAATCTGATAGAAATGGAATGCGTATAGTTTACGTTTTAAAACGTGATGCAATTCCAAATATCGTATTGAACAAATTATATAAGTACACAGCGCTTCAAACGTCATTTAGCGTAAACAATATTGCGTTGGTTAATGGGCGTCCAGAACAATTAAATTTAAAACAATTAATTCATTATTTTGTAGAACACAGACACGAAGTAATTGTAAAAAGAACAGAATTTGAACTTAAAAAAGCAGAAGCAAGAGCACATATTTTAGAAGGTTTAATTATTGCATCAGACAATATTGATGAGGTAATTGCCATTATTCGTGGCTCAAACAATGCTGATGAAGCTCGTGAAAAATTAATGGAACGTTTTTCATTGACAGAAATTCAAGCGAAAGCCATTGTTGAAATGCGTTTACGTCAATTAACAGGTCTTGAGCAAGATAAATTACGTTCTGAATATGAAGAAATTATGGCTGCAATTGCTGATTACAAAGATATTTTAGCAAACGAGCCAAGACGTTATCAAATAATCAAAGATGAATTGTTGCACATCAAAGAAAAATATGGTGATGAAAGAAGATCAACCATAGAATATGCTGGTGGTGACATGCAAGTTGAAGATATGATTCCTGATACAAAAGTTGTAATTACCATTTCAAATGCAGGTTATTTAAAACGTACTAATTTAGATGAATATAAAGTTCAAAATAGAGGAGGACGTGGGCAAAAAGGTGCAACTACTAGAGATGAAGATTTCTTAGAACATTTATTTGTTGGAACCAACCATCAATACATGTTGTTCTTTACTCAAAAAGGAAAAGTATTTTGGATGCGTGTATATGAAATTCCTGAAGGAGGAAAAAATACTAAAGGAAGAGCAATACAAAATATCATCAATATTGAATCCGATGATAGAGTAAAAGCATTCTTAGTAACCCAAGATTTAAGAGATGAAGAATATGTAAATAGTCATTATGTGATTATGGCAACTAAAAAAGGTCAAGTAAAAAAGACTTCTTTAGAG
>Ga0213861_10004331_pt1 | contig 11601 bp, 12 predicted proteins | sample PICome_4_FD_160110 | JGI IMG/M metagenome (GOLD analysis project Ga0213861, IMG submission 160110) | Coastal seawater microbial communities near Pivers Island, North Carolina, United States - PICO131 | ecosystem: Environmental > Aquatic > Marine > Coastal | place: USA: North Carolina...
TACGCAGAATGAGCAGTACTTTGAGCAGCCTTCCATAATCGAGACAAAGGCCGAAACGCCATCTGCCTCTGGGGTTGGCAGGCGGTCAAATTTTTCGATTTCCGGAAAGCTGATATCCACCACAACTGTGCCATCACTCTTGCGGGTTTCCATCATCTCCGGCAGGCGATGCAGTGTCTGCGGGCCAAAGACTAGATCGACAAAGGGTGCGCGCTTGGCGATAGCCTCGCCTTCCTGGCTGGCTACACAGCCGCCGACACCGATAATCAGATCCGGGTTTGAGGCTTTTAAATGCTTCCAGCGACCCAGCTGGTGAAAGACTTTTTCCTGGGCTTTTTCTCGTATTGAGCAGGTGTTGAGCAGGATAACATCGGCCTCTTTGGGGTCGTCTGTCGCCACCATCTGATGACTCTCGCCGAGCAGGTCGCCCATGCGCGCCGAATCATACTCATTCATCTGGCAGCCGTGGGTGACGATATGCAATTTTTTTACTGGTTTCGATGTCATCGGATTGGTTAATCTTTGATCAAATGTTGAGGTCGAGCATTATAGCTGTGCCCGCTTAATTCGCAACATAAAGCAGTGCTATAAGACGTTCTTGTGCTATTATTGCGGCCCTTTAACAGCAGCAGATTGTGTGTACTTTGATGTCTAATCAGCCAATTTACAGAATCACATTTTTTAACCAGCAAGAAGTCTATGAGATTTATGCCCAGCATGTTTTTCAGAGCGATCTCTGGGGCTTTCTCGAAGTCGAGGAGTTTATCTTTGGTGAGCGCTCACAAATGATCGTTGATCCCGCTGAAGAAAAATTAAAAAATGAGTTCTCCGGTGTTAAGCGCAGCTTTATTCCGATGCAGTCTGTGGTGCGTATTGATGAAGTGGAAAAGGAGGGCGCCGGAAAAATAACCGAAGTGTCCGGCTCTGCAGTCGGCAATGTTCGTCCGTTCCCCTTTCCGTCAATGGTCGGTTCGAAACCGATTAAAGATTAAAATAATAAGATTGGCCAGGTATCAATACTGAGATAGTTGGTTGTGGTATGACTCAAGCCCATTTTTAATGGCGTGTTATCGCGTTTCAGGGTGTTGAAGTAATGAATTTTAGAGGTATCTATGACTCAAGAAGCGCTTGATTTGCTCCCCTATGAGTTCGCGCGTGCCAACCGGGTGCTGCGTGATGATGGCGAATTGCTGTTGGGGCCAGATGCGCCGGATTGGGCAATCGCTGAAGTGTCCAGAATTACCAGTGGCGACCTTAAGGTTAGCGATATAGCCGACGAAGATTTCGACGCTCTGCTCAGCAAGCTCTACAGCGGTACGCAGAATTCCTCTGAAGCGGTAATGGCAAATATCCAGGATTTTGTCGATCTTGAGTCTGCTGCGGCAGAGATTGAAGAGGCCGGCGATCTCCTCGACGCGGAAAACGATGCGCCAATAGTGCGATTGTTAAATGCGATCCTGGCCGAATCCCTAAAAGAGAACGCCTCGGATATCCATATTGAACCCTACGAAAAAGAAGCCCTGGTTCGTTTCCGTCTCGATGGCGTTCTACGCACTGTACTGACCCCCTCTATTCAGATCGCGCCGCTGTTGATTTCGCGCATTAAAGTTATGTCAAAGCTGGATATTGCCGAGCGACGTCTGCCCCAGGATGGGCGCATGGCTGTGCGCCTCGGTGGCCGCAGTATTGACCTGCGAGTTTCCACCATGCCCTCAAGTCACGGAGAGCGCGTGGTAATGCGACTGCTGGATAAAGATACCGGAAAGCAGCAGACCAATGACCTAGGTATGCCGGAGAAGACCAAAGAGCAGCTGCTTGAGCTGATTTCGCGGCCCCACGGAATTATTCTGGTGACCGGTCCTACGGGGTCGGGTAAAACCACTACGCTGTATTCAGCTCTGCAGCAGATGGATCGCAAGCAGCGCAATATTATGACCGTTGAGGATCCAGTGGAGTACGATCTTCCCGGTATCAGCCAGACGCAGATTAATCTGCGTGCCGGTATGACCTTTGCCCGCGGCCTGCGCGCTATTTTGCGTCAGGATCCGGATGTGATTCTGATCGGTGAGATTCGCGATGGCGAGACTGCCGAGATTGCCACCCAGGCCAGTTTGACGGGTCACTTAGTGCTCTCGACACTGCACACCAATACGGCTGCAGGCGCGGTAACCAGATTGCAGGACTTGGGCGTCGACAGCTTCCTGTTGGCATCCACGGTGCGCGGTATCGCCTCTCAGCGACTGGTGCGGAAACTCTGTACCCAGTGTCGGGAAAAAGTGCAGCCCAATGAATTTAATCGCAATCTGCTGCAACTGCCGGAAGGCGCGGAAGTCTTCCAGTCCCATGGTTGCGCCGAGTGTAATAATACGGGCTTTATCGGTCGTCAGGCACTCTTCGAGCTGGTTACCGTGGATCCTCAATTGCAGACATTGATCCATGAGAATGCCGGCGAACTGGAGCTTGAAAATCTGATTCGTCGCACCGTGCCGAGTATTCGCGATGCCGGTTTCGACCTGGTTCGTGAGGGTGTCACTACTATCGAAGAAGTTCTTCGCGTCACCAGCGTGTAGCCATGGCAGCCTTCGACTACGCCGCTTATGACACCGCCGGCAAAAAGGTAAGCGGGGTTATAACTGCCGACTCCGAACGCCATGCCCGGCGCCTGCTAAAAGAGAAGAGCTTACTGCCCTCGGCGGTAAAAGAAGTCAGTACCTCATCGCAAGCAGTGAGCAGCGGTGGTCGCGAGGCGCGGGTTAATAATTTCGATCTATCACTGCTGCTTCAGCAACAGGCGATTCTTATTCAGTCAGGCCTGCCCCTCGAAGATGCGTTGCGCATGACCATTGAGCAGGCGGAAACGGAAAAGCAGCGCCGCATGTTACAGAGCTGGCGCAGTGAAATTACCGAGGGCCGAAGTTTTTCCGAGGCCCTGCGTCGCTCGCCCTATAAAATTCCTGAAAGTGTGGTTGCCGGTATCAGTGTCGGTGAGGAGAGCGGCCACCTACACGAAGTACTGATGCGGCTCGCCGAAGATATTGAAACCAGCGCGGAGAATCGCAAGACCATCAGTCGCGCGATGATCTATCCGGCAACCCTGATTAGCACCTCAATTATTGTTGTGGCGATTATGATGGTCTGGGTCGTGCCAAAAATTACCGCTATCTTTGCCAGCTCTAACCGCGAGCTGCCGCTGATCACCAGAATTGTTATCAATGTCAGTGAGTTCACCCAAAGCTATGGGTTGTATGCCCTAATTGTGGCATTCGGGTTATTTGTCCTGTTTGCTCAGGCAATGAAAAACCCTCAGCGCAAAGAGCGCTGGCACGCCTTTATGCTGTCTTTGCCCGGTATGGGTCGCTGGATCCGTATGGCCAATATAGCCGACTGGTCGCGCAGTCTCGGTGTGCTGCTGAATAACGGTGTGCCGGCTCTTGCCGCCTTAAAAATCTCTTCATCAGTCGTTAATAACTTGCATCTTCGTCGCAAGATGGAGGGCGTGACCGAGGCTATGCGCCAGGGTAGCAGTATGCAAAAAGCACTGCAGGATGGCGATCTGGGCAGTGGCTTCCTGGTTCATATGGTGGGTAGCGGAGAGGCTTCCAGTGAGCTGGATAAAATGCTTTTGCGGGTATCGGAATATTATTCACTGCGTCTAAGTAATGCAGTAGAAGTATTTTTGAAGTTGATGAATCCGCTGCTGATTATTTTTATGGGAATGATCATCCTGTCCGTAGTGGCCGCAGTGATGCTGCCAATTATGGATATGAACAATATGATTTAAGTAGCGGTTAATTAAAGTTTTTAGTGATTAAATTTTGAGGATGTCACAGATGGTAGTTGTTAAAAAACAGGCGGGTTTTACGCTGATTGAGATGATGGTTGTGGTGGTAGTGATTGCGCTGCTGGGTGCGATGATTGGGCCGACACTGTTTAAAAAGGTGCAGCAGGCAGAACAGACACGCGTTGCCCAGGATATTCGCGTGATTGAAAGCGCGCTGAAATTTTACCGTCTGGATAACTATCGTTACCCAACTTCAAGTCAGGGTTTGGGCGCATTGATTTCCAATCCCGGTGGCCTGGATAACTGGAGTGGTCCCTATCTGGAAAAAGAACCAGTTGATCCCTGGGGTGAACCCTACAAATACGCCAATCCTGGTCGCCGCGGTAAAGAAGTCGATATCTATACGCTGGGTGTTGATAACCAAGAGGGTGGTGAAGGCTCCAATGCAGACTGGGGCAATTGGAATATTAAGTAAAGCTGGCGCTTTTTTTAAGGCTAGTTAAGCGTCAAAAAATGGTTAATGCAATATGAGACAGTCGCGCAGTCGTCAGGGCGGTTTTACACTAATTGAGATTAGCGTGGTTGTGATTATCTTGGCCACCATCTCCGCGATGAGTCTATTTGCCATCAATCAGGCATTCGATCGACGCTATAAAAGTCAGGCAGACAATTTACTGGTCTGGCTTAATCAGCTCTCCGATCAGGCGGCCCTTGAGGCTGTCCCCTATGGAGTGATAGGCAATCCAGATGAGTCGCAAAAACCCGTGCGCGCTCTTCGTGTCGCTGCCTACTATCGCCAGCACTGGTTTCCCGTTACCTTCCCCGAACCCTTTTCCATGGAGAAGGGGTCTCGCATTGAATGGCTTGTTTCCACAGATGCATTTTTTGAAGCGACAGATGAATATACCGATGCAGAAGATGATAAAGCGCTGGTCCCGGTTATAGCTTTTATGCCTGATGGTTATGTTGAACCCAGCGCCGAGATGATTTTGACCTTTGAGTCGAGTCCGCTCAGCTTTAAATACCGCTGGGATGAAGAAGTCGCAGCAGTAGTTGTTAAAAGGCTGGTGCCATGAAACGCTCTGTAGGGACTCCTCGCGCGGCCGGTTTTACACTTATTGAGGTGGCCGTTGCGCTGAGTATTCTCGGCTGGGTTATGGGCAGCGCCCTATACCTGGTGCAGCAGTACGCCGATGAGCGCGTCCGCCTGCGCGAGCAGTTTTACTCAGCGCAGGTATCATGGAACCATCTTGTAGAACGTTATCAGGATGCCGAAAAATGGACGGCGAGAAGTATAAAGTCAAAACGTCCAATAAAAGGTATCGATACGCAGGGTGATTACGATTGGCGTTGGGAGTTGGAGATCAAAGAGGCGATGGGCAATGATCTCTATCGCCACCAAGTCGAGGTTGGGCTGCCTGACAGCGAGCGCAATCGGGCTGCGCTGTTTGTCTATCTGGTTGTCAAAGACTGATGGCTAAACAATTACCCTCGCGCTCTAAAAGCGCCATCTATAAAACTCAGTCCGGTTTCACGCTTGTCGAAGCGGTTGTCTCACTGATGCTTCTGGCGGTGATGTCGGTGATGTCCTACCAGGCTGTCGAGGTTATCCTCGGTGCCAATGAGCGCAGCCGCAGCACCTTGTCTAATGAGGCGCAATTGCATCGGGCCTGGCAGGTTATTAACCGGGATATGTTTCATCTGCGACCGCGAGTTTTTGCCGATGGTCTGGGTTCAAAAGAACCGGCCTATTTAACGGATCCAGACCAGTTTGGTGTGCGCTTTAGTCGCGGGGCGGGGCCGTTGACGGCATATAACCCCACCGGTGTCAGTCGCATTGAATACCGCCTTAATGCAGAGGATCAGTTGGAGAGGCGCTCCTGGCCGATTACCGCGACGTCTCTCAACGACGATGGCAATCGGCTGATACTGCTGGACAATGTTGAAAATGTCGACATTGAGCAGCTCTCCCGTGCAAAGCAGTTTGTGCCTGACTGGCCGCCACTCAATGAGACACACAGCCCGCTCAGTTTGCCAAGGATGATTCGTATTACCATTACCATGCTCAACGGTTCGGAAACTAGCCGCCTAATTCCCGGTCTCGATTTTGATCCGCAAGTAGGGCGAAATAATGCTGATTCCAGCGCTAATGATTCCGATGATAGAGAGTAATCAGCCTATGCCTGCGGCGAAACCGACGCTTGATTATGCGCCTCGTCAGCGCGGTGTCGCTCTTTTGGCGACGCTTATTCTCACTCTCGCCGTGACTATCATTCTCGGCAACATATTCTACCGTCATCAGATTCAGGTCTCTCAGGCTGCCGGATCCCTGCACGGTGATCAGGCCGTATTGCTGGCAATCAGTGCCGAGAGTTGGGCTAGAGATATTCTTCTAGCTGAAAATGACGACGTCAACACCGACCATTTTCAGGAAGATTGGGCGCAGGCTATCCCGTTTCTGCCGGTGGATGGAGGCAGTATCGCCGGCTGTATAGTAGATTTGCAGTCGCGCTTTAACCTTAACAGTCTCAGTAACTACACAGCGTCTTCCTTAAAAAAAGAGATGGATGGCACCAGCGTTGGCCATGCTCAAGTCTGGGAAAGCCTTCTGCAGTCTTTGGGTTATACGCTTGATGCCTCGAGAGTTGCGGTGATAGTCGACTGGCTCGATAAAGATGATTCTCGGATTAACTCCTACGGAGCAGAACAATCTGAATACAGTCTCTATGATCCACCGCGGTTCCCCCACAACGGTATGATTTCAGATGCTGGTGAGTTGGCTGCAATGGAGGGCTACAACCTGTGGGATTTACAGCTGCTTACTCCCTGGATAACCGCATTGCCTGAGGTCACCCCGATCAATATTAATACTGCGTCAGAGCAGATGCTGTTGGCAATGAGTAATGGTATGGGTGTGGAATTTGTCGACCTGGTTGTCAGCGGTCGCCCCTACACTGATCTCGCAGCGTTTTATGGGGCAATCAACCAGTATTTGATGATCGGCGAAGCGCAGGTTCAGGCGCGCTGGCCAGCGGCACTCGTCGGTGTAAAAACAGCATTTTTCCAGTTAAATACTGAAATTACACTGGGGCAATCAAAGCTGCAGGTAAAAAGTATAATGCACCGTGAAGGGCGCGGTGCTCCGGCGGTAATAAGTCGTGAGATAACGGTTGTACCCGCCGGGGTTACAACGTTACTATTTGCTAGCATTGCAGATGATGATTCCGGCGCTGAAGCTGATGATAATGAAAGCGATAAAAAGTATTATATGCAGCCTCTCTGTGAAGCAATACCCAACAACTATAACGCCGATTACTAGGGAATGTTCTAAATGACATTATCTGTTGACCATATTCACCACCTTGACCGCCATCTGGTCGCTGAGGGGGGGGAACTCAAATCTATGGCACTCTGGGTGCCATCAGAGCGTGTCACTGTGCATCGTATTGATGCACCGACTGCCCCGCAGAGAAAGTGGTCGGAGCTGATTCCATGGATTCTCGAAGATCGTCTTTTACAGCCTGTGGAAGATATGCACTTTGTTATAGGTGCAGTCACAGGTGATAAAAAGCAGGTAGATGTTACAGTGGTTAGCAAGCAGGATATGCGCGAGTGGTTGCGAATTGCCGAGAATGCCTCAGTAACGCCCACTGCGCTGGTTGCCGATTATTTTGCGCTGCCCGTTGAAGAGGGGCGTATCAGTATGGTCTGGCGCGAAGGCTTGTTTCTTGTGCGCGATACTAACGGTGGTGGATTCGCTGCTGCCCCAGCACTGGCCTGGAGTATGGTACGCCGTTTGATCGACGCTGCGGAGTTAGCCCCGCGACTGTCTATCTCGTTGCCGGATGAAACTCTTGTTCCAGAAGATTTGCGCGGGGAAGCGGACATTAACGCCAGTGATATTGACTGGCCGCTCTCAGAGTTACCGCTCTCAGCCAATCTTTTAACTGGCGAATTTGCACCCTCTGCGAAGCGAGTAGGCAATGGATTCTGGCTGTCTACCACCGCGCTTTTGGTATTGGTGGTGGTATTGGGCTTTGGCTACCTCCAAGTCTCTAACGCGATGCTTGCAGAGACAGTTACCAACCTTGAAAAGCAGGTCAGCTCAGGGTTTGGTAATGTTTTTACCGGGAAAAGAGCTAAACCGGAAAATGTCAGGGCCAGTGGCGAGTTGCTCCTGGCTGATTTATTTAAACAGCGAGAAAGTTCAGGGGCTCCGGCTATGCGAGCTCTGTCTGGTCTCGACAAATTTATGACTGCTTGCAACTGTGATTTGGTCTCCCTGTCGGCAAGTGGTCCCAAGATTCAGCTAGAATTGAAAAATGCCAATACATTGAAAGCAGCAACACTTGAGGTCCCGGGGTTTAAAATCACTAGTGCGCAGGTTGGCGAGATAACCACGATTGATCTGCTAGAGGTGAGTCAACCATGAATATGTCCAACAACCTCGGCAGCTGGTTCTCTGGCTTGCAGCCTCGGGAGAGATTAATTATTAAGGTTGGCGCAGGGCTGTTAGCTATCGCTGCTATTTACATGGCACTGCTGCCCGCCATGCAGAAAAACACCGAACTCGAGCAGCGTTATAAGCGTCTGAGCGAAGATATACAGTGGCTGCGTGAGCAGAGTGAAGTGGTTAGGCGCCTCAATAGCAACTGTGCCGGACAGGCAATTCAGAGCGGCAAAAAGAAAGATGTCATTACTCGTATTGTAAGAAGAAACCAGCTAAAGCTACTTGGTTTTGAGCAGGGTGACACATCCTCTTATTCACTGTCAGTTAGCGGCCCCAGTCCAAATCGTCTATTACTGCTGATTCACCAATTGACCTGTCAGGGCCTGTCTCTTGATACCTTAGCGGTAAGGTCTTCCGCTGGCGCCAAAGCTGCTTACGCTGCTGATATTGAGGTGAGTTATGTTGAGTAAGGTATTTCAGCCACGCAAACTGCTATCAGTGTTCAGCGCTGGTTCTTTGGCCCAGCGAGCTATTGTTCTGAGCAATGTATTGCTGGTGTTGGTCTGTGTCATGTTGTTGACGATGGTTGCAATCCTCTACACCGGGGACAGCGAAACGGTTAAGCCCATACCTCGTGTTAAATCAAATACTGTCAGCCTGCGCTGGAACTGGTTTCGCGGCAGCCAGCCTGTCAATGAGGTTTCTGAGGTGCTGGAGTTGGAAAACGCGACGTTAAAGGCAACGCTTTTGGGGGTGATGATCTCCGACAGCATCTCATCAGCAACCATGACGTTTAACGGTAAACCACAAAAGGTCTACCATGTCGGCGATAAACTGGGATCCGATGTCACTATTGAGAAGATTGAGCCGTACCGCATAATCGTCAAGCAAAATGGAACCAACAAACAAATTGTGATGGCTAAAGCTGATAGCGTTATCGAGACAGAGCAGTCATCAGATAATACGGATGGGCAGCCTGACGATGGCGGTTTTGCCATGGCCAATATGTTTGGTGCTGTGCCGATCAGGGTAGATGAATATGGCAGTGGGTTTAAACTCAACAAACTCTCTGAAGAAATGAAGATGCTGGCGGATCTTGAAAATAATGATGTGGTTGTCGACGTGGGCGGAATTGGTGTTCAAGAGTTGATGTCGGACCCACAGCAGTGGATTAAATACAGCACACAGAGCAGTCTGCCAGTGACCGTTATTCGCGACGGGCAGCCAGTGGTCGTGTATGTTAACGCTGCCAGCCTGTCAGCTAAAATGTTACCGAAATTCGGATTGAATAAATAAAATGAGAAAAACAATGACTGACCAAAAACCAGATTTTGGCAAAAAATTTATGCGCTTTGTGGGGGCGCTTAGCTTAGTGGCCGCGATGGTTACTGAGGTGACTGCAGAGGAAAAGGTAAGAATTAATTTTCGCGATGCGGATATCCGCAGCGTGATTGAAAGTGTTGCAGAGATTACCGGTAAATCCTTTGTTCTCGACCCCCGAGTAAAAGGCAAGGTTACCATTATTGCGCCAGAGGCGATTGATGCTGACCTGCTATACAACGCCGCACTCTCCTCACTCCAGGTGCAGGGTTTCCAGGCGATCGAAGATGGCGTTGTCACACGTATCTTGCCATTTAATCAGGCCTTTACCTTCTCTGGTGGAAAGAGTGGCGACAACAAATTGATCACCAAGGTGATTAAGGTTCAGCACACTCAGGTGACCACATTGGTGCCAGTTTTAAAGCCAGTGATGAGTTCCGGATCGCGACTGCAGTCCTTTGCTCAAAGTAACGCCATTGTTGTCACAGATATCACCTCGAATATTAAGCGTCTGGAAGAACTTGTTGCCGAGTTGGATGATCCAGAGCAGACCGCTATTGAAGTGGTCTCGCTAAAGCATATTTCTGCCGGTGAAGCCGTGCATATCGCCACTCAGTTAAAGCAGCTGCAGAAGCAAGAGCTGTCACTGGTCGAAGACGGTATGAACAACCGAATTATTGTCAGCGGCCCAAGCACAGCGCGCCGTGCCTTTAGAACCATGTTGCAGACACTTGACCAGGAATCTACCAAAACCGGCAGTGTTGAAGTGATCTATCTGGACTTTGCCCGCGCCGCAGAGATAAAGCCAATAGTTGAAGGCATGTTGCGGTCGGATATCTTCCTGCGCCTTGCCGGCGAGTCTGGCACAGATCGCCAAACCAAACAGAAATCCGCCTATCAGATACAGATTGATGAGCTCAATAATGCCCTGGTTGTCGCAGCGCCTTCGGCTGTGGTCAGAGAGATTAAAGCGGTTGTCGGCAAGCTTGATCGCGCTAGACCCCAGGTATTAATTGAAGCGGTTATTGCTGAGTTATCCGAAGATCAGGCCAAGCGTCTCAGTGCTCAGTTAGCATATACCAGCAAGAATCGCGGCGGCTATCTCACCAAATTTGACAACCTTTTAGCCACAGTGCTCAGCACCGGTGCCGATGGCGATATCAGCGATGCTGATATCACAAATATTGGTAACGTATTGGGAACTGCTGCTACCACCATAGGCGTAGCTGGCGATTTTGACCCCATTACTGGAAAAGGCATTGGCTTATTAATTCAGGCATTAAAGACGGATGGCAGCACCAAAATACTCTCAACACCTTCGGTTGTCACCCTGGACAATGAAGAGGCGGCACTCTCTGTGGGTGAAGAAGTCCCCTTCCAGACCGGTAGTTTTACCAGCAGTAACAATGGCAGCAGTAATCCGTTTACCACCATTAATCGTGAAGAGGTGGGTGTAAAGCTCAAGGTGAAGCCGCAAATTAGTAAAGGCAATTCCGTGCGTCTTGAAATTGAACAGGAATCATCGAAAGTGAAAAGCGGTGAGCCCGGTCTGCAAACCACATCCAAGAGCACCATGAAGACCAACGTGTTGATTCAGGATGGCGAGTTATTGATATTGGGTGGACTGATTGAAGACCAAACCGATGGCAGCGCCACCAAGGTGCCACTATTGGGAGATATTCCTCTGTTGGGCCGCCTGTTCCGCTCAACCAGCAATGAAGACTCCCAGTCAGTATTGATGATGTTTATTCGCCCGACCATTATCCGCACAGCTGAAGATGCACGTGAACTCTCCGAGGCTAAATACAAGCATCTGATTAAGCGCGATTTAGAGAGCGAAGAAGCGGGCTTGATTCAACCAATGCTTGATGAGTTTATTAATGAGGGGCAGTCAACCAAGTAGTACATGAGGCGCTATGAGCATTTATCTGCAACATTTTGCCCTTAAGCGAGAGCCATTCTCGATTGTCCCCGATCCTGGGTTTCTCTATCCCAGTATCTACCACCGACAGGCCGTAGCCCATTTAAAGTACGGCCTTGATCGCGAAGG
>Ga0213861_10004333_pt1 | contig 11598 bp, 12 predicted proteins | sample PICome_4_FD_160110 | JGI IMG/M metagenome (GOLD analysis project Ga0213861, IMG submission 160110) | Coastal seawater microbial communities near Pivers Island, North Carolina, United States - PICO131 | ecosystem: Environmental > Aquatic > Marine > Coastal | place: USA: North Carolina...
AGTTGATTGATCTTCACCATTTGATTTTCCGTTCACAAAAGTATTTAAAATTTTTCCTCTAAGTGGTAAGACAGCTTGATATTCTCTTACTCTTCCTTGTTTGGCTGAACCACCCGCTGAATCTCCCTCTACGATAAATAGTTCAGTTCCTTCACGTTTTTGTATTTGGCAATCAGCGAGTTTACCCGGTAACCCCGATAATTCAAATGTTCCTTTTCGTCTTACACTATCTCTAGCTTTTCTAGCCACATCTCTTGCCATTGCGGCTTGAGTAATTTTTTCTAGAATAGTTTTAGCGACAGAAGGATTTTGATCAAACCATGTGGAAACTTTTTCACTTATAATATGTTCAACGATGTTTCTTATTTCAGATGAAACTAATTTATCTTTTGTTTGAGATGAAAACTTCGGATCAGGCATCTTAATTGATAGAACTGCTGTTAAACCTTCTTTAATGTCCTCTCCAGACAATGATAATTTATTTTTTTTATTATTTTTATCAGCTGTATATTTGTTAATTACTCTAGTTAGCGCACTTCTAAAACCAAGCAGGTGTGTTCCTCCATCTTTTTGAGGAATATTATTTGTAAAGGGCAAAACTTCTTCTGAATAACCAGCATTCCATTCGAATGAACATTCCACAACAACATTGTTTTTTGTTGCAGTCACATAAACAGGTTTTTTAAATACCTCTTTTTCGTTCTTGTTAACTAAAATTGGCTTCTTATTATTAATATGTCTGACAAATTCTAGTATTCCGCCATCATATCTGTGTATGAATTCTTTAGGTTTTTTTGATGTGTTATCAATTAATTTAATTGCTATTCCTTTATTAAGAAAAGCTAACTCCCTTATTCTTTTTTCAAGTATTAATGTGCTAAATTTTATAGAAGAAAAAATTTGTTTCGATGGCAAAAAAGTTATTCTAGTTCCATTTTTTTTCGTTTTTCCAATTTTTTTTAATGGTTTAACAGTATTTCCATCTTTAAATTTAATTTCATACTCATTACCTTCTCTAAAGATGCTTAATTTTAGTTCTTCAGATAAAGCATTTACTACGGATACCCCTACTCCATGCAAACCGCCTGATACTTTATAAGAGTCGTGATCAAATTTACCTCCAGCATGTAGTTGTGTCATTATAACTTCTGCTGCTGACATTTTTTCACCTTTATGCATGTCAACTGGTATACCCCTTCCATCGTCTTCAACGGTAACAGTGTTGCCAGAATTAATTGAAATATTAATATTTTTACAGTGACCAGCTAATGCTTCATCTATAGAGTTGTCTATCACTTCGAAGACCATGTGATGTAAACCGGAGCCATCATCTGTATCACCAATATACATGCCAGGTCTTTTTCTTACGGCATCTAGGCCTTTTAGGACTTTTATCGAGTCAGCGCCATAGGATGGTGTATTTTTAAGTTCTAGATTTTTAGACATTTTTTTTAAGAGTGAACTTGTATATCATTTTTTTTATCGAATATAAAATCAGTTTTGACTTGTATGACTTAAAACTATTTAGTACCAACAATTATAGACCAAAAAATAAAAAATATTCTAAATTCCTACAAAATTAGATTTTCATTGGCATAATGACGTAATAACTATTTTTATCTGAAACATCCTCAATTAAAACAGGTGATACAGAGTCTTTAAAATTTATTTTTAAGTTTTTATCTTCGACTTCAGAAGCAATATCAATTAAATATTTTGAATTAAAACTAATATTTAAATTTACAGAATTAAATTCTGCTTTTATTTTTTCATTTCCCTCACCAGAATTAGCGCTATTAACTGAAAGTTGAACATTGTCTTTATTAACAACTAATTTAACTCCTTCTTTTCTGTCAAGTGACACACTTGCGACTCTTTCAATTGAATCAATAAAATCCCTAGAAGGTACAACTAAAATTTTATCATTCTTAGTCGGCACAACTTTTTTATAATCAGGGAATTTTCCATCAATTACTTTTGATATCAGCTTGGTATGACCTAAAGAAAATTTAATTTTATTATCACTGGTTTTTATTGATAGCTCATCTGATGTCTCAGCTAGAAGAGAGCATAATTGATATACTGTTTTTCTTGGCAAAATAAGAGAGGTAAAATCGATAGCATTCTCAATTTCTAAACTGCTTGATGATAGTCTATGGCTATCAGTAGCAACACCAGTTAAAAAATTTCTACCTTGAGCTTCTGTAAGATGAAGAAAGACTCCGTTCAAATAGTGCCTAGTATCATCATTTGATATTGAAATTCTTGTTTTATTTAAAAGTTTTAAAAACCTATTTTTATTTAATGAAATTTCTTGACCTTCAAATTCATCTGCAAAAGAGGGAAAGTTATCTGTCGGTAAGCAGTTAAGATTAAAATCTGCATTCTCACTTTTCAAGCTAAGTTTATTTTCTGATTTTAATTCAAAGTTTAATTCTGAATTAGAAGAAATCTTTCTTAAAATATCATATAATATTGCAGCAGAGGTTGTGGTGCTTCCTTCTTTGGATATTTTTAAATCTCTTATTTCGTCAAAAAAAATAATATCAAGATCTGTAGCGACAATTGATAATTTATTGTCTTTAAGTTGTAATAGGACGTTCGATAGTATTGGTAAAGTATTTTTTTTTTCAACAACTCCTTGAACAAAATTTAATGATTTTAATAAGATGTCCCTTTTGATAACAAATTGCATTTAGTTACTGCTCTAATAATAAGCTTTTAATCTGAATAATATTTTTTTTCATTTCGTCGTCCTGTTCAGATAATCTAGTGATAGTTTTAACAGCATGAATTACCGTCGTATGATCACGATTAGCAAATCTTCTACCTATTTCTGGTAAAGACCTTGTTGTCATTTTTTTTGCAAGAAACATCGCTATCTGTCTAGGTCTTGCAAGAGGTCTTGATCTTCTCTGTGAAAGCATTTCACTTAGAGAAATATTGAAGTAATTTGAAACAACATTTTGTATTTTATCAACTGTTATAATTTTAATTTGGTTGAAAACATCTTTTAAAATATTTTTACAATCACTAATAGTTAAATTCCTATTGTGTACCCTGCTAAACGCTATTACTCTGTTTAGTACACCAATAAGTTCCCGTATATTTGTTTTGCTCTCACTAGCTATGTAAGCAATTACTTCTTCACTAAGATCAATATTTTCTTTGAACTGACTTTGAATTTCTTCAATTTTCTTTTTAATAATTTTTATCTTTAGTTCTAAATCAGGCGCTTCAATATCAACTACGAGTCCGCCAGCTAATCTTGATTTAATTCTATCCTGTACCCTATCTAGTTTCATTGGTGTTCGATCTGCGGAAATGACAATTTGTGAGCCTTTATCCATTAGACTATTAAATGTATGAAAGAACTCTTCCTGTAAGCTTTCTTTACCGCTAATAAACTGAATATCATCTATTATAAATACGGACGATTTTCTAAAAAAGTCCTTAAAATTTACCATATCATTTTTTTTTATAGATTTAATAAAATGGTACATAAATCTCTCTGCCGAAATAAACATTACGTTATTATCGCTTTGCAGCTCCAATCCTACTGCATTTAAAAGGTGCGTTTTACCCAAACCAACACCACCACATATATATAAAGGATTATAGCGAGAAATATGTTCGCAGACTTTTTTAGAATAGGAAAGCGCTATATCGTTACTTTTGCCTTTTATAAAAGTATCAAAACTTAAATTAGGATTTAATCTATTATAATTTAAAATTGAGTCTTTAATTTCAGTTACTTTATTAAGTTCATTTATTTTAAAAAGTTCTTGATTTTGCTTATTTTCCTCAATAATTTTAAACTCAAATCTATTTAGGCTAGGTTTTAAAGCTTTCACTTGCTCTAAAATTTTATCTAAATACCTTGAAACTATCCAATCTCTAAAAAAACGAGTTGGTACACCAAGTACTAAATAATCATTGTACTCTTTAACTAATGAAATTTTTTGTAGCCAGCTATTATATACTTCACTACCAAATGTTTTTTTAAATACACTCTGAATCTCATCCCAATTTATAGTCTTTTCTTCTTCAGAAATAAAAGGACTTTGTTTTTTAGTAATATTATTTTCCATGTAGAAAGTTTGTAAGAAATTCTATAAACGCTCTTTTAAAAAAAGTTTCAACAAGTTTATTTAAAAATAAAAAAATAAATGCTGTTGGGTTGTACAACTATCGTGCAGATAGAATTTCAAAAAAATTCAACTTAATAAATTAAGTTTCAATATTTAGCTGAGTAAATCTAAATATAGATTTAAAAAATAGAACCAATCAACTTAGAATTGTTATTTAGTTGAAATTCTTTTAGATATTCTTGAAATTTTTCTTGAGGCTGTGTTTTTATCAACTATTCCTGATTTAGCAACCTGCATTAGAATTGATTGAAATTTTGAAAAGTATTTTTTTGCTTTATCTATTTCCTTGGCTTTAAGAAGAAGTTCCATCTGCTTAATTGCATTTTTATATTTACTTTTTCTTACTCTATTAACCTGAGTTTGTTTTTTAACCCTTCTTACTCTTCTAATTGCAGATTTAGTATTAGGCATATTTTTACGATTGTATATATGGGCAATTTAATATGGTCAACTTTATTATTTTTGACATTTTGAACAATAAAAAGATGCACGGTTAGCTATGGATATTTTAATAATGTTATTATTACATGATTTAGTAGAGCATTTTTCACCTTTTTTTCCATAAACTCTAAAGTGTTGCTGGAATAATCCCTTTTTTCCATTGTCGCTTGAAAAATCTTTTATTGAGGAACCACCCAACTTAATCGCTTTGGATAATACCTTTTTTGTAAATTTTATGACCTTTTTTATTTCTTCGTCTAAAAGATTTTTAGTTTTCTTTGTTGGTTTTATTTTACAAAAAAAGAGTATTTCATTTACATATATATTTCCTAACCCTGAAACAAATGTCTGGTCCATTAAAGTCTCTTTAATTACTCTATTTTTGCCCAAAATATATTTTTTAAAATAACTATAATTAAATTTTCCGTTTAATGGTTCTGGCCCTAATTTTTTAAGGTGTAAGTTTTTGCTTATTTGATCTTTATTTAAAAACTTTATGAAACCAAACTTTCTCACATCGTTATAAATTAGTTTTTGATTATTTGAAAAATTAAAAATTACTCTATCGTATTTTTTATCTTTTTCTTCATTGATATTATAATAAAAACTTGTTTTATATTTTTTATTTTTTCTACCTAAAAAAAAAAATTTACCTGTCATTCCCAGATGGGCGAGCATAACAATGTTTTTATTGAAATAAAATAATAGGTATTTTGAGCGTCTTGTAATTTTTTCAATTTTAAGTCCTATGATTTTTTTTATTTTATCTTTATTTATTTTGTATCTTAATCTACCGTCGTTAATTTTAATTGATTTTACTATCAAATTTAGGGCTTTGTTGATTAAGGATCTTTTAACAACTTCAACTTCAGGTAATTCTGGCATATATATCTATTATGAAAAGTACTATTCAAGATAAAACAAAATTAGTCAATTCTGTATTTTCTAAAGTTTACAAAAAATATGATTTGATGAATGACATAATATCTCTAGGCGTTCATCGAATTTGGAAAAATAAATTTATCGACTGGATGAATCCGGTGCAAAATTCAAAATTAATTGATGTTGCTTCTGGCACGGGTGATATCGCAAAATTGTTTTCAAGAAAAACTAAAAATTTATCTGAAATTACTTGCGTAGAACCAAACAATGAAATGTTTCTGGAAGGTAGAGAGAACCTTAAAAATCTGAGTAATATAAATTGGATTAAAAGTAACGCTGAGTCTTTACCTGTTAAAAATAATTTTTACGACTTTTACTCAATTAGTTATGGAATTAGAAATGTAACTGACATTAATAAATCTTTAAAAGAGGCATATAGAGTTTTAAAACCTGGTGGAAGATTTATGTGTCTAGAATTTTCAAAAATAAACAATGAAATTTTTAATTTTTTTTATAAAAATTATTCAAAAACAATTCCAGCAATCGGTAAATATGTTACTGGAGCATCAGAACCTTATGAATATTTAGTAAAAAGTATCGATGCATTTTATAGTCAAAAAGAACTTTTAGAAATTATGATTAAAAATGGATTTTCTAATGTTGAATATAGAAATCTTTCAAATGGAATATCAGCAATACATTCTGGATGGAAAATTTAAATGATAAAAAGAGTTTTTAGGTTATTTCAAATTGCAAGAAAATTATCTGTTTCTGGTGCTATTGATACAATAAATCAAGTTCATCAAGTACCATTTTTTATAAATTTATTTTTTAATTTAATTTCAATTGGATCTGAAAATAAACGATTAGATAGTAAAATAAATCCAGGTGAAAAACTCTGCATAGCTCTTCAAGGTATGGGAACAACCTTTATCAAACTTGGTCAATTTTTAGCTACCAGACCAGATATAATCGGTGAGCAAATGGCAAAAGATTTAGAAAAACTTCAAGATAAAGTTCCAGCTTTCGATCTTTATGAAGCGAAAAAAGTAATAAAAAAAGAAATCGGTGAAAAACAGTTTCAAAATATTATTGAAATAAGTGAGCCAATAGCAGCGGCTTCTATCGCTCAAGTTCACCTTGCAAAAATTAAAAATGAAAATCAACAAAAAGAAGTGGCGATTAAAATTTTACGCCCTGATATAGAAAAATTATTCAACGAGGAATTAGATGCTTTAATGTTATTTGCATATATAATTGAAAATTCTTTTTCTAAAGCAAAAAGATTAAAATTAGTAGAAGTGGTTCATCTGCTTAGAGAGATTACAAATATTGAGATGGATCTCAGGTTTGAAGCTGCAGCTGCAAATGAATTATATGAAAATACTAAATTAGATAATGGTTTTAACGTGCCCAAAATTTATTGGAATTACACAACAAAAAAAATACTTACTTTAGATAAAGTTGAAGGAATTTCGATTAGAGAACATAAAAAATTAGAGGACCAAGGTATAAACTTAAAAAAATTAGCTGAAAATCTTATTCAACATTTTTTAAAACAAGCTGTTCGAGACGGTTTTTTTCATGGTGATATGCATCAGGGAAACTTGTTTGTAGACAATAATGGCAACATCATACCTGTCGATTTTGGTATTATGGGTAGGTTAGATAAAAATAATAGAAAATTTTTAGCAGAAATTCTTTATGGATTTATAAAAAGAGATTATGTAAAAGTTGCTGAAGTTCATTTTCAAGCTGGATTGGTTCCTCAGAATGCTTCGAAAGAGGAATTCGCTCAAGCTCTGAGATCTGTTGGTGAACCAATTTTTGGGCAATCTATAAAAGATATTTCTGGTGGAAATTTATTAGCTCAATTATTTGAAATTACTGAAAAATTTAATATGGCAACACAGCCTTCACTTCTTTTGCTCCAAAAAACAATGGTTGTAGTCGAGGGTGTTGCCAGAAAATTGTACCCTGAAACAAATATTTGGGAGGTTTCAAAACCTGTTTTAGAAAACTGGTTAAAGAATTTAAAAGGTCCTAAATCAACTATTGATACAGCTATAAATACATCTGCTGAAATAATTAAGCGCATACCAGATTTTCCAGATTTAATGGATCGAGCAGACTATGCACTAAGATTAATGGCTGAAGGAAAATTAAGTCTAGGTTTTAATAATAAAAATTTAGAAATAGAACAAATGAAAATAAAAAATTTTAGAAATAATATTATTTTAGTTTTTTTTGGTATTGTAATTGTCTTTCTAATGGTATTTTAATCTTAAATTAATGAGTGTAAAAAATAAAAAAATTTTAATAATTATTGGTGGTGGAATAGCAGCCTACAAGTCATTAGACCTAATCCGTCTTCTAAAAAAAAACAATGTAGAAGTAAAAATAATTCTAACCAAAAGTGGTAAAGAATTTGTAACACCTTTATCCCTGACAACTTTGACTAAAACAAAAATATTTGAAAACATATTTGATAAAGATTCAGAGGCTCAAATAGATCATATAGCTCTATCTAGGTGGGCTGATATTATTATTGTCATGCCTACGACTGCAAATTTTATGAGTAAATTATCAATTGGTAAGGCCGAGGATTTAGCTACAACAGTACTTTTAGCCTCAAACAAAGATATTTTATTAGTACCCGCAATGAATGTGCGAATGTGGTTACATAAAGCCACGCAAACAAATTTAAAAATTCTTCAAGATTTTGGCTATTTATTCATCGGCCCAGAAAAAGGTGAGATGGCTTGTGGTGAATTTGGAGAGGGCAAAATGTCAAGCCCAAGACAAATTTATGCTCATTTAAAAAATTATTTTGATAAAAAAAATACTGTAAAAAATAAAAATTATAAAGCTTTAGTAACCACAGGACCTACAAGAGAATACTTAGATCCTGTTAGGTACATATCTAACGAGTCAAGTGGAAAACAGGGTTGTGAAATTGCAATAGCGCTTGATAGACTGGGCATAAAAACTACGTTAATAGCAGGACCGTCAAATTTTGTTTTACCTAAAAGTATTATAGTAAAAAAAATTATATCAGCAGATGAAATGTTGGATAAAGTAAAAAAGACTTTGCCTGTAGATCTAGCTGTATGTGCTGCAGCAGTATCAGATTTGAAACCAAAAGAAAAAAGTAGAACCAAAATAAAAAAAAATGATCTTAATTTTAAGTCAATAAATTTTATTAAAAATAGTGATATTCTTGAATATTTATCAAAAAATAACAAACATAGACCTCGCTTAGTTGCAGGTTTTTCTGCAGAAACAGAAAACTTAACGAAAAATTCTATTAAAAAAATAAAAAATAAACATTGTGATTTAATTTTTGCTAATGATGTTTCCAAAAAAGGAATAGGTTTTAACTCAAATTACAATAAAGTTTCTGTAATAGATAAGGAGGGTAACATCCAAATAATTCCAAAAAATAAAAAAAATTTAATAGCCAATAAAATAGCTCAAATTCTAGTAGATAAATTAATAAATGATAGAAATATTAATTAAAAGATTAACTAAAACTGCATTAATACCAAAATATGAAACTGCTGGATCATCTGGAATGGATTTAGCTGCAGATGTTGATAATAAAATAGCAGTCAAACCAGGAGAAACACAAATTATTCCAACTGGTTTAGCTGTATCGATTCCTCAAGATTTTGAAATCCAAATAAGACCTAGATCGGGTTTAGCTGCAAAAAATCAAATAAGTGTTTTAAATACTCCAGGCACAATAGATGCTGATTATAGAGGAGAAATAAAAGTGATTTTAATTAATCTTGGAAAAAAAAGTTTTATAGTTGATAGAGGTTTGCGAATAGCTCAAATGGTATTATGCCCTGTAATTAAGGCTAATATAAGAGAAGTTGAAACACTTGATGATACTGAACGTGGTTCTGGTGGATTAGGATCAACAGGTACTAAATAATAATTAATGTCGTTAAATTTTAGTGAATTTAAAAGATTTGAAAAACAAATTATATTAAAAAAAATTGGCATATCTGGACAAAAAAAAATTCAAAAAACAAAAGTGTTAATTATAGGAATGGGTGGATTGGGGTGCCCTTTGCTTACTTATTTAGCCTCTGCAGGCGTTTGTAACATAGGCATAGTTGATCATGACAAGGTCGAGATGTCTAATTTGAATAGACAAATTTTATTTAACACGAATGATCTTGGTAAATATAAAGTTATTCAAGCAAAATCGAAAATAAATAAAATTTATAGAAAAATGAAATTAAAAACTTTTAATCAAAAAATATCATCAACAAATTCAAAAAATATTTTGAAAAATTACGATATTATTTGTGATGGAACAGATAATTTTAATACAAGGTTTTTAATTAATGATTTTTGTAAAAAAAATAAAAAAATTCTGATATCAGCAGCTATAAGTCGATTTGACGGACAACTTTTTAAATTTAATTTTAAAAAAAAAGGGCCATGTTTTCGATGTTTTATGCCTGAAAAACCAATACAAGAAAATAATTGTGAAACTGAAGGTATTTTTTCTCCTGTAGCAGGTATATTAGGATCATTTCAAGCTAATGAGGTGTTAAAAACTATTTTAGGATTAAAAGATGATTTAGACAATAATTTTTTAATTTTTAATTCCCTTAAAATGACATTAAGAAAAGTCAAAATTAATGTAAACCCAAATTGTTCAAATAAATGCCGATAATAATTCTACTTTTTTGTTTTATCTTATTACCATTTCAGAAAGTGTATTCGAATAATGAGTACTTCAAAACTTTGAGAAATGATAATGTTAATTTACGCCAAGGCCCTTCTTTTGATTATCCAATTAAGATTTTTTATAAAAAAAAATTTTTACCAGTATTAATACAAGATCGTTCTGATAACTTTAGAAAAATAAGAGATCATGAAAATAATACTGGTTGGATTCATATTTCTCAATTATCAAAAAAAAAGGCAGCAATTGTAATTGACGATAATTTGATCTTATTTAATAGTTCGACAATTTATTCTAACCCTATTGCTATTCTAAAAAAAGGAAGATTATTAAAAATAAGAAAATGTAAAAAGAATTGGTGTAAAATTAAAACTGGCAAATTTAAAGGTTGGGTTAAAAAGGAAAGCTTATGGGGATTATTATAAATAATTTTATTTCATATATTTGATCCAAAATTTATCTAAAAAATAATACCAAAATCCATTAATTGTTGGCTCTACTAAAGCTACTAATCCTGCCTCCCATAAACTTGCACCTGTTAGAGCTGAAACAACTGTCATAGCTATACAAATATGTCCAATCGTATAAACAAGAGCTCTTCCACCGCTTGTGCTAGCTATAACTTTGAATATGCCTCTACTAAACTCTGTCATGTTTAATTTTATTAATTAATTTTGTTTTTAAAAGGATTTTCTAAGACACAAGCAACTAAATGAATTCTATCTTGCTCTCCTCCATTAAAAAAATTATGATATTTTGTATTATTTGTAATTGTAACAGATCCGTCCGCCGGCATGTGTTTTGCAACGTCTTCGATAACCATTTTGCATCCAGGGTTTGTAATTATTGGCACGTGAAGTCTAGGTTCTGGATCTCTGTGCCAACTAAGTGTAGAACGTGGTTCTTTCAATAAAATTCTAACTCTTCCTAATTTAAATTTTTTTTTTAATAAATCGTAAACTTCTTCAAAGTAAGTATTTTTGAATTCTGGAACAATTTCTGAATATCTAGACTCATTAATAGCTTCGTCTCTTTTAGCTTCTTTTCCACTTTCATCGGGAAAAGTCCAATATGTTCCTCTTACTTTATGGCCTTTAATTGACTCTTCATCACCAGGGATTCTATTAATAGAAATGGCTCCAAAATTTTTTATTCCTAATGTATTAAATTTTTTTAATTTAAGAACATTTTCTAAGTCTGCTCTTAATTTTTTTATATCAAATATAATATTGGGTACTTTATAAAAATCTGAACAATATTGTTCACTCATTAGTTTAATTTTTTTAAATTAGGTCGATCTGCGTTCATAATCTTCGTCCATATAGATACAAAATCTCTAATAAATTTTTCCTTATTATCATTTTGAGCATAAACTTCGGCATATGATCGCAATATTGAATTAGAACCAAACACCAAGTC
>Ga0213861_10004339_pt1 | contig 11592 bp, 9 predicted proteins | sample PICome_4_FD_160110 | JGI IMG/M metagenome (GOLD analysis project Ga0213861, IMG submission 160110) | Coastal seawater microbial communities near Pivers Island, North Carolina, United States - PICO131 | ecosystem: Environmental > Aquatic > Marine > Coastal | place: USA: North Carolina | collected...
AGTTGATAAATTAAGCTCCCCAGCAAGTTCAATAAAACGAGAGGAATGTCCATACTCTTTTGCTTTCCAAGATAAATAAAAAGGGTCTACAGGTATACAATGCCCGCCCCAGCCTGGTCCTGGATAATACGGAACAAATCCAAATGGCTTTGTTGCAGCAGCATGAATAACTTCAAATGGATCAACTGACATTGCATCACAAATAATTTTGAATTCATTTATCATGCCCAAATTAACTGCTCTATGAATATTTTCTAAAAGTTTTGAAAGCTCGGCAACCTTAACTGAATTAACTTGAACTACGTCGTTAAAAACTGATGAATATAGTTTTGACCCCTTAGCAAGACATTCATTTGTAATTCCTCCAATAACTTTAGGAATATCTTGAAGTTTAAACTTGCTGCCTGGATCTTCTCTTTCTGGTGAATATGTTATAAAAATATCTTTTCCAATCTCATGACCTGCATCTTGAACTTTTTTCCCTATTACCTCTTCTGTGGTTCCGGGATATGTTGTACTTTCTAACGATATAAGTTGCCCAGATTTTAGAAAAGGTATTATTTGATTTACAACATTTATAACATAAGATAAATCAGGTTCTCTATGAACAGTTATAGGTGTAGGAACGCAAATAATTATTGCATCAACAAGTTTAATTTTTGCAAAATCTGAGGTAGCAATTGGACCATTAGAAATCAAATTTTGTATGTCTGATGATGGGATATGGTTAATGTTTGATTTACCAGAGTTAATAACTTCAACTTTTTTTTCATCGGAATCAAAACCTAATACCTTATAAGATTTACCAAAATTGATTAGAAGTGGTAGCCCGACATAACCAAGTCCTATAATTCCAATAGTTTCTTCAGTTTTTATGTTCATAAATTGTTTTTGCTCCATTCAAATAAATCGGACATCATTTCATCAAGACCAACTTTAGCAGTCCAATTTAAATCATTTTCTGCTTTTAACGTTGATGCGAATGATATAGGAATATCTCCATCCCTTCTAGAACAAAATTTAATATTAAGATCTATTTGGATAGCTTTTTCAAAACTTCTAACTGCTTCTAAGACAGAGTAACCATTGCCAGAACCAAGATTCCATATGTGAGTACCGTTTGAGTTAAGTATAAAATTTAAGGCATTAATGTGTCCTTTTGATAGATCGCAGATATGAATGAAGTCTCTTATACAAGTTCCATCCTTAGTATCATAGTCATGTCCAAAAATTTTAAATACTTTATTTTTTGATTTTAATGATTCAACTAATGCCGGTCCTAAATTGCCTCCATCATTAATTGAATTTTCTCCAATTTTTCCAGATGGATGGGCTCCAATTGGATTAAAGTAACGTAAAATAGCACAATTAATTCCCCCATCTGAAACACAAATATCATTTAAAATTTCTTCAATGTATAACTTTGACCTCCCATATGGATTGTTGGGATTTAATAAAGATTTATTCTCAAAATAAGGTGCCGATAATTTACTGTCATATACGGTGGCTGATGAGCTGAATATTATATTATTTACATTAAAGGCTTTCATGGCTTTAAGAAGGTTTAAAGTTGATGTTAAGTTATTTTGATAAAAATTAAGCGGGTTTTTTATACTCATTTCAACAGACTTATCGGCAGCAAAATGCATCACGCCATCAATATTATTTTTATCAAATATCTTGTAAACATCTTGATAATTACACAGATTAAAATCATAAAACTGTAAAGTATCTGATTTTGTAATTTCTTTAATATGACTTAGGGTCTCAATCTTTGAATTCCTAAGATCGTCAGCTATTATTACTTTGTAACCGTGATCTAAAAGCTCTACAACACAATGAGAACCAATATAACCACACCCACCTGTAACTAAGATTGTTTTATTCTTTGTCATTTTTATTTACAACTCTTGAATAAGTTTCCTTAATGTTTAAGTATGTGTTATTAAATGACATGTGTTTAACCTCGTCAACTAAGTTTAAGTCCTTATCTAAATCTATAACTTCAATAATATTTTGAGCTATCATGTGTGCATCCGGGGAGACAACTCTGCAACTCATTTGTCTTTTTGATATCTCTGCCAAGTCACTTACATCTGTTGCCACAAAAGGTATACCGCAGGCAAGTGATTCCTTGATACAGTTTGGCCAACCTTCGTAATAAGAAGTAGACAGAATAAGATTGCAGGACGCTATGAACGATGGCATTTCACTATGATCTAATCCTGATGCAATGGCTATTTCAATATGCGGGTTTACTTTTTTAGCAATTTTAATTGCCTGTTTAGCCAAACTTACTCTTTTAACAGGATTATCTTTATCTAAAGAGTTGAAGAGTACATATTTTTTACTTTCACCTTTTTTTATATCTGTATTAGTAAATTCATCAACCTCGGGTTTAAATAAATCCAAGTCTATTGGGTCAGCTATTACAGAAATAATCTTATTTTTATGCGCAGCATTAACTTCATTTTTCATCCTATTTGACATAACAATAATATGATGGAACTTAAACATTGATATTTTGGTTAAAAACCTGCTTAAAATATTATGAATTCTTTCCTTAGTATTATTTCCTCGATATATGTGCCAGTCTGACCCTCTCAAAGAAATTATTTTTTTTGGTACAGCAAACATTGATACAAAGCCGCATGCAGAACCAAATTGTGAATGAACAAGATCATAGCTTATAGATGATGAGCGTAATAATCTTATTGCTCTGTAAATACCTAAAATTGAGTTTAAGTTCCCAAGATACAGCATATCAATATCCATACCTCTTTCCTGCAAGCTATTTGCCATTTTGTGCATAAAAACTCCAGAATTTTTAACATCTGGAGAAAAATTATGAGTCCACAGTATCTTCATTTATCTTTTTATAAAATTTGTGGAGTTGATATAGCAGTAGTATAAATAATATTGGAATAGAAACAATTAGTGCTGCTTTTATGGAGCTAAATAATCCACTTCTGTGAATGAGAATAACTATTCTTGAAAATATTAGTGCATATAAAAAAAGGTAAATCTCGTTGTGCTTGGTAGCTAGAAAAATCTGGTAAATTCTCTCACTAAAAAAGCCAGTTAGAAATCCATAAAAAACACAACCTATGAGCCCAAATTCCCAAAAACCCTCTGCAACCACTGAAAAACCAAAGCCACCTCCCATATCATATATACCTGGATAAAAATGTTTCACAAACAGAACACTTGCAAACTCGGGCCTAGCAGGCCATATAAATTTAGGTATGAAAGCTAATACTTGATTTAAAAAAAGAGAGCCACTTTGAAAAGTTGTTGCACCAGACTCAACCCCTTCAATAATAGTAATAGCGTTCAAACTCGTAAGCAATTCACCTGACCTTTGTAGTGATAAGAATGCTAAACCAGAACTACTTAGTTGATCACTTAAAATATAAATCATTTCAATTGGATTCGAAGTTAGGCGTAAAATACTTATTAGATTTATCAAAATATATACTGAAGCTCCGCCCAGTATTACCTGCATTAAGTTAAATTTATAAACTCTATAATTTATATATACTGATAATAAAAGCATGGCTATCATCAAGTTAGCTCTAGCCCCAGATAGAAACTGAGTATAGAGATAGAGAGATATCAAAATAAGCGAAAAAAGTCTTAAAAAGAAATTATATTTATTTGCAAATAAAATATGTATCAATGCGCATATTAAAAGAACTGTTGGAGTATTCTGAAATATTATTTCTTTTAGACCGCTAGAATTACTAGATAATTTATCAACTCTACTTTGCAATGACCACTCTGTGTAGCTAATTGCTTCGCTTGGTAAAAAGCTTTTGTATATAAAACTAAAAAAAATAATTGAAAAAAAGATAGCAAAGAAAACTAAATAATTTATTTCATCATTTTTTTTACTTTCTTTAGCAATTGTCGAGTATGCAAATGATTTTGTATGCGAGACAAAACCTAAGGTTATACCTAGCTGAGTCAATAATGAAGCAAATACAAAAATTATAGACGATCTTTCAGTAACGAACTCTCCATACAAATTAAGACTGGTGGTTTCAACAAATAGAATACCTGATAATGAATATAGATATAAGAGGATTGAAGTAAGTAAGTAAGGTCTAAAAATATCAATACCAGACGGACTAGGCTTAGATTGATAACCATAAAAAAATATAGAGCCAAATATAACTGAAAAGAAAAGCGATCCAAAACTATAATCGTTGATATAGAAAAAAAATGAGATTATGGAAACTAAAAAAAGAGGTATGAAAAAATGATGGATTTTCATATCAGTATTTTAACACCTAAGTGATACCTATAAATTTTTATTTTTTAATAAAAAAGATCTGGCATATTTAGAAAATCTTGATGTTGGTACTGGGAAAATTCTCTCAAGGAAGTCATCAGGAGCATTTATTGGAACTTTAATCTCTGCTACTCGTTCAAAATCTCTAAGCATTATATTAGAGCCATGATGTTGGTATTTTATGTTGGCATCGAAAGTTATTCTAATTCCTTTAAATAGAAAGTACTCTCTTTCATAGGTTATTAATACAGATGGAAGAATTTTTCCATATAACTGATGGACAAGACCATTTTTTTTTATTTTATTAAATTCGTCTATGTTAATTTTTTTACTTACTTTAAATCGACCCTCAATTGATGATGTTTTTTCTTCAAAGCTTAAGTTTTCTTTAGAGAAGTTATACCAGCGAACCCTGATTTTTTTTCTTGCAAGCAAGCCCTCTTCAGAATCTAGAAACATATCAAAATTACTGTTATCAAAGTACTGACTGGATATAATTCTTTTTGGAAAAAGCTCTCTCATGCCTTTCTGCTTTAGATCTGCAATAATTTTTATTGCATCATATGAAGTTAGTTTAAACTTTTTTTCTTTTCTATAACTCATCTAATTTCGTATTTAAAAATACACTTGAATTTTTTCCAATAGAGTTAGCTGCGTTGCAGTCTAATATATTATTTATTGTGATAATGGCGCCACCAAATTCTTGTTTTTTCTGAAATGCTTCTACACAAATATTCAAGTTTACTGTTTCAAGTTTATCTATTTGCGAAACAGAAAAATCTTTTGTCGATATTCCTATATTGGCTCCATTTATATATGCTTCTTCGAGGATAAAGCTAGACATCTCGCCCACAGAAAAACCTTTATCTCCACAGTTTGTAAGTTTTGCGTATTTGATTGAATAACTGCCTCCACTAACATCATAACAATCGTTATTAGCCATATTTATCTCTAAATCTAAAATATTTATATCAGAAAAATCAATATCTAATGCATCGGCATATGCATCATTAATTTTTAAGGATTTTATTGTGCCTACAGAGTTAATAATATTTGCACTATCTTCGCACTGACCATTTTGAACTTCTATGGAGATATCTTTAATAATAGAATTAAAGATATTCATACAGCCTGTTAATCCAAAAGTATTAAATCTTTGTTTGTTCTGACCAGCTTCATTGATGGAATTTGTTCCAATAAATTTTATTGACCAATTATCAATTGTCGCATTTTTTATAAGAGCCCAGTCATTTGGATTAACTTGCTCTATTATAAGGATGTTATTGTCAGCATCTTCGTTAATTTTGATATCTGCGGAATACAAGATAACTCCATCTAGAAATTTTGATATTTTTATATTGGGGCCTTTTATAGCCGGCCTAGAAAGAACTAGTTCAGCTCTTTTACCGTTAAACTCATTCTTAGACATGATTTTAACTAAATCTTCTGGCTTAATTTTATACAAATTCTCTTCGTCACCATATTTTGTTAATAAAAAACCTTCTTCTTGAAAATCTATGTTGTTATATATATCAAAATTATTTATTTCTTTTGCTTTAACTCTTTCTAAATAACTTCTAAAAGTTTCTTCTTCTAAATCATTCAATTGTTCATACTTAATTTTTGCATAGGCATCTTGAGAGATTAAACTACTTATATTTTCAAGAATATTTTCTATTGATTTTATATAAAAACTTTCGCCAAGCTGCTTGTCCTGTACTCTATTTATAAATTTTAATTTATCTTCTTCGTTGTTAAGCATGCTTTGTAAGAGAAGAATGTACTCTTCAACAGTTGAGGAGTTTATATTTGATAAATATGTGTGAATATCTACATCTCTTTTAAGAGAGCCAATTGCAATATTAAGATCTAACCGCAAGTCACCATCATAATATATAGGTTCAAAATCTTGATTAAGAGCATTGAAATAAAATTTCATATTATGAGGATACAAGGCATGACTCCCATTCATTGCAAGCAAAATAAAACCGTAATTAATAAAATTACTATTTAAATATTTATTTGATTGCCTTCCATTATTTTGAGCATATTCTAAGTATGCTATCTGAAGTTGGAGAAATGCCTTTAACGCAATGATGGTTGATGTAGGGCCTTTATTTGCCCAATTATCATTAGTGAGCCTGCTTAATGAAATATCCTCAAGCTCCATTGTCTGAAAGTCTTTAAAAGACCATAAAAGCTGCTCATTTCCTTCAAATATAGGACCCTCTCTCTTAAAATTTCTTTCAAGCATTTCTTTAGCTGCATTTTCTTGAAAAAGATAGGTTCCTTTGAAGTTGTTAACATTTGCCTTAACTAAAAATGTTTCTGGAGTTATATAGCCAAGTTTATTCAAAATAACAGATCCCATTATTTCATTTACAGAATTTCTTGTCTCAGGGATCAGTAATTTAAATCTTACAGCATTAAGGATATTTCCTTCATAAAGCTGGATATCTAAGCTTGCATTTATAATTCCATTAACAAACTGAACATGATCCTTCCAATCACCACTTATTCTTGTTCTTGCCGAATAAGTGCACGATCCAAAGTCATATTTTATGATGATGTTTGAATCAAATTTATCTCTATGCTTAGGATTTATATTAGCTGATCTATCAAGAACAATCTTAAGCAAATTTTTGCTCCATTTCTTACTCTCAGGTATTTCAACGTTTATAGATTGAATGTAGCTTGGGTTTTTAAGTTCCTCTATATAGTTTGATGTAATAAAGTTACATCCAGCATGAATACTTTCAACAAAAAATATTAGGAGCGCCACCCAAGCTCTATATTTTTTCATAAATAAAGCTTCCAGAAAAATTATGAGTTCAATTGAAGTGACTTTATATTTTGATCACTTTCAAGATCAGACGAGATAGCTTTTAACTCTTTGATATCATCAGAAGCAAGAATATAAGTATGCCCCTGGTCATTTCTAATATGTGAGATTAATTTAGCGGAGTTCATTAGATCTTTGTTGTTTTGCAAAGTAACTACCTCTAAGGTTGATAGTTGATTTCCTTCCGTGAAAGAAGTTTGGAATAAAGGTTTGGAAAATATTTTCTTCGACAGAAAATCTAAAATAACCAATGTAAGAATTGCAAAAGTAATAGAAATACCAAAAAAGAACAACCAAGGTAGAGATACAGATGCAGTTATTCCCATGGTAATGCTACCAAAGTAAACTGCTAGTTCAAAAGGTGATTTAACAGGATTACGAAACCTTACAATAGACAGAGCACCAACCATACCTAAAGATAGAGCAATATTGCCTGAAATAACCTTTGTAATGACAAAGGTTATAATAGGTAGAACTAATAAGGTTGCAGTATGACTAAAAGTTCTTACCCAATGCTGACCTGAGGCAATTAATAAAAATCTTGCGGATATAGACATAAAAATAAGAATACCCACTGCATAGAAACTCTGCACAAGAACCTGCAGAAATTCTGGAGAAATTTGATTGATCATTGTAATACCTCTTAAATATTAATTTAAATTGCACGTATTGTAGCTAAGTATAATAAATCATCAATTGAATAACTCAACTTCATTTAAAACTTTATATAGCTTTTGAAGTTTTTTAAATTTCAAAAGTAAGTATCCAATTAATATTATAAAGATAAATAAATATGAAATATTTGTTAGTAAACTCCCATAAAATAAAAAGGAAGTCATTATAAAAAAAAGTAAAAATGCAGACATTATTATTTTAAATATTTTTAAACCCAATATAACTTTCATCGAAATATATGTTCTTAAAATGAAATAAGCTAAATATGACAGAGTGACAGAAGTTATGGCTCCTTTTGCTCCATGTATTGGTATCAAAAAAAATGAAGAAAAAATTATTGTTAAAATAGCTACAAAAGAGATAAAAATAAAGTAGTTTGTTTTTCTTTCAAGAGCAATACCAACACCCGTGATTTCTGATAAGGAATAAAAAAATGGTCCAAGAACACAGCCCAATATAAGATATTGTATATCTGAATAAAGTGGAGGAAAGAAAAATGGCAACATCCAGGAAAAAGATATAATAATTAAGACCATTGATAAAATTATTATAAATGCATAATCTAAAACTTCTTCTATTACGTTTGGTCCAACCCCTCTTGCATTCCATTTGTATACTAACGGCATCCATATGGTATTAAAGATTGAAGCAATAAAAGTTGCAGCCAAACTTATGGAAGCAGAAACTGATAATATTGCTAATTCTTCAAACATGTCATAAGAGCGCAAAAATACTTTATCAATTGAATTCATTGACCATATTGCAATGCCAGAAAAAATAAAAGGTAAGCCAAACTTGAATAAACCATTTAGCATTTTTAAATCAGGGTAATCAAAAAAGTAATCTTTATTAGTTTTATAATTAAAAAAACATGCACAGATAAATGTTAAAAAAACTGATAAGAAATGAAGAAATATTAAAATATTTATTGTTGTATCAAGGTCAAGTAAAAAGAAAGAAAATAAAATTAAGCATAAAAATAATAGCTTAGGTATTAGTTGAATAAGAGAATACTCAAGTGCATTATCATACATTCTCATTTGTAGGCCCAAGAATCTATTGACGAACTCAAAAAAAATACTAAAAAAAATTAGGGCACTTAGTTTGGATGATTGGATAGAAAATAAACTGCTAGCAAAAAAATCACTATCTAGTACAAAAAATGTAAAACCGAATATTATAAATACCAACAATCCTGGAACTAGAGTATGGATTAGAAGTTTTAATTTATTAGAATACTGATGGAATTCTCTTGCCAAGGACTGATCGAGACCAAATGAGATAACAAGTAAGAAGAAATTTGTAAATATTAAAAGAAGGTAAAATAACCCAATATAATCACTTGAAAAAGTCCAAGTTAATGCCTGAATAGAAAGTATTTGAAAGATACCACCAAGAATTGGAATAAATGTGTAGTAGTAAATGCTAGTATTTTTTCTAACTTTCAAGAAAATCTCAATTTTTGCTTATAGATATTCTCAAATAGATATATAAAAAAGAGGATGCTATACCCGCTAAAATACCCATAAGAATTATAAGAACTCTGTTTGGATAAAAAGGTTTCATAGGGACATATGCGGGATCTATTGTTTCTAGCATATACTCCACTTTTGTTTTAGAGTAAGCAATATTTTTTAACTCATTTTCTATAAGCCTTAGAATTGCATTATTTACATCTTTTATTGATTTTTCTGTACTTTTTTGAAGTAAAAGTTCTAATCTTTTTTCTGAATTTTCTATGTCAACAACGCTAATAGATTCATTTAGTTCCTTAATTATTAAATCAATAAAATATTTAGAGAACTCTGGAGATATATGATTGAATGAAATGGTTAAAAACCCATTAGATCTATTTTTAGTTAATGTTAAATTCTTAAGATAATATTTTTTATGTATCCTAAGAAAATCAATATCCTTAATCCATGCATTAGTCTGACTATTAAAGATTTTTTCATCAAATAAAATAGTTTTATCAGCTTTATTATATTTCTTTGAGGCAATAAGATTTTTTTTAACACCTGGTTTATCTAATAAGCTGTTTAAAAAATTTCTAGATTTAATAACTGCGATAGAGTATTCAATAGGATCAGTTGAATTCCCTGAAAGATTCATTCCTGCAAGAGAACCAAGACCTCCTAGGGGTGATGATATTGAATAATTAGATCCTGTATCTTCTTCAGAATATTTTAGCAATGCATTTGCCTGGTACTTGTCTTCTATAAAATAGGCTGAGGCTATGAATAAAGATGTAACTATTAAAAATACAGAAGTGGTCACTATCTTCCTGGATCTAAACATTTCAGTATATTCTGTAAATTGATTTTTTATATTATTCATAATATTTAAATGGTACCCGAGGCCGGACTTGAACCGGCACGATATTTCTATCGAGGGATTTTAAGTCCCTTGTGTCTACCAATTCCACCACTCGGGCAAACTTATTCAGTATTCTCCTATTCTATTGTCAATTAACACTTAACAAGTATAACTCTTATGCACAACAATTTAAAAATATTAATGGAGGCTGAAGCCGGAATCGAACCGGCGTAAACGGCTTTGCAGGCCGCTGCATAACCACTCTGCCATCCAGCCATTCTAATGAAGCATTGTATATTAGTTGCAGGTAAATTTGTTTTTTATATTATTCATTTGTAGAGTAATATTCTGTTCTCTCAATATCTTCTTCAATACAAGCTTCGCCGTATTGTATCTCTATAATATGACATACCTCAGCATATGGATTGGTGATTTGATGCCATTGACCTAAGGGAACTAAATAATGATCAAATGTATCTAATTGGATACTCTGCTTATTATCAGGATCATCTTTGCTGTAATTAACAACACATGAGCCTTTACTTATCATCCATATCTCATTTCTTTTAAAGTGTCTTTGAAAGCTCATCCCCTTACCAGGGTGAACAATTAATTCTTTTACTTTAACCTTCTCTTCCTCAAATAAATTATAAAATTCACCCCACAATCGATCTTCTTGGTAGTATTGCCATTTTTTTAAGATCCAAGAAGACGAATTCTTTTTATCATCACCACCCACACTAAATAAAAACTCAATTCCGCTCACAGTCATTTCTGGTATATTTTCTTTATTTCTGTCGCCGCCGTTTGCAAAAGCAATTTCATCATCAGGATACATTTCTTTAATCTTAACCAAGGCATTAATAGCACTTCCAATATCATCATCTTGAAAATCTATTATAGAATCTACGGATGATAAATTTTCTACAATTGTCTTGCGTTCTTTAAAAGGCATAAAAAATCTACCTTTTTTATTTACAAGCCAAGCATCGCTATTAAGAGCAACAATTAATTTATCACCAAGTTTTCTTGCGGCTTTAAAATATGCTATGTGCCCAGAATGAATGGGATCAAAACCACCACTTACAATTATTATTTTCATATTTTATTCATTATAGTTAAGTTAATCATTTTGGAAATGAATTAATGGTGTAAATAAAGCCTGTATATAGAGTTATAAACAAAGAAATAAATAAAAAAATATCGCCTATAACTATAACGAGCATATTATTTATTGCTAAACCAAATAGATAAATAGAAATTGCAAATAACTGTATTGAAGTTTTTATTTTTGCAAGAAAAGTAACTTTAGTGGCGTCACTATTATGATTTCTTGCATTCATATCTCTTAGAGCACCCACCCAAATTTCTCTTGTAATAATTAGTGCGCCAATAAAACCTATTAAGTAACTTGAAAGATTTATAGCCAATCCAAATAATAAAAAAAGAATTAAAATTTTGTCGG